>Ga0068863_100005940_pt1 | contig 11974 bp, 8 predicted proteins | sample KBSSwiS62_FD_66596 | JGI IMG/M metagenome (GOLD analysis project Ga0068863, IMG submission 66596) | Switchgrass rhizosphere microbial communities from Kellogg Biological Station, Michigan, USA - KBS Switchgrass S6-2 | ecosystem: Host-associated > Plants > Roots > Rhizosphere > Soil ...
CCCCAGTCGGTCTCGGGCAGCTGCACGCCGTCGACGAGGACCGCGGCCGGTGCGCCCGCGTTCGATAGCCGCAGCGTGTAGGCGCGCGCCGCGGGGGCGTCGGGCGGCGCGACACCGGCGCGCGGCTCGATGGTCAGCGTGCGCGCCGCGTCGGTCCACGTCAGCGCGGAGGTGGTCGCTTGCAGCGCGGGGCCTTCGCCGGCGTCTTCGTAGAGCGAGAACTGCCCGTCGGCGCCGGCCGCGACCACCAGCGTGAGCTGGTCCAGCGGTCGCTGGCCGGCGCTGTCGACGTAGTCGGTGCGCAGCGGGACGATGCCGCCGGCGTGGATGAGCACCGGCATGCGCCCGAGGTCCGCGCTGATCGTCACCGTCGCCGGGCCGGTGTACGTGGTGCCGGTGAAGTAGTCGGTCCAGCTGCCGGGCGGCACCCAGACGCGGGCGGCGGCGTTGCCGCTCGCGTCGTTCGGCGAGGTGATCGGCGCGACCAGAACGGCGTCGCCGTACAGGTACTCGTGGGTCGCGGTGTAGGCGTCCGCGCTGGCCGGGTAGTTCAGGTACATCGGTCGCACGATCGGGATGCCGGTCGCGTGGGCCTGCCGCGCCAGGGTATAGGTGTACGGGACGAGCGCCTCGCGCAGGCGCAGGAACGCGCTCGCGGCGGTCGCGGTGGCGGGTGCGTAGTTCCAGGGCAGGCGATCGCCGTGATCGGAGTGCAGCCGCAGGACGGGCTGGAACACGCCGAGCTGGACCCAGCGCACGTACATGTCGTCGGCGAGGTGTCCGCCGTGGAAGCTGCCGATGTCGTGGCTGATGTTGGACAGCCCGGCGGCCGCCGCGCTCGCCGTGAACCGGACCTCGTCGGCCATCATGTCCCAGGTCGCGGGCGTGTCGCCGGTGAACTGCAGGGTGTTACGGCGCTCCGACCACGGGCCGAGCGGATAGGCGCCGTCGTCGGAGGCTTGCTGCGAGCCGCCGATCCGCGCGAACGAGAAGCCGCGCAGTCCGCGCGCCCGGCTGGCATCGGCGTAGGCCTGATTGATAACGTTGTCGGGAGCGACGTGGATGTCCGAGGCGATCGACGCGCCGCAGCTCGTGCAGTAGTCGAGCCACCAGGTCCGCACGCCCTGCTGCTCGAAGGGCTGGTGGAGCGCGAAGTACGCGGTGAGCTGCGACGGCAGCGACCAGTCGAAGCGGTACGTCGGGTTCGGCGCTCCGGGGTTCTCCGGTGTCAGGCCACCTGCCCGGGTGTTCGTCGCGGCGAACTGCGGATCGTCGCTGGCGATCGTCGGGTGGATGTTCAAGCTCACCGCGAGCTGCTGCTGGCCGGTCCACGCCATGAACCCCGCGGGATCGGGGAACAAGGCCGGGTTCCAGTTCCAGCCATTCCACTGACTCGGTGACTTCCAGTCGGTATCGATGACGAGCCAGTCGATGGGGACGAAGCTGCGGCGGAACATCGGCAGCAGCGTGTCCTGATAGTCCGCGGCGGTGTACGCGAAGAACCGCGAGTACCAGACGCCATAGCTGGACCGCGGCAAGACGGCGATCTCGCCGGTCAGGGCGTTCAGATCGCCCAGCGCCTGGCGGTAATCCTGGCCATAGCCGAAGAAGTAGCCATCCTGATAGGTGGCGGGTCCGTGCGACGGGCGATCCGACACGCGGTGCGCATCGTCGAGCAGCGCCGTGCGCGAGTCGTCGAGCAGGTACCAGCCCTGGCGATCGAGGAGGCCGGGGTGCAGCGGGACCGGCACGATCCGCGGGTTATCCAGCGAGCGCGCCCAGCCGCCGAGCGTGTCCGGCGGTCCGGCGCCATAGCCGGTGGCGAGCAGCGCGCTGGTCTGCACGGGGTAGGTGGTTGTCGCCAGCGCGGTGATCGCGATGCTGTCGATGTTGACGCGTCCGGAGTCGCCCGCGCCTTGCACCACGGTCACCGCGTTGGTCCCCGCGGTGAGCGGCACGGTCGCCGTCGCGATGGCCCAGTCGTCCCACGACGCGGTGGTCGTGAAGCGCAGGGCAGGCCCGATGGCGCCGTTGATCCGGGTCGACAGCGTGCGCGGCACGCTCTGCCCGTCGCTGCCGGACGCGTTGGCATAGCGGATCGCGAGCCGGTAATTGCCGGCGACCGGGACGCCGGAGATGTCGAACGCCAGCGAGCTACCCGCGGTCTCGAACCCGGCGACGAACGCCGATCCGGTGTGCCCCGTGTGATCGAGGGCGGTGGCCGCGAAGCCGCCGAGCAACGCGGTCTCCGCCTCGCACGGCGCGTCCATCGCGCAGTACGACGGAAACGCCGGCGCGGCGATCACCCCGGTCGCGGCGATCAGCACGGCGACGTTCGCTGGCGAGAACGGCCCGGTGCCCAGGCGGTAGCGCAGCGTCAGCGCCGAGGTCGTGATCTCGCGGAGCCCATCGCCGGTCACCCGGGTGGTGAACACCGGCGCCGGGAAGCTCCGGTTCACCGCGTTGAACGTCGCGGCGTCCTGGAACACCTGATCACCGGCATACTCCATCCGGATCAGGGTCGGTGTGAGCACCGTGAACCGGGCCGGGCCGTCGACGATCACCGCGGTGGCATCACCGGACGCCGCTGCGGCCACACGCCGCTGTGCGGTCGACCCGTCGGTCGCTTCGATCGCCGGCGCACATGCTGCCAGCGTCATGCTCCCCACCAGCACGCCAGATCTCCATGTCGTCGCCATTGGCTACCTCCTGCTCGCAGTCAGCTGCGAGGGGCGGCATCGTAGACGACCCGTCGTGAAGTACACCAGCGCGAACTTCGATTCTCTGGAATACCGTCAGCCGGGATCCAGCGCGGAGGCGCGATACAGATTTGCATGACGCAGGAGCGATGGGCAGTCGAGCCGCTCCCGGTCAGCTGGGGATGCTGCCGGCGCACGCTCGCCGTGACTCGCGCTGCGTCGTCATTCCTTGCAGGCGCCCGCGAGGGCGTACTTCACGACGTTCGGGGCGTAGATCTTGGTCATGGCGTTCTGGATCTCCGCGGGGAAGTAGTCGCCGCCTTCCAGATCGCCGGTGAACTCGCTGAGCCAGATCGTCGAGTAGATCACCGCGCCCTTGCCATGCGGGTAGCAGAACGTCACGATCTCATCCGGTGCGGTCCGCGACAGGATCAGCTTGGCGTTGGGCGGCAGGAGGCTCGCGTTCACGAACAACGGCGGGGTCGTGATACCCCCGGCCACGTCTTCCCCACGATAGTCGAACGAGCTATCGGCGAGCCCGCTGGTGACCTGGGTCGAACCATCGCGAATGTTGATGTCGACCGCGTTCCTGGCTGGAAACGGTTCCTGCGTAGGAATCAAGTCCACGGCGCCGGGCAACGGCAGCGCCTCCGCGTGAAATCCGAGGCCCGTCCACACGGTAGCGTCGTCATGCACCACGAGGACCATGCCGTTTTGCACGGCGGCATCGAGGTCGGGCTGCCGCGCCATCCACTGCTCGTCCCAGGTCATCTGGGTGTAATTCCAGGTGTCCACCCACAGCACGTCCAGGCTGGCCAGCGCAGCGGCGCTGGGATCGTCGACAGGAACCGGCGCTCCGCCGCCCAGGACCACTGCGGGGATCTGCCAGTCCTGGGCGGCGTCCCAATCGGGACTTGGTATGGGGGCTGCTGGTCCTAGTCCTATCAGCATGGCGTGGTAGCCAACCTGGCCGGTCTGCGCGCGTGCCAGCCGTGCTGGTACGTGGGTCGTGCCCGCCGGTGATCCGTCTCGACTGCCGGGGTCGAGCGCGGACGGATCGCCAGCGCAGGCAGCGGCGACCAGCGTGGTACCGCACAGCACAGGGAATGCGAGTCCATGACATACGACACGAAGCTTCTGCATATTGTCTCTTCTGCTGGTGTGGAGATGCGATGCCAAACACACTCGCCGATATCGGCGTGATTGTCGTCGGCGCGGACGGTGCGCGGTCATTGCTTGCAAGCGCCCGCGACCGCGTATCGCACGACGTTGGGTGCGTAGATGTGAGTCATCGCGTTCTGCAGCGCGTCGGGGTAATATCCGGGGCCTTCATCCTCGGCCGTGTACTCGCTGAGCGGGATCGTCGAGTAGATCACCGCACCCGCGCCCAGCGGGTAACAGAAGGTGACGATCTCGTCGGGCGAGGGCCGGGTCAGGAACCGCCTGGCGGTGGGTGGCAGCAGGTCGTCATTCACGAATCCCAGATCCATGAGACCTGGCACGGGCAGGTCTGCCGACCGGAGATCGAGCGAGCTGTCGGTGAGTCCATCGGTGACCAGGGTCGAGGTGTCGCGGAGGTTGATGTCGGTCACCTCGCGGGAGATCAAGTCTCTCGTGACGATGAAGGCGGCGCCGCCGGGCAGCGGCGGGGACGCATTGATCGGCGGTCCGCTATCGTGGATCACGAGGACCATGCCGCTCCGCACGGCAGCATCGAGGTCGGCCTGTCGCGACATCCACTCGGGATAGAAGGTCAGCGGCAAGCTAAACTCGGTGTCCACCCAAAGGACATCGAGGCCCGCCAGCGCGGCGGTGGTGGGATCCTCGATGGGGATCGGCGTCCCTCCGCCTTCGCGGATCGGCGCGGGCTGGAACTCGAGCGGATCTACGCCTTCGATGAAGGAGTCCAGGTCGTAGTAGCCGACCCGGCCGGCCGGCGCCGCCTGCAGCGCCGCGCGACCTCGGGCGCCAGCGCTCGATCGATCCGGACGATCTGGCCGGGCCGCGCCGTGCCCGGAAGCGTCCGAGGTCGCGCTGGGCAGATCTGTGACGGGATCTGCGGCGCAGGCGGCTCCGAGCACGGCCGCGCTCCACAGAGCCAGAAGTCCAAGTCCATTGCTCGCGAGATGAAAGCGCTGCATGGGATTCCTTTCGACGTGACTGGGCGTGAATCGGGAGCGTCGCATTCGAGCGATACACGGATCGCCGTTCATCCCTTGCCCGCCGGTGAGCGCGCGTACTACGCGTCGCTGTTGACCAGGACCTTCAACAGCTCCCCTTCGCCGGGAATATCCCGGTGCTCGAAGTGACGTAGACAGTTGTTATATGCTGCGATGAAAACTGGCAATCCCGGATATCCGGGAGCGGGCAACAGCTTCATGACATCGGCCTGGATCGTTGTTGCCGAGGTCGCAGCTCGCGCCGTGTTCGATCGATCCGACGAGTCGTCGTGGATGTCTGACCGCGGGCGCACCGACAAGGCGACGGCCGCGCAGCTTCATGGGCACAGCGGCGCGCGGATCTGCGCGTGGCGGCTGCGCCTCGCGCGTCAGCAGGCGTCGCGCACGTAACTCGACGATGTCGGCGGCGACACTTCGCGGTCGCGCAGCACGATCGAGACCTGCGGGAACGCCTTGCAGTCGGCCTGGAACCCGGCGCGGTCGTACTCGATGATGTAGACCTGCGTGCCGTAGGCGGCGATGAACTGCTGGCACTCGCCCTTGGTCTTGCTGCACTCCTCGACGATCGCGAAGTCGAGCGCGGTGTCGGCGCGCCGGGAGAGCAGCTCCGAGGTGTTCTTCTGCCCGATCGCCAGGCCCCTGGCGTGGGCGTGATCGGCGAGCGCGCGGACGACCGCGACGGCGTCGCTGTCCTTGAACACGGAGAACCGGGTGTAGGTGTCGAGGTTATCGACCTCGATCGCCTGGAACCCGGCGGTGGCGCAGCCGTCGATCCAGCCGTTGACGATCGCGGCGATCTGGCTGCGCTTGTCCGCGGTCGAGATGTCGAGGATGTCCTCGTCGGGCCAGTCCGGATCGATCACCGGGCGGCCGGACGCGTCGCGCAGGATGAGCGCCGGGTGGTTGGTCTCCCACCACGACCGCTCGCCGGGCTGGGTCTGGAAGCCGTTGACGTAGCAGAGGTTGTAGAGCCCGGGCGCCGGGGTGTCGGTGCGGTCCCGCGAGAGCACGCGGACATCGCCGGGGGGCGAGTAGCCACCGCCGAGCTGGTAGTCGAATCCAGCGTTGGCAGGCGGCAGCGCCACGGAGTTCGGGTCCGCCGCGGGCGACGTGCCATCCGTCAGGGAGTCGGCGGGGGTGCTCGGCGAGTCCGAGCACGCGGCGCCGCCGAGCGCGCTGGAGGCGGCCAGGACGAGGGAGAGGGGCGTCGTGCGAGTCATGCGCGACATCTGTGACCACCTCCGGGATGGCGTTCATTCACGGGCGGCCGATCGTGCCGCGCCGCACGGATCGCGGACATCACGTCTTTGTGACAACGATGTCATACGCGAGGCTGGCGGCCGGCCGCGCCGGTCCCACCCGCTACAGCGCCAGCTTGAGCAGGCGCTGCGCGTTGCCGCGGTAGATCTGGTCTTTCTGGGCGGCGGTGAGCTCGAGGCTCTCGATCGCCTGGATCGTCTCGCGGGCGTACAGGCCGGGAGCGGGCTCGAACGGCATGTCCGACGCGAAGACCACGTGATCGACGCCGAAGAACGCCAGGCCGCACCGGGTGGCCGGCGCGGCGCCGAACAGCGCGGTGTCGGCGTAGAACTTGCGGAAGTAGTCGATCGGACGGTGCGCGAGCGACTTGCGCAGCGCGACGTAATCGACGTCCGAGGTCCGCGTACCGAGCTGGTCCCAGCCGTGGCCGACGCGACCCTCGAAGTACGGAATCATGCCACCCATGTGGTGCGTGATGATCTTGAGATCAGGATAGCGATCGAACAGGCCGGAGAACACGATGCGCGCCATCGCGACGCTGGTCTCGTAGGGCCAGCCGAACGTCCACCAGATCTCGTACTTCGAGCGGTCCTCGCCGGGGTAGTCGGCGAACTCGGCGCCGCGTGTCGGGTGCATCCAGATCGCGAGGTCGCGGCGCGCCGCCTCGGCGAACACGGGGAGGAACTCGGGGCTGTCGAGCGGCTTGCCGGCGACGTTGGTATAGATCTGGACGCCTCTGGCGCCCAGCTGGGTCACGGCGCGGTCGAGCTCCCGGACGGCCTCGTCCGGGTTGTTCATCGGCAGCGCGGCGATGAACGCCACGAAGCGATCGGGGTGCGCGCGGACGATCTCGGCCAGACCGTCGTTGGCTGCGCGCGCGAGGATCGGCGAGCGCTCGGGGCCGGCGAGGGTCTCGACCGCCGGCGCGGGCAGCGACAGCACCTGGCGGAAGTCGCCGAACTCGTCCATCGCGCGGAACCGCTTGTCGAGGTCGACGATGGTGTCGATGTGCGAGACCCGCTTGCCCATGTCCTTGCCGGCGCCGCCGCTGGCGATGTACTGCTCGAAGTAGCGCTTCGGGAACAGGTGGTTGAACATGTCGATCTTCATCGCGATGGATCCTTTGCCCCGAGCGCGCTGGCGACGAGCGCCGCGATCGAGGCGAGCAAGAGCGGAATCGCCGCCATGACGAACAGCCGCGGGGTGCGGCCGACCAGGACACCTCCGAGCAGCGGACCGAGGATCGATCCGACGCGCCCGATGCCGAGCGCCCAGCCGACGCCGGTGGAGCGGATCGCGATCGGATAGAACTGCGCGGCCAGCGCGTTCGAGCTCGACTGGGCGCCGATCACGCCGACCCCGGCGGCGAACACGCTCGCGGCGAGCCACACCGCCGAGGTCCCCGACTCGCCGATCGCGACGACGCAGGCGGCAGCGGCGAGGTACGTCGCCGCGAGCCGGCGAAACGACAGCGCGCGGTCGAGCGCCCGGCCGAGCACGATCGCACCCACCGTGCCGCCGATCTGGAACAGCGTGGTGATCAGGATGGCGCGCTGCTCGGGAATCCGGGCGTCGCGCATGACGGTGGGCAGCCAGCTATTGACGAAGTACAGGTCGAGCAGGTTGAGAAAGAACATCGCCCACAAGAGCAGCGTCACCCACCGCCGCGCCGGGGTGAACAGCTGGCGCACCGCGAAGCCACCCGCGGCCTCGTCGGGGAACACCAGGTGGCCTCGCGCGGGGGCCGCGGGCGCGACGCGGGCCAGGATCGCGCGCGCCCGCCGCTCGCCGCCGGGCCGGCGCACGAGGAAGCGCAGCGACTCGGGCAGGTACGCGAGCGTCGCGCAGGTCAGCACGCACGGCAGGACTCCGCCGACCACGAACACCGAGCGCCAGCCCAGGCGCGGGATCAGCGCGGCGGCGACCCAGCCCACCGCGGCCGCGCCGATCGAGAAGCCGCAGAACATGATCATGATGGCGGACGCGCGGGTTCGCCGTGGCATGTACTCGGCGGTGAGCGCGATCGTGTTGGGCATCGCGCCGCCCATGCCGAACCCGGTGACGAGGCGGAGCGCGACCAGCGCGCCGAGCGAGCTGGCCGTGGTGGTCGCCAGCGAGCCCAGCCCGAAGATCAGCGGACAGGCGATCAGCACCGGGCGGCGTCCCACGCGGTCGGCGAGCGGGCCGAACACGAGCGCGCCGAGCATCATGCCGAACAGCCCACTCGAGAACACCGGGCCGAGCGCGGCGCGATCGATGTGCAGGTCGCTGCGCAGCGCCGGCGCCACATAGCCCATGACCTGGGCGTCGAACCCGTCGAGGAACACGATCGCGCCGCACAGAACGGCGATCGCGAGCTGCGATCTGCTGACGGGGTGCTCGTCGAGCACGCGCCGGACATCGAGCGGCTCGGCGCGCTGCGCCGCCGGATCCTCCGGCGGACTCTGCGCGGGCGGAATCGCCGACATCGCGCGTCGAGCCTAGTGCCGAGTGACAGTTGCGGACAAGCATGTTCTTCCTGCGCAGACGCATTCGCTGTCCGCCGCGCTGCGCAATGCCCGGGAGCGTACGGTGCATTGCATGCGCGATCCGCTGTGAATCGCGGAGTGGAATCGATCAGAGCGCGAGTTCGGTGAGCAGCGCGATGACGTCGTCGCTGCCGGCGTGCCGCGCCCAGCCGAGCGCGGTCGACTGATAGCGCGCGTCCCGGATCGACGCGTCGGCGCCGCGCGCGAGCAGGAGCTCGACCACGGAGACGTGGCCCTGTCCGGCGGCTGCGTGCAGCGCGGTCGCGGTCCAGTGGCTGCCCGGCGGCATCGCGTCGATCCGGGTTCCGCGGTCGAGCAGCAGCCGGACGACCTCCAGCCGGCCGCACAGGCTGGCGAACACCAGCGCCTGCTCGGCGAGCCCGGCGCGGTCAGCCTCGAGTGGAAACGTCGGACAGGGCGCGGTGCCCAGCGCCGGATCGGCCGCGAGCCAGCGGGCGACCCAGTCGAGCCGGTCCGCTGCCGCGGCGAACACCGGGTTGTCGACGCGCGCGCCGTGCGCGACCAGCGCATCGAAGCACTCGATCCGGCCGAACAGCAGCGACGTCGAGACTGGCAGGCGGTCGCCTCCGAGGCCGTCGACCGCCGCGCCGGCCTGGCACAGGACGTCGACGAGCGGGGCCGCGACGCCGGCCCTGGCGGGATGGTCCGACGAGACCAGCAGCGACAGCGTGGTCGGATAGCGACCCTCGTAGGCGTGGCAGGTCGCGTCGACTTCGGCGCCGGCGGCGAGCAGCGTGCGCGCGAGCGCGACGGACTCGGGCACCGGGCGCTGCAGCGCATCCTCGATGCCGTTGGCCGCGATGTAGTGGAGCAGGGTCGCGCGGTGCGGCGACGCCGAGCGGGCGTGGACCAGCGCCGGATCGGCCGCGAGCTCGGCGTCGAGCCCCGCGACGTCGCCGCCGACGATCGCGCGGACGGCTCGCGCGAACGCCGGATGCTCGGCAGAGAGGACCTCATCCACGCACGTCATGGCTCAGTGCCTGGAGTCGAACAGATCGTCGGACCTGGGGCGCGCGGGCTTGGCCGGCTTGCTCGGCGACTTGCTATCGCCGGGCCTGGCGGGCGGCGTGCGGACCGGCGCGGCGCTGGGGGGCTTGCCGTCGTTTGCGTGCGAGCTCGCGCGCTTGCTATCGGCGCTGCCGCTGCCAGGTCCGGCGCGGTGGTCGGTGGCAGGTGGTGCGGAGGGCGTCGCGGCGGCGCCGCGCGGCGCGACAGGCGGCACCGCGGTGGTGCTCGGCGGCTTCGCGGCCGGATGCGCCGCTGCGGTAGGAGTCGCCGGTGCGGTAGGAGTCGCGGCGGACCGTGGCGAGGCCGGGGCAGTCGGCGAGGCCGCGGTGGTCGGCCGGGCCGCGGCGGTCGGCGAGGCTGCCGTGGTCGGCCGGGCCGCGGTGGTCGGCGAAGCTGCGGTGGTCGGCGAAGCTGCGGTGGTCGGCGACGCTGCGGTGGTCGGCGAGGCTGCGGTGGTCGGCGAAGCTGCGGTGGTCGGCGAAGCCGCGGTGGTCGGCGAGGCTGCCGTGGTCGGCAGGGCCGCGGCTCCGGCCGGGGCCGTCGGCTCCTCCAGCGGCGCTGTGCCCGGTGCCGGCTCGGTGATCCGCGGCAGCGGAGCCTGCACGTGGGGGCCGCGAGACGCAGGCTCGGGCTTCGAGAGCTGGCTGATCGCGTAGCCGCCGCTCGCGGCGAGCACGCACAGGCCGGCGACCCCGGCGATCAGCCAGCCGCGGGTGACGCGCGGCTGCGAGGTCATCTGGCCAGCGCCTTGCGACAGGCTCGTCACCTGCGACGGGGTCCAGCTGCGCGGCGTCAGCTGCATGGGCGACAGCGGCGCGGCGAGCCCGTCGGGCCCCATCGCCGTGCCCGGCATGCCGTGCTGCTGCGCGCCGCGCTGCTGGAGGATGCGCAGCGCGCGCGTGGCCGATTGCGTCGCGGCCACCGGATCGCTGGCATACGGCGCGAGCAGGCGCGCCAGGTCGCTGACCGTCTGGTGCCGCGCGGCGGGCTCCTTCTCGAGGCACCGCATCACGATCTCGCCCAGTCCGGGCGGCAGCGGCAGGACCAGCGGCAGGGGTGGCTCGAGGCCGACCTTGAGCACCAGCTCGGCGTAGCTCTCGCCGGCGAACGGCACCCGGCCGGTCAGGAGCTGGTACATCACCACGCCGATCGACCAGATATCGCTCCGCGGGTCGGCCGAGCGTCCGCTCTTCATCTGCTCCGGCGCCATGTAGCTCGGCGTGCCGATCACGGTCTGCGTACCGGTGAGCTCGTCGTAGCCGACCGGGGTCTTGGAGATCCCGAAGTCGAGGATCTTGAGCAGCATCGAGCCGTCGGGGCGGCGGGTGAGGAAGAAGTTCGATGGCTTGATGTCGCGGTGGATGATGCCGAGCGCGTGGGCCTCGGCGATGCCCTCGCACGCCTGCAGCATCAGATCGACGACGATGGCCGGCTGCTGCGGCCCGTGATGGCGCAGGATCTGGCTGAGATCGTTGCCGTCGAGGAACTCCATGACCATGAACGGCACATGGTCGGAGGTCGTGCCGACGTCCATCACGCGCGCGATGTGCTCGCTGCGTAGCTTGACGGTGGCCTGGGCCTCGCGCAGGAAGCGCTGCACCGTCGAGCTGCTCGCCGCCATCTCGGGTAACAGCAGCTTGATCGCGACCGGCTGGTGGAGGTACAGGTGCGACGCGCGGACGACGTTGCCCATGCCGCCGGACCCGATCAGCGCGTCGATCCGGTACTTGTCCAGCAGGATGGTCCCGGGCACAAGCTCCACCCGCGGGAATGTAGCAGCTTACGGCGCTCGGTCCGGAGCGATCTGGCAAGCTGTTACACCGCCTCGCCTGCGGGGGGAACCGGCGGCGCCGCGGCCGCTCGTGCGGTGATGGATCGGCCGCGCCGTCGCGAGCTACCCGGCGACGACGCGCAGGTACGCGGTGCGCACCTCGTGCTGCCAGCGCTCGACGTGCGCGAGCAGCACCTTGCCGTCGGGGAATCCCGAGCGCCGCGCCAGCTTGTCGAGCTCGTCCGAGGCCTCGGGCAAGCGCTGGATCGGCTGATCGTGGACGACGCGCAGCCGGTGCTCGATCTTGCGCAGGAAGTGATAGCCCTGCGCGAGCAGCGCGAGGTCGCGCGGCGAGGCGACGCCGGCCGCCGCCGCGGCGTCGAGCGCCGCGACGGTGCCGGTGGTGCGCAGCGCGGGGATCGCGTGGCCCCAGACCAGCTGCAGGTACTGCGCGGCGAACTCGATGTCGACGATGCCGCCGGCGCCGAGCTTGAGGTCGCCGGCGAC
>Ga0068863_100005944_pt1 | contig 11973 bp, 8 predicted proteins | sample KBSSwiS62_FD_66596 | JGI IMG/M metagenome (GOLD analysis project Ga0068863, IMG submission 66596) | Switchgrass rhizosphere microbial communities from Kellogg Biological Station, Michigan, USA - KBS Switchgrass S6-2 | ecosystem: Host-associated > Plants > Roots > Rhizosphere > Soil ...
CAGTACGGTTAATTAGTTGATGCCCGTCAGCTAAACGCCCCCATTGAAATAAATCTCCATAGTTTGCATAATCATTATATGCCGATGGAGCATTGGGAGCTCCGAGATTTCTGTCCATCCATTTTCTTCCTGTGGCGGCGCTGTTGATAATGCCGTAAGTAACCGTTTGACCGTTATAAGTGAATGTTACAGTAGTGGCTTCTCCCACGGCTCCCACAAAGCCGGATTTTACTTCGGCACCTGTTGTTGTGCCTGTTGCCGCTTTGGGTGTTATGCCTACACGGATATATTTTCCCTGTTGCGCCGCCTGTATAATAAAAGTTAATGAAGTTGCACCCGTGATGGCTGTTTCTCCTGTGCCTGCCCCATCATTGGCCACATACCATTGTATGATCGTTCCGCTTTCTGCATTATTTTCCGCATCACTGTAAGTATAACTTACCGTAAGCGTTTTATTGACTTCGGCAGTTCCTGTTATCGTCACATTGGTAGTCGTTGGCGCAGCATTACCGGAGCTAAAATCAACCACGAGTCCATAGCCAATACCCACACTGTTGGTGGCATAGGCACGAACATGATAGAGAGCTCCAGAGCTAAGATTGTTCATCATAGATTGAAACTCGTCAGCCGAAGTAGTTTCAACTGTCTTATCATCGGCAATGGTAGGCTGTGCAACTGTTTTACTGAATACTAAACCTCTTGCTGTAATATCAGCGCCACCATTATTGGTGATCTTACCGCCACCTTTTGCAGATGTTGGAGTAATATCAGTAACTGCAGAAGTGGTTATCGATGGCACTGTCTTAGGTTTATCTTTTTTACAGCTAATAGCAAGAAAACCTATAACGGCTACCAGCATGCTTGCATATTTCATTGTCTTTCTCATTTGATTTTATTTTGATTGAAATAATATTTAAAGTTTTTTATCCGTTGCAGAATCGGTAATCACCAACACATCAACCTCGCGTTCTTCAAGCTTAAAATGCATTTTGTATTTTGCTAACAACGCGTCAAGCTTCCGGTAGTCGTTCGTGATTTCCTTGAAATATTCATACGTAACTCCTTCAAAGCGCAAATCCAGGCCTCCTTTAAAGCCGGTTTCATCAACAATGGGATAGCTGTCAGCTTTATTATAACCCGGGATGTATTCGAGGAGATAGCCAAATAAATTGCTAACCGGAACATCGCGTAGATAATAAAAGTCACTATCTCTTTTATAGGCATACCGTGGCATCCCTTGCAGCTTATTGTCGCTCAATAAAGTCGTGTCCTCAGCAGTAAGTACCAGGCATTGCTTCTTTACCTTTTCCCAGTTAAATTCCAAATCAAAATATTTCTGAAGATCACTGCGCATGATCTTTTTTAATTGATCCATGGTGCGGGGCTCATATGAAATCAATTGATAAGTGTATTGGGCGCTTAACCTGCCGGGGTCTTTCACCCGGAGTTCAATTCGGCTTTTGGGAAGTCTGGTGAAGCCGCCCTGCAACCTGTCGATTTCAGGATACGGGCCCTCGCAATAGGCATGCTGGACAAGGTCTAAAAGGGTTCTATTTCTAATAGCCATTACATAGCCGGCTGAGGTGCCGAAGGAAGTGCTGGATGAATTGGCAGACATGAATGCTCCACTTCCTAATTTTTCTGAGTACCGGGAAACGGTAGAATACCAGAGCATCTGTTCTCCGGATCCCCCATTTCCATCCAGGAAAAATGGTCTCTTTGAATCCACCAACGTGGTGTTTACCGTCAGGCTTTTTATATTCTGCTTGTTCAATACTTTTTCGATATTGGCCTCATTAAAATCTTCCCCCGAAGTGGTAGCCCGGTATTTGCCGTCAGCATCGATCCATACAACGGTAGGATAGCCTGATGGAGGCAAAATTTTGTACAATATGGTATCGCCCGTAACTGAGGGAATTGAATAAGGGTCCTTGCTGCCTTTGTTTCTTCTTGTAATAAAGTTTTCAACACTCTCCCGGTTATCTATATGATCAACCGACATGATCTGGATCTTATCGCCGTATTTTTTTTGAAGTTGCATGAGCTTAGGCCAGGATTCTATGCACGGTTGACAACCGGTAAACCAATAATCCAGGATCAACCATTTCCCTTTGAAGTCAGATATCTTAGCGTTAGATTTAGCGTGATTGACAAGATTCATCAATGGCAAATCTCCGGGCACCTGGTCCCCGATTCCTATACGTGTAAAATTCAGTTTGGTTGATTGCGCATTTAAAACAAAAGAGATACAAACAACAATTATTGTAATCCAAATTTTATTTATTACCATATATTTTATTTTTAGTAGCCTGCATTTTGAGGCGATAGATTTTTATTTTTATCAAGTTCGGTTTGTGGAATTGGATACAATACATCTGTTGGTTGCCAGTCTGATTTTAGCGGACCAAGTACCATGGTTGCTTTGTTCATACGTTTCAGATCAAACCACCTGTGACCCCATTCGGTAAATAGTTCAACTCTTCGTTCCTGAAGAATGGCTTCCAATAATTCTGTTTGAGTAATTGCAGTTGTATTGCCCAGATCAGCCCTGTTTCGCACTGTATTCAAATCAGACGATGCGCTGCCGGGACCACTGAGCTTGTTCGTATTCGCTCTTGCCTCCGCTCGGATCAAAAATTGCTCCGCCAGGCGGAATACCATATTGTACTCCGTTAACGGCTGACCTGAAACTGCCTTATACTTGTAAGGATAATATGTAGTAACGGTTCCTGTGCCATTTGTCCAGCTTTTGATCCAGCTATTACGACGATTATCATTTGCTTCAAAGGAATTCAATAACCCATTGGTTAAGGTTAATCCTCCCTGGCCATTAGTAATATACTTTTCTTCCCAGGTATTAAGACCGGGATTCACCGGCATCAACTGCCAGATAGCTTCTTTGCTTCCGGCCATGAATACCTTATTCAGATCAGCCTCCAGTTGATATTTTGAATCCGCAATTAATGCTGATGCTTCTGTTTCCGCTTTTGACCAATCACCGGTGTATAAGTAAACCCTGGCTAACAACGCTGTTGCAGTTCCACGATTTGGCCTGACCCTTCCGGATGTTATATAATTATCAGAAAGGTTAGTCTGAGCTTCCAGCAGATCCCCGATAATTTTATTGTACACCTCGGCCTGTGAAATTTTTGAGGCAACCGCATTTAAGCGATAATCAGATGAAGTGATATAGGGGATAGCTCCGAATAAGTTCGCCAGGTGAAAATGACAAAAGGCCCGGATAAATTTTGCTTCTCCCAGGAGCTGCGTTTTAACCGCCTGCGATACCCCGGTTGACCTGGAAAGACCTTCAATTGCAGAATTAGCATACCAGATATAACGGTATCCAGGCTCCCAGAAAGAACTCAACAAGTCTGAATTGGAGGATAGCAGTGTATTATTTTCAAACTGGCTCTGCTCGGCAGTAGTAGTTAACAACTTCAGTTCATCAGCCGATAGCGCGGGATAAAAACCCATATCAAGTCCTGCAAATGCTTCGACACTCATCATCCTACTATATATACCTACAATAGCTGATGTTGCTGAACGGTCATCGGTAAAAACAGTTTCACTAACGACTTCCGAAACGGGAGGATCAATATCTACAAATTTTTTACAGCTGGAAATGCAAACGGCAAGAGCAAATAAAAACAAGCCTCCCTGCAACCTGGCCAGTGATTTCAAACGGGATGCAACGAATCCAAACCTTATATTCTTAAAATGCTTGATCATAATGAAATTTGAATACCCATTGTTATTGTCCTGAGCGGAGGAAGCCTATAGTTGTACTGCGATTCGGGATCAAGGCCCACGTAATCAGTCAGGGTAATCAAATTCTGGCCTTGAATAAATACATCAGCCTTTTTCATCTTTGCCTTATTGATCCACTTGACAGGTAGCTGATAGGATAATTGAACATTCCTTAATTTGATATAAGAAGCATCTGTCAAATTGCGATCACTTCTACTAAGATTCATATAATTAGAAAGTCCGCCATTACCAAACTTCTGAATGTCTGTTACATGCCCCGGATATTGCCATCTGTCCATTACAAGCGCAGGCTGATTTGATAAATAACCCAGATATCCGGGCGGACTGGAAAAACTCGAAAAATAATCAACCCCGGTTTGCTTAACTGCCTGTATTAGAAAATTAAGTTCAAATCCTTTATAACTTATGCTGTTATTCATTCCCAAATAGTAATCCACCCCGTTATTTCCAATAACCTGTAGATCTTCGTCCGTGATGACGCCATCATTGTTCAGATCTTCAAACGTGTATAAACCTGTTATATAATCTACCCCGGTATATTTAAAGCCCCGGACGATACTTAATGGCTCACCAACTACAAGATTTCGATAAGAAGAATTTTCAATGTTTGGAAACGCGATCAGCTTGTTTCGGGGAATAGAAAGGTTAAAGTCAGTGAGCCAGGAAACAGCTCCCTTCAAATTCTCAGTCTTCAATTCAAACTCCCAGCCGGTGTTCTGCACTGTTGCCGGCAAATTGCGCTGAACAGATGCCTGTCCTGTGATCACCGGCAATCCATAGCCCACTAATTGATTGGAGGAGCTATTTTTATAATAGCTCACTTCCAAATTGATGCGGTTAAAAAGCTTTAATTCAATTCCTGCCTCCAGCTTCTTATTCGTTTCCCAACCATATTCGGCGTTGGCTAATCGTGTAGGCACTAACCCAGTGATCCCCTGGTAGGGATTTGTGGTTGGACTATATGAATCCAGGTATTGATAATTTCCAATATTGTCGCTTCCGGTTATACCGTAGCTTGCTCTTATTTTACCGAAACTGAGGAAGCGGAGATTTTTAAAAAGTTTTTCTTCGGAAAATATCCAGGCTGCACCTGCTGCGCCAAAATTCCCAAATTTATTTTCCGGACCAAAACGGCTCGATCCATCCCTGCGGGCTGTTAGATTCAGGACATATTTATCATGTAAATTGTAGTTGACTCTTCCAAACACGGCCATGTAACGATATTGATAAGCATTGGCGAGGGAAATTCTGACGTTGGGTGCAGCTCCGATATTTTCCAGGAGGGCATCACTGGTGTACCCGGTAGCTGACTTAACTTCGCTGCTACTTTTTGTATCCTGGAAGGATGTGCCTGCTAACAAAATGATCTTCCCCTTTCCAAGAGAACGGGTATATTCCAATTGTGGTTCAATGATCCAGGTTTTTACCTTTGCGTTTCCGAATACACTGCCTACCTGGAAATTTGCCAGGAGATCTGGTCGGATAGAAGAAAATGGTGTGGTAGCCAATTGCTCCAGGTCCCTTTTATTATAACCAAAATTCGATCTGAGATGTAAACCGGGAATGACTTCATAATCAAGACCCACATTCGTAATAAGATTTTCTCCCGTAGCCCGGTATTTCGGATTTAAATAGGTTGCCATTGGATTTAACCATGTATTGTTTTCCCAATTTATATTCCCATTTTGATCAAATAAAGCTGGCGCACCCGGTGATAAGTGAATTGCCTCGTTGGTGAGGTCCAGTTGGGGCAAGTGATTATCATCTATTGTATAGTTGGCCGAAAATGAAAAAGAAAACCTGTCATTTTCTGATCTATGGGTGAGGTTAAAAAGACCTGATCCTTTTTGATACCCAAAATCTCCGGGGAAAACCGATCCTAGTTTTAAATAACTTCCGCTGAATAAATAACGGGTTTTAGAAGATCCCCCTGAGAGTGCAATACGGGCATTAGTTGTTTTAGCTGTTCGCCCTATAAGCTCTTTCTGCCAGTCTGTGTACCGCGTGGCATCCCAAAGAAATACATCCGGCGCCTTGCCATAATCAGCAGGGGACAAAGGCCAGAGATTGCTATTCTTTAACGCCTCTGTTTTCATTTCAAGATTTTGTTCCTTTGTTAAAAGGTGCATGAAATGAGGTACCTCGCTAAAGCCTGTTGAAAAATTGATGTCTATTGATGTTTTACCTGCTTTACCTTTTTTTGTTGTGATCAATACCACACCATTGGCGCCACGGGATCCATAAATAGCCGTAGCATCAGCGTCTTTCAACACTTCTATACTTTCAATATCAGAAGGGCTTATACTATTGAGAGGGCTGACATAATTTTGCTGAACACCGCCAAAGCCTGTCCCAAAACTTTCGGAAGAAAAGGGTACACCGTCCACGATAAAGAGCGGGTTGCTTCCAACATTCGGATTAATGCTATTTCTGCCTCTTATCTGGATCGAGATCAGTCCGCCCGGAAGCCCCGTAAATTGCTGGATAAATACTCCCGGTACTCTACCCTGCATGGCCTCAAGTGGATTTGCAACCGGCTGCCTTTCTATAGTTTTTTCATCTATCCGGCTAATGTTTCCTGTAGCTACTCTTTTTTTTACATCGTAATATCCTGCATTAATAACTACTTCCTGGTTCTCTGTTATTTTAATTTTAGCAGTAATATTCAAGACGTTTCTGCCTTCAACTTTAACTTCTCTCGCTTCAATACTAACGCCGCTGATTACAAGGGTGGCCGCGGCGTCTACACCCTTTAATTCAAAAAAACCATCTGCATTTGTTGTAGTACCATTTTGTGTTCCCTTTACTACTATGCTGGCGCCTTCAACAGGTTCATTGTTCTCGTTAAGAACTCTTCCTTTTATATCTATTGGCGAGAGTAGAGTGGTAACTTTGTTTGAGCTTTCCTTATTTGAAGAGGGTTCTTTCTGCTTTAAAACAATCGTGTTATTTACAATGACATAACTAAAAGGCTGATCTTTGAAAATTGCGTTAAGTGCTTGTTCAATAGAAGCATTTTTGAGCTCGGTACTAACAGGTTTTGCATTTTTAAGCCATGAAGCATTGTAAAAAAATGAATATCCTGTTTGATTTTTTATTTCAGTAATTACTTTTTCAAGCGATGCATTTTTTACATGGAGGGTAATAGTTTGCGAATATCCACGTGCAGACACCTGCAAGCAAGCAGCAAAAAGTAAGATCGCGGTAAGCTTCATGATTCGCACTAATTTCTTTTTCGCCATAGCCTTCACAAAGGCCGCAGAAAATAAAGGTTGTAATTTACTGACATCTTTCAAATACATAACTTTGTTTCGTCCCGATTTCTTCGGGACAAGTTTTGGGTTAATGAAATAAGTAGTCTTCGCCGATTATATTTATGGGGTTAACCCATTGCTCTACCGCTTCGTCTTGATCACGGGGCGGTTTTTATTTGGTGTAACCATAAGGGCTTTCAGTTTTCACAGGATCTATTTTTTTATAATAATCTTTTTTCCGTTGATATCGTAATGCACTCCACTATATTCTAATATCTTCATCATTTGAGACAGGTTGCTGTTTCTTGGCACTTCACCGCCAAACAGCTGATCAGGAGTTCTTTCTTCATAAATGACTTCTACATCATACCACCTTGCTACTTGTCTCATTATAGTTTTGATATCTGCACTGGTAAAAAAGAATTTTCCATTTTTCCAGCCCATCACTTCTTCGAGATCAGTCTGCTTATTTATTACCGGTTGCTGGTTAATAGTTATTTGTACTTGCTCGCCGGGCTTAATAGTTACGGCACCTTTATTATTATAGACTTTTACGGAACCTTCCAGTAGTGTTACATTAATTTCACTTTCATCATCATAAGCATTCACATTAAAATGGGTTCCTAATACTTCAACCTGCATATCGCCTTTTGATACCAGGAATGGTTTTGATTTTTCATGGGCTACTTCAAAATATGCTTCACCTGTTATGGTAACTTTTCTTTCATTCCCTGTAAATGCAATAGGATATGTAACCGAGGAACCTGCATTAAGCCATACTTGAGTTCCGTCTGATAATGTCATGTCAATTACTTTGCTCCCTCTTGGGTTAGAGAGAGTATTATACGTAAGTGGTGTGTTGTTAGTTACGACTTTTGAAACATCATAAATGACTTTTCCATCAGTAGATTTGATCAATCGCACACTTCCTTCATTTGCCAATGTTCCATTAGGTACACTATCCAGGTAAATTTTTTGCCCATTTCCCAATGTGATCATTGCCCGGTTTGTTTCAGGAGCTTTTATATCAGGCGTTAGAACTGTTTTTGTAATTTCAGCTTGCTTCGCACGATTAAAAAACAAAAAATAAGTTCCTGCTCCAAGCATCAATATTATTATTGCGGCAGCTGATATGCGATACCAGGTTCGTTTCAAGGAAATGATTTTTGCTTGCGATGTTGCCGCCGCCGTATCAAACATTTGTTTCCAGGTACTATCCATCATCGTAATCATTTCCACGTCATGCTGACCGGATTGTAATATTTCCAAAAACTTGCTCAGTTCTTCTTTTGAAAGATCATTGTCAAGATATTTCTGGTATAGCTGTTTAAATTCTTCAGTGATCATTATTTGGTATTGCAGGTTAGAATGGGATCGGACACATATAATACTGCTGAGAAAGAAAAAAGTACCAGCGATGGACCCATTTTTTTTTGAAATTATTTGGTTCCGCTTAAAAAGGTCGCCAAAAAGATGCAGGCAATATCCGGGTGGCTGGAAATAAAATCACGGATAGTTTGCAGAGCTTCAGACATATGGTTGCGGACAGTATTTTTAGACAGGCCAAGTTTTTGTGCTATTTGTTCATAACTCAATTGTTCTTCCCGGCTGAGTAAGTAAATGGTTTTCTTTTGAGGCGAAAGCAAATCAATAGCTTGTTTGTGTAAGCGACTTATTTCCTTTTCAATGAGCAGGTCAACCGAAGAATTGCGAAGGGCCTGCATATCTTCGTATATTTTTTGTTGAATTATTTTATCCAGAGATGCTTTTTTTAGCCTGTCAATGATCAGGTTTTTGGTTATCCTGATAATATATGAACCGAATTGTTTTTCAATTTTGATATTCTCTCTATTGATCCACAACTTAACAAACACTTCCTGTACAATTTCTTCAGCGGCGGCTTTTGATTTTGTGAAGCGAAATGCAAAAAGGAAAATGCGTGCCTGGTAAAATTCATAGATCTTTCCAAATGCTTTTTCATCTCCAATAGTCAATTGCAGCAGCAACTCTTTTTCATAAGGAAGAATATTAGACATACTAATGATCGGGCCTTTAACGATAAAAATAATTAAAAACTAATTCGCCCTTTTGTTATTATTTCAAAATGTTATAACATTAATAATTTTGATTTTTGATTATCTTTCGATCCCTCACTAAAATAAAAGTCGGGATGTATTACTCCATTGCATTCAATTACCAATTTCTGAAGGTTTAAGTTTCGCTACATCTGCAAACGTGAGGCCAGTATAGGAACAAAAAAGAAACATCTCCCTTATTTGATTCAATGTACTAGAAGTAAATTTCTTCGCTGTGATCTTATTCAATTCGTGTTCAGTTAAGCATTTAGGAATAGCTTCTTTTCTTAGTCGTTTAAATCGAACAAATGGATCTCTTTTCAGCCCCTTTCAGTCTGTTCTTTAATCTTTCGGCAGTAATGATCTCATTTATTTCAAGCAATTTTCGTCTTACTCCATAAACTTTCGTTTGCAAAATGTCTAGAAAATCTTTGAACTTAAAAAAGCCCCATGACCAAAATGGGCTTTGGTTTAAAAATCAGTAGATTATCAAAGATTATAAATAGAATAATAATTGCAAACTTTTTTAAAAAGGAAATGATAAAAAATCGTTATCAATGAATATTGGGCTTACGATGAGTTTTTTGTAAATTGTTTGTCGTGGTACCTTTTTCGTTAATAACATTTAATAATTATGCCTGGACTACCTTTTGAACCCAAAATAATTCTCGAACCCTATAAAAAAGGTGATGGGAGAAAGTGTAATAACTGCGGAAAAATAATTCAAGGAATGGTGTATGCAGGGGTTATTCAATTCGGAGAAACGAAATTTGATAATATGGAGGCCTTGAATTTATTTGTTTGTGAAAAGTGTAAGAAGAAATTTGAAAGCGGTAGAATTTGACGCTTCACGATAGCGACCGATGTACAACTATTCTAGAAAAAGAATTATTGAAAGAAAAAATATTCCAACTGCTTGTTTGAGCATCCCAGAAAAGTTTGGTAGCGCATTTTTTAACTACTCATGGTGCGCATAACAATAAGAAATAAAAGCAGAGGGTTTTTTAGTCCTTCTCATCATCATTGCTACTGCACTCATGCACTCAATTTCCGTGTTGTGCTATTTCCTTTGGAAACTTATCAAAAATAAGGTTCAGGTCAATATTGTGTTCCAAAAATGCTTTCAGCCCTGCAAGTACAATTGTAAAACCGCCTGTCGAGTCTTTAATTACTTCTAATAGCTCGTCTCCTGTCTTGTTAAAGCCATAATGTTTTATAGTCACAAAAGTTGAATCGTCACTTAATGCTTTAAAGTCAAAATCAACAGTTGTCGGCGGTTCAGTAGTAAACCATTCAATTGAAATTTTTTTGTTCTTCAAAATTTCTTTGGCCACCACCCTGGTCGAGAAATTGTACATTTCCCATTTCCACGTTATCATTTTACCAACCTCTAATTTGTCACTTCCTTTTGTGAACCAAAAATGTTTTGTCAATTCTGGGTCAATAAATGCTTGAAAAACTTGCGAAACAGGTTTTCGAATTAGCATTTGAGCTTCTGAATATTTTAAATTATTGTCTGACATATTTATTGGTTTTTGATCTGCTCAAATTTTTGTCGGGTGCCGTTTTACAATGACCGCTAACGAACAGGTATTCTGTAGGTGGGATATTTTATGACGTCCAACCGGAGCCGCTGCCCAATTGAGAATATAAAGTTGAAGTTAACAACGAAAAGCCAAATTGAAACTCGTCTACCCGAACCAACATACAGCGATGCAAACAGCCGAAGTTTCAATGTCCAGCCCCACTTGCAGCAATACTTTTGTTATGCGTTCGTGCTACGCTTGCTATGGAAGTCAACTATTTAAAGTTTGCACACACTTTATTTCGTGTCCTAATTGCTAACACTAAAACAAAAATTACTTACCATCTTAATATACATTTCGGGATGGCTCATATGCGGAACATGTCCGGCTCCTTCAAGCGTTATTCGTTTTGCATGTGGCATGGCGTTCGTCAATTTATCAATAATAAGAGGGAGAAAAGGTGGACTAGCGGTCCCTAAACTCATTAATGTAGGCTTCTTAAAATCTGAAACAGTGGTAATATCTATTTCTAAACTCTGTGGATCTTGCATTTCATCATACCAGGTGGGTGCGTTATAAATGAAAGCTTTCTGCACCCCCTCAGGAAGTTTTTCCCACTCACCAGTACCCAATGCAATTTTTTCCACAAATTCTTCCGCTGCCTTCTCCATGTTGCCAGCAGCAATTATATCAACCACTGTCTTTATTCTTCCGTTCACTATTTGCAAAATTTCTTGAGCGGCAGGATTATCCTTTAGCAAGCCAATCAAAGGAGGTTCATGTATAATCATGCTACGAAAAAGGTCAGGTCGTCTTGCTGCAGTTTTTAAAACGATGCATGCGCCATAGGAATTGCCTGCTATATAAGCAGGAGAAAGGTTCAGATATTGTATCAACTCTATCAAATCTGCAATGTCTTCTTCCATACCGCCTCGTCCTGTTGGGCGCTCACTTTTACTGTGCCCTCTTCTGTCGTATGTAAACACACGAAACGTTTTAGCGAATTCAGTTGTTACTAAATCCCAATTATTGTGGTCAACCCAGGAGCCATGAACTAACACAAGAGGCTCGCCCGCATTTCCCTTTAATTCCCAAAATATTTTTACTCCATTTATTTGATCTACCGGCATGTTTTATTTTTTAATTCAATATAATTCCAAAGTTAATTTCTTGTAGTCAGATTGAAGTTTCGATGTCGCCCCCACATGACGCAAAGCCCCTGTGCAATAAAAAAGGCGTTTAGAGAGGAGTAGTCATCAAATTAAATTTGAGCTACAAAATAGAATTGTAAACTATTAAAACTCTAAACGCCATGACTAAAGTTACAGCAAGTTTTGAAAACGAAAC
>Ga0068863_100005945_pt1 | contig 11972 bp, 12 predicted proteins | sample KBSSwiS62_FD_66596 | JGI IMG/M metagenome (GOLD analysis project Ga0068863, IMG submission 66596) | Switchgrass rhizosphere microbial communities from Kellogg Biological Station, Michigan, USA - KBS Switchgrass S6-2 | ecosystem: Host-associated > Plants > Roots > Rhizosphere > Soil ...
AAGTGGTCACCGCCGCGCGGCAGCTCGCTCCTAATAATCAAGCCGCAGTTCCGTGGTATCGATAAACGCCAGCAACTGCGGACGCCACAGCTGTTGTGGACGCTCATTGCTGTTTCGCGGCCTCTAAAACAGCATTCGGCGTCCACAAATCTGGCCGGTCGGCTCACTTGCGGCCACGGCCGGCTTACGGCTCCACGTAACTGCACTTGATTCACACAACCGTGTGCGAGCGGCGGTCCGCGGCCGGAGTCGGTGGCTGGCGGCAGCGACGTAAAGCAGCGACCTGAGGCCCGCCAGGGCCGATGTCGGCTGTCAGTCGCAGAGCCGGCCACCGACGGAGGCCGCACCACGGCCACCAACCAGACCGAAGGACCGTTACCCCACAGTCTCCAACCAGGACTCGACCGGCAACGTCCCGGGCGATCGCCGCTCGCGCGCGAACCGGTTCGCCCATTGGCGGGCATTTTCGTTATACGGCGTCTCAACCCCATGCTGCCGGCCCTGCAGAACGATCTCGCCGTTGAGGTAGTCGGCTTCGATTGCTCCGGTGCCGCGAGCCAGGCTCTGCCACGACGAGCTGCCGGCACGCGTACCAGTGGTGAGGACCTTGAGAATGTCGGCCCGGCGGGCGGCGTCGGTGAACTCGTCGATGTAGCCGATCCCGGCCGCCCGCAGCACCGCCTCGCCCTCGGCGACCAGCTTCGCGGTCAAGTCGGCGGTCCCGTCCTGACGGCCGCACACGGCATTTACCGCGTTGGCCAGGTTGCGCAGCAGCTTGCCGTATTTCCAGTCCATGACGTCGGCGCGCGGCACCGACTCGTAGCCCGCATCGCGGAACGTGGCGGCGATCGACTGCGCGGTGTCGTCCAAGCCGCCGGGGAACCGGCCGATGTCGAGCAGGCCCGGCACCGGGTCGGAATCGGCGCGCACCACGCCCGGCTCCAGGTGGGTCGTCGGAGACATCACGCACACCCCATAGACGTTGCTGAACAGGCGTAGTGCCTCAGCCTCGTTGGAGACTCCATTCTGGACGCAGACCACCGGCATGGCCGGATCCGCGTACCCGGAAATGCCGCGCAGCACCCCGGTGGTGTCCTGGCTCTTCACGCTCAGTACCAGCACGTCGTCGGAGCGCCAGTCGACGTCGCCCGCGGCACCGACGGCATGGACCGGCAGCGTTCGCGTGAACGACGGTGTCTGCAGCGTCAGCCCGCGTTCGCGGATGGCGTCGAGATGGGCGCCGCGCGCCACGAAGATCACGTCCCGGCCGGAGCCGTGAAGGTACGCGCCGAGGACCCCGCCGACCGCGCCGGCTCCGTAAACGATGAATCGCACGTTCGCGAACGCTACCGCCGCCGACTGGACATCGCCGGACGGGTTGCACCGACCGGCCCGGAGGTGCATACTCAACTTATTGGTTGAACAACCAGTTGGTTGAATAAGGAGCGTGATGGAGTGGATCAGCTGAGTGCGGTGTTCGCGGCACTCGCCGACCCGACACGGCGGGCCATCCTGGCTCGGCTTGCCGACGGCGAGGCCACGGTCAACCAGCTCGCCGAGCCATTCCCGATCAGCCTCCAGGCGGTCTCCAAGCATTTGAAGGTGCTGGAGCAGGCGGGATTGATCACCCGCGGACGAGACGCCCAGTGGCGGCCGTGCCGGCTGGAGGCGGGTCCGCTGCGCGACGTCTCCGAATGGGCCGAGCGCTATCGGCACTTCTGGGACGCTCGCTACGACCGGCTGGACAGCTACCTGCAGGAGCTGCGGCAGACCACGGACACCGACCACGACGAACCAAGGAGCCGGAAATGACCGAGAACTTCAGCCTGGAACTGCAGGGCGACCGCGAGCTGACGATGACCCGCATCTTCGATGCGCCGCTGGCGCTGGTCTGGGCCGCCCACAGCAAGGCCGAGCACCTCAAGCACTGGTGGGCGCGCGGCCACGAAATGGATGGCGAGATCGACTTCCGCCCGGGCGGCAAGTGGCGGTTCGTCGAGCACGGTGACAACGGCGAGCGCTGGGCGTTCCGCGGCGAATTCCAGGAGATCGTCCCGGAGCAGCTGATCGTCCAGACCTTCGAATTCGAAGGCATGCCCGGCCACATCTCGGTGGAGCGGCTGAACTTCGAAGAGAAGGACGGAAAGACCTATCTGACGTCGACGGTGACCTTCGACAGCGAGGCCGACCGTGACGGCATGGTCGAGTCCGGAATGGAGGGTGGCGCCCGCCAGTCCTACCTGGCGCTGGACGCGTACCTGAAGGAGATGGCGCGCTGAGATAGTCCACCGCCGCCGAACACGACGCGACTCCGCTGCGGCGAGGTCGCGTCGGCGTCTATCAGCGGCTACGCCGAGCGGTCGGCCAGGAGTTGCCGGGCCACTGCCTGGATCAGCGGCAGCGGAATCGGATCTTGCAACGGAAACCGCAGCGTGCCCTTCTCCGCGACGTACGCCCCCAGCTCCGCGGCGATCGGACCGGCGCCGCTCGGGATCGGATACACCGAGATGTGCTTCTTCCAGCCGGCGAAGTAGATCAGCGCGGCGTCGTCCACGGTGATCGTCGGGATGCCGTAACTGATCTTCTCGGCCGCGCCCGGAATGGCCTGGTGGATCGCCGCTCGCACCTGTTCGAGTCGCTCGCGCACGTCGTCCGGAAAACCTGCGAGATATTCGTCAACGGTGGCCGGCATGGCACCACGGTCTCATATCGGGTGAACAACCGGTGCCCGCAGCGAGTAACCTCTAATCCGACATTTCGTCGACAATCCCGGGAGCCAACCGTGCCGAACGTGATCGCCGGTGCCCAGGTGACGCTGCGCGAACTGACCACGGAACAGGCCGCCGAACTCCTCAGCGACGGCACACCGGAAGCCGGTTGGGCACCCGGATACCCGTTCAGCGGGACCCAGTCGGCCGCCTCCAGCCTGGTCGATCGCGCGCCGGATCAGCTGCGGCCCGGGTTCGGGATGTATCAGATCGTGCGCAACGACGACAGCCTGGTGGTCGGGGACATCGGCTTTCGCGCGCCGCCCGCGGAGGGGTCGGTGGAGGTCGGATTCGGCCTGATCCAATCGGCCCGCGGGATGGGGCTGGCGAAGGACGCGCTGCGCACGCTCACCTCGTGGGCGCTGGAACAGGACGGCGTCGACCGGATCACGGCAAAGACGACGAAGGTCAACCTGCCGTCCCGGGCGGTCCTGGAGAGCTGCGGGTTCCGCGCCGCCACCGAGGGCGGCGACCAGATCACGTTCGTCCTGGCCAAGCGGCCGGGCCTGTGACCGCCGGCGGACCGGCGTTTCAGCCCGGTCAGACCGTGGTCCGGCGCGGCCTCTACCCAGACGGCCGGATCGGACAGTTGGAGTGCTGCCGGGTGGTCAGCGATGACGATCGTGGCCTGTTGCTGTGGATCGGCCACGGTTCGGAGGTGTTGCGCCGGGTCGACCGGGACGGCAAGCGCACTCGCCATCTCAGCTACTACGACGAGCTGACCACGCCCACTCTCCTGGTCCGCGACGTCTGGCATGCGTACTCGAATCTGGTGCTGATCACCGACGGCGTCGCGCACACCGTCTGGTGGTCCTGGGATGCCGCGGGCGGCTTCTCCGGCTGGTACGTCAATCTGGAAACGCCGCCGGTGCGATGGTGGGGCGGCGTCGACAGCCACGACCAGACGCTGGACGTGCTGATTGCCCCGGATCGGTCCGGGCGGTGGAAGGACGAGGACGAATTCGCCCAAGTTGCCGGGCACCCGATGTTCTGGACGCCCGCCGAGGCCGCGGCGATCCGGTCCGAGGGCGAGGCGATGATGGCCGCGGCCGCCGCCGGCCGGTTCCCGTTCGACGGCGCCTGGTGCGACTTTCGCCCGCCGTCCGGCTGGGGCGCGATCGAGCTGCCGTGGTGGTGGGACCAGCTTCCGGCGACGCCTCCGCGCCGCCGATGGCCGGCTGCATAGGCGGTACGCGTGCCTCAGCGGTGGTCTCTGCCTCCACCGGCCATGAGCTTCCACGGGATCAACGCGGACTCGATCTGAACGCCGAGGCTCATCTTGGACGCGCCGTTGGTCCGGTCCTCAAAGTGGATCGGCACCTCGGCGATCCGCAGCCCGTGCTTGACGGTGCGGTAGTTGGTCTCGACCTGGAACGCATAGCCATTGCTGTGCACCGCGGAGACGTTGATGGTGCGCAGCGTGTCCGCGCGCCAGGCCTTGAAGCCCGCGGTCGTGTCCCGGACACCGAGGTGGAGCAGCGTGTTGACGTAGAAGTTGGCCCAGAGCGAGAGCAGCTTGCGGCGCAGCGGCCAGTTCTCGGCGACCGAGCCGCCCGGCACGTAGCGCGAGCCGAGCACGACTGCCGCGTCGGTGGTCTGCAGCGTCTCGATCATCTCCGGGATCACCGAGGCCGGGTGGGACAGATCGGCGTCCATCTGGATCACGATCTCTGCGCCCTCATCGAGGGCACGGGTCATGCCCGCGACATAAGCCCGGCCGAGCCCGTCTTTGACAGTCCGATGCAGAACGCCGACCGGGATCGGCGCGTCCAGGCAGAGCTTGTCCGCGACATCACCAGTGCCATCCGGCGAGTTGTCATCAACGACCAACAGGTGCAGCTCGGGGATTTCGAGCGCCGCCAGCAAGTCGACGATTTTGGGCAGGTTCTCCCGCTCGTTGTAGGTCGGCACGACGACCGTGACCTTTGGCGAACCGCTTACCATGATCAACCTTCACTTCGGGCTCCGTAGCTCCGAACGAAGGCTACGCATCCGTCAAAAGATAACCGAACCGGTTGATCAATACGCTTTATAGCTGACCACAGGTGTCGGAGACATGGCCGTTTTCGCTGGTTGATTGGTATTTGTGCGGCGACAACCGGGCCCGCGACCGCGCGCCGGAGACGGCCCGCGTGATCGGCACCGACCCGCTGAACAAAGCAGTGGGGCCGGTCCGATCCGGAACCAGGCCCCACTGGCGATCATGAGAACTGCCGACTACTCGCCTTCCGGCGCGCCTCGCATCGCCGAGGCCATCCGCAGATGCGGCTGTGCCTCCGCCGGGCGGCCCAGCCGTTGCAGCGTGCGACCCAGCATCAAGTGGGCGTACGCCTCCGATGGCTCGCGATCGATGATGATGCGCAGCTGCTCCTCGGCTCGCTGCAGCGCCGCCGAGTGGAAGTAGCACCGCGCCAGCAGCAGCCGGGAGGCCTGGTGGCTCGGCTCGGCGTCGACAACCTCGACCAGCAGACGCCGGGCTGTGGCGTAATCCCCGGCGTCAAAGAAGAGCTGAGCCCGCTCGTAGCGCTCAGCAAGATCAAGCTCAGGCCACAGTCGCTCCACACTGACCTCCTTCTCCGTCGGATGAATTCGTGCGTCACAACGCGCTGCCGGTGACATCGATTCCCACCGGTGACCAACCCGACCAGGGCCGGGTGAGCGGCGGATTTTCAGATGCCGCCGGACCTGGTCACCGCGTACTGTGCTCTGCTTGTGAACAACGTCGTCGAGATCGTCGCGCCGAGCCGGCTCGGCAAGAGCTATCGCTGGCTGCTGGCCTCGTCGTGGACCACCAATCTCGGTGACGGCATCGCGGTCGCCGCGGGCCCGCTGTTGGTGGCCTCGCTCACACACAACGCGTTTCTGATTTCGCTGGCGGCATTGCTGCGCTGGGCACCGCCGCTGATCTTCGGGCTGCACGCCGGCGTTCTCTCGGATCGGCTCGATCGACGGAAGATCATCATCGCGGCCGACGGCAGCCGGGCGGTGATCCTCACGGTGCTGGCGCTCGCACTGGCCACCGGTCATCTCTCCGCCGGCGCTGCGGTGATCGCGCTAGGCCTGCTCGCTACCGCCGAGGTATTCGCCGACAACACCGCCGGCACGCTCACCCCGATGCTGGTGCAGCGCGACGATCTCGCGCTCGCCAACGCCCGCCTGGGCACCGGTTTCATCACCCTCAATCAGCTGGTCGGGCCGCCGATCGGTGCAGCGCTGTTCACCGCCGGCCGGATCTGGCCCTTCGTCGGTGACGCTGTGCTGGTGGCGGCCGGCGTGCTGATGGTGATGAAGATGGCGCTGACCCCAACCTCCCGGACTGAAACCGAGGCCACCGACGCCAGCGTGTGGCGCGACATGGCCGAAGGGGTGCGATGGACGATCCGGCACCCGGCCGTGCGTACCCTGGTATTGACGATCTTGATCTTCAACGTCACCTTCGGCGCGGCCTGGTCCGTGCTGGTCATCTATGCGCAGCAGCGATTGGACCTGGGCTCGATCGGATTCGGGCTGATCACGTCCGTCTCGGCCGTGGGTGGATTGCTTGGTACGGCGTCCTACGGCTGGATCACGAAGCGCGTGAGCCTGGGCAACATCATGCGGATCGGCCTGATCATCGAGACCCTCACGCATCTCGCGCTCGCGGTGACGACGTCAGCGTGGATCGCCTGCGCGATCTTCTTCGTCTTCGGTGCGCACGCGTTCATCTGGGGTACGACCTCGCTCACCGTCCGGCAGCGCGCCGTTCCGGAACAGTTGCAGGGCCGGGTGAACAGCGTCAACACCATCGGCGTGTTCGGCGGCCTGGTGGTCGGATCGGCGATCGGCGGCGTGCTGGCGACCAACTTCGGCGTCACCGCCCCGTTCTGGTTCGCCTTTGTCGGTTCTGCGATCTTCGTCCTGCTGCTCTGGCGGGAGCTGACCCGGATCGCGCACGACGACGAGCACCCGCATGTCGAAGAGCCGGTGCCGGCCGCGGCCTGACCAAGCGCCGGACGGGCCGTCAGCCGCGGTGCCAGACTGGGCCGTATGGCCTCGGAGACATCGAGTGACCGTCAACCACCGATGCTGCTGTCGGTCAACGTAGGGATGCCGAAGAACGTCGAGTGGCAGGGCCAGAAGGTCTACACCGGCATCTGGAAGCAAGCGGTGACCGGTGCGGCGATGGTCCGCCGTCTCAATATCGACGGCGACGGTCAGGGCGATACAAATGGTCACGGCGGCGAGCAACGCGCCGTGATGGTCTATCAGATCGAGTCCTATCGCCATTGGGAAGAACACTTCGGCCGCAACGACTTCACTTATGGCCAGTTCGGCGAGAACCTCACCGTCGACGGGATGGCCGACGACGAGGTCTGCATCGGCGATCGCTATCGCATCGGCGAGGCCGAATTCGAGGTCACTCAGCCGCGGGTCACGTGCTACCGGGTCGGCCTCCGGATGGGTGAGCCGGACATGCCGGCGCTGCTGGTCAGCCATCATCGGCCGGGCTTCTACATGCGTGTCATCACCGAGGGCCACATCCAAGCCGGAGACCGGATCGTCAAGTCTCGCAGCGGCCCTGGTGAACTCAGCGTCGCCGACACCGACGCCCTGCTCTACCTGCCCAACCGGGACACGGCGAAGCTGCACGTGGCGTTGCAGATTCCGGCGCTGAGCCCGGGCTGGCAGGGATCGTTCCGCGACCTTCTGACCGCGGGTGACAACGCCAGCCCGGCCGGCGCCGCGCCGCCACTGCCGGAACCCGCCTGGCCCGGCTTCCGGCCCCTGCAAGTGACGCGGATCGTCGCCGAGAGCGCCACGGTCTCGTCGATCTATCTGGCCGCCGACGACGGGTCGGCATTGCCCGACTCGCTCGGCGGGCAATACGTCACCCTGCGGATCCCGGGCGCCGGCGACCCGGCTCCGGTGCGGAGCTACTCACTGTCCTCGGCACCCGGCTCGGCCACCTACCGGATCAGCGTCAAGCACGAGCCGCACGGCCTTGCCAGCACCTATCTCACCGGCACCTTGAAGCCGGGTGACACGGTCGCGGCGGCAGCGCCACGGGGCGAATTCGTGCTCAGTGACAGCGCCGATCCGGTGGTGTTCATCTCGGCCGGCATCGGCATCACCCCGGTGCTGTCGATCTTGCATCAACTCGCCGCGGCCGGCAGCGACCGCGACGTGTGGTGGATCCACGGAGCGCGAGGCCCTCGGGAGCACCCGCTCGCAGCCGAGGCACACGACCTGATCGCCGCGTTGCCGAGCGCCCGGGAATTCCTGTTCTACAGCGCCGCGACCGCGGCCGAGTGCGAGCGCGACCATGCGATGGCCGGTCGGCTGAGCGCCGATGCGCTGGCCGGCCTTCGGCTGCCGGCCGGTGCAGTCGCCTACGTCTGCGGTCCGGAGTCGTTCATGGCGGACATGCAGACGGCGCTCGCCGCTGTCGGAATCGACTCGGCGCAGATTCACACCGAGTTGTTCGGCGCCCTGGCAGCCTTGAACCCCGGACTGGTCGGCCACGATCGGCCGGCACCGCATCAGCCGCCCGGACCCGCCGGAACCGGCCCGATGGTCACGTTCGCTCGCAGCGGCATCAGTACGCCCTTCCGGGACGACAAGCGCAGCGTCCTGGAACTGGCCGATGCCTGCGATGTGCCGACCCGCTGGAGTTGCCGCACCGGCGTCTGCCATACCTGCATCACGCCGCTGCTGGCCGGAACCGTCTCCTACTCACCGACGCCACTGGATCCGCCCGCCGACGGGCAGACGCTGATCTGCTGCGCCCAGCCGACCGCCGACATCGTTCTGGACATGTGAGGTCATTCGCGCCGGCGGTCAGCGTGCCGCCGGTGGTCTGCGGCCTTCAGTCAGGCCGCCTTTGGTCAGGCGGCCTTTGGTCGGGCGGCCTTTGGTCGGGCGGCCTTTGGTCAGGCGGCCGCCTGCTTCACCAGCGCGATCAGCTTCTTCTCGTCGGCGGCGGTCAGCTTCGTCAACGCGTACGCATTCGGCCAGAAGTTGCCGTCGTCGAGCGCCGCGACATCGCTGAAGCCGAAGGTCGCGTACCGCGTCTTGAACTTCGTCGCGGGCTGGAAGAAGCAGAGCACCTTGCCGTCCTTGGCGTAGGCCGGCATTCCGTACCACAGCCGGGGCTCCAGCGCCGGGACAGCGGCCCGGATCCCGGCGTGGATGCGCTCGGCCATCGCGCGGTCGCCCGCGCCCATGTCGGCGATCTTGGCCAGAACCTCGGCCTCGGTGTCTTCGTCGGCCTTGGCGCCGCGCGGGCGGCGGGCCGCCGCCTTCAGCTCCTTGGCTCGCTGCTTCATCGCGTCGCGCTCGTCCTCGGTGAAGCCGTCATACTTGGCGTCCGTCGCGGCGGCGGCCTTGGTGGTCTTGGCAGTCTTGGCGGCCTTCGCGGGTGCGCTCTTGGTGGCCTTCGTCGCGGGCATCGCAGGTCTCCTCGGCTTTGTCTCGTCAGGAACGATCTTCATCCTAAGGAGCCACGCGGCGGACCAGCTTCTTGAAAACTGACCGTTGCCGGTCGTGCCGGTCGTGCCGGTCGTGCCGGTCGTGCCGGTCGTGCCGGTCGTGCCGCTCTTGCTGTTCGTGCGACCCTCGCCGGTCTTGCCTCTCTTGCTGCACGCGCGGCCGGCCACCGGCGCCACTCCCGTTTGGAGCAGCGCGGTGGCCGGCCGGTTTCGCGGGTCGCGGGTTACGGCATCCCGGCGAGGTGGCTGTGCACCGAGTTGGCGAACGAGTAGCCGTTGCTGGCGTCCCAGTTGATCGACCAGGTCATGGCTCCGCGGATTGTCGGCCAGTGCGCGGGCGGCACGAACGAGCCGCAGTTGGTGCCGGCCGCCAGGCAGTCCAGGGCGTTGTTCACCAACGAGGGGCTGACGTAGCCTCCGCCGGCTGCCTGCGACGACGCCGGCAGGCCGAGGGCGATCTGGTCCGGCCGTAGCGCGCTCTGCAGCTGGATGCAGGCCAGGGCGGTCATGAAGTTCTCGGTGCCCTGGCTGTATGCGAAGTTCTGGTCGCAACCGAGCATGCTGCCCGAGTTGTAGTACTGCGTGTGCACGATTGTCAGGATGTCGCGGATGTTCAGTGCCAGGCTGAAATACGCGGTCCCGGTCGACTGCATGTCGATGGTCTGGGGCGCCATCGTAATGATCAGGCTCGAACCGGATTGCGACCGGAGCGACCGGAGCGCCTGCTCCATGTAGGTGGCGTTGACGCCGTTCTCCAGGTCGATGTCGACGCCGTCGAAGCCGAAGCTGGTCATCAGGGCGTGCACGCTGTTGGCGAAGTTGGTCGCCGACGTCGAGCTGTTGACCGAGATCGACCCGTTCTGCCCGCCAACCGAGATGATGACCTTCTGGCCCCGCGAGTGCGCGGTGGTGATGTCGGCCTTGAGCTGTGCATCGGTGTAGCCACCGAGCGCGCTGGAGAGCCCGGAGTCGACGTGGAAGGTGACTCCACCGGCGTTGTTCGGATCGGCGTCGGCGAACGCCACCGCGATCAGGTCGTAGGTCGTCGGCACCGACGCGAGCTTCAGCGGCGTGGCGCCGTTGACGAAGTTCTGCCAGTAGCCGGTCAGGAGGTGCTTCGGCAGGGAGCCGGTGACGCAGCCGCTGGTCGTCCCAGTGACGTTTGCTCCGCCGGATTCGCCGGTGCCGTTGTACGCCTTCACGGCGTAAGTGTGCGACGTACACGCGGTCAGGCCGCTGATCGTAGTGCTGGTGCCGGTCACTGTCGCCTTGAGGGTGCTGCCCTCATAGACGTGGTAACCGGTGACCGTGCCGGAGGACGCGGTCCAGGACAGTGAGATCGATGTGTCGGTCACGCCGCTCACCGACACGTTGCCCGGTGTCCCCGGAACGCCAGTGGTGCACCCGGTTGTGGTCAGCGACGTGGTGGCCGCACCCGACTCACCGGCGCTGTTGTACGCCTTGACCGAGTAGGTATGCGAGGTGCAGGCGGTCAGGCCGCTGATCGTAGTGCTGGTGCCGGTCACTGTCGCCTTGAGCGTGGTCCCCTCATAAACGTGGTAACCGGTGACCGTCCCGGTAGAGGCTGCCCAGGACAGCGTCGCGGCGGTATTGGTGATGTTGGAAGAGGTCAGGTTGGTCGGCGCCCCGGGCACCTGGGTGCCGGTGCCGCCCTGGCCCTGCAGCGAGATGTCATCGGCGTAGTAGTCGCCGGTGCCGTACCAGCCGTGCACGTAGATCTGAGCGCTGGAACTCGACGCGGTGAAGGTGACGCTGAGCTGCGCCCAATCGTTGGCGGCCGGCGTCCACGTGGACGAACCACCGGTCACGCCGATGAAGACGTAGTTCCCGCGGACCCAGGCGGTCAACGTGTAGGAGGTCCCGGACACCACCGAGACGGTCTGGGTGCACTGGGCGTTGTCGGACGCGGAGGCGGCGCCGTGCAACGAGTTGCTCCCGGTGTGGACCGGAGTGGACACGACACTGGCAGCCGAACAGGACCAAGGAGACAGGGCACCGCTCTCAAATCCTCCGTTTGCCAGCACCTCGGCGGCACTCGCGGGAGCAGCGGAAAGGGTGACGGCGCACAGGACAGCGGTGACGATGGCAACGAACGCGGCACGGAGTCGACTCATCGCAGCTCCTTCGACGGCGATCTATAAATAAGGTTAATTAAATATTTACAGCCGCCGAAGGATCTACACAAGATGCCAACCGCTTCACCGGAGATTTACCGTCCGTAGACAGTGGATGATCGCGTCACGCTGAATCCGGATCAGATCGGCCGCGCGCGACGGACCAGCGGAGTCAGTCCGCGAACCGATCGACCGCCTCGTAGACCAGAGCGGTCGCGGATGCGCTGCCCTGATGACCGCTGTCCGGATTGATGATCAGCTCGGCGTCGGTCCAACGCTGAGCCAGCTGCCAGGCCCGATCGGAGGGACAGCTGAGGTCGTGCCGCCCGTGGATGATCACCCCCGGGATGCCGGCCAGCCGGTCGGCCGCGTCGAGGATCGTGTCGCCGACACCGAAGTTGTCATGGGCGGCGTACCACGAGCAGATGCGGGCGAACGCGATCGCCGCCGGACCGGCGTTCTGGTGGTAGAAGTTGGGCCGCGCTCCCGGCTCGAGCGATAGGACCGCGTCCTCCCATCGGGTCCAGGCATCGGCGCAGTCCGCCCGCACCACTGGATCGGGGTCAGCCAGGCCCTCGACGTAGGCCTGCAGGATCGCCTGG
>Ga0068863_100005946_pt1 | contig 11972 bp, 9 predicted proteins | sample KBSSwiS62_FD_66596 | JGI IMG/M metagenome (GOLD analysis project Ga0068863, IMG submission 66596) | Switchgrass rhizosphere microbial communities from Kellogg Biological Station, Michigan, USA - KBS Switchgrass S6-2 | ecosystem: Host-associated > Plants > Roots > Rhizosphere > Soil ...
CCGACGCCGAGGATGACGAGGCTTTGCGGGCCGCCGACCTGGGCATCGGGCTCGCCCGCGCCGGCCGCCGGCCGCCCTGGTCCGCGGACCTGCTGTGCGGCCCCCAGCTGACCGACGTCTGGCAGATCCTCCAGCTGCCGCCACGCGCGGCGGCAGCCAGCCGCCGAGCGGCGACGCTGTCGCTGTCCGGCTCCGCGCTCGCCGCGCTCACCACCGTCGTCGGCGGTCCCGGAACCGGCCCGAGCGGCCGCCGACTCGCGCTCGTCAGCGGACCGGTGAGCGCCGCCGCGGCGACAGCGATGGCAGCCGCGCTCGTCGCGGCCCTGCGCGCGGACCGGGGTACTCCACCACCGCCGGTCCTGCACACCGACTGGCACGCGCTGAGCGCCGAAGCCACGCTGCGCCGGCTGCCAGCCCCGCGTGCGGCCGAGCCCGCGGCGCGGTCCGCCGTCAGTGAGCCGCCAGCGGGCCGACGCGGCTTCGCCGCCGCGACAGCCCGGCGCGGCGCCCACCACGCGCGGACGCTGGCCTCGAGCGGCCAGGCCGTCAGAGCGGCGGCCGTGAAGGCGCTCGGCGAGCGGACCGGCCCGGCGGCCGCGGGTGCTCGGCGCTACCTGACGGCGATCGCCGCCGATCTCAGCGACCCGCTCGTGCCGGTGCTGCTTGTCGGCGCGGCAGCGAGCGCCGTCCTCGGCTCGACCACCGACGCCCTGCTGGTCTCCGCCGTGTCCCTGGCGAACGCCGCGATCAGTGGGGCGCAGCGCGCCCGCGCCGAGACCGTGATGGCCAGGCTGATCGAGCGCACCGTCCCGATGGCCCACGTCGTCACGGCCGGCGGCGACCCCGTCACTTGCCGCGCCGACACGCTACGACCCGGCGACGTCATCGAGCTGGGCGCGCAGGACGTCGTGCCGGCGGACGCGCGGCTGCTGCGGGCCCAGGCACTGGAAATCGACGAGGCGACCCTGACCGGGGAGTCCGCGCCGGTCACCAAGCAGATCGAGCCCACCCCCGCCGCGGAGCTGGGCGAGCGCGCCTGCATGGTCTACGAGGGCACCACGGTGCTCGCCGGCACGGGCCGGGCCGCGGTCGTCGCGACGGGCGAGGCCACGATCGCCGGCCGGGCCGCGGTGGTCGCGCAGACCCGGAGGGTGGGCCCGGTCGGCGTGCAGGCCCGGCTCGGTGAACTGACCCGGCTCGCTCTGCCCCTGACGGGCCTGTCGGGTCTCGCGGTCGCCGCGCTCGGCTCGCTGCGCGGCGCTGCGGCGAGGTCCGCGCTCGGCTCCGGCGTGGCCGTCGCCGTCGCCGCGGTGCCCGAGGGGCTGCCGCTGGTCGCCACGGTCGCGCAGGTCGCCGCCGCCCGCCGGCTCGCGAGGCGGGGTGTGCTGGTGCGGTCGTCGCGGGTCGTGGAAGCGCTCGGGCGAGCCGACGTGGTGTGCTTCGACAAGACCGGCACGCTGACCGAGGGCCGGCTCCTGCTGCGCGCGGTCGCGGCGCCGGACGCGGCCGGCCGGTGGCGGACCGTGCCGGTCCCGGCCCCGGGGACCAGTGCGGCGGGCGACCGGCCGCGGGGGGCCGCTGCCCGCGCGCTGGCGGTGGCGGCGGCGGCCTGCCCAACGCCTGAGGGGCCGGTGCCGCACGCGACCGACCGGGCCGTGCTCGACGCCGCCACCGGGCAGCCGGGGCTGCTGGGCGAGCGGGTTGACGAGAGCCCGTTCGAGACCGGCCGGGGGTACGCCTCCACGCTGCTGCGCACCGCCGACGGGCCCCTGCTCGCTGTGAAGGGCGCGCCGGAGGTACTGCTCGGTCTCGTCGAGCTGGACGCGGCACGGCTCGCGTCCGCGCGGGCCGCCGCCGACCGGCTCGCCCGGGCCGGTCTGCGGGTGCTGGCGGTGGCCGAGTCCCCGCGCGGGAGCCGGCCCGCGTCTGCCGGCGACCTGGGCGCGCTCCACCTGCTCGGCTTCGTCGGCATCGCAGATCCCCCGCGGCCGTCGGCCACGCCCGGGGTTCGCCGTCTGCTGGACGCAGGGCTGCGCGTCGTCGTCGTCACCGGCGACCATCCTCAGACCGCCGCGGCGATCGCGCGGGAGGTCGGCATCCCCGGCGCCGACCGGGTGGTCACGGGTACGCGGCTCGACCGGCTCAGCGAGGACGGCTACGCGGCGCAGGCCGGCGCCGCCGCCGTCTTCGCCCGGCTCTCGCCGGAGCAGAAGGTGCGGCTGGTCACCACCCTGCAACGGTTGGGGAAGGTGGTGGTGATGACGGGCGACGGCACGAACGACGCCGCCGCGATCCGGGCCGCCGACGTCGGCGTCGCCATCCGTGGCCGGGGTACGGCCGCCGCCACCGGCGCCGCCGACCTGCTGCTCACCGACGGCGAGGTCACCCGCATCGCCGAGGCCGTGCTCGCGGGCCGCAGAATGTGGCGCTCGGTCACCGACGCGGTGTCGGTGCTCGTCGGCGGCAACGCCGGCGAGGTCGCCTTCACGCTGCTCGGGACCGCGGTCGCCGGGCAGGCGCCGTTGCGCCCACGCCAGCTTCTGCTGGTCAACCTCCTCACCGACATGGCGCCGGCGATGGCGCTCGCCGTGCGGAGCCGGGACGACCACGCGGCTGGCCCCGAGGAAGGCCCGGCCGAGCCGCCGCGAGCCGCCGCCCTGCCGGGCACGTCCGCCGCGGCAGCCGCGGCGGACGCGGTCGCCGGCCGCTGGCTGACCGGGTCACTGCGCCGCATGCTCCTGGTCAGGGGCACGACGACGACCGCCGGCGCCACCGCGGCCTGGCTGGTGGGCCGGTACACCGGCACGCCGCGTCGGGCGTCGACCATCGCCCTGCTCGCCCTGGTCGCGACCCAGCTCGGCCAGACCCTGATGCTCGCCGGCCGCGACCCGCTCGTCATCGCGACGGCCCTCGCGAGCATGCTGGTGCTGGCGGTGCTGGTCCAGACGCCGGCGCTGTCCGCGCTGTTCGGGTGCCGCCCGGTCGGGCCCGTCGGCTGGAATGTCGCGCTCACCTCGGCCGTCCTCGCGACGTCCGCCGCCTGGCTCTACGAGCGCCGCCGTCGCCGCGCGCACCCGGCGCCCGGCACCGCCGCCGAGGGCGAGCGCCGTGCCGACACGACGGCCGGGACGCCGCCCCCACTCGCCCCGCTGGACCTGGTTGCGAGGCGGGCGACGGCCGCCGGTCGGCGATCGGCCCAGGTCGTGTCCCAGGCCCGCGCGATGGACGGCTCGACGCGTGTCTCTCCGAGATCGGGACGCCCCCTGCCCGCCTCCCTCGGGTCCGGGGCCCGCTCCGAGCCGAGGCGGCCACCGACGGCGCCCCAGCGACCGCCGGCCCAGCGCACCCCTTCGCTGCGCTAGTCCTCTCGCAACCGTCGCCAACGCGGACGCCCGGCCGTGGCGGTTGGCGCTGACGATCGGGATCGGCTGCACCACTTCGCCGGGGACCTGGCGATCGGACGGCCCGCGGCGAGCTCGCTCCCGCGACGCCCCGGATCAAGCAGCGTGACGGCACCGCGTGGAGCGGCGCCCTGGCCGCCGCGGAGCCCTTGCCGACCTGTGCCCGGGTACAACGCTGGGTCCTGACCGGTCGCCGGGAGAACTGATCGTCACGGCCCGCGCGGCGAAGTCGGAGGAGTGCGAGTCGTCGGGTCGCGCGGGACCCGGGCGGTGGACCGAAGCTGCCAGGGCACGCTGGTGACCATGACACCGTCCTCGAAGAGAAGCCGGGCCTTGAGCCGTAGCGCACTCTGGTTGTGCAGTAGTTGCTCCCACCAGTGCCCGACGACATATTCGGGTACGAAAACGGTGATGACGTCTCGCGGGCTATCGCGACGCAGGCCGCGGAGATACTTCAGCACTGGTCGGGTGATGTCGCGGAACGGCGAGTCAAGGGTAACGAGCGGGATGTCCGGGACGTGGCGGTCCCACTCCTCGGCCAGGCGAGCCGTCTCGTCCCGGTCGATCTGAACGGTAAGGCCCGCGAGGGTGCTCGGGCGGGTGGCCTTCGCGTAGGAGATCGCGCGCATGGTCGGCAGGTGCAGGCGAGAGACCAGCACGAGAGCGTGGTTACGCGGGGGAAGCGCCGGCTTCTCGGATTCGGTCACGGTGAGCTCGGTCGCGATGGTCGCGTAGTGCCGACTGATCGATTTCATCAGCACGAAGATGCCGATCATCGCGATGATGGCGATCCAGGCGCCCTGGGTGACCTTGGTGTAGATGACGATGACCAGGACCAGTGCGGTCGCGGTGGCGCCGACGAGGTTGATGAGGCGGCCGACGCGCATCCGGTGGCGCTGTGCCGGCGGACTGGCCGCCATGGTGCGGTTCCAGTGCCGCACCATGCCGGCCTGGCTGAGCGTGAAGCTGGTGAACACGCCGATGATGTAGAGATGGATCAGGTTGTCGACGTTGGCGTCATACCCGATGATCAGCGCGATGGCGAACGCGCCGAGGATCAGAATGCCATTGCTGAAGACGAGTTTGTCACCGCGGTTGTGCATCTGGCGCGGCAGGTAGCCATTCTGGGCCAGGATCGACGACAGCAACGGGAAGCCGTTGAAAGCGGTGTTGGCGGCGAGAACGAGGATGGCCGCGGTGGACGCCTGGTAAAGGTAGAACAGCGCCGAGTGAGCGCCGAACACCGCGGCGGCGATCTGTGAGATGACGGACGGGTTACCGCTTTCCTGCGCTCGGGCCTTGAGGTGCAGCGCGAGGACGGTGATGCCGACGAACATGCTCACCGACAACGCACCCATGATCGCGAGAGTGTTGGCGGCGTTGCGGGCCTTGGGCGGCCGAAAGGCGGGCACGCCGTTGCTGATCGCTTCCACGCCGGTGAGGGCCGTGCAGCCGGAGGCGAACGCGCGGAGGAGCAGCATGAGGGTCAGGACGCCGCCGACGTGCGCGGTGCGGTGGATCTGCTGGCTGGCGGTGGACGCGTCGCCCAGATGTCCGGTCAGCCCCTTCACGGCCCCGACGGCGAACATCAGGAACGTGAGTGACACGAAGGTGTAGGTGGGGATCGCGAACAGTCGCCCGGACTCCTGCAGGCCACGCAGGTTGGCCAGCATGAGCAGGACGACGAATCCCACCGAGAGCGCGACGGCATGTGGTTGCAGGCTCGGTGCCGCGCTGGTAATGCCGATGACGCCGGCGACGACGGACACCGCGACGGTCATCACGTAGTCGACGAGCAACGCCGCCGCGGCCACGAGCGCCGCGTTCTCGCCGAAGTTGTCCAGGCTGACCGCGAATGCGCCGCCACCACCGGGATAGGCACGGCAGGTTTGCCGGTAGGAGGCCACGACGATCACCAGCAGGGCGGCGATGACCGCCGCGACCCATTTGGAGAACGCCAGGTACGCCGCGCCGCCGGACGCCAGCACAAGGACGATCTCCTCGGTGGCGTAGGCGACCGACGACAGCGGGTCGGAGGCGAAGACCGGCAGAGCCAGCCATTTCGGTAGCAACGTCTCCTGGAGCTGCTGGCTTCGCAGCGCCCGGCCGACCAGCAGCCGTTTGACGACGCTCGGTGTCGTCATCCGCGGATCGTCACGGGGGTCGGTCGGGGCAGGGCAGTAGCCAGGTCGGACACGGCGTCGACGCTAGGGGGCCGCGGGCACCGTAAGCGTCAAGGCGGCGTCAAGAAAGCAGTGTCGGCCGTATAAAAAGCGTCAAGACGCCCGGTCCTGCTGCCGGAGCCGGATCAACTGCTGGCAATGATCCGATTGTGTGGCGGCAGTCACCCGATCGGCGCGGCCTTCGCGTTGCCCGCAGCGACGCCCGGCCCATCCCTGGCTGGAGGCAGCGCCGCCAGGCGGCACCGAGCCGGGTCGTGGGAGATCCAGAAAGGAGAGTGGCTGCTAGGCTTGACCTGCGAGTTCTGAGCCAAGGTCCGGGTGCCGGCACGCCGTCAGGTCGCGGGCTTCAGGCCGTGGACAGGGAGGTCTGCCGCGAGCATGGATGACCTATTCGATTCGCAGACCGATCCTGCCGCGCCTTCGGCCTATCTTCGTAGGCGAGCCGAAGTCGCGCGTGTATGCGTGCGCAGAAGCTGATGACGACGGTCAGCCGCGCGACCTACCAGTCGGATCCGGGGATCCTTGCCCAGGTCAGGGCGATCCTCGCGACGCCACCCACCGAGCGGCTTCGAGATGCTCACGGATGAACTCGCGGTCTTCGCCGACGCCCGCCTGGCCGCCGAGTAACCAACCGGGGCCAGTCAACTCCATGCCTGCGGCCCTCGGGATGCTCGGCGTGCTCGCTGAACATCAGGTCCGCTACGCGATCGTCGGAGGAGTCGGCGCCCGCCTCCAAAGGACTCCCTATGTGACGGGCGACCTGGACATCGTGCCAGCTCCAGACCCGGCCAACCTGGGGCGGTTGGCCCAGGCCCTCTCCAGCGAGGTGACCAAGAAGAAGCACCCGGACTCCACGGACTACCTGCCGCATCCCGTGGTCCGCCCCGAGGAGTTCTTCGCCGGTACCAGACCCGCCATGGCCCGCTTGACGTGCTCATCGAGCTCCGGGTGTGGCGTCCTTCGACGCGATCATACGCACCGCGCGGCGATATCATCTGACCGGCTACGGCCTCCGACAGCGAAAGCTGACACCGGAGCAGATCAGCTGACCAGTCGGGGCACCGAACTGCAGACCGCCGCGACCAAGCAGTTCGCCGCCGACCTCAGGAGCGCGGGCGAGACCGGCTAGTGCGGAACCCTTCGACATCTGCCCATTCCCAGAATGCTTTCCCGGACTCGACCTCGGGCTGGATGTCCTGCCGTATTCTGCTTATCTCACGGCCCGGCGGCACGTCGATTGCCACATGACGATCACCACTCCACTCGGCCGCCAGACTGTCCATTTGAATCAGCCTATCGACCCTTATCCGCACTTCGCCGAGTTCAGGTTCGCGAAGTTCTGGTGGAAAGAAAACACGAAAGGCGCGATGGCCGCCCTTGGCCTGGACGCGAGCCACATTTCTCCTGTCCGAATCAAGTTCCACAATGTCACCCAGGGTAAGACCATATGCTCTGAAGGGGATACAACAGACCTTGAATCCGCCGTCCGGGAGCAACTGAAGCCAGACCTGCTCCTCCATATTCATGAAGTCGAATGGGCTCAGATCGACCATTGCGATGTAGTTCGCTAAGTCTCGCCAGGCCGGACTATCGTGAACGATATAACTAGTCAATCCGACTCCCCAATATATGCCTCACCACCAGGGCGGCGGGCTGAGTGGATCGGCCGGTCCTTCTTCGAACTATTACGGAAGGTGCACGCCGGGGTGTGTTTGCATCGGTCAGGTCGCTGCCCAAGCTCCGAGGCTCGACGTAATCGATACTCGTCGCCGAATTTATTTGACAGTACGAGCATACCGAGTGGGCAGGGTCGGGTCGGTCAGCCTGAGCTATAGGTCGGCCAGTGCCGGAGGTCCGCTCTGCCCTACCCGAAGCTGGCCTGCGGCTTCATGAATCGATGTCTCGCAAGATCACATCGACACGCTGCCGCTCCCTGGCACCCCGCTCCGTAAAACGTCGCAGTACGTTCACGAATATTTGGCACTTGAGATCATCTGCGGAGTTTAACAACGAGTCTAGTATGTCGACGGCTAGAAAGTCGTATGGCTCCGCGTTAGAACTGGAGACCCGCTCGACTGCAGCGGGCGCCACCTCAGCCAGTGCAGCACGCGCTTCCTGGATCACCTCAAATTCTACGGAGGTTGGTCCGGATACCCCAGCAGAGATCTGGGCAAGGATTTCCCACGATTCCATTTGTCCCGCAGCCGTTGCACCCGGGAGGCCATCGACCAAGAGCCCCACCAGTTCGGCCGCACCTTTTCGTATTACCTGGTTCGGAAGAAAGTTCGCTTCGAGGATCCACCGGATTCCTTCAGCATCGGCCGGCGAAACGGCGCTCTGCATTCGCAGTACCAACTCCCGCGTCGTCGGGCGCGTCATGGCTGGTCTGATTGGAACTGCGTCAGCGGATCCGGGAAATCCTCACGCCCGTACGCCGGCTCACAGAATGACGAGCAAACCGGCACTTCTCGGAACGGCTGCCCGTAGCCATCGGGGCGCATGGCTCGGGTAAAGCGAGGTCGCTGGCGTCCTGGTATCCCTGGGCGACTCCGGCGGTGGCGATGGTGGGACCCTTCGTCTCAGGGCCTGACGTGAGCACGTAGTCCTCCGAGCGCAGTGCCTTCAGGTCCTCCACCGAGCCTGCCGGCAGACCCGTAGTCGAAGAACCGGGCACCCGAACAGGCGTCGACGCCGCATCAATTTGATCAAAATCCCGACCGCCGCACGCCACCAGCGCGAGGAATGACACGATCACGATACTGAATTTTTCCCGATGGTTCCCTCCTGCAAACACCCATGCAGACAAACCGATGACTCCTTTGCGTTCCTAGCAGACGGGCGACGCTGATACGCCACGCAACACATCTTACTGGTTTTACCACCCAATCGGGTCCGCCCAATCCGTCTTCCACTTGTCAGTCCAAGCGCCTGTACGGGAAAGGGCAAGTGAGCTCAGAGGCGTTGGTTCTATCGGCCCATTTCGACCGTCTGGACGTAGGTACTCTTGAGGATGTCGATGAGGCCCGAGCAACCATTTCTGTAATGCAGATTGCTCGTCGCTGTCGTCAAGTCCCACAATCCGAGCGACCGACCTGGCGTCAACCTCGTCATCAGCTATCAGTGGTCCGGGCGAAGCTCGACTTCCCCGACCCAGAGACGCCGACCAACATCATCAGGCAGGTCTCGGGAACGTCCATCGCCACCGGCGCCGCCGGCTCGGGTTCGTCGGTCATCTTTTCATTCTCTTCCATGGTCATGCGGGCCTCACGCGACCCGTTCGAGGACCGCGATTTCGGCCGGGGCGCCGAGCATGGGATCGGCAGTCCCGACGCCACCCAGACGGGGGATGTAGGGACTTCATCCAGAGTTCGAAGCTTGAACAACAGTGCATCTCGATGACCAAGTTGGCAACGCACCCCGGATACTCGTCAAATCGTCATCCACATAGTCAGGGGGCGCTTTGCCAATTCCGTCGACTTCGAGCACATAGAACTCGGCCGAATTCCCTACAACGACCAGATCGGCATCCGGAAAGAGTCCCAACTCCATATGGAATGAGCCGAGATCAAACTTTGGAGTGCTTGACATAATCGACGCTGCGACGAGAGATTTATAGCCAGCCAACCAACTCCAGCTAAATCTACGGAGCCCCCGCACTACGAGGACTGCCGAGTTCCCAACATCGATCTGGAGAGCAGTTCGCAACTCAAAAAGCAGGGCTGCCGTCGCGATCAGTGGAGACACTTTGCAATCCAGCAACTGGGCCTCCTGTAGGGCATCAACCACCCTCAGTGGGTCAGCGTCGAGCGAACCCGCAGATGAAACGTACTCGCCATTTTCGATCAAGCTAGAAATCTCGATCATGGAACCAACGAATGTTTGAATTGGTCCCCCACCGACAAGTGACCCACTATAAGACTAACCGACTGATCTACCTTATTCATTACATACACCATCTCAATTTGGGCCACTGATAATTGCCATAATTCATCGGGCCTATCACGCGAACTCGCACTACACGAGGATCCATTCTTAAGTGTCGGCCTAAGTATCATACACGCATCCTTTTCCAGCGTTGACCGGGCCCCTGGCTCCGCTGGACGGGCAAGGTCTCGCCATTCGGCCCTGCACACCACCCCAATACGGCAATTTATCTTATAGACCAGGGTACTCGTGCCGCCACCACGGACGTAGAAGGTGTAGGTGTTTTGCCACCAGTAAGGTCCACGATAGCCCGGCCGAAAGGATTGCGTAGGCTACGACAGTAACGGTGGCGACAGCATGTAGGTGGTCGCCGGGTTTGACACTTATGGGCATCGACCCGGGCGTTCGTGTTCTCGTTCTCAAAGTGATGTCGTCCTAATATGAATTCTCTCGCGGGTACCACCTGTCTGACAATGACGTCCAGAAGGTCGGCTTCGCGGTTGATCCCGTGTTGCCGAGAACGGTGTCCAGGTCAACATCTATCTCCTTCGACCAGATCCTCGGCGACGCTGGAATCTAGCTTGGCGATCGGCAAGGTCTGGTAGGCGATTGACGTTACAAATTTTAGATTAGACCTCGTCTTCGAGAGCTCACCGTGACATGGCCGCCCTTGTCTCCACGCGTCACCGCGAGCTCAGCCTGAGGTACGGTGCATCAGGATGGCCAGAGGGGCAATGCCTTCAGAATACCTCCAAGATCGATATCCATTTTTCAAGCACGTGGGCCGGCCTCGGTCGAGCCCTCAGATGGCGGATGCTCATTGTTTTCTATTTCGGATCAATCGGCAAATGGGCGTACGGGTCCGCCTTACCAACCGTCGTCCTACCGGTCAAAGGGTTGACAGACTGCCCCGCCGCGTTCATATAAACGACGTATCCATTCGGGTACTGGTTCGGGCCCTTAGTCACCGGGTCCATCAGGCGAACTTCCACGACGCGAGAGTTCAGCCCCTGAGTGCCGGCAGGAATGTCGAAAGCCCAGCCTTTTCCAGTTCTGGTCGGTTTTCCGCTCGCCCCGAGTGGAAGGGGCAGGTTTTCGCCATTGGGCCCGCGCACCGCCGCGATAGGGCAGTTTATGTTATGGACCAGAGTGCTTGTGTCGCCTACGCGGATATAGAAGGTATGGGCGCCCTGGACTGTGAGGTCCCACATGTAGCCGCTGGCAGGCAGGATAACAGTGGCGGCGACGGTGGCGACGGTGCCGTTGTCGGTGTGAAGGTGGTCGCCAGGTTCAAGGTCGATCGCTTCGGTCCAGGTGTGGGTGGTGTCGTCGAAAAAGCGGTGGTGTTCGGTCGTGTGGATCACTGAGCGGACGCCGCCGGTCTCGACAGTGAGGTCGAGCAGGTCGGTGTCGTGGTTGATCCAGACGGTGGTGACAGTGCGCGCGCTGGTCTGTCCGGTGCCAGGGTCGGTTGCTCGTACCTTGTCACCGACCTTGATCTGTCCGATCGGTTGTGAGGTGCCGTCAGCGAGAAAGACTTCCGTGTTCTCGGTAAAGCTTTCTCCGCAGCCTTGCAGGGCCTTGCCAATCACCGTTCCGATGAGGTCGTATAGCGGAGCGTTGATCGATAGGACGGGCTTTAGGACGGCCTTCAGAAGATCCCCGTCCGCGTTTGTGTATCGTGTCCAATCTGTAGTGGGGTCGCAGGGATTTTTCGCTGCGGCGACGGGTCCCGTGTCGCCACAAATCATTTTCTTGAAGTCGTCGCCGCCCAACCCCGGAATTTTAGTGCCCGGCGTCAGTGAGACATTCTGGACATTAGTGGCGGCCGGCAGTTTGACTCCGGCTTTCTGGTACGCGACCGCGGCGGTGACACCGGCCCAGAACTTGTCCGCGCCCATGGCGGCGATCTGCCGCTGCGCCGCCACGCTCAGCACCGGGCTGGCCGAGCGTGCCGGAGCTGCTGCCTTGGCTACCGGGGCTACCGAGCGTGCTGGGGCGGGTGGTTTTACTCCTGCTTTCTGGAATGCGAGCGCGGCGTTGACGCCGGCCCAGAAGTTGGCCGCTCCCATGACGGCGATCTGGCGCTGCGCCTCTGGGCTTAGGGCCGGGGGCGGTGGGGGGACGGTTTTACGGCGGCGGCCTTTTGGAAGGCCAGGGCGGCGTTGACGCCGGCCCAGAACTTGTCCGCTCCCATGGCGGCGATCTGACGCTGTGCCTCTGGGCTTAGCGCTGTCGCGCTCTTATAGGTACTCGGCGTAGCCCTCTTCGAGACCGGGCTCGGATTAGCGCTCTTCGTGCCCGCGAACCCGGTCGGGTCGTTGTAGGCAAGCGGGTTGGCGGCCGCGTAGGTGTACCTGTTCGACGCTGCTGTGCCGCTGATCGACAGGTTCGCCATGTCGCGGCTGGCGAAGGTGCCGGTGCCGGGGGTGTACCAGCGGGCCTGGGCGTCGACGCGTTTGGT
>Ga0068863_100005947_pt1 | contig 11972 bp, 7 predicted proteins | sample KBSSwiS62_FD_66596 | JGI IMG/M metagenome (GOLD analysis project Ga0068863, IMG submission 66596) | Switchgrass rhizosphere microbial communities from Kellogg Biological Station, Michigan, USA - KBS Switchgrass S6-2 | ecosystem: Host-associated > Plants > Roots > Rhizosphere > Soil ...
ATCTGCGATCGCAGGTCGACCTCGAAAAAAAGTTTCAGCAGGTGCCAGCGCAACCGCGTTTGTATCAGCAATGAGATAATACGGAACACCGCCAGCAATATCAGGAAAGTGCTGAACAGGTAAGCAAACAGCGTCATGCCTTCAATCAGGTAATTACCTTTCCTTACCACTACTACCACTCTATCGGTGCTTTTATACCAGAGCTCATCATCGCCGTTTTGTGTCCGGTGTTCAAACTCATGTTTGGGTACCTGTTCGGGCAACAATACCGTTGGAAACTGTCCCTCGTTATAATAATCCGTCAGCCTTCCGCCGCGGTATACTGCCCAGGCGGCGTTGGCGGTATACTCAGGCAAATAATCCTGGCGGAATAATTCAGGTATCAATGCATCATTTTTATACCGCTTTGGTTTAGACAAAACAAAGAAATAGCCGACTGTTTTATCATTTAAATCCCGCACGTCCTTCTTATAGATATAGGAAAATTTATCAAACGACTTTGAAAAGTAGCGCAAATCGCGCACGTCGGTCGGCCTGCCTTCAATACGAAAAATAACATCCAGGGTGTCGTACGATACAGGCTCCTCGTTAAAAAGCGGTTTATGGGTTGAATCAAACGTATATATCCAGGTATCATACTTGTCGAGATAAGCAGTAAAGTTTCTATTGATCAGGCTGTCCTTCAACGAGTGATTGGAGCTTTGCACCCGGAAGCGGTCAAAACTATCAAATAAGAAATCATTGTCGAAATAAGTAAGCGCAATGCTCAGTAGTCTTTCATTGGCAGGATCGGCCTCATTGGAAAGTTTTTCGGCCATATGTGTGCGCTCCTGCAATTCAATTCGCTGGTTCTCGATTACAATAATGCCGGAAATAGAAAAGGAAAAAATGAACAACCAGACCAATACTTCGGAAATGGCCAGCTTGAAATCGTTACCTGCCAGTATGTGCTGCTGCATAAACCACACGTATCCCAGCAGCCAGAGCAGCACGTAAATGTTCAGTTCCACAAAAGAATAACTTTTAATGATACTCAGCCCGATTAAACCGCTGATGGCAATGATCACAAAAAGAATATATTTTCTGCCTGTTACCAACGGCGATGCCAGTTGCAGCAGTACCTGTGATAAGAAGAAAAAACTCAATGACAGGGTAGCCAGTACAATAAAACCGCCCAGGCTGTTCAGGTTTACGAGGCTGAAAAAATTAGTAACATTGAACGATATCCGTGAATCAGCAATAAGGCTTTTAATAATACTTGCAAATACGAAAGTAGTCAATACCAGAATCAGCACCGGCACAATCAGCGCCACCCAATACCAGCCTCTTTGTATGGAAAAGCTGAAACGTTTCTCCCCTACTTCCCGTCGAATAAACAAAACAATCCAGCAAAACAGAAAAGCATTTATCAGCAGATCGCCCAGTGAATTCAATATGAGGCTGGAGCTATAGATGCGGGGATCAAAAAGTTCGTATTGCCGCAAATTCAGCAGGTTCGGGAAAAAATAGGTAAGGCTGCGCAAAAACAACACCATGCCTACCAGGAATAAAATTCCTTTGAGATAACCAAACCGGAGCGAAAAATAATGAGCCGCGTTGTGCACAATGATCAGTAAGAGTAAAATGGCCACTACATTCAGGGTAAGGGTTGCCCAGTTGGTATTGTCTTTTTCAGAGACAAATTTGGCCTGCAGGTAAAAAAGTATTTTACCATTGATACTTTTTACAGGATAATCTGTTTTGGCAATTGAAATATTTACACTTTTTTCTGCCTGCGGGTAGTTGACAAATTCCGTTTTCAGACTGGGGCCTTCAAGAAAATACTCGCGTCTTACGGGCACCAGGGCAAGAGCCAGCAGCTTTCTGCCTCCTTCAATGGTTACCTGCCGGCGTATACATTCATATTGGCCGTTGGTAAGTTTTACCAGTTCATTTGTTTCATCGGCATTCAGCAGGGCTTTATCAGGTAAGACCAGTTGGGTATTCCAGAATCTGAGATCTTTGGGGCTGTCGCTTCCAATATCGTACAGGAATATGCAATAAGGTTTTTTTTCGGTAAGCGCATCCAGTTGACCGGCGCCGTATTGCTGTTCTACCATCCGCCGAAGAAGCGCAGTATCTTTTATCAGTACATCAAAATCCTTTTCCTGTACCTGTATATCGCTTTCTATATTCCGGCGGAGATATTTTGCAGAAGAAGAAGAATACCAGTAATTGTCGATAATAAAAGCAATAGTGAAAAGCCAGGCAGCCCCCAGGAAGAAGAAGACATTCTTTTTTACAACCTGCTGATAGAAATTTTTCAAGATCCGGGGTTTTGCTTTTTGATGCTGTTCCAGATAGCGTCCATTTCAGTGAGGGTCATATCTGCCAGTTGGCGGTTGCCGGATGCGGCTATCTGCTCCATCTGTATAAACCGCTTCATAAATTTCTTATTTGTTTTTTCCAGCGCGTTTTCAGCATCCAACTGCAAAAATCGTGCATAGTTAACGAGTGAAAAAACCAGGTCGCCAAACTCTTCTTCTGTTTTCGCTGCATCTTTCAATTCAATCGCCTCCTTTAATTCAGCTATTTCTTCTTCCACCTTATCCCATACCTGGGTGGCATTGTCCCATTCAAAACCTACCTGCTTTGCTTTTTCCTGCAGGCGCATTGCTTTCACCGTGGCGGGCAACGATGCCGGAACACCTCCCAGCACGGATTTTTTGCCTTCTTTTAATTTTAATTTCTCCCAATTTCTTTTAACATCTTCTTCGTTATTTACTGCTACCAAACCATCCCCGCCGGCATTATTGCCATAAATATGTGGGTGCCGGGCGATTAGTTTTTCAGCAACATTGTCCAGTACTTCTTTCAGGGTAAATTTATTCTGTTCGGTAGCAATTTTGGCATAAAACACGATATGCAGCAACAGGTCGCCCAATTCTTCTTTAATGCCCGTCCAATCTTCCTCCGTGATGGCATCTGCCAGTTCATACAGTTCTTCAATGCTCAATTGGCGGAGGGTATGAATGGTTTGCTTTTTATCCCAGGGACATTGTTCACGCAATTCATCCATAATCTTTACCAGTCTTGCAAACGATTCAACAGGTGCGTCCATATCAATAAATTAAATTAGGTTTAAGAAAACTGCAGCACTGACAGAAAAAATATTCCGGTCATCAGTAACAATACAACAATTAAGGCCAGGATGTTTAAAACAATAAATTTGAATATTGTTTTGCCCCGGCTTTGCCCATAGAACCTTCTCATACCCTTGTAGAGGTAAAAAAAGATTGTCAGCATCAGCAGGAACTCAAAGAATTTGGGCCAGGCCCAGCCCGTGAACACTGAGAGCTCCTTAAAGGCAAAAATAAACAGCATGAAAACAAAAGTCGCGCAGTAAAGATGAATGGTAAAAATGCCATGTTCACTATAAAAAAAACGCTTTCTGCCGTACAGCAATACCAGCAATAACGCGAAAACAGGCAATGATATAAAGACAGCCTGTGGTATCGTATGCAATATTTTTTCTATAAACAAAAGGATGCCTTCTTTTTTGTCATCTTTCCACCTGGTATTAAGCAAAGCAAGTTTTTGTTCTTTTATACGGTTATACCACGCGTCCCTTCTCGTGGGGGGCAATTCTTTTTGAACAGAATCGTATGCCATGCGCGAATTATATCCAAATTGAACATCATTAATATCCATCTGAACCGGATCGGGGTTTTCATTGATTTTAATATCTACAACAGGATCATTGGAAACGGGCGCAAATGTAATTCCACCGCTGCCTTTTTTAGGTTTTCTTTTTAATTGTTCTATCGAATCCACCCTCCGTTCGCTGGCTATCTGCCCTTGCAGCGCCGCCGCATGCCGGTTAATATTAGCCAGTGCGCGCTGCATAGCAGCTTTCAGTGTCGTGTCTTTTGTAGTGGGAATAGCTGCTTTCAGGAAGTCGGCCGCCGCGGTGGTTTCCCTCAACTGAGTCAAACTGTCTTTCCGCGGTTCCAGGCCCGATTTCGCGAGCGAAAAAAATATAATAAAGAAAAATCCTGCCGTGAAAATATACATGCGTATCGGATGCAGATAGCTGGCTCTGCGCCCACTGATATATTCGGTTGAAAGAAAGCCGGGCCGGGTAATCAGGTATTTGGCTGTGCTGAAAAACTTACCGTCAAAATGCGTGATATCGTTAAAAAAATGAGAAACCAGCGCCCAGACGCTTTCCCTGGGTACCTTATTTTCCTGGCCGCAAACATGGCAATAACGGCCGTGCAGACCTGCACCGCAGTTTAAGCATATCTTTTCCTCCCTTTCTTTTGAATGCGACAAGACAGTAAATTTGCTCTAAAATAATTATCAAATATTTATTGACCTAAAATACATTAGTTGTCAATCTATTTCCGTTATAAGGCCATGAACAAGACCTTTCTCCGTTTTGAGCTGCGATTTCTTGCCTGTATCCTTGCTGTTTGCGGGATAGCTGTTACGGCAACCGGGCAATATTATTACAAAGACATTGTAGTAACCGGCCAGATCAATGCCAATTACCGGGCGCTGCGGAACAACAAAGTAAATACGGTGGTGCTGAATCCATCAGCCCTGGATCCGGCACAAAATACGGTCACTTTAAAACAAACAGTTTATCCTGCCCAGCAACTGGTGATTACGTATACTAAGGTACCGGATGCCCCGGAATCATGGCTCAAGTCGTATTACAATGCAGATGGACGCTTAATCAAAACTACCGATAGTTCTGCCGATGTTGTCAGCACTTCGCTGTATCAATATGATGCCGCAGGCAGGGTTGCCATGATCAGCAGTAATTCAGTGCCGGTGAATGATCCAGCGGAGAAAGAAGTACACACCTGGCGGTATAACAGCAATGGCCAACCGGCGGAAATGATTAAAATAAAAGACGATATGGACACTACTTTCGTCAGTTTCACCGCTGATGAACAGGGTAATCCGGGTGAAGAAAAAGCCGTACGTAAAAAAAATAGTCTGGGCACCACCTATTATTATTTTGATGCACAGCATCGCCTCACGGATGTGGCGAAATTTAACGTTAAAGCCAATCGCATTTTACCTGAATACATGTTCGAGTACAACGACGCGATGCAGGTAACCCAGATGATTGTAGTGCCGGAAGGAAGTGCCGATTATCAGACCTGGAAATACATCTATAACCAGCAGGGCCTGAAAGAAAAAGATGTTTGTTACAATAAGCAAAAGCAAATGGTGGCAGCGATTGAATATACGTATACGTTCGGGAGATGACGTGAGACGTGAGTAGTGAGTCGTGAGTGGTGAGTCTTTTGCGTCGTCAGATTGATAAGATTGTTTCAACCTCAGAAAATAATTTCGTGCAGGTATGTTATCGCGTTCAGGATGACGTCGCAAGCATACCTTTTCGTTTTATCCCTGGATGATATGCACGGCCATTCTGGTTTAGTAAAAGCACTCACGACTCACCACTCACGACTCACTCCTCACAATTGACGTCTCACGATTATTAATCGTATTTGTAGACCACATACCCCCATGGCTCGATATTAAAAGAATGTCCGGCGGCTAATTTTTCTCTTGTTCCCATAAAAACATTCAGGGGATTGCCCAGCAGCAAAGCATTATCGGTTTTTACAGATTGGCTTTTTGCAGAAAGATTTAATATTACTGCAATTTTATGCCCGGATTTTTCTCTTACAAAAGCATATACTGCAGTGGAATCACCCGCAGAAATTTTTTGAAATGATGCATCTGTTGCCAGTGCCGGCGAGTTTGCCCGCAGATTCAGCAGTGTCTTATAAAATGACGCTCTTTTATATTTTCCAAACCTGATAGGGTTCTTATAAAAAAAACTGATGCTATCCAATACGGGTTCTTCCTGGCCACTATATATCAATGGTAATGCATTGCGCATGGTTTGGGTAAACACTGCAAATGGTGCATGTTTCATACCGGGCATGGTGCCATAGTCGGCCTTATTCCAACTGTTCTCATCGTGATTGCTGGTAAAATACATTTTTACAGCGCCGGCCGGAAAGCTGCTGTCCTGCCGCCGCAACACACTATCAATGGCTAATGCATTGGTTTGTCCCGCAGCTATCCTTTTCAGATTAGCAAACATGTCCCAGGCATAGGTAGCATGGAAGCCATCGCGATGCAGGTTGCCTTTGTCTCCTTCGGCCAGCATGAATAAAGGTTTTATTTTATTGAGCTGACTGATACAGTCTTTCCAGAAATCATCCGGCACTTCGCCTGCCACATCACAGCGGAAACCATCGATATTCGATTCTGTAAGCCAGAATTTCATGGCAGCGATCATGCTGTCACGCATCTCCTTGTTATCGTAGTTGAGATCCCGTGTATCGGTCCAGTCAAATGCCGGAATAGGTTTACCGTCTTTTCCTTTTGTATAAAAATCAGGATGCCGGGTAAGCCAACCATTATCTGCGCCGGTATGATTGGGCACCCAATCGGTAATTACTTTAAAACCCATTTCGTGTGCTTTATTCACGAGATTTTTCCAATCCTGCATATTCCCAAATTCCGGGTTGATGGCTTTGTAATCCTGCACGGCATAATAGCTACCGAGTTTTCCTTTTCTATCCACCATGCTGATAGGCGTAATGGGCATGAACCAAAGTATCTGCACGCCCATAGCTTTTAATCGTGGAAGCGATGCGGCAAAAGCATTGAATGTTCCTTCTTTGGTATACTGGCGTATATTGACTTCGTAGATATTGGATTGCAATGCCCAGTCTGGAAGCTTTGCATCTGCTGTAACCGGCAGGCTATCCTTGCTGGTTTGTACAGAATCTTTATTAGTTGCTGTATTGGTTGTCTTATTTTCTGCAGGGTTGCCGCAGGAAGTAAAGAAAACAACGATGGTGATGCAAAGCAAACGATGGTATGGCATGAGATGTTTTTGCTACTTTAAAGATAGCGAAAACAGGTTTGCTGCAGACCTTACGGCAGTATAACAGTATGCCGGCTGCTGTATTATATTCAGATCAGCTCTTTTAATTTCTCTACTACTGTATCAATTTCCTCTTTTGTGTTATTTTTTGAGAAGGAAAACCGCACGGCAATTTTATTGGGGTTATTGTTGATAGCACGGATAACATGCGAGCCCTGGTCGGCTCCGCTGGTACAGGCGCTGCCGCCTGATGCACAAATATTATTGATATCGAGATTAAACAATATCATTTCAGACTTCTCTGTCTTCGGAAAAGACACATTCAGCACAGTGTATAAACTACTGCCAAATGTATCGCCGTTAAATGAAACCCCCGGGACATTCTTTACCAGTTGATCGGCCATATATTTCTTTAGTTCCCCGATGGCTGCGCTGTCTTTTTCATAACCTGCCGTTGCCAGTTCCAGTGCTTTTGCAAAGCCTACAATCCCATACAGGTTTTCGGTGCCTGCACGCATATTGCGCTCCTGCGAACCTCCATTGATATACGGTTTGATGTGCACGTTTTCATTGATGTATAAAATACCGACACCCTTGGGGCCGCCAAATTTATGAGCGGCGCCGGTGACAAAATGCACGGGCGTATTGCGTAAATCAAAAGGGTAATGGCCAACCGTCTGCACGGTATCCGAATGGAAAACAGCATTGTATTTTTTGCAAAGATTACCCACTGCCAGTATATCCAGCATATTACCAATCTCATTATTGGCATGCATTAAGGTAACCAATGATTTTTGCTGGCTGCCGGAAAGTAATTTTTCAAGATCGTTCATATCGATATGGCCGTCTGCTTTCACTTTCACAAAACTTACCGACGCTTCGTTCCGGTGCTGAAGATTTTCGACGGTATGCAAGGTGGCATGATGTTCTATGGGAGAAGTAATGATGTGTTTGCAACCGAGATCGCGCACGGCGGCGTTGATGGCGGTATTGCTGCTTTCAGTTCCGCCGGAGGTAAAAAAAATTTCTGCCGGATGGGCATTTAGGATTTTAGCAACGCTTTTTCGCGCCGTTTCGATGGCCAGCCGCCCTTCCCTGCCATAAGAATAAATAGAGGAAGGATTACCAAATTTTTCAGTAAGATAGGGCATCATGGCGTCTAATACCCGGGGGTCGAGTGAAGTGGTGGCGGCGTTGTCTAGATAAATCCGGTTCATTGCGTACAGCTGCGAGCTTTGAGCTGCGGGCTAAGAGCCTAAACAGCCAAACCCTTTTTATTTAAAAATTTAAGTGGGCAAAGATAAGAAGAAGCCGTGAGTTATAAGCTTGGGGTTACGGACAGGTAAGCCACAAAGAATCAGAAAAAAAGCAGTGAATTGAAACCATTAGGTTTGTAAGGCAAAATCATGAAGGTAATGCGCAACAGGCTCGCAGCTCAAGGCTAAAAGCTAACAGCTTTTTCCTACATAAACTCTTTAATATCCTGCATCAGCCTTAAAGCAATATTATTGGCGGTGGTTTCAAAATTGCTTTCCGCGTAGATGCGTATAATAGGCTCGGTATTCGATGTGCGCAGGTGTACCCAATCGTTGTCGAATTCGATTTTCAATCCGTCTTCTGTATTAACAGGTTGCTTTTTGTACTTGGTCTGTATCTTTTCAAAAATAGCGGGTACATTAATGCCTTTCTCCAGCTCAATTTTATTCTTGGAAATAAAATAATCAGGATAACGGGCGCGAAATGATTTGATACCATTTTTATGCTGGGCGAGGGCACTTAAAAATAAACCGATGCCAATCAATGCATCTCTTCCATAATGCAGATCGGGCACAATGATACCGCCATTGCCTTCGCCACCAATCACGGCATTGGTTTCCTTCATTTTCTTTACCACGTTCACTTCACCCACCGGCGAAGGGAAATATTCGCCGCCATGTTTTACAGTAATATCTTTTAATGCTTTCGTAGAAGACATGTTCGACACGGCATTGCCTTTTCTTTTACCCAGTACATAATCTGCTACCGCTACCAGCGTATACTCTTCACCAAACATACTGCCGTCTTCACAAACAAAACAAAGCCGATCCACATCCGGATCGGTCGCAATACCGAAGGAAGCATTTTGCTTTTTCACTTCGGAGCTAAGCTGTGATAAATTTTCGGGTAACGGTTCGGGGTTATGCGCAAACCGCCCATTCATTTCACCGTTCAGCACAATCACGTCTTCTACACCCAGGGCTTTTAATAATGGTGGTATAAACAAAGCACCGGTAGAGTTAACCACGTCTACCACTACTTTATAATTTTTTAATTTGATTACTTCAACATCTACAAGTGGATAGTTTACCACTGCATCGATATGTTTCTGCAGTGTGTGTGTATTTTTTACCAGTTGTCCCAGTTTATCAACACCGGCAAAAATAAAATCAGCTTTTGAGGCCAGTTGAAGAATGGCTGCACCGTCTTCAGCGCTGATAAATTCGCCTTCTTTATTCAACAGTTTGAGCGCATTCCATTCTTTGGGGTTATGACTGGCAGTAATGATGATGCCACCATCTGCATTCTCCCATTGAACAGCCAGTTCTACTGTAGGTGTGGTGGAAAGCCCCAGGTCAACCACGTTGATGCCAAGGGCCAGCAATGTATTTACAACAAGACTGCTCACCATATCGCCGCTGATACGGCCATCGCGGCCTATTACTACTTTTTTTCCGTTGTGTTGCTTTATCAGCCAGCTACCATAGGCGGCAGCAAATTTCACTACATCAGGGGGCGTCAGGTTCTCATTACTATACCCGCCAATAGTTCCACGTATACCCGATATACTCTTGATTAATGCCACGGTTTTAATAAGGTTTACTTGCGATTCGAAAATATTGTTTTATAAAGAACGGTAGTGTGGCTGTTCAAAGATTTGGAAGGAAAACTAACCCTGTTCAGGGCGATAAAGATAAGTCTTAATTGATGATACCTCATACCATAAAAGGGTATTTAACCCATCAAATTATTCACATTTATCAGGCCGGAAGGGGCCGTTTTATAATTTTCACTGCTACATTTGATGAAATTTACGGGTATGGCTTCTACAGAGTGGTTTAAAGAATGGTTTAACTCCGATTATTATCACCAGTTGTATTTTAACCACGATGACAGGGAAGCGGCGGATTTTATCAACCGCCTGCTGAACCATTTGAAACCTGCCCCGGGCTCATTGCTGATTGATGTGGCCTGCGGGCGCGGGCGGCATGCTAAAATACTGGCTGCGGCCGGTTATGATGTGACCGGCATTGATCTTTCCCCGGAAAATATTGATTTTGCCAAACAGTTTGAAACAGCCAGGCTTCAATTTTTTCAGCATGATATGCGCCTGCCCTTCTGGGTAAATTATTTCGACTATGCATTTAATTTTTTTACCAGCTTCGGCTATTTCAGAACGGAGCGTGAACATTATAATGCGGTACGCACCATTTCCAATTCATTAAAACCAGGCGGCATGCTGGTGATGGACTACCTGAATGTACATTATGCAGAGGATCACCTGGTACACAAATCTGAAAAAGAAATTGACTGCGTGAACTATTACCTTACCAAATGGTTTGATGAAACGCATTTTTACAAAAAAATTATCGTGGAAGACGACATGCGGGAAGCGCCTCTTGAATTTACAGAGAAAGTCGCCAAATTTTCGCTGGGCGACTTCAACGATATGTTTGCTTTTCATCACCTGCAGATACAGGAAGTCTTTGGCGACTATTCATTAGGAACCTATGATGTAAAAAAATCACCCCGGTTAATTATGGTGGCGAAAAAAATAGTTCGAAAAAGTTCTTAGTTCCTGGTTCTTAGTTCTGCCACTACTTACACGTTACCAATCACGACTCATGCCTCACGGCTTCCGACTCCAGACTTCTCTACGTGTGCAGACTGTCCGCAATTGCAACAGAAATTGCCTTCAAAAGAAGTTTCGCAGTATTTGCAGATCTGGTTGGCATGGGTTAAAAATAAAATTATTCGGGATATAGATTTAAGGAGTTCAACGCTTCTTCTTATTGTGCTGCAGCAGGTAACGGGCCGTTTCGTAAAAGGTTTCTGTCCAGGCACGATCAGCTACCAATAAAGAATCTTTGTTGGCAGGTTGCTCTTTGGCGGCAAAATCGGCCCATAGCAATTTTTCCTGGCTGCCCTTCTGGTTGCGTGTATAGTACCAGGAATTTTTTATGACGCCTACATCCTGGTTATTCGCATCGTAAATAAAAGCAATATTGGTTTTCCCGCTATCGGTAGCAAACTGTTTCAGCAGATCACGGCCAAAACTGGTATTGGTATAATTTATATTGGCAAGGCCTGCCAGTGTGGGCAAGACATCTACCTGCGAGGCCACGCAATGCAATCGCTGCGGTGCGATTTTACCAGGCGCATAGAACAATAAGGGCACATGGTTACGGGTAAGGCCATCGTCTGTCCAGGCCGGCGGAAACATAGCACCGGCATTACCGTTTATGCCATGATCGCCCACAAACATAAAAATGGTATTCCTGAACCAGGTTTGCTTTTTGGCCGCTTCAATAAAAGATTGAAAGCAAAAATCAGTGAAGCGGAAAGCATTCATTTCATCGTTGCCCTCGAACCCATATTTTTTTAGGCTGTCTGCCGGCATGTTTATTTTTTTAAATTCTTTCAGGTCCTCATCGGGTATGGTATAAGGGCGATGGTTATCGGCAGTTTGTATAATGGCAAAAAATGGATTTTGCTGTTTTTGCAAAATGCCGTTCGCCTCTTTAAAAAGATTCCGATCGCTAATGCCCCAAACATCAATCTTGGGCGATTTGAAATCATCCTGTTCATAAATGCGCAGGCCCTTGATATTATTGGAAAGCAGGCCCCTGATATTAGCCCAACTGGTACTGCCCCCCAGGAAATATAGTTTGCTATAGCCGTCAAAATCATTTACAATGCTGTGCTGATCAACCATAGCAGGGTTGCGGCTGGCCGTTTTATTGGCTTCTACATCTGTAATGCCGGTAATACTGGCCCAAACACCCCTGGCAGTGCCGTAAGAAGGCGTAAA
>Ga0068863_100005948_pt1 | contig 11971 bp, 10 predicted proteins | sample KBSSwiS62_FD_66596 | JGI IMG/M metagenome (GOLD analysis project Ga0068863, IMG submission 66596) | Switchgrass rhizosphere microbial communities from Kellogg Biological Station, Michigan, USA - KBS Switchgrass S6-2 | ecosystem: Host-associated > Plants > Roots > Rhizosphere > Soil ...
CGAGTAGTTGACAGCAGCGTACCTCCAGTAAATACCACCAAGAACTTCCAGCTTCAGGTCGTGCAGGCGCTCGCGATAACCACGACATCGCCGATGACTACAGCACTGATGGGCGTTGCCTATTCTCAAACTGTAGCTGCGACGGGGGGGACGAGCCCCTACACGTGGTCTCTTGTGTCCGGAACTCTACCGGTTGGACTATCCCGAAATGGAGCAGTCATCAGTGGGACGCCCACAACTGTAGGGACATCGAATTTCACCCTTCGTGTGACGGACAGCAGTTCGCCTCCGTTCACCCTGGACAAAGCTTTCGTCCTCGATGTCGTGGTACCGGTGATGATTACGACAACGTCGCCCTTGCCCAACGGCACCATCGGCGCCGCCTATTCCCAAAACATCAGCGCAGCAGGTGGTCTGGCTCCATACAGCTTTTCAGTCATTACGGGAACGCTTCCGGCCGGATTGACTCTGACTAACGGAACCCTCAGCGGAACTCCAACGACTGCTGTCCAGAACTCGAATTTCACGATCCGAGTTCTCGACAGCAGTACACCGCCGCAGAACTTCCAGCGAAACTTTGTGCTGACGATCAATGCCGCACTCAACGTCACGACTTCGTCATTGCCTGCAGGGGTGACAGGCGCGCCTTATTCGCAAACTTTGGCGGCAGCGGGCGGAACGGCGCCCTACAGCTGGTCCATCATCACGGGGTCACTACCGACAGGACTGACGCTCAGCGGTGCAACAATCACGGGCACGCCGAGCGCGGCAGGTTCTGCAAACTTCACGGTGCGAGTTGCCGACAGCAGCACTCCGCAACAAACTGCGCAAAGAAGTCTCTCGATCGCTGTGCTCCCGGCGCTGGCCATTTCAACGCCATCCTCTTTGCCTCCCGGGATCGCTGGCATTGCGTATTCACAGACCCTGGCGGCAACGGGCGGAACGCCCCCGCTTTCATGGGCCAAGACATCGGGAGATTTGCCCCCCGGAGTGTCGCTTTCTTCCGATGGCTCAGTCACGGGGACACCGACGTCAGCTGGATCTTTTAATTTCACGGCGACAGTGGCGGACAATTCGTCGCCAAGGCAGAGCATGTCGGCACCTCTCGTGCTGTACGTAGCGCCCTTCCTGACAATCACGACACCGTCGGTTCCCAACGGCGCGGTAGGCTCGTCCTATTCGGCGCAGCTTCAGGCGTCCGGTGATCAAGGCGTGACATGGTCCATCGCGTCAGGAAGTTTGCCTTCAGGCATCAGTTTGTCTGCTTCCGGACTGCTCACAGGAACGCCGACGACGAACGGACCGTCTTCGTTCACGGTCAAAGTCGTCAGTCAATCGCCCGCCCAGGAAGCCACGCGAAGTTATCAGATTATTGTGGGCCCCGGGCTCTCGCTCACGACAACAAACCTCTCCCAGGCGACCCGGTTCGTGCCATATACGGCGACGTTGGCAGCTGCGGGCGGCGTCGCTCCCTACAGCTGGACTGTTGTGAGCGGCAATCTACCCGCCGGGCTCTCATTGTCTTCCGCGGGTGCAATCAGCGGAACGCCGACGGTCGTCGGCCCATCGAGCTTTACCATACAGGTTGCCGATGCGGGCGGCGCAACAGCCTCGCGTGCATTCTCGATGACAGTGATCCAGGGCGTACTTCAGATCACGACGCAGAGTCTGCCCGCTGGTGTTCAGGGATTTGCGTACAGCCAACAGTTACAGGCTGCCGGTGGCCCCGCACCGTTTACGTGGTCCTTGTCCGGAGGAGCATTACCTTCCGGCTTTACACTAACCTCCGCGGGGGTTCTTCAGGGCAATGCGACAGCACCTTTCAACGGGACGATTTCCGTACGCGTCGTGGACGCGGTCGGAGGCACCGATGCTCGAGACCTCACTCTCGCGATCGGCCCACCGCTCGGGACGCTGTCCTTGAACGGCGTGGCTGCCAAAGTTTCACCCGTCCAACAGATTCCCGTCAGCCTGTCGATACCCTCGGCATATCCGGGCGAACTTCGGGGAACTCTGACCTTTACGTTTTCATCAAGCGCAGTAATCCCTGCCGACGATCCCGCTGTGCAGTTCTCTACCGGCGGCAGAACAGTACCCTTTACGATTCCTGCAAACACAACGAACGCTGTTTTTACGTCGCCCCTCATGCTGGTTACGGGTACGGTTGCAGGAACGGTCGCAATTACCGGCGCCATCCAGAATGGCCCGTCGAGCATGGCATTGACTTCGACAACCATCGATTCCAGTCCGCCGAAGATGACGACTATCACCGCCACGCGGACGACCGGAGGGTTGAGCGTGCAGGTGATCGGCTATTCACCGGAGCGAAGAGTCACAGAAGTTGAATACAGCTTTGATGTCCGAGTGAATGGCGCGATCCAAAAAGTGAATCTGGGAAAATCCGTTCTTTCGGAATTCAACTCCTGGTATCAGAATCCGGCCTCCGCGGCTTTCGGGAGCGCATTCCGGCTTCAGCAACTATTCAGTGTTGTCGGAGACACTACTGCGATCGAGGGGGTCACGGTTACGTTGAAGAACTCGCAGGGAAATACGGCGTCCGCACGCACCCCATTTACGGCGAATTAGTGTGATGTGCCACTAACGCAATTCGGTAGTCTTTCCGTCGACTGTGATACGTTCTGCGCGGATCTCGCCTTTCGTCTTTTTGCTGGGATAGCCCATGATGGTCGCCGTAGACCCGACTTTCAATTTATCCTTCGTCAGTCCGCGGCTTTCCATACGCGCCGGCGGGGCGAGAATGATATTCCAGATTGCCTTCTTGTCGACCTGGAGCTTTACAAAACTGTGCGGATTCTCGAAGCCAGCTTCCTTGATAACGCCGGTGTATTGAACCAACCTGGTTTCGTCGTATCCGCTCCAGCCGTGGTGCGCATACAAAAGGCCCGTTCCCAGAAGAAGGATCGTCAAGAGTTCTGACAGCCGCTTCATAGAAACCTCCTTGTACGGCTCTACGCTACAGCTTTGGGAACTTCCTTGCTGGCACCGGACGGTTGCTCTGTGACTTGAAGATGCTGATTTGTTGAACGCTTGCTGAAGCTGCTGATGCCAAGAGCGGCTCTGAAGGCGCCCTCACAAGTCGCACACACCCTGATGTGCTCGCGCTCGGCAAGGGTTGGCCGATCCTTAAGCATCGCAAACATCCAGAGTCTAGACATCTTTACGTGCGCGAGTCCTGCAAGGGAGATTCTTGGCGTTTGAATAGCGGAATCTTTATCGCTTAAAGGTGAAAGAAATGCAGCCATATGTAGGCGAACCGAGCAATCCACATGCCGAACTAAAACCAAGTGTTGAGAGAGACTTAGGGGTCTTAGGCTTTCCTGGCTGTCTGGAAAGTGAACACGATGGCTCAATCTAAAACGGCCCGAACGCGGAGAATGCTTACTGGGGAGGCCCGACGACGGGCGGGTCCACGATGATCGCGGGTGGCGCAGCGGAGTTGGATTCCGAATTAGATGTCGCCGAAACGATTATGCCGGCGGCAACTCCGGCTCCCGCTCCGATGAGAATCCACTTCCAGGCACTGGACTTCTTTTTTACTTCCGTGGCTGATGCCGGGGATGTCTGATTGACGGCGCGAGCCGTGGTTAAGCCGCTTTTGCCCTGGTAACTCGCAAGGATCATGACTTCAAATTGACCATCACCAACAGATCGAGCGAATCCCGAATTAGCCCGCCCAAACGTATCGGTCTTCACGGTAAGGCGGCTGGCATTTTCCGCGAAAAGAATTCCTGGCCCGGACTGCGGTGCAATAAACGTTACATCAGCACCCGCAACGGGAACCTTCGAATCGTTGCGTACCTCGACCACAAGCCGAAGGTTATTGTCTTTCTTAACGACTCGATTGTTTCCCTCAAGAACGACGATGTGCAGGCCGCCAGGGCCCTGCGCAAGCGCCGTTAAGCCTATCGAGCCAGGCTGGAAAACAGCGAGGATCAGAATGAGCACACCGGCAATAACGTGTTGAGGTCTATAACTCACGGGCTCCGTCGCGGGCCTGGATTCAGGCGGGCCATGACCAGAACTTCTACCACGATGAGGAGAATAGACAACTGTCGAATTCGGTTCAACATTCAATTTCCGTCGTGCGTCAGCGTTCTGTCAACAAGTCGGGATCTCCTCTAAACTGGCGGAACTTCTCGAGAAAGTACAGGAAGAACGTGTAGTAGATCAGCACCTCTTCGAATTCGGATTCGTTCGAATCAAGAACCCGGTTTGAAGGCAGGTTGTAGGGATCAAGGACTTGATGGGTTTGAGCAACCAGCGCTGTCGCGATGACGGTGAAAAAGATCATTTTGGAAGGAGCTGCGATCTTCGCCAGGCGGAACTTCTTCACGCGATCGGCATAAGGAAGAACCACGAACACTCCCGCGAGTATGACGTTTGCGACAGCCTTAAGGTCATTCGTATTTTCCCCCTGATTGTGAATGTTTCGGACCTCCGCACCCTGTCCCGGTGGAATTCCCTTCATCTGCTCGATCCAGTGAAGGCCGTAATCGACTTCTTCCAGGAACATCAAGAGGGTGACCGTGCACGCGAGCACGACAAGAACTTTGAAAACGGGCCGCATCGGGAGAAACGCCATCCTGACGAGAACAAACATCGTGCAGAGGGTAAGAGCCGCGTCCAGGTTCTCCAGCAGACCGAATTCACGGTCGTATGTTGGGGCAATGATTTCCTCCATCCAGCCTATGCCGGAGAAATACATCGCCGTAAACATCCAGCCCGCCAGCAGGGGAAGCACCCAGTAATAGAAGTGCTGTGAGCGGGTCATGTTACGAAAAACGAGCAGACATTCGCGCAGGAACCTTAGCATTACCTCGTTAGCGCTGTCTGGCAGAGTTCATAGTGCACCCCAATTGTCCCGTCTTGCGCGGGCCATAACATAAGAGTCGTCGGCGCACTGCCATCGGGCTGGTAGAATACGCGCCGTGAGATTAACTGTTCCTGCTGACGCACCCAATTATCCGACGATCCTTCATGCGTTGGAGGATGTCGTGCGACGCACACCCGATCGCCTTGCTCTAGTCTGCGAAGATCGAAGCCTCACGTTCTCTCAACACAAGAAAGCCATTTCCGGATTCGCTCGCCTTCTCAGAGAAATCGGCGTCGAAGGCGAACGCGTTGCAGTCCTGATGACAAACTGCCTTGAGATGCCGGTATGCATTCTTGGTGCCATGGCTGCGCATGCCTATGTTGCACCGATGAATCCGAATTACTCGGATTCGGAACTCGAGCCGCTCCTGAAGGACGCAAGCCCCAAAGTGATCGTGACATTGCGGCATTTCTACGATCGGGTCCGGAAAGTCGCAGACCTTACAGGCGTCCCCCACGTGCTCGTTGCAGGGGAAGGCGCAAACACGGTTGAGACATGGGTCAGTCGGGGTTCGGAAGGCTTGCTCCAGCCCTTACCACAGCCCGATGACTACGCCATGATGTTCTTCACTGGCGGAACGACAGGTTTACCGAAGGGCGCGGAGCATCGGCATCGGCACATCATGGCGTTCTGCAGGCTGGAAGCGGCCTTTTTTTCAACACTCGGGTATGACCGGGAAGTTTCTCTTTCCGTCGCACCGATGTTCCACATCTTCGGTCACCATCATGGCGTGATCCATCCGTTGTATATAGGTTCGACGCACGTGCTGGTGCGCCAGTACAAACCGGACATCGTTCTAGCCCAATTGTCGAAATACAAAGTGACGCTGTTCGCCGGCGGGCCGGCAACAGTTTACGTCGGCCTCCTCGCCGCCGAAGGGATGAAGACCGCCAACCTCTCGAGTCTCAAGATTTGTTGTGCGGGAGGCTCTGCGTGCTCAGAAGACCTTCTCCGCAATTGGTCGAAGACGACAGGCTGCGACATTTACGAAGGGATCGGAATGTCTGAGGGTGCGCCCTACGCGAACAATCCTGCCATCGGCAAGCGCAAAGTGCTTTCGGTCGGTGTCCCGCCTCCCGAAACCGACGTGGAGATTGTCGATCTCGAATCGGGAAAGCGTGTGTTGCCCGCGTTCGAGCGTGGTGAGATCCGCGTGCGTGGGCCACAAATGGTGTCGAGCTATCGGAACAGGCCGGAAGAGACGGCGCACGCGGTCCGTGATGGCTGGCTCTATACGGGCGACATTGGATACTTTGATGAAGAAGGCTATCTCTTCGTTGTGGATCGCAAGAAAGAGCTGATCATTTCCGGCGGATATAACATTCATCCACGTGAAGTCGATGAAGTTCTGAACAGCCATCCCGATACCCTTGAAGTTGCGACAGTCGGCATGAAGGATGCCTTCCGCGGTGAAATTCCGGTGGCGTTCGTCGTGCTGCAGCCCGGGAAAACCACCACCGCAGAGGAACTACTCGATTACTGCAAAAAACGCCTCGTAGAATACAAGGTTCCACGCTCGATTCAGTTCATGGATGCCCTCCCGAAAACCGGCCCGGGCAAGATCGACAAGCTGAAGCTGCGCGGTCTTCGATGAATCTCCGCCGCAAAAATACGATCAATCTCTGAAATATCAGAGGGAAGAAGATAAAATGCCGGGCACCGATATTCCCACTCGGAATCAGGAGGTTTGAAATGGCAGGCTATGTCCCCGAATCGAATGCGGGGCCCGTTGACTGGAACGATCCTCGGAATGTGATCGCAAAGTCTCCCATGGGGACAATGCAGGTTCTCATCATCGTCATCACGATTTGCCTCAATGCGATGGATGGCTTCGACGTGGCTTCCATCAGCTATGCATCACCCGGTATTGCGAAGGAGTGGGGTATAGACAGCGGTGGGCTCGGCATTGTTTTGTCGATGGAGCTCTGGGGAATGGCGTTGGGTTCCATGTTTCTGGGTGGCGTCGCGGATAAAATCGGTCGGCGCAGAACAATTCTCGGCTGCATTACGTTCATGGCGATCGGCATGTTCCTTGCAACTACGGTGAGGAATCCGATTGAGCTTTCTATCTGGCGTGTCGTCACGGGCCTTGGGATCGGGGGCATGCTCGCCGCAATTAACGCGGCAGCAGCCGAATTCTCAAACACGAGGCGGCGTGATCTGTGCGTGTCTTTGATGTCGATCGGTTATCCGATCGGTGCGGTAATTGGAGGACTCGCTTCCAAACAGTTACTGGTCAATCACGACTGGCGTTCGGTGTTTTATCTGGGCGCCGCTGCCTCGGCAGTACTGATTCCGACGGTTCTCCTCTTCATGCCGGAGTCTGTTCACTGGCTCGCACAAAAGCAACCCGCAGGTGCGCTGGAGAAGATCAACAAGAGCCTGCAACACATCGGCCAACGGACTGTAAGCGCCTTGCCGGCCCTGAATGCGGCAACGCGCAAACAATCCATCAAAGATATCTTCAGGCCGGGCCTCATCAACATTACGTTGCTGGTGACTGCCGCCTATTTCTTCCACATTGTCACCTTCTACTTCATTCTCAAGTGGGTACCCAAGATCATCGTCAACTTCGGCTTTCCCGCCGCATCCGCTGCAGGTGTTTTGATGTGGACCAACGTCGGCGGCGCAACCGGCGGTGCGCTGCTCGGCCTGCTGACGCAGAAGTATGGCGTCCGAGGCTTGACCATCGGAGCAATGGTGCTCTCCACCATTGCTGTCGCCGCATTTGGGCAAACGCCGGCCGATCTCTATGTAATGTCGTGGATCTGCGCAGCCGCAGGCTTCTGCACCAACGCAGCTATCGTTGGACTCTATGCGCTCTTTGCGAAAGCGTTTCCAACCCATGTCCGCGCCACGGGGACCGGATTCGCCATAGGTGTCGGACGCGGCGGCGCAGCACTTGCCCCCATCGTCGCAGGATATCTGTTCCAGTGGGGATATGCCCTACCCGTCGTCGCCCTGACGATGGCGGCAGGATCGCTGTTCGCCGCCGCCGTGTTGCTCATGCTCAAGCTCGGGTCGGAAGGATCCGTGCAACCTGCAACACAACGCGAACCCCAGCGCGACCTGAAGCGCGCAGAAGCGTAGGAGAGAAATCGGGGCCAGGCACGGTGTTTCCCTATTTCCCTTGCTGATTCGTCAGGGACTCACTACTGCTCGCAAGGGAAATAGGGAAACACCGTGCCTGGCCCCGATTTCTCCGTCCCTGACCGGTGATAAATTAACGCGACAGGAGGCCCACCATGAAAGCTCCTTATTGGAAATCCATTCTGATCATCGCTGTTGTTATCGCTGTGCCGATGGCGGCGCAAAACAAGACGGATAACGCGAAACGCCGGGACGAGCTCAAGAAACCGCTCGTGATTGCGAGCCAGGGCAGCTTCTTTGTTGGTGGTGAATCGAAAGCGCTGCCGTCAGCACCCGCTCGCGGCGGCTTTGCCGCGGGCGGTGACGTCACCGTGAACCAGATGTACGTTCAATATCAGACTCCCCCGGACGGCGATCGCCACGTTCCCGTTGTCATGGTCCACGGTTGTTGTCTTAGCAGCAAAACCTGGGAAACCACTCCCGATGGGCGAATGGGTTGGGACGAGTACTTCGTTCGAAAAGGCCGTTCTGTCTATCTCGCCGACCAGTCTTCTCGCGCAAGATCCGGTTTCGATCCGACCACAATTAACGCTGTGAGGAGCGGGACAGTTCCCCCCAGTCAGCTTCCCAATGTTTTGATGGCGAGTCATCAAACAGCATGGACGATTTTTCGTTTCGGTCCGACTTTCGGTCAGACATTTCCTGATGGCCAGTTTCCCATTGAAGCCGTGGACGAGCTCTACAAACAAATGATCCCGGATCTGAATTCCACGCTTCCAAGCCCGAACCCAACATGGAAGAACATGGCCGCACTCGCCGTGAAGCTCAAGGGAGCAATCCTCATGGGACATTCCGAGTCCGGCTTCTTTCCGGAACAGGCCGCTCTCATCGATCCCACAGGAATCAAGGGGATGATCTCCATTGAAATGCCTTGCGCCACGATGAACCCAACTCAGATTTCAACCCTCGCGAAAATCCCAACGCTCGTGATGTTCGGCGATCATCTTGGCGACGTTCAGGAAGGAGGCCCTGCCAACTGGAGCGCGTCGTATCAGGGTTGCCAGACATTTGTTCAGCAACTCAAGAGCGCCGGCGGTGACGCGGAAATGTTGTATCTTCCGGAACTCGGCATCAAAGGCAACAGCCACATGCTGATGCAGGATCGCAACAACCTGGATCTCGCAGATCTCCTGATTACCTGGATCGACAAGCACGTCGAATCGAAACCAAAGCCAACCGCGAAGCCCTGAGCGAGAGATTTGGAGACTACGAATACGCACTAGAAGTACAAGGAGAAATCCATGGAAGCCATGATTTCAGGTCTGGTAAATCGGTTTGAAGAAGGAAAAATCTCCCGTCGGGCACTGATTCAAAGTTTGGCGATGCTGGCGGCAGCCGGCAGCGCTGCGGCCGGCGCTCGCCAGGACACGCCTTTCAAATCCACCAGGATCGATCACATCAGCATTCAAGTCACCGATCTGCCGCGCTCGATTGCCTTCTATCAAAAGATTTTCGGACTCTCGATTCTCGGTGAAGACAAGCCCAACGAAATCGTTCGTATGGGAACCACGCGAGTCATTGTTTCACTGCACCACAAACCACCAATGGGTATCGTGGATCACTATGCGATCGCTATAGAAGGATTCGATCGCGATGCTGTAACGCGCGCGCTCAAGCAGCAGGGACTCACCGCAGAAGAAAACCTGGACTACGGGTTTTATGTCCGCGATCCCGAGGGCATTCCCGTTCAGATTGTGCGGAGCTGAGGGGATAAGGGGACGGGAATCGGGGCCAGGCACGCTGTTTCCCTATTTTGCCGCGCGAGAATTCAGAGGCTTCCGACCGAACCATACGGGAAAATAGGGAAACAGCGTGCCTGGCCCCGATTCCCGTCCCCTTATCCCGCGCGCCCCGTGATCACAAATCTGTGAACTCCGCGCTTCAAGCCCTACACATTTGTATGAACCGTTTCCTCCTATGAACGTCACCTTCGCTCCCATTCCTGTGGCGCCGATGAACTTACGCGCCCACGCGCGCTTTGGCAGGCAAGCTGCACACACGGCGGCTCATCTGGCACTGCTCCCGACCAACGTTTGAAGGAGGAACTTTCGTGGATCATAAAAAATTACGTACACGCCTCGCCTGCGGCCTGCTGGCCCTCATTCTTGCGGCGTGCCTCGCACGCCCCGCAATGGCGCAAAACAACTCTCTCGGTTCGCGCGTCAACGGACTCGTCAGCTTTGACATTTCCGACCACTACATCACGCCACGAGGCCTCAACGTGGAGGACGAAGGTGTTGTCATTCAGCCTCTCACCTTACTATTTTGGAAGCTGAAAGGAGGCGGAAATGGCGCGCTTACCGAAGTCACATTAACCACGGGCATATGGAACAGTTTTCACTCACACGCTTCCGGCGCGGAGCCCACTCGCTGGAACGAACTCGATCCGATTCTTGGTCTCACGTTCACCTTCAAAAACCGCATGAAGGTGGATGTCACGACCACTTCCTTCTATACGCCAACCGATTCCTATCCCACGTCCACACACCTCGATCTCAAGTTCACCTATAACGACAAGTGGAACGAACGCTTCTCAGTGAATCCTTACTTCGAGCACTGGACGGAATTGAACAACAAGGCCACGGTGGTTTTCAATCCGGCAACATCCGAGGAAGGAACATACGTAACCGTCGGCGCCACTCCAACTTTCAATCTTGGAAAAGCGAAAATCGAGGTCGATACGGCCGCAAACTTTGTGAGCTCAGATTTCTATCAAAAGTTTGACGGCTCCAACGGAGGATCCGGCTTCGCGATGTTTTCAACGTATCCGAAAGTCAGTGTCCCCCTGAAGTTCATGGGATCGAACTATGGGGCCTGGACAGCATATGGCGGAGTGGCGTACTTCCATTTGCGCAATGAGGGACTGTTGGACGGGAACCAGGTTCTCGCCAATCCGGAACGGAAGAGCAATCTCGCGCGAATCCGCGGAGGAGTATCGATATTCTTTTAGGAGCTTAGGCGGCTGGCGGTATAGGCTCGCCAGCCGCCGAATTGCGTGATCTCTTCCTGCGATTCGCAGAGCGCCGGCTCTGCCAGCACACCCAGGACTTCTGATCCGTCTTCCAGGCGAATCTTACCGATCGATAGGCCCGGCGGCTCATTCATAAGGATGAACGCCAATCCTTCGGCAGGAACCAACCAAATTTCGACGGCGACCTTCGCGCCGCCATTATTCACGCGAACCATACCCGGGTGACGATCTCCTATCGACCACAGGCGATACGCCGCTTCTGTTTGCGCTTCGCGAATGAACGTCCCTCCAGCCGCCAGCAGGTTCGGGTTCAGTGCCAGGCCGCGCATCAGTGTTCCATTCACTGCGAGCAAGACAGATAGCTTCATATGACAGGAAGATCCACACCGATAAATTTCACCGGTTTTTCATAAACCGCGAGCACAACACAGCCCGTGGTGCTGAAAACTGTGTGGCGCGTGCCGGGTGGATTGATTACCAGGTCACCTGCCCTGGCCACGCCCGTGTCATCTTCCTGCGAACCTGCGAGCACCAGGATGTGCTCGTAACCTGTGTGCTCATGCAAAGGGACGCGCCCGCCCCGCTGAAAGCGCAACAGGGCGGCGCGCGGCCCAGTCTCCATGCCATATAACCGGTAGATCTCAACCATCGGGCGAAAAGGCTTCCACGCCAGACGTTCTTGCCAGTCCGCAATACGAAACAGTTCGCCCAGTTTGAGAATCTCGTTGCCCCCGCCTGGAGGAAAAATCGTCTCAGGCAAGGACACTCTCGCTGTGAGCGTCTCCCTCTTCCGATTCGACTGGCGTTACAGCCTTGTCAGCAACTCCTGCAAATTTGGAGCAACCGAAAAAGATGATGGAGACCACCAGATAGCTCGCCGCGACCACGGGCGTCTCTCCGATTCCGATTCTTTCCCCATGCATGAAACCGAAGAATGTTAAGACCGCCCCTGCAAA
>Ga0068863_100005949_pt1 | contig 11968 bp, 11 predicted proteins | sample KBSSwiS62_FD_66596 | JGI IMG/M metagenome (GOLD analysis project Ga0068863, IMG submission 66596) | Switchgrass rhizosphere microbial communities from Kellogg Biological Station, Michigan, USA - KBS Switchgrass S6-2 | ecosystem: Host-associated > Plants > Roots > Rhizosphere > Soil ...
AATCCACAGCCGGGGTCCGTTGCCATCGCGGATCAGCTCCCCGGCCAGGGTTTTGCGCCGATCGCCGTTGTGACGAACACGGGTTGCAACAACGTTTCGGTCATTGACATCAACCCTGGCAGCGCCACTTTCGGACAGCCGGTCGGAAATCCAATCGACACCGGCACCGGTCCGCAAGGTATCGCGGTTAGCCCGCGTTTCGGCTTGGCCGTCGTTGCAAATAATACTAGCGGAACTGCCTCTATCCTCGACCTCGCTACCCGTACGCAAAAGGTCGGCGCAGTGACCGTTGGCACGACTCCGACCGGGGTTGCCGTCAATGAAGGAACCGGGGCTGCTCTCGTTGCCAATACGGGCAGCAACACTATTTCCGAAATCAACCTGGCGCTGCTGTTTCCGACTTCGGGCACCGCGCCGACAAGTCTCAGCGCGACCACGATTTCCGTCGATACTTCCCCAATTGCGATTGCTATTGATCCCGACCGCGGCACGAACAGCAGGGGACTGGCTGTAGTCACCGCACTGCGACTGATCAGCGGTTCATCGCCGATCGGTGTTCTCGACGCCATCGATATTGGTGGCGCTACGCCTGCGAAGAGCACCACCGCCAGCACCGGATCGGTCAGCGCCGCACCCACGGGAATCGTCTTCGATCCGTCGGTTACTCCAGCACTGTTCTACGCCAATTCGAGCGGTGCCAATACCGTTACGTCATACAATCCGGATACCGGTGGCACTTCGTCTGTAAAAGTAGGCATCAATCCCACTTCGCTGGCCATCAATCCGCAAACTGGCGGCATCATGACGATCAACTCCACAAGTCAGACCGTTTCTATTGTGGATACTCTTTCGAATCCGTTTAAGACGCGTCGCACTTTTGGTCTAGGCGGGTCGGCGCAGTTTGGCATTGCCATCGACCAGTTCACGAACATGGCGGTCATTGCTGACCAAGCGCACAACCGTTTGTTGATTTTCCCGATGCCCAACTGACGCCAGTTCGGCTGGATTGGCGAATTGGGGTACAACTTGGCTTGGCTTTCTGCGCATCGCATGTGACAGGACTTTCCTGCTCCGCCTGATCACAGCCATGCGCTTTGCCGTTGCTCGGGAGGGTTTGCCTCGGCTATACTTTTTGGTTTGTACGGGGCCCGCGATTCCCGCAGAGCGCGGCGAAACCGGGTTTCAGCAAAAGGTTCAGGGTTGGTTTAGCAAGTCCTGAGGCAGAAAATTTTCGGCCAATCTAGGTTGGCGTAAGGGAAGCGCTTAGCGCTTCCTTCAATAAGGAGACCATTGTGAATAAGATGTTTCTAACGGCCGCTCTCGCCGCAGCGAGCCTCGCTGGTGCGGCTTCTCTCGCCGCCCAGTCGGCGCCTGTGGCCGGTTCGACGGCTAACACGAAAGTTGGAGTCTTGAACGTGCGTCAGGCGATCGTGGCGACAGCCGAAGGCAAGCAAGCCTCGTCGGAGCTGCAAGGTCAATTCGCGTCGCGTCAGACTGAGCTCGAGAACATGAACAAGCAGATTAACGACATCCGTCAGCGCCTGCAGGCCAACGAAGGCAAACTCAGCCCGGAGGAAGGCCAGCGGCTGCAGCGGCAAGGCGAAGCGCTTGCCAAGCAATTGCAACGCAAGCAGGAAGACTATCAGGAAGACGTGAACGCCTCACAGCAGGAAGTGATTGACCGCATTGGTCGCAAAATGATGGACGTGCTCGATCGCTATGCCCGCGAGAACGCCTACACTGCGATCTTCGATTCTTCCGCGCAAGGCGCTCCGATCTACGTTTCAAATGGCGTGGATGTGACCCCGGAAATCGTCAAGCTCTATGACCAGGCTTATCCGGCCAAGGCGTCGGCCACTGCGGCCAAGCCCGCTGCCACCAAGCCGGCCGCCACGACCGCCGCTCCCAAGCCGTAAATCTTTTTGAATCAGGGTATTACTGAGGGGCGCGAAGCAGGCGCCCTCGTTTTTTCCCGTACCTTGCTTTTGCCGTAACCTGGGCATATACTTTGGTTTCGTCCGTTACGGGTCGCACGATCGAGTGGGCGCAAGCCCGCTTTTTTGTGTCTGCCGGTTGTAAGTGGGCGTTTCGCCGGCATTGGCCGTGGAGTCTCTGCTTGCAGTTGGAAAAAATTCGTGAAGCCGCCGAGCGGGTTGCCCGGTCGGAAGGGCTGGAAGTCGTTGACGTCGAGTGGAAAATCGGCAAACAGCGCTTCCTGAGGGTGTACATCGACCGACTTCCGGCCTCTACGGCGGTCACAAACGGTCAGCCTGACCCTTATCCGAAGATTTCTCACGCTGACTGCGAACGTGTCAGTCAGCAACTGAGTGTGATACTCGATGTCGAGGAGCTGATCCCGGGTCCGGGTTATGTGCTGGAGATCAGTTCTCCGGGCATGGACCGCGCTCTGCGCAAACAAGCGGACTATGAACGCTTCGCCGGGCGTTCGGCAAAAATCTGGACCGAAGAACCGGTTGAAGAGATGAGTTTTTTTGAGGGACGTCTCGCGGGCGTTACGGAAAGTAAAGTCAAGTTGGAGTTGAAAGGCAAAACTCCGCGGACTGTGGAAGTGCCGCTGTCCCTCATACGCAAGGCGCACCTCGTCGTCGAGTTTTAGTAAACACTCTTCGTCGTTGTTGTGGCTGCCGCACCGTCGTTCGGCGCGCTAGCGCAGTAGTTACGCTGATTTTACGCCGGGTTGCTCGTTTTCACCGGCGCTGGAGAAACAAAGCTCGTTCGGGAAAGTGTTATGGCGAATCTGCTCTATCAACAGATTGAAATGCTCAGCCGCGAAAAGCACATCGAGCCGGAAGTGGTGGTGTCGGCGATTGAAGACGCCATGGTCGTCGCGGCCCGCAAATATTACAAGACCGAAGAAGACCTGCGCGGCAAGTTCAACCAGGAAACCGGTCAGGTCGACGTGTTTTCTGTCGTTACCGTCGTCGAAGAAGTCGCCGACCCCACTCGCGAAATCAGCCTGCATGACGCTCGCCGCAAAAATCCGGCCGCCGAAGTCGGCACGGAAATTCTGACCTCCAAACCGACTGATGTGCTGGGCCGCATCGCCGCGCAAACGGCCAAGCAGGTAATCCTGCAAAAAGTGCGCGAAGCGGAGCGCGACACGATTTTTAACGAGTACCACAATCGCGTCGGCGAACTTGTTACCGTGATCGTCAAACGCGCCGAAGGACCGGACCTCATTGTGGACATGGGCCGCACGGAAGCGCGCCTGCCCAAGCGCGAGCAGTCCAAGCTGGAAACCTACAACATTGGCGAGCGGCTTCGCGTCGTCATCCGCATGGTGGACCGTGCTGCAAAAGGCCCGCAGGTTATCGTCTCGCGCGCCGATGCCGCTCTCGTCCAGCGTCTATTCGAGATGGAAGTGCCTGAAATCTACGACGGCACGGTACAGATTCGCGCCGCCGCCCGCGAAGCCGGCGAACGCACCAAGGTCGCCGTGTTCAGCCGCGACAAGGATGTGGATCCGGTTGGCGCCTGCGTCGGCATGAAGGGCATGCGCGTGCAGTCCATCATTCGCGAACTGCGCGGCGAAAAAATCGACATTATTCCGTACAGCGAAGAAACCGTGGCCTTCGCGCAGAAAGCGCTTAGCCCGGCGAAAGTGACGCGCGTTCAGATCACCGACCCGGAAAGTCACAAGCTCGAGGTTATCGTCGAAGATTCGCAACTCTCTCTGGCCATCGGCAAGAAGGGCCAGAACGTTCGCCTGGCCAGCAAGCTGATTGGCTGGGATATCGACATCAAGAGCGAAGAAGAGAAGCGCCGCGAAATCGAAGCGGAAATGACCGCACTTACCGCGCCCGTTACTCCGCTTACCGCGCTCGCCGGTGTTGGTCCCAAGACCATCGAAAAAATTGAGGCCGCTGGAATAACTTCTCTCGAGCAACTCGCCGGCATGACGCCCGAACAGCTCATGGAAATTCCCGGTATCGGCGAAAAGATGGTGGACAAAATCTACCAGGCCGTAAACCAGTTCTATGAAAGTGGCGCTGGCGCGGCTCCCGCGGAAGGCGCCGCGGAAGCAACAGAGGAATCGGAGAGCAGCGAAAATCAAACGGAGACTGCGTCGGAAACGGACGCGGAAGCACAATCCGCTGAGACTGCGGGCGAGTCGGCGGAAACAAATTCGGCCGGCACCGCGGCAGAAGTCGAAGTGGAGACGCAGCTTCCTCCCGAAGCTGCCGCTGAACCGAGCGCCGATTCTGAACCAGCCGGCAGCGAAGCAGATAGCACCAGTGAAGACGAGAAGAAAAACAGCGATACGAATTCATAGTTTTTGCAGCACTAGTTGCATTGAACGGAGCGCATGACCGACGCCAATCAAGTACGAATCAACGAGCTGGCCCGCGAGCTCGAAGTCAAGGCCAAGGCCATTATTGACCTTCTGCCCGGCTTCGGCGTCGCGGAGAAAAAAACGCACTCAAGCTCCATCCCTGTGGATGTCGCGGAGAAAGTACGCCGCACCATTCAGGGCCAGGCTGAAGCGGATGCTGCGGTTGAGGCTGCCGCTGTAGCCGAAAAAGCCGCCAAAGAAGCCGCAGCGCGCGCTGCTCGGCAACGGCCTGCCGCTCCGCCACCACCGGTTGCCGCCAAGCCGTCGATTCCTGTGCCTGCTCCACAAGCTCCCGTTGTAGCGAAACCAGCAGCTCCCGCCGTCGTGGCGCCAATACCGGCTCCGCCGCCGGCAGTGCAGGCTCCTGCCGCTCCAACTTCCGTGGCTCCCACCGCGCTGCCCAAGCCAGCTCCGGTATCGACACCCGCTGCACCGGCTGCACAACCACCAGCTGCCTCTCCTGTTGCCGCCAAGCCTACGACTGCTGCACCAACTGCACCGCAAACACAACCTCCACCCAGTGCTCCTACGGCGCCAAAACCGGTACCTGCTGCTCCGCTCGGTCAGCCTTTACGGCCTGCGGCACAGCCAGGCCAAGGCGGCGCGCCTGGCCAACGTCCGCAGCCTCCGCGTTCCGGTCAACAGCCCGGCCAGCCCGGTGCTATGCGCCCGGCTGCGGCCGGCCAACCGCGCCCTGCTGGACAGCCTCAGCGTCCCATGCCCACGGGCAACCGCGGCCCTCTTCCGAGCGGAAATCGCGGACCATTGCCCACCGGCAATCGCGGCCCGCTTCCCTCCGGCGATCGTCCTAGTGGCCCACGTCCTGGCCAGCCCATGCGTCCGCAAGGCGGATCAGGCGGACAAGGCCGTCCCTTTTCTCCGCGACCAGGTGGACCCGGTGGCCCGCAAAATCGTCCGTTTGGCCAGCGACCTGGAGCAGTACCCACTGGTTCTCGTCCCGGTCCACGCACGCCCGGCCGTCCTGGCATGCTTCCCGCTCCGCCTCCGGACCGAATGCCGTCCAAGGCAGAGCCCGGCAAGCCGCTTTACGCGCGCAAACCGCCGCAGCGCCAGCGTCCTGTGCTCGACAAGCGCGAGATGGAAGGCGAGCGCAAGCTGCACCCGACGCGTCAGCGTCCGGGCGCAGGCCATCGCGCTGCTGCAGTCATCGCTCCGCCGGAGCCGCGTCCGCCGCGCGACATCCAGATCACCGAAGGCATCACCATTCGCGAGCTCGCCGAAAAGCTCGACGTGCGCGCCAAAGAATTGCTCAAAGTCCTTCTCGACAAGGGAATCTTTGCCAGCATCAACCAGGCTCTCGATTCGCCTACTGCCACTCAGCTTGCCGAGGCGTTCAACGGCGTCGTCTCGGTGGTTTCATTCGAGGACGAAATGATGCTGGAGGTGGCCAAGGAAGAAACCAAGGAAAATCTCAAGCCGCGTCCACCCGTGGTTACCGTCATGGGCCACGTCGACCACGGCAAGACCAGCTTGCTCGACGCCATACGCGAAGCCGACGTTGCCGGCGGCGAAGCAGGTGGCATCACGCAGCACATCGGCGCGTACAAAATCCAGGTCAACGACCGCAGCGTAGTTTTCGTGGACACGCCTGGCCACGAAGCCTTCACCCGCATGCGCGCCCGAGGCGCCAAGGTCACGGACATTGTCGTTCTGGTCGTCGCAGCCGACGACGGCGTAATGCCGCAGACGAAAGAAGCCATCGATCACGCCAAAGCCGCCAATGTGCCTATCATCGTTGCAGTGAACAAGATTGATAAGCCCGAAGCGCAACCCGAACGCGTCAAACGTCAGATCAGCGAACTCGGTTTGATGCCTGCCGAATGGGGCGGCGAAACCGAATTCGTCGAAGTTTCCGCCAAGCAGAAGAAAAATCTTGATCGGCTGCTCGAAATTATTTTGCTCGTCGCCGATCTACGCGAACTCAAAGCCAATCCCGACGCACCCGCCAGCGGCACCGTGCTCGAGTCCCGCGTAGACAAGGGCCGCGGCCCGGTTGCCACCATCCTCGTGCAGAACGGCACGCTCCGTCCCAGCGACTTTTTCATCTGCGGCGCGGTGTTCGGCAAAGTGCGCGCCATGTTCGATGATCGCGGCCGCACCATCAAGGATGCTCCGCCTTCTACACCTGTCGAGGTTCTGGGTTTGCAGGGTGTCCCCGAAGCCGGCGACCATTTCCAAGTCACCGACGAAGCCAAGGCACGCCACATCGTTGAATATCGCCAGGGTAAACAGCGCGACGCACAGCTCCGCGCCAGTTCCGGCGGACGCATCACTCTCGATCAACTGCACGAACAATTGAAGTCAGGCGAAGTCAAGGAACTTCCCATAGTCATCAAGGGCGACGTTCAAGGCTCCGTCGAAGTGCTCAGCGAAATGCTGCCAAAGCTTTCCACCGACCAGGTCAAGCTTAAGATTCTGGGCTCCGGAGTAGGCGCGGTCAGCGAAAACGATGTGCTGCTGGCTTCCGCTTCCGGCGCCATCATCATCGCTTTCGGCGTGCGTCCCGAACGTAAAGCTGCCGACCTCGCCCAGCAGGAAGGCGTGGACATCCGCACCCACACCATCATTTACGAAGTTTCCGACGAAATTAAAAAAGCCATGGAAGGCCTGCTAGAACCGGTTTTGCAAGAGAACTATCTCGGCCGCGCCGAAGTCCGCAACACCTTCCGCGTCAAGGGCGCCGGCACCATCGCCGGCTGCTACGTGGTGGACGGAGTTCTCAAGCGCGACGCCCAGGTTCGCGTGCTGCGTGACAGCGCTGTCATCTATACCTCGAAGCTTAGCTCGCTCAAGCGATTCAAGGACGATGCCAGCGAAGTGCGCACCGGCTTTGAATGCGGCGTAGGAATCGCCAACTTCAACGACATCAAGGTCGGCGACATTCTCGAAGCCTTCAGCGTAACGAAAATCACCGGCGCCGAAGCTGCGGCACAGGCCGGCTCGGGCGCTTCCGCCCGCAAATAAGCGGCTTTTGGAGTACGGCGGCTCGGCGCCGTTTTGTTCCGCCATGCCTGTTGGTTTATTGACGTTGGAATTGCACATCGCGGAAGCGCGCTCCCTCAAGGACAAGCGCCAGATTCTCCGTAGCCTCAAGGACCGCCTACGAGGCAAATTCAACGTCGCCATCGCCGAATTGGACTTTCACGACGTGTGGCAAAGCTCCACCGTCGGCGTGGTTACGCTGTCAAACGCCGAGCAGCACGTCGAAGAATCGTTGCAGCACGTGTTGGCCGAAGCCCAGCGCTTTTTGGGTCCGGTCCTGATCGATCATTCTGTCGAACTGTTGTAACGCTGCCGTCCAGGGCGGCTTGTGCTTCTTGCCGCGATGCTGTAAAAAAATAATTGCGCTGCCATGACCGCTCCCAACCATCGTCACGAACGCATCGGCGAAGAAATCGCCCATGAGATCAACGCCATGCTGGCCGGCGAACTCAAAGATCCACGGCTCGAGATTTCCGTAGTCGTCAACGAAGTCCGTCTGGCGCCGGACGGCCGCAATGCCCGGGTTTTCATCGGCGCGCGCGGTACCGAGGAAGAACAAAAAGGCGCCATCAAGGCTCTCGAACACGCCGTCGGCTTCATCCGCCACGAAATCCTTGAACGCCTGCAGCTGCGTCGCGTACCCGATCTCCACTTTACCCTGGACAGCTCCGAGGATCACGCCGCCCGTATCGACCAGCTCCTTAAACAAATGAAGTCCGGCACCTCCCCAACCAAATGACCTTTTGCCCCTTCCGCCGGTGCGACCCTGTCAGCAAAGTAACTTCGTGCAGCAATCGTCGGTCACGAGTTGCCGGTCACTAGTGCTATGCCGCGAAAACCAAAACCTGCCCCGTTCGACGGCGCGCTAGTCATCGACAAGCCGCAAGGCAAAACTTCGCATGACATTGTGGACGCCGTGCGTCATCTCGCCGGTTTTCGCCAGGTCGGCCATCTCGGCACGCTCGATCCTCTTGCCACCGGCGTTCTGGTCCTGCTGCTTGGCAAAGCGACGCGCCTGGTCCAGTTTTATTCCGGCCGCCGCAAGCGCTACACGGCAGGATTCCGTTTCGGCTTCGCGACAGACACATACGATTCCGAAGGGCAGGCGCAAGGAACGGATTCCGCTCCCGCGCTCGATCGCGCCGTGCTGGAAAAACTTGCCAGCGACCGCATCGGCCCGTATCAACAAATGCCGCCGGTGTTTTCCGCTAAGAAAATTCATGGCCGCCCCGCGTACGAGCTCGCGCGTAAAAATCAGCCGGTGGAACTCAAGCCGGTGGAAGTCGAGCTGTTCGAGTACAGGCTTATGGAACTCGAAGGCAGCATTGCCCGCTTCGTCATCGAGTGCTCGTCGGGAACCTACATCCGTTCGCTGGCCCACGAAATGGGACAGCAGCTTGGCTGCGGCGCGCACCTCACCGAAATCTGCCGCACCGCTGTCGGCGAATTCTCTTTGCAACAAACTATGAAGTTGGTAGATCTCGCTGAGGCCGCACGCAACGGCAAGTTCAAGGACTGCGTCATTCCGCTCGAGCACCTGCTGCCAAATTTTCCCAGCGTTACCGTTCTGCCGGTGGTGGAAAACCGTGTGCGCCACGGCTCCAAATTCAATATTCTGGTTTCGCAGCTAAAACCCGGCCGCGCGGAATCCATTCCCGGCGCCACTGCCCAACTCGATGCGGGAGCGCCGCGCGCGCCGCGTCTCCGCGTTTTCGGCCAGCAGAATAAGCTCTTAGCTATCGCCGAAGCCCTCGTGCCCCGCACCTACCAGCCGATCGTTGTCTTCGACCCGCTCCCCTGACTTGTTGCCCCACGTTCAGGTGGCCTCTCGCCGTTCCAAGCGCGCAATTGTAGCCGCCCCATTCTATCTGCTAGCTTTCCTCTTTCACTCTGAGGCGCCCACAATGTCTAACACGATTCTCAAATTCCAATCCGTCAAACTTCTCCCCGCCGCAATCACAGCAGTCGTTTTCCTGCTCTCCACCGTCATTCCCGCCCATCCCGCCGAAGAAAAAGTTCTCCGCCACGTCGTATTCTTCAAATTCAAGGACAGCGCGACGCCGGAGCAGGTCAAGCAAGTGGAAGACGCCTTCCGCGCCCTCCCTTCCAAGATGAATTTCATCCGTGGCTTTGAGTGGGGAACCAACGTCAGCCCGGAGAATCTGAACCAGGGCTACACGCACTGCTTCTTTCTGACGTTTGCGTCGGACCAGGATCGCGACGCGTACTTGATACATCCGGCGCACAAGGAGTTCGGCAAGATCCTTACTCCTTACCTCGACAAAGTCACTGTTGTCGACTTCTGGGCGCAGAAGTAACCTTTTCTCTACTTGGGGGTTGCCGGCAGTGGCGGCCCGCGGCGCTCCATTTCTGTTGGCACAGCGATGGAGCGGGCGCCGGATTTACCGACCGCGCGCACGGCGAAGAAGTGGTTGTCCGTCGAAACACCCTTCAATACATTCTCGCCGGCATTCTCCACAAAGTCATAGACTTGCCAGCGTGGGTCGGTAGTTTCCCGCCACAGAATTTCAAAACCGGCGCGTTGCGCGTCCTCTTCAGCTTCCCAGGAGACGACAGCGTCGGGTTTGACGGCGCCGCCCAGCCGCGATTTGGCCGGCGGCGCGGGCGCCATCGCCAGCTGCCGCAGGGCTTCGGCGTTGTCCAGCGCGACATTTCCCATAAACTTAAAATTCAGGAATTTTTCGTAGTCGGCGTATTCGATGCCATTTTCCTTGTGCGGCGTCTGGTGTTCATGATCATAGTTTTCCAGCGGCTCGGTGAAGCGCACCGCCGGCAAGCCCGCTTTGTAAAAAGGATAGTGATCGCCGCCGCGGCCATAGCGGTCCTGACGGAAAATCAGGCGAATGGCTGAGCGGCCGTTGATCTCTTCGATGGTACGGGCCAGTTCGCGCGACGACGAGTCGGCGTCATCGATATCCCCGTTCCCCGAAAACAAGCGCACACGATGCGGCGCACGCGGGGCGAAGTCCGCGCCAACGATGTCGTCATCCAGCATCCCGCCGACTGTGTAGCCTTGTTGCTTGACCCACTCGAGCATATGCGTCGAGCCGAGCAGTCCCTGTTCTTCGCCGGATACCGCCGCGAACAAAATGGTACTGCGAAGGCCACCGTGTGCCGCCGCTGCGCTACTCAGCAAACGCGCGCATTCCACGCTGACTGCCACGCCGGAAGCGTCGTCGTCAGCGCCGGGCGCGTCGAGCTCCGGATTCATAATGTCCTTGAAACTGGGCATGGAATCGAAGTGCCCGGAAACGATGAAAATGGTTTTTTTCAACGTATCGTCGGTTCCCGGAAGAATGCCATAGACGTTTTCGAGGTGAGCGGGCTGATTGTGGGTGCGCTCTGACGTCATCTCAAACTTGTCAACCACGACTTGCACCTTACTGCCGCTTTCCCTGCTGATCGTATTCAGCCGCTCCACAATCCGATCGCGTGCGCATCCTGGCCCACGCGTCGAGTCGTCCCATGCCGCCAGCGTCAGGCGCGTTCCGCATTTCACCAATTCGGAGATCAGAGAGCGCATCCCAGTTTCATCCACGGACGCGCGCGTAATGCTCCCGGCCGGCCGCGGCACCATCTTAGCGCGCGGCTTCCCGCTCAAAGGTTCCGCCGGATCCCGCGTCACGTCCTGCTGCGGATTCGCCGGCTGGCGTGGCGCCTGGGCCAACGTCGCCGCTGCAATCCCCAGCAACGCAGCAACCGTCGCCACACGAAATTTCAAACGCGAGCAATCAGCCGAAAATCTTCGGAAATCATTTAGGGCAGTCATCTGGTGTCCCCGTGATTTGATCTCGCACAAAGCACGCGCATTCTACCGCGATTTCCGCGGAAGGACGCCTTACCCACAGAGCAAAGGGCACACAAAAGCGACGCCATAACCATCATATGGGTTTTCCGTGTTACATCGATTTTGCAAGTTGGTTGACTTCGACAGGCGGACCGGAAATTTCTCATTTGCTCGCAGGCTTGGCCAGGGTGATTTGTTCGGCGACGCATTGCCAACGCCCGTCGCGCATGATCCAGGTGTCGATGAATCGCTCGTAGCGGTGAATCAGGGCGCCGCTACTGTCCCTCAGCGCAATATCGTCGAGCCCGCTGGCAATCACTGCATTCGGCGCGACCGCGTGCGCCACCAATACCTGCATCTTCAGGCCCACGACGCGAGGAGCTTCTTCCTTGTAACCGGCCATCATCGAGTCGCGATTGCCCAGGCTGCCGTCCGATTCGACCAGCACAAAATCGTCGGCGATGATTTTGGAGAGTTTCGCCCAATCCTTTGCCTGTTGAATCGCAAACCATTCCTGCTCAAGTTTGGTTACGGCGCGTTCCGCTTCGGCATAACCCGCTGCTTTTCCCGCCTGTCCGGTCATTAGATTCGCCGTTCCAATCTCGGCGGCGAGAAGCATCAGTGCCGCGGACACCAAATAGATCGCGAATCGTCGCGCAAAAGAAGGAGTCATAAAGGCTTTCCACAAGGCCGGTCAAGCAACCGGGTGAACAAGTAAAACGTGTATGAACTAAGATTAGTCAGGAATACTGAGTCTGCGGAAAAGCTTTCTGGGCAGGTTACGCAAGACTTACTTCGGCCAA
>Ga0068863_100005957_pt1 | contig 11958 bp, 8 predicted proteins | sample KBSSwiS62_FD_66596 | JGI IMG/M metagenome (GOLD analysis project Ga0068863, IMG submission 66596) | Switchgrass rhizosphere microbial communities from Kellogg Biological Station, Michigan, USA - KBS Switchgrass S6-2 | ecosystem: Host-associated > Plants > Roots > Rhizosphere > Soil ...
TTCGTCGTGATGACGGGGTGATAGGCTTCCGGCGCCGGGGGCGGGTAGCCCAACGAGGAATGCGACCTCCGGGTGTTGTACTGCACCCGCCACTGTTCGATCACGATCTGCGCCCCCTTTCGGGGAATAGAACAGTTCTCCGTTCACGCCCGAGGAGCTTCCCGATCTCGCAGCGCGGCTCGCCACCCTCGAGGCTTTGCCGGCGCCGACCCCCGTCCGTTTCAGATGCAGGACTCCGTCCTCAAGCCCGGTTCGGGCGCTCGGTCGTTGGCTCCGTATGGGCTTAGCGGGAGTGCAATGTGCGCTTCATGAAGGCGCAATGTGCGGCTGGTAGAAGAGGGCTCGGCCGTAAGCCATCTTTTGATCCCGAGTCCCTTTGAGGAGGATCCGCGTGAAATCTCGATCCCTTGCCGCCGCCGTTGCCCTTGCTCTCACCTCCGGCACTCCCGCCATGGCCACGCCCGACTTCGTCAACGGCCTTACCGTCCCGGCCAGCACCACGGATCTCTCGGGGGATCCCAACTCCATCAACCAGCGTCTGGGAATGTTCTCCGACATTTACTACGATCCGAATCGAAATGAGTGGTGGGCGCTCAGTGATCGCGGGGCGGGCGGGGGCACCCTGCCCTATGACACCCGCGTGCAGCGCTTCACCATCGACGTCAACCCGACGACGGGCGGGATCTCGAACTTCCAGGTCGTCCAGACCGTCGAGTTTACGGGCCCGCTGGGGAACTTCAACGGTCTCGCGCCGTCGCCGACGAATGTGCTGGGGAAAGCCCTCGACCCCGAGGGCTTCGTGGTCAACCCCAAGACCGGCCGCTTCCTTGTCTCGGACGAGTACGGCCCGTCCCTCTACGAGTTCAATCGCGACGGCACCCTCGCGCGCACCTTCACCACGCCGGCCAATCTCATTCCGCGCAATGACGGCGGCACACCGAACTTTGCGGACAATACCGGCAATACCAAGGGCAGGAACACGAACCGAGGATTCGAAGGGCTGGCCATTTCCCCGGACGGCAAGTTCGCCTATGCCATGCTCCAGAGCCCCATGCTCGACGAGTTCGGCCTCACCACCGGCCGCTACAACCGCATCGTCAAGTTCGACATCGCGACCGGCCTCGCCGTCGCCCAGTACGCCTACCTCATGGAAGGCTCGAGCCAGGGCCGCGGCATCTCGGCCCTCGTGGCCCTGAACGACCACGAGTTTCTGGTTCTCGAGCGCAACAACCGGGGCGTGGGGGTGGCCTCGGACTTGTCGTCCCCGAACAAGAAGGTCTTCAAGATCGATATCACGGGGGCGAGCGACGTGACTGACACCCCCTTGCCGGACAACGGCGCCCCCCTCCCGAACGGCAAGGTGCCGGTCACGAAGACTGCGACTCCTTTCTTGAGCCTCGACGCCAGCACCATCGCCGCATTCGGGGGGCGCGTACCCGAGAAGATGGAGGGGCTCGCCATCGGACCTCGGCTCGCCGACGGTCAATACCTGATCCTCGCCGGCACCGACAACGACTTCTCGGTCACGCAGATCGCCGGCTCGACGACCCAGTTCGACGTCTACTACAACCCCACCACGGGCGCCCGGATCCAATGCGACCTCGGCAGCTTCAACAACTGCCACGTCATCAACTCTGACGGCACCCTGAGCAATACTTCGGTCCCCGGCGACGCTACGAGCGGCTTCGCTCTGATCCCCGGGCTCCTCTACGCCTTCAAGAGCACCGGCTCCGATCTCGCCAGCTTCGTCGCCCCCTCCGCCGTGCCCCTCCCGGCAACGTGGCTCATGCTTGTTGCCGGGCTCGGCGTGGTCAGACTCGCGATGCGCGGTGGCAAGGCCTAGCGCTCGCCCTCTCCCCCTCCGGAGGCGAGGGAATCAAAGCGCCCTCTACCACGAATCGAGCGGAGCGGCGACCCTCAGCGGCTGCGCAGGGCGGCGAGGGACGCGGCCACGGCCGCAGCCTCTTCCGCGCTGAGGGCGCCCGCGCCGAAGCGACAGCGCTCGTAGGCGGCGGTGAGCCGGGCGAGGGCCAGAGCCACCGCGGGCGCCTTCTCTTGCACTCGGAGCGAGAACTCGCGCGCCGTCTCGGTGGGGGCACGGCGAAATCCACGACGGGCGAGAAGGCGGAGGGCCCGCACGTAGAAGCGCGGCACGGTGCCCGAGGTCGCGTGTCCCCTTGCCCTCGGCCCATAGCGCCACAGCAGCCACGCCCCCGCCATGAGCGAAGCCGCGCCGGCCACCACCACCCCGCGGGGCAGGCCGACCACCCAGTCGCGCCAGCTCACGAGGCCGCCGCGCCACTCCAGAGCTCCCCGGTGCATGGACGCGGCCACGCTCACCTGGTCGCGCAGACTCCAGTTGACCACGTAACGATACCAGCGCATCCGCGCCGCGTCGACGTAGAGCATCCACGTCGAGGGCCCGCCCAGCGCTTCCTCGGCCGCCGCGCGGGGCGATGGATCGAGGGTGACCCAGCCCGCGCCGTCGAAGAAGGCCTCGACCCACGAATGAGCGTCCTTCATGCGCACCATGAAATAGCGCCCGTACGGATTCCACTCGCCGCGCTGGAAGCCGCCCACCACGCGCGCGGGAATGCCCACGCTGCGCAGCATGACGGCGAGCGAAGCCGCGAAGTACTCGCAGTTGCCCGAGCGCCGCACGAAGAGAAATTCCTCCAGCGGGTCGAGGGTGGTCTGCTGCTTCAGCAGCAGGGTGTACCGGAAGCGATCCGACGAGAGGTACTGGGTCAGCCGGAGCGCGGCCTCGTAGGGGCTGTGGCTGCCCGCCGTCACGTCGCGGGCGAGGGTCCCGATGCGCTCGGGCAGCGGAGGAAGCTGGAGGAAGCGCATGGGCACGCGGGGCCATCCTTCCACCGGCCACGGCGCCGGGCGCAGGCCGCGGGGTGGCGTCTGCTCGAGCTCGGAATCCACCGAGTACTGAAGCCGCGTCGACACCGTGGGGAGCACGATGCTGCCCATGTCGTCGAGGCCGACGGCGCCCGCGCTGGTCTCGATGCGGAGGGCCTTGGGAGCGGCGAACACCGCGTCGGAGCCGATGGGGTCGAGGAAGATCTCCTGGCGCACGATGGGCCCGGTGCCGCGCGGGGTGGCCAGCGCGAACTCGCCCGAGGCCTCGCGGCGCAGGAGCGTGCGCTGGCGGGCGGACGATTCCCACACCCGGCCGTCGAAGCGGTCGAAGGCGAGGCCGCGCCAGCGGAGATTCGGCAGCCGGAAGGGCTCGCTGATACTGTCGGGAAAGCGCACGCGCAGCACCACCGTCTGGTCAGCCTCGATCTCCCCGTATGCGCCGAGCTCGACGCGCTCGCTGAAGCCGGCGACACGCCGTCCCAGCTCGCCCCGGAAGGGGAGGGTGGCCTGCCCCACACGCGGGATGACGAAGAACATGACGCCGGCGAGAGCGAAGGTGCTCGCGGCGGCCACGAGGGACATCCGGAAGAGCGGACTCCCTGGACCGATGCCGGAGATGGCGAGCTCCTCCCCGCCCATCCTCGCCCGCTCGGACTCTCCGGCGAGGTGGTGGAGGATCAGCATCCACGTGCCGAGGACGAGGAAGGCGACGAAGACGAAGAGGAAGCTCACGTTGAAGGTGACGGCGGAGGCGGCCACGAGCATGAAGAAGGAGAGTAGGCCGGCGTCCCGCAGGTCCTTGAGAGAGCGGCGGCGGAAGAGACGGAGCAGGATGAGGAAGAGAAGCACGTGCACCATGCCGTCGAGCAGGTTCTGGGCGAGGTAGAGAAGATCGATGCCGATGGCGAAGGCCGCGGTGGTGACGAGGGCCCATCCGAAGACCGAGCGCACGGGCATGCGGTCGCGCACCTGGTCGATGGCCCAGCTTCCCACGAGGGCGAGAGTGAGGATCACCCCACCCAGCGGGTCGAGCAGTCCGGCGAGGAGGAGGGCGGCCACGCCCACGCCCACGAGCAGGTAGGTGATGAGCCGGAGGGCGAGCATGGTGGACACTAGCCGAGATCCACGTGGACTTCCCGGAGCGACCGCCATCGGTCCGGCGCGGACTCGTTGAGCCCGGCGGAGCGTCCGGGCCGGTAGAGGGCCAGCGCGGTCAGCACACGCCGCGAATGGCCCGGCCCCCGGCCGAGGGCCACGAAGAGTCCCGGGCCCACCAGCTCGACTCCCGCTCCCGTGCGCGCGAGGTGGGCGGCGATCGACGCCGCCTCGGAGAGGGCCGCTTCGAGCTTCGCGGCGTCCCCCGCGCCGGTTTCCCGGAGGACGATCCGCGTGTCCTCGGTGGTCTCTGCTTCCATCTCGCGCACGAGGAGCGACTGGACCTTGGCGCTCGTGCGCCAGTGGATGTGGCGCGGGTCGTCGCCCGCGCGGTAGGTGCGGAGGTTGTAGAGATCGTGGCCCCGGCCGCGCCGGCGCGTGGCCGACGTACCCGCGCCCACCAGCCGGTGGAGCGTCTCCGAGGGAATCGGATGCACGGCGGGAAAGACGAGCACGGGGAGCTCGAGCATGACCCGGCTCGCCTTGAGAAAGAGTCCGAAGGGAAAGCGCGTGGTGAGGCGCACCCCGGCCAGACGCTGGCGTCCGCGCGCGGGCATCGTTTCTTCCCAGGTGAGGAGACGGTCTCGCCCCGCCTCCAGCCGCGGCAGATAGACGAAGCGGGGAGTCCCGCCGCGGACGAGGATCTCCAGGGTGATGGAGTAGGAGGTGAGCCAGCGCTTGCGATTGGCGAGCACGGCGCCGAAGAGGGCGGGGGTGCCCGCGTAGATCTCGTCGGGCACGTCGGCCTCCAGGCGGAGCCCGCGCAGGGATTGCTCCGAGAGCATGCCCGACACGACGATGAGGCTGAGGAGGAGGGAGACGAGCAGGTAGAGAAGGTTGTTGCCGGTGTTGATCGCGGCCACGCCGATGCCGATGACCACGAGCAGGCACCACCATCCGTCGCGCGTGGGCCAGATCGTGCGCCGCGGCCGGAAGGGCCGCCACCACCATTCGCTGTCTTTGACGTGCTGGGGTACCACGGGCCACTTCATGACAGCGGGACGCGCCTCAGCGCGGGACGGGAACGTCCTGGACGATGGAGCGCAGCACGGTCTCGGCGTCCATGCCCGCGCCCTGTCCGCCGCGCCCCTTGAGCATCACGCGATGGGCGAGGGCGGGCACGGCGAGGCTCTTCACGTCGTCAGGCACGAGGAAGTCGCGCCCGTCCGCCAGGGCCTGGGCGCGGGCCGCGCGCAGGAGTGCGAGGGAGCCGCGAGGGCTTACCCCGAGGGACAGGAGCGACGAGGCGCGCGTGGCCGCGACGAGGGCCATGATGTAGTCGAGCATGGACTCGTCGGCCCGCACCGCCTCCGCTTCCTCCTGGAGCGCCATCACGTCCTCGGCCTGGAGCACGGGCACCAGCGTGTCGAGGGCGGGCTGCCCCGCTCCCCGCAGCACCGACTTCTCGTCGAGGACGGCGGGGTAGCCGACGCGGATGCGCAGGAGAAAGCGATCGAGCTGGGACTCCGGCAGCGGATACGTACCCTCGTGCTCGCGCGGGTTCTGGGTCGCCAGCACCATGAAGGGCCGGGGCAGCGGATAGGTCGAGTGATCCATCGACACCTGGGCCTCGTTCATGGCCTCGAGCAGGCTCGACTGCGTCTTGGGCGTCGTCCGGTTGATCTCGTCGGCGAGCACGATGTTGGTGAAGAGGGGGCCCGGCTTGAAGACGAACTCGCTCTTCTCGGGCTCCCAGATGCTCACGCCGATGACGTCGGAGGGCAGCATGTCGGAGGTGAACTGGATCCGCTGGAAGGCGGCGCCGATGGAGCGCGCTAGGGCGGCCGCGAGCGTCGTCTTGCCCACCCCCGGCACGTCCTCGATGAGGAGATGCCCGCGCGCGAGGAGACCGACCACGGCGAGCCGGATAACCTCGGGCTTGCCCACGAGGGCGCGGCTCACGTTTTGCTCGAGCCTACGGATCAGATCAGTTGCGTTGGACATAGACTTTCACTATACACCGGCGACTCGGCTGGACATGCGGACCCCCTCCGGGGGATCTCTGCAAGCCATCTGCCATCTCCCTCGAGTAACCGCCGGCCCCTCGACCAATCGATCCCTCTGCAAGGACAGCAGCTTGGCACGGTGCGCCTTCGCCTCGGCGGGCCCCTCGCGACACCGTCCGACACGTCGCTGACACTTTCTGAGGACACTTTCTGAGCAGCCTGATTCCCCTTGACTCCCTGTCCCCAGTACGGCATCTACGCCGCACTCGCGGGCACCGCCGCCCCCGGCGTGCTCAGCGTTGGCCCTGACCTCTTTCCTTCGCTCCCCAGGACTGATCGGAGAAGGAGATTTCGGATGCCGACCGAACCTCGCCCCCCCGCCCGTCGCTCCCCAGTCAGCCGCCGTGACTTCCTGAAGCGAGCCGGATGGGGAACGGCCGTCATGACGCCACTCCTCACGGGCACGACCAGGCGTCGAGCGGCCGGGCAAACTACCTCGCCCTACCCGGACTGGATGCCGCCGAGCACGCAGCCGCCCAAGCGCGGCAAGCTGATCACGCGCGCCTCGGCGTGGGATCCGCCCGTCCTCGACCCCCGTCTCACCAACTCCGTGGGCCTGTCGCAATTCGCCTCGCTCACCAGCAATCGCCTCGTGCGTTATCCCTTTTCTGATGAGGCGAGCAGCTCAACCGATCTCACCCTCAAGGGCGACCTCGCCGAGTCCTGGCAGGGCAGCCCAGACTTCCGCGTGTGGACCTTCAAGCTCCGCAAGGGCGTGAAGTGGCAGAACGTAGCGCCCCTCAATGGCCGCGAGCTCGTGGCTGCGGACATCAAGTACTGCTACGAGCAGTACGCGAAGGAAGGCGTGCAATCCTTCACCTTCCAGGAAATCGAGGGCATGGAGACGCCCGACAAGTACACGGTGCGCATCCATCTCAAGACGCCCAACACCATGTTCCCCCAGAATCTTGCGGAGCCGGTGTCCACCATCTTCGCCCGCGAGGTGCTCGAGGAGGACGGCGACCTCAAGAAGCGCTTGATCGGGACTGGGCCCTACATCCTGAAGGAACACACACGGAAGGTACGCGTGGTCCTCACCCGCAACCCCGACTACTTCGACCAGGGCCGACCGTACATCGACGAGTACCACATCCTCTCCACCCCCGATGCGGCCACCCGCCTCGCCGCGTTCCGTTCCGGGCAGAGCGACATCCACTTCGTCGCGAGCGTGGGCGACGCGGCCATCGTCAAGAAGACGAATCCCGCGGCGGTGATCCAGGAGTATAAGACCGTGCAGACGGTGTTCGGCCTGACCCTGGCCCAGGACAAGCCGCCGTACAACGACGTGCGGGTGCGTCGCGCCATCTCCATGGCCATCGACCGGCAGAAGCAGGTCGACACCATCTACGGGGGCCACGGCATCCTCGGCTGGGGCATCCCCTACTTTTACTTCCAGGACAAGATGCCCACGGCGGCCGAGCTCGGTCCCTACTGGCAGTACAAGCCCGCGGAGGCCAAGAAGCTCCTCGCGGAGGCGGGGCATCCCAACGGCTTCGAGACCACCCTCTTCTACTACGAGTACTTCCCCGAGATGTCGTCGCAGGTGCAGCTCGTCCAGCAGGATCTCAAGAAGAATCTGAACATCGAGATCAAGATCAGCAAGCTTGACTACACCACGTTCTACGGCCGCTACGCGGAGGGCAAGTGGGACGGCATGGCGTGGGGCTTCAAGACCGGCTATGCCACGGGGCTGGACGAGCAGACCTATCAGTACATGCACTCCAAGTCGAGCAAGAACTACTGGCGCTTCTCAGATCCCGTGATCGACGAGCTGGTGACCAAGCTGCGCCGCACCCCTGATCGCGCCGAGCAGCGCGCCCTCACCAAGAAGGTCCTGAACCGCGAGCACGACCAGGTCACGCGCATGTGGATGCCCTACGACGCGGGCTTCCTCGTCTGGCAGCCCTACCTGCGCAACACCGGCTCCCTCGCCCTGCGCCGCAACGACGGCTACGGGGCGTCGACGCTCGCGCGCCTCTGGATCGACAAGTAGGCGAGAACCGGCGGAGGCCTCGTGTACAAGTACATCGCGCGGCGGCTGGCCCTGTCCATCCCCGTCCTCGTGCTGTCGTCGCTCATCGTGTTCGGCTTGATGCGGGTGATGCCCGGCGACGCCCTCACCGCCCTCATGGGGGAGTCGGGCAACGTGAGCCCCAAGGAGCTGCAGAAGCTGCGCAAGGATCTCGGCCTCGACCTTCCCTACTACAAGCAGTACCTGCTCTGGGCGTGGCAGATGGTGAGCCTCAACCCGGGTGACTCCATCTTCACCAACGAGCCCATCGCGGTGGCCCTCAAGAAGTCTATCCCCGTCACCATCGAGCTGGCCGTTCTCGCCCTCATCCTCGGCCTCGTCATCGCCATTCCCATCGGTGTCCTCTCCGCCACCCGGCAGGACAAGGCCTCGGACTACGCAGGCCGAGTGGCAGCCATCAGCGGTCTCTCCATACCCGATTTCTGGCTGGGCACGCTCGTCATCACCTTCGCGGCCATCTGGTTCCGCTGGATCCCTCCCCTGGGCTACGCGAGCCTGTGGGACAACCCGTGGACGAACCTCCAGCAGTTCCTCCTTCCCGCCGCCGTGCTCGGCTTCCGCCTCTCCGCCGCCACCATGCGTATGACGCGCTCCACCCTCCTCGAGGTCCTGCGCGAAGACTACGTGCGCACGGCGTGGGCCAAGGGGCTGGGGGAGCGCATCATCATCTACAAGCACGCGCTGAAGAACGCCATGATCCCCGTGATCACGCTGGTGGGCGGACAGTTCGGCACGCTCCTCGCCGGCACGGTGATCGTGGAGACGATCTTCGCCCTGCCCGGCATGGGGCGCCTGACCGTGGAAGCGATCCTGTTCCGTGACTATCCCATCGTGCAGACCAACGTGATGCTGGTCGCGGTGACCCTCGTCACCCTGAACCTGCTCGTCGATCTGACCTACGCCTGGCTGGATCCGCGGATCCGCTACCAATAGGGAGACACGGCTCAATGGCTCTCGCGACCGCGCCCGCCCAGCCCTTCGACGAGCCCGTCCTTGCCCAGATCAGCCGGGGACGGGCGCTCTGGACGGTGATCAAGCGCAAGCCGCTGGGCATGGTGTCGGCGGCCCTCATCCTCGCCGTGGTCCTCACCGCGATCTTCGCCAACGTGCTCGCGCCCTACGATCCCCTCTCCGCCCAGCCCGAGATCCGGCTGGCCCCGCCGAGCTGGGCTCATCCGTTCGGCACGGACGACATCGGGCGGGACGTGCTGAGCCGCGTGATCTACGGGAGCCGCATCTCGCTGTGGGTCGGCCTGCTCGCCGTGGGCATCGGCACGTGCGTGGGCATGATCGTCGGTCTCGTCTCGGGCTACTGGGAAGGGCGTCTGGATCTCGTGCTCCAGCGGTTCATGGACGCCATGATGACCATCCCCGGGCTCATCCTCGCCCTCGCCGTGGTGTCCGTGCTCACCCCCAGCACCACCAACGCCATGCTCGCCATCGCCATGGTCATTATCCCGGGCAATTCCCGGGTGGTGCGCGGGGCGGTGCTCTCCGCGAAGCAGAACCGCTTCGTGGAGGCGGCCCAGGCCATCGGCTGCAAGGACCTGCGGATCATCACCACCCACATCCTGCCCAACGTGACCGCGCCCATCCTCATCCTCGCCTCCATCTGGCTCGGCAACGCCATCCTCATCGAGGCGTCGCTGAGCTTTCTCGGGGTGGGCACCCAGCCGCCCACGCCGTCGTGGGGCCTGATGCTGTCGAGCACCGGCCGCGCCTTCATGGAGCAGGCGCCCTGGCTGGCCATCTTCCCCGGCCTCGCCATCAGCCTGTCCGTCTTCGGCTTCAACCTCTTCGGCGACACGCTGCGCGACGCCTGGGATCCCAAGCTCCGCCGCAACGGCTGAGGCGCGCGGCCCTACTTCCCCCGGAGCGTCACGTCCTCGTAGGGCGCCGAATAGGCGTGGCCGGAGATGAGGCCAAGACCCGATTCCCGGACGCGTGGTCCCACCCCGTTCAGGAAGGCCAGCTCCCAGATGGGCGCGTAGACGATCTTCTCGTGGATGAGCTGCTGCATCCGATGGAGGACGGCTTCGCGGCGCTTCCGGTCCATCTCCGCCGCCTGCTCCTGGAACAGGCCGTCGAGATCGGGATAGCTGCCGTAGACGTAGGCGCCCCCGTTGACCACGAAGGCCTCGAGGCGTGTGGCGGCATTGCCGAAGGCTCCGCTCGATCCCTGGATGAGATTCTTGAACTTTTTCTCCGAGTAACCGCTGAAGAAAGCCGCACGCTCGAGGGGACGGAGCTTCACGCGGATGCCCACGGCCTGCAGGCTGTTGGCCACCGCCTCGCCGAGATTGGCGTAGGAGGAATCGCAGAAATACTCGCCGGCGTCGAGACCGTTGGGATATCCCGCTTCGGCGAGGAGCTGCTTGGCCCGCGCTGCATTGAACACGGGCGGCGGGGGCGGCCAGAAGAAGTCGAAGGTGCTCGGAATGATGCTGCCGTTGATCCGGGAGTGCCCGAGGGTCAGGGCCTGGTTGATGGAAGGGCGGTCGATGGCCAGGCTGGTGGCGAGACGGAGCCGGCGATCGTGCCAGGGCGACTTGCTGTCCCACTGGTCGGGGAAGTACACCCAGAACGTGCCCTGGATCACCGCGGGCTTGAGGGTGAGGCCGGGCGTGCGCTGGAGCTCTTCGGCCAGCTCGCCGCGCACCGAGTAGACGATGTCCACCTCGCCGCGCTTGAGGGCGGCCAGCCGCGTGGCCTCGTCGGAGATCACCCGGAAGACCAGTCTCTTGACGGCGGGCGTCTTCCGCCAGTACTGATCGAAGGCCTCGACAACCAACTCGACCCCCGGCGTGAACGACACGAACTTGTAGGGGCCGGCCCCCACCGGCGCCTTCTTGAAGCCTTCGTCGCCCACCTTCTCCACGTACTTCTTGGGGACGATCCAGCCCGCGCCGGTGGCGCTCGCATAGAAGGTGAGGAAGTCGGGCCACGGCTGCTTCAGGCGGAAGCGCACGCGAGAGGGATCGGGCGCTTCCACCGCGACCACCCGTTCCTTGAGGGTTCTCGAGGCGGTGCCGCGGTAGCGCTCGAAGGAGAACTTCACGTCCTCGGCGGTGACGGGGTCGCCGTTGTGAAAGCGCGCGCCCTTGCGCACCACGAACTCGTAGACGAGGCCGTCCTTGGACACGGACCACGACTCGGCGAGGCTGGGCGCCGTGGACTGGCCGGGCATGGGCTTGACCATGGCGTCGTGCAGCGCGTAGAGCACCATGAACGGCGTGATCATGCCGGGCGTCTCGGCGGGATCGAACCAGGTGGGCGCGAGGGAGACGTGCACGCCCCACACGAGCTGGCCTTCCGGGGCGGTCAGTGCCCCGGTGGGAGCTCCCGCGAGGACGAGCACGAGGACGGCGGCGATCAGAACGAGCGTACGTCGAGAGGTCATGGGACGCCGCTCCTTCCGATCCGGGCGGGCTCTGCTTAGGTCGTCGTGGCGGAGATACTGCCAGACGGCCTCCGGCAGGTCAAACGGCGCCCCGCGCTACCGGAGAGCGGGCGCCACCACCGTGCCGCTGGAGCGTGCGCCCGCGTCGGGCATGGGCAGGGGCAGCAGAGCCACGGGGACCTTCGAGGCGATGGCGGACCGCCGGAGCAGCCACGCGCGAAGGCGGCTCCCCGCTCCTGAACCGAGCGGAGTGGCGAGGGCCACGAGATCCGGCTCGAACACCTCCACCTCCCGCCCGAGCTCCACCCGCGGACGGCCGAACCGGATCACCATCTCGACCGGCACGCCTTCCATCTCGGCCGCCATGGCCTGCAAGCGCGTCTCGGCCTGGGCGGTCAGGCGAACCATCTCGCGCTCGGTGTCGGACACTACGCGATCCTGATCGTCCACTCGGGGAGGAGGCAGCGGCATCAGGCAGGCGAGCCGGATCACGCCTC
>Ga0068863_100005960_pt1 | contig 11954 bp, 7 predicted proteins | sample KBSSwiS62_FD_66596 | JGI IMG/M metagenome (GOLD analysis project Ga0068863, IMG submission 66596) | Switchgrass rhizosphere microbial communities from Kellogg Biological Station, Michigan, USA - KBS Switchgrass S6-2 | ecosystem: Host-associated > Plants > Roots > Rhizosphere > Soil ...
CAGACCGGCTTGCTGTCGGCGGCGCAGACGCTGCCGTTCCTGATCCTGTCGATTCCCGCGGGGCTGCTGGCAGATCGGCATTCGCGGCGGCGTCTGCTGGTCGGCGCCGAGGTGCTGCGCGCAGCGTCGCTGCTCGTGCTGGTGCTGCTCGCGTATGCCGGGCACCTGTCGATCGCCTGGCTCGCGCTGCTCGGATTCGCCGGTGCCGCGGGCACGGTCGCGTTCAGCGTCGCGGCGCCGTCGCTCGTGCCCGGCATCGTCGCGCGCGACGAGCTGCCGCGCGCCAACGCGCGCCTCGAAGTCGCGCGCAGCACCGCCTTCGCGGCCGGGCCCGCGCTCGCCGGCGCGCTGGTCGGCTGGGCCGGCGGGCCGCCGGCGTTCGCGCTCGCGCTGCTGCTGTCGGGCGCCGCGGTGTGGCTGCTGCGCGGCGTGCCCGAACCGGCGCGCGCAGCGATGCCCAGGCGCCATGTGCTGCACGAGCTGCGCGAGGGCGCGCAGCTCATCTGGCATCACGAGCTGCTGCGGCCGATCATGTGGACCGCGGTCGTGTGGAACGTGTCTTGGTTCGTGCTGCAGGCGGCGTACGTTCCGTACGCGGTCACGCTGATCGGCCTGAATGCCGCAAGCATCGGCAGCACGCTCGCGACTTACGGCGCCGGTCTGCTGGTGGGTGCGCTGCTGGCCACGCGTGTGCTGCGTGCGCTCGATTTCGGCACCGCGGTGATCGCCGGTCCGCTGTTCTCGATGGCCGCCGGGCTCGTGATGGTGGCCACGCTGTGGTGGCCGAGCGCATGGCTCGCGGGCGCGTCGTTCTTCCTGTTCGGTGCCGGGCCGGCGCTGTGGGTCGTGACCTCGACGACATTGCGGCAGACCGTCACGCCCTCGGCGATGCTCGGGCGCGTGTCGGCGCTGTTCCTGACCGTGAATGCAGGCTCGCGTCCGGTAGGAGCCGCCCTGGGCGCGGGCATCGCTGCGCTGCTCGGCGGGGCCGCCGGATTGAGGGCCTGCATCCTGGTCATGGCGCTGGGCTTTGCCATGCAGGCGCTGATCATCCTCTGCTCGCCGCTGCTGAGGCTTCGCGCGCTACCGAGGGCGGTGGCTTAGGAACGCGCGGCGCGCGGGCCGCGGGCCGCGGGCCTACGGGCAAATCCGCACCCGGAACCGTCACGTCACAGGCCTACCATCGGCCCAACGGACGGAGGTCGCATGTTCCACTGGCTCAATCAACTCGATCGGTACTTTCCGGTCCGCTACACGTCGTGGCTCCTGTGCGGCGTCGCGATGCTGCTGTGCATCTTCACGTGGATCGCGTTTCACATCGGCGGCGAGCTCGCGCTGCTGTTCATGTTCCTCACCGGTCTCGGTTTGCGCGACACGCTGCAGTCGCGCCACTCGGTGCTGCGCAACTACCCGGTGATCGGCCACCTGCGCTTCCTGCTCGAGTTCATCCGGCCGGAGATGCGCCAGTACTTCATCGAAGGCGACAACGAGGCCGCGCCGTTCTCGCGCCAGCAGCGCTCGCTCGTGTATCAGCGTGCGAAGGGCGATGCCGACAAGCGGCCGTTCGGCACGCAGATGGACGTCGGCGCGGTCGGCTACGAATGGATCAACCATTCGATGCAGCCGACCACGCTGCCGACGCACGACTTTCGCGTCCTGATCGGCGAGGGCCGCGCACAGCCGTACAGCGCCAGCATCTTCAACATCTCGGCGATGAGCTTCGGCGCGCTCAGCGCGAACGCGATCCTCGCGCTGAACGCCGGCGCCAAGCGCGGCGGCTTCGCGCACGACACCGGCGAAGGCTCGATCAGCCGCCACCACCGCCAGAACGGCGGCGACCTGATCTGGGAGATCGGCTCCGGCTACTTCGGCTGCCGCAACGACGACGGCTCGTTCAACGAAGAGCGCTTCGTCGCCAACGCGACCCAGCCGCAGGTCAAGATGATCGAGCTCAAGCTGAGCCAGGGCGCCAAGCCCGGCCATGGCGGCGTGCTGCCGGGGCCGAAGGTGACGCTGGAGATCGCCGAGGCGCGCGGCGTACTGCCCTGGGTCGATTGCATTTCGCCCGCCAGCCACAGCGCGTTCTCCACGCCGATCGAGATGATGAAGTTCATCGATCGTCTGCGCACGCTGTCGGGCGGCAAGCCGACCGGCTTCAAGCTGTGCATCGGCCACCCCTGGGAATGGTTCGCGATCACGAAGGCGATGCTCGAGACGGGCATCACACCGGACTTCATCGTCGTCGACGGCGCCGAGGGCGGCACCGGCGCGGCGCCGCTGGAGTTCACCGATCACGTCGGCGCGCCGCTGCAGGAAGGGCTGCTGCTCGTGCACAACACGCTCGTCGCGACCGAGCTGCGCAGCAAGATCAGGATCGGCTGCGCGGGCAAGGTCGTCAGCGCGTTCGACATCGCGCGCATGCTCGCGCTCGGCGCGGACTGGTGCAATTCGGCGCGCGGATTCATGTTCGCGCTCGGCTGCATCCAGTCGCAGAGCTGCCACACCGGCCATTGCCCGACCGGCGTGGCGACACAGGATCCGCAGCGTGCGCGCGCTCTCGTCGTCACGACGAAGGCCGACCGCGTCTACCATTTCCATGAAAGCACGCTGCACGCGCTGAAGGAACTGATCCAGGCCGCCGGCCTGAAGCACCCGAGCGGACTGACGGCCGATCACATCGTGCGGCGCAATTCCGAGCAGGCCGTGAAACTCCTCGCGAACCTGCTGCCGTTCGCCAAGCCCGGCGAGCTGCTGCGCGGCGAGCCGACGCAGCAGGTGTTCCGCATCTACTGGCCGATGGCGTCGGCGGCGAGTTTCGGCGTCGCGCACCCGGCGGCGGCCTGACCGCTGCCTGATCGAAGGCGCGCCCTCTCAGCTCTTCGGCGGCACCGTGTCGATGAAGCTCTGCCGCGCGTCGAGCTTGTCGGCGAGCTTCGCGAGGTTCTCGTGCGCGTCGCGCCAGTCGATCTGCGGGAAGCGGAACGACAGGTAACCGAGGGCACAACCGACCGCGATGTCGGCCAGCGACAGGTGGACGCCGCCGCACCACGGCTTGTCGCCCAGGCCCTTGCTGATCGCGCCGAGCGAGACCTGCACCTTGTGCATCTGCCGATCGACCCAGGCCTGGCTGCGCTGCTCGGCCGTGCGGCCGGCCCAGGTCTGCTCAAGGCGCGCGAGGATCGCGGCGTCGAGCAACCCGTCGGCCAGCGCCTCCCAGGTCCGCACCTCGATGCGTTCGCGGCTCGATTCGGGGATCAGGCGGCTTACCGGCGAGCGTGTGTCGAGGTACTCGACGATCACGCGCGAATCGAAGATGGCCTCGCCGCCGGGCAGCACCAGGCACGGCACCTTGCCGAGCGGGTTGGACTTCAGGATCTTGTCGCTCGCCCACACGTCTTCGAGCTCGTGCTGGTAGTCGAGCTTCTTCTCCGCCATCACGATGCGCACCTTGCGCACATAAGGGCTGGTGAGTGAACCGATGAGTTTCATGAGTGAGCCGCGTCCCTGCCGCCACGATTGTGACTATTTGATTCTAGCGGGGCGGCCTCTTTTGCCCGCTCAGCGGCGTAGCGTCCAGTCCACAGTCGGCGGCCGCCCGGGCAGATTCAGCGCGGCGGCAGCCGCCGGCGTGCGTGCGACGACCGCCCCCTTGCGCACCACGGCGAGGCGCTGGGCGCGCAAACGGATCGCCTCCACCGGATCGCGCGCCTGCAGCAGGACGAAGTCCGCGCGCCGGCCGACTTCGAGCCCGTAACCGTCGAGGCCGAGCACGCGGGCCGCATTGGTGGTGACCGCGTCGAAGCACGCGCGCATCTGCGCCTGCGAGGTCATCTGCGCGACGTGCAGGCCCATCTGCGCGACCTCGAGCATGTCGCCCGAGCCGAGCGAGTACCAAGGGTCCATCACGCAGTCGTGGCCGAAGGCGACGTTGACGCCGGCCGCCATCAGCTCCGGCACACGCGTCATGCCGCGGCGCTTCGGGTAGGTGTCGTGGCGACCTTGCAGCGTGATGTTGATCAGCGGATTCGCGACCGCATGCACCTGCGCCTCGGCAATCAGCGGCAGCAGCTTGCTGACGTAGTAGTTGTCCATCGAGTGCATGGACGTGAGGTGCGACCCGGTGACGCGGCCGTGCAGCCCGAGGCGCTGGGTGTGGAACGCGAGCGTCTCGATGTGGCGCGAGTGCGGATCGTCGCTCTCGTCGCAATGCATGTCGACGCGCAGGCCGCGCTCGGCGGCGAGCTCGCACAGCAGCCGCACGCTCTCGGCGCCATCGGCCATCGTGCGCTCGAAGTGCGGGATGCCGCCGACGACGTCGACGCCGAGGTCGAGCGCACGCCGCAGGTTCGCCAGCGCGCCCGGCGAGCGCAGCACGCCGTCCTGCGGGAACGCGACGAGCTGCAGGTCGAGGTACGGCGCGACGACGCGCTTGACGTGCAGCAGCGCCTCGACCGCGAGCAGCCGGTCGTCGCACACATCGACGTGCGACCGGATCGCGAGCAGCCCCTTGGCGACAGCCCAGTCGCAGTACTGCAGCGCGCGCTCGACGAGCGCTTCCTGCGTCAGTTGCGGCTTGAGCTCACCCCACAACGCAATGCCTTCGAGCAGCGTGCCGCTCCGGTTCACGCGCGGCAGGCCGTAGCTCAGCGTCGCGTCCATGTGGAAGTGCGGATCGACGAACGGCGGGCTCAGCAACCACCCTTCCGCTTCGATGACCTCGGCGCCCGTGGGAACCGCCAACTGCGAACCGATCGCCGTGATGTGCCCGGCGTCGGCGTGCACGTCGACAGCCGTGCGGCCATCGGGCAGCGTTGCATTGCGAACGATCAACATGCGCTCAGCATAGCGGCATCAAACTCCACGACGCACACGCGTTGCAAGACGTCGTATGTGGTAATCAATTGTCGGCCTCCCTCAGCGAGAGTGAACTTTTTGTGCAGAATGCGCCGAAAGGATCCCGCGCTGTCGTTGGCGATGTTCATACAAGAAGTATTCCCGCGCGATGCCCCACTTGCTGACAGTCTTTGTCCACCTGATCGCCACCTGCATGGCGATCGGGGTCATCGTGATGACCGACATGCGACTGCTGGCCAAGCTGGCGGGGTATCGGGTCGTGATTCCGCCGCCCGAGCGCTTCGAGACCCTGATGATCGTCGTCGCGATGACGACGCTCGTGCTTTCGGGCGTGGCGCTCATCATGTTCGGCCTGGCCGACAATCCGGACTACATGCGCAACCCCAAGCTGCAGGCGAAGATCCTGCTCGTCGGGATGCTCGTCGGGAACGCGTTCGCGTTGCACTACATCACCTTCCCGCGGCTGGCCAAGGCACGGCCGGTGGCGTCGTGGCGCACGCGTGATCACCTGAGCGTGGCGATGCCGGTCGGCTTGTCGAACAGCCTGTGGATGTACTGCGCCTTTCTCGGCGTCGCTCGGCCATGGAACTTCACGATCTCGCTGCTCGGGGTGCTGGCGATCGCGTGCGCGCTGTTCGTGATCGCCACGGTCGTCATCTGGCTCGCGCTGCGCTTTGCCGCGCGCGACGAGCCGCAACAGCAACCCGACTGGATCGATTCGATGAAGGCTCGCCTGAGCGATCGGATGCCGCTCGGCGAACGGCGCCGCTACGAGCGACCGCAATTCCAGGACACCTTGTTCTGAGCTTCTAGAATGGCCGGTTGGACCGCACCAGCCCGCTGATGAATCTCTCCTCCCTTTCCGCCCTGTCACCGCTGGACGGCCGCTATGCCGCGAAGGTCGCTGCGCTGCGCCCGCTGCTCTCCGAGTACGGCCTCATGCACCGTCGCGTGCAGGTCGAGGTCGAGTGGTTCATCGCCTTGTCCGACGCAGGATTCGCCGAGTTCAAGCCCTTGTCCGAGGCCTCGCGCGGGATGCTGCGCGGCCTGGTGCTGCGCTTCTCCGAGACCGACGCGCAGGCGATCAAGGACATCGAGCGCACGACCAATCACGACGTCAAGGCGGTCGAGTACTGGCTCAAGGGCCGCTTCGACGCCACGCCGGAGCTGAAGGCCGCGGGCGAGTTCGTCCACTTCGCCTGCACCAGCGAGGACATCAACAACACCAGCCACGGCCTGATGCTGCAGGCCGCGCGCGGCGAGGTGCTGTTGCCTGCGCTCGACCTGCTGATCGACAAGCTGCGCGGTCTCGCGCACGCACTGGCCGCGGTGCCCATGCTCAGCCGCACCCACGGCCAGACCGCGAGCCCGACAACGGTCGGCAAGGAGATCGCCAACGTCGTCGCGCGCCTGGCGCGTGCACGCGCCAACGTCGCCGGCGTGAAGCTGCCCGCGAAGATGAACGGCGCGGTCGGCAACTACAACGCGCATCTCGCGGCGTATCCGGACTTCGACTGGGAAGCATTCTCGCGCCGCGTCGTCGAGGACCAGCTCGGCCTGACGTTCAATCCGTACACGATCCAGATCGAGCCGCACGACGGCATGGCCGAGCTGTTCGATGCAGTCACGCGCACCAACACGATCCTGATCGACTGGTCGCGCGACGTGTGGGGCTACATCAGCCTGGGCTACTTCAAGCAGGCCACGCGCGAGGGCGAGATCGGCTCGTCGACGATGCCGCACAAGGTCAATCCGATCGACTTCGAGAACGCCGAGGGCAACTTCGGCCTCGCGAACGCGCTGCTCACGCACCTGGCGCAGAAGCTGCCGATCAGCCGCTGGCAGCGCGACCTCACCGACAGCACCGTGCTGCGCAACATGGGCGTGGCGTTCGGCTACGCGCTGCTCGGGTACGACTCGTTGCTGCGTGGATTGAACAAGCTCGAGATCAACACGGATGCGCTCGCCGCCGACCTCGACGACGCCTGGGAAGTGCTCGCCGAGCCGATCCAGACGGTGATGCGCCGCTACAACCTGCCGAACCCGTACGAACGGTTGAAGGCGCTGACGCGCGGCAAGACGATCACGCGAACGGCGATCCGGGACTTCATCCAGACGCTGGAGATTCCGCAGGCCGAGCGCGACCGGTTGCTGGCGATGACGCCGGCGAGCTACACCGGGCTGGCCGCGCCGCTGGCCAAGCGGATCGAATAGACGAGAGACGAAAGACGAGCAGGCATGAACTTCACCGCGCAGCTCGCACGAGCAGAATCCGTCAACGACTCCGTGCTCTGCGTCGGCCTGGATCCGGATCCGGCCAAGTTCCCCGGCTCCTGGAAGGACGACCCGGCGCGCATCTTCGACTTCTGCGCCACGATCGTCGATGCGACCAAGGATCTCGTGATCGCATTCAAGCCGCAGATCGCCTACTTCGCTGCCCATCGCGCCGAGGAGGCGCTCGAACGGCTGATCGCGCACATCCACAAGGTGGCGCCGGACGTGCCGGTGATCCTGGACGCCAAGCGCGGCGACATCGGCAGCACCGCCGAGCAATACGCGCGCGAAGTGTTCGAGCGCTACCGTGCCGACGCGGTCACGCTCTCGCCGTTCATGGGCTACGACTCGATCGAGCCCTACCTGCGCTACGAAGGCAAGGGCGCGATCCTGCTGTGCCGCACCTCCAACCCCGGCGGGGACGACCTGCAGGCGCAGCAGCTCGTCGGCGGCGATGCACTGTTCGAGCGCATCGCCCGGCTCGCGCAGGGCGCGTGGAACCGCACCGGCCAGCTCGCGCTGGTCGTCGGCGCCACCTACCCGGCCGAAATCGAGCGCGTGCGCCAACTCGCACCGACATTGCCGCTCCTGATTCCCGGCATCGGTGCGCAGGGCGGCGACGCGATGGCCACGGTGCGCGCCGGCTGGCGGCCGGACGCACCGATCATCGTCAGCTCCTCGCGCGCGGTGTTGTACGCGAGCCGCGGCGACAACTTCGCGCAGGCCGCGCGCAGCGCCGCGAACGCGGCACGTAACGAACTGAATACGGCACGCCTCGCCGTGCACCCGCGCGGTAGCATTCAAGCTTGACCCCGGCCGCGGCGCACCAGATGCCGCGCCGTGTCCAACTTGGGAAGGACTTGATGCCGACCGCCGCGAGCCGCCCGGCCGACTCAGCATTGCCTGAATCCGCAGCGCGGATGATCGGGCGATTCTTCTTCGGCACGAGCGGAGGTGCCGCGATCGCCTGCGCCGCGATCGTCGCGCTGGCGCCGCTCCCATTCGCGCACGACTTTCGCGTCTGGCTGATCGCGGCCCTCGTCACGTTCGCGCTGTTGTGCGCTGCCGCGCTGCGCGGCAGCAACGCACCCGGCTTCCCGATGAACCTGGTGCTGTGCCTCGTCGCCGTTGCCGAGATGGCGCTGACCGCATTGGTCAGCCTGGCGGTGAACGAAGGTGTGCGCAGCCCGGCCCTCGGCTTCTGCGCATTGATCGTTTGCGTCGTCGGCGCGATGACGCGGCCGCGCTGGGGCGCCCTGCTCGGCGCGGTGGCGATGCTGCTGCTGGCCGTGCTCGCCGGGCTGGAGATGAGCGGCCGCATCACACCGAGTTCGGTCGCCACGATGCCCGGCAGCCCGGTCTCGGTGCCGCTCGTGCTCGCCTTCCAGTGCCTCGTGATCCTGTGCGCGGCGATCGGCGGCGGCGTGATCGCGCATGCCTGGCGTCACGTGCTGCATGCGATGGCGGACGGCGAGCGGCGCTTTCGCAGCGTGCTGCGTGTCGCGGCGGACTGGTACTGGGAACTCGACGCGCAGTTGCGCTTCACGCACATCTCGGCGCCCACCGACGACGGCCCGGGCCAGGCGCTGCGCAGGCCCTGGCAGCTCGCCGAGATGGGTCTCGACGACGAGCAGCTCGACATGCTCCGCGCCGAGCTCGAAGCGCGCCGCCCGTTTCACGGCCTGCTCGCACAAGTGCGCGATGCGAACGGCCAGTGGCGCAGCATGAGCCTGTCCGGCGAACCCCGGTTCGATGCGAACGGCGTGTTCGGCGGCTACTGGGGCGTGGCGCGCGACGTGACCGACGACGTGCGCGCCCAGCGCACCCTGGCTGCGAGCGAGACACGCTACCGCGAGCTGTTCACGCGCTCGCCGTCGCCGCTGTTCCTGCACCGGCGCGGCGTGATCTTCGATGCCAACGAGGCGGCGGCGCGGCTGTTCGGCTTCCCGAACGCCGCGGCGATGAACGGCTTCAACATCCTCCAGCTCTTCCCGGCGGGCGCGTCGCGCGACCAGTCGCTGGAACGGCTGATGCGCGTGGAGCGCCTGGCAATCGGCGAAGGCCTGCCGGTCGTCGATTTCGCGGCGCGGTCGGTCGACGGCCGTGCGTTGAGCGTGCAAGCGACCGCGGTGCGCGTCGAGGCGGCCGGCGGTCCTGCCAACCTGTCGATCTTCTTCGACATCACCGCGCGCCAGGCGGTGGAGAGCGCGCTGCGCCGCTCCGAGGCGATGCTGTCGCACCTGTTCGCGACCAGCCCGGACTGCATCGCCCTCACCGAGATGGCGAGCGGTCGTTACGCGATGGTGAACCCGGCGTTCTGCCGGTTGACAGGCTTCTCGGCCGAAGAGGTGGTCGGCCGCACCGCCGCCGAGCTCGGCCTGTGGCACGACCAGCGCACCGTCGATCACCTGCTGACAGTGCTCGAGCGTGACGGCACCGTCGTCGACCTGCCCGCGGTCTTCGTCGCCAAGTCCGGCGAGCTGGTCTCGATGCGGCTGGCCGCCGGCCGCTTCGTGATGGATCAGCGCGACTACCTCGTCGTCAACGCCCACGACGAGACCGAGAGCGAGAGCACGCGGCTCGAACACGCGGCGATCCTGGAGCATGCGTCGATCGGCATCGCATTCACGCGCCACGACGTGTTCGTGACGGCCAATCCGTACTTCGAACGCATGTTCGGCTGGGAGCGCGGATCGCTGCGCGGCCTGTCGAGCGCCGTCGTCTGGCGCAACGCCGACGAGCACGCCGAGATCGGCCGGCTGGCGGCGCCGCTGCTGTCGGCCGGCAAGCCGTTCGAGGTCGAGCGCCGCATGCGCCAGCCGGACGGCACCGAGTTCTGGTGCCGACTGCTCGCCCAGGCCGTGAACTCGGCCGACACGCAGCGCGGCGGCACGATCTGGATCGCCGAGGACGTGACCGAACGGCGCCGCCTCGACGCCGCGCTCGCCTCCGCGCGTGACGCGGCCGAGGCGGCGAGCCAGGCCAAGAGCGCATTCCTCGCCAACACCAGCCACGAGATCCGCACGCCGCTGAACGGCCTGATCGGCCTGGCGCGCCTGGCGATGCGCGAGGACCTGCCCGATCAGCGCCGCCAGGAGTACCTCGGCCAGATCCTGGACAGCGCGCAGAGCCTGGCCGGCATCATGTCCGACATCCTCGATGTCTCGAAGATCGAGGCCGGCCGGCTCGCGCTCGAGGACACGCCGTTCGATCTGCGGGAGACACTCGGCGCGATGCATCATTCGTACGCGTCGCTCGCCGAGGTCAAGGGCCTGCGCCTCGATCTGGACATCGGCGCCGATCTGCCCGGCACGGTGCGCGGCGACCCGGTGCGGGTGCGCCAGATCCTCTCGAACTTCATCACCAACGCGCTGAAGTTCACCGAACGCGGCGGTGTGTTGATCGAAGCCGAATCGACGAGCGAGGGCCTGGTCCGCCTGGCCGTGATCGACACCGGCCCCGGCGTGCCGGCCGAGATGCGCCATCGCCTGTTCATGCCCTTCTCGCAGGGCGACTCGTCGACGACGCGGCGCTACGGCGGCACCGGGCTGGGCCTGTCGATCTGCCGCGAACTCGCCCAACTGATGGGCGGCCGCATCGGCTTCGACAGCCTGCCGGGCCACGGCAGCATCTTCTGGGCCGAACTCCCGCTACCGAGCACGGACGCGCCACCGGCCGCCCCCGACACCGAGGCCGCCGACATCGAACAGCTCTGCCACTCGCACGTGCTGATGGTCGAGGACAACCCGGTCAACATGATGATCGGCGTGGCGATGCTCGAGAACTGGGGCGTGCGCGTCGAGCAGGCCTTCGACGGCAGCATGGCGATCGCCGCGGTGCACGCCGCGGCGCAGTCCGGCGATCCGTTCGATGCCGTCGTGATGGACGTGCAGATGCCCGTGATGGGCGGCCACGAGGCGGCGCGGGTGCTGCGCGCGGACTTCCCCTCGGAGATGCTGCCGATCATCGCGCTCACCGCAGCGGCGCTCGTCTCCGAACGCGAAGCGGCGCTGGAGAGCGGCATGGACGACTTCCTGCTCAAGCCTATCGACGGCACGAAGCTGCGCACGTCGCTGGCGCGCAACCTGCACCGCTATTCGGGCCGACGCTCGCTGGCGTGAAGCCCTTCCTTCAGGTCGTCACGCTGCGAGCGGCAGCGCCCGCACGCGCTGGCCGGTGATCGCGAACAGCGCGTTGGCCACGGCCGGCGCGATCGGCGGCGTGCCCGGCTCGCCCACACCGCCCGGTGCGCGCGTGCTCGGCACGAGATGGGTCTCGATGCGCGGCGTTTCGGCGAGCTTGAGCATGGGATAGTCGGGGAAGTTGCTCTGCTGCACGACGCTGCCGTCGATGTCGATGCGGCCGTAGAGCGCAGCCGTCAGGCCGAAGATCACACCGCTTTCCATCTGCTGCGCGACGATGCCGGGATTCACGACCGTGCCCACGTCGGCGGCGCAGACGACGCGGTGCACGCGAACCCGGCCACGCTCGACCGAGCATTCGGCAACCTGCGCGACGATGCTGCCGAAGCTTTCGTGCAGCGCCACGCCGCGCGCGCGGCCGGCCGGTGTCGGCTTGCCCCAGCCGCCACGCTCGGCGGCGAGCTTGAGCACGGCGACATGGCGCGGTGCATCCTTCAGCAGCGCGAGGCGGAACGCGACCGGATCCTGCTTCGCCTCGGAGGCGAGTTCGTCGATGAACGACTCCGAGAAGAACGCGTTGTGCGAATGACCGACCGAGCGCCAATAACCGATCGGCACGCCGCTGTACGTCGCGACGTGCGCAATGCGCTGATTCGGGATCGCGTAGAGCTGATCGAACAGGCC
>Ga0068863_100005964_pt1 | contig 11951 bp, 12 predicted proteins | sample KBSSwiS62_FD_66596 | JGI IMG/M metagenome (GOLD analysis project Ga0068863, IMG submission 66596) | Switchgrass rhizosphere microbial communities from Kellogg Biological Station, Michigan, USA - KBS Switchgrass S6-2 | ecosystem: Host-associated > Plants > Roots > Rhizosphere > Soil ...
TTCTTCTGCCGTTGATGCATTGAAGCGCCGCTCGAACGCGTTGAATGCGACATTCTCGCGAAGTGCGGCGATCACGCCCGTGCATACGATGGGGTCCGCATGCATGACCAGGACGTTCAGGCGCTCGGGTTCCGAATTCATGGCTTTCTCGACGAAGTGTTCGTGGTCTGGACCGCGGTGGCTCAGACCACGTTGATGGTCACGTCGATGTTGCCGCGGGTCGCCTTCGAATAAGGGCAGGTCTGGTGCGCGTCGTGCACCACGGCCTGCGCCACCTCGCGGTCGATGCCGGGCAGATGGACGTTCAACCGCGCGCGCAGCGCATAACCCTGACCGACCATGCCCAGGTCCACTTCGGCATCGACGGCCGCGTTCGCGGGCAATGCGATTTTTCTTGCGCGGGCTGCGAGACCCATGGCGCCCATGAAGCACGCCGACCATCCGATGGCGAACAGTTGCTCCGGATTCGTGCCCGGCTTGTTGCCGCCAGGCGTACTGAGCTTGACGTCGATGGCGCCGTCACTGGACCTGCCGGCGCCATCGCGTCCTCCGGTAGTGTGGGTGTGCGCGGTATAGAGAACTTTGTCGATCTCGTTGATCATGATCATTTCCTTTGAAGCGAGGGTGGTTGGATGGAACAAGTGATAACGGGTTGTCGATCCTGGTTGGATTTGATCTGGGCCGGCCACAGGGAGGTCACGCTTCAGCCGCGAACTGCTGAAGACTTGGTCTGGTGGCCGCGAACCTGTGCCCGACAGCCCACCAGGCTTGCACGAGAGCCGCATAGTCGTCGGCGGCGTCTTCCCATACGAAATGCCCCGCGTCCAGCAGATGCAGGTCACTCCGTGGCAGACGCTCGTGCAGGTAGGTGGCGTTGGTGGGTGGGACCACCTTGTCTCGACGCCCCGAAATGATCTGCACCGGCGTCTGGATCTCCGGCAGCAGGTCGCGCAGCAACTCGAGCTCCGTCGGATAACTCTGCACATAGCGCATCGACTCCGCGAATCGGTCTCCTTCGTACGATGCAAGATAGTCCTCGCGCGCCGCATCGCTGAGCACATGACGCTCGAGTGTGCGTATCGCGTGCTCGACGATCGGGCGTCCTCCCATCTTCCGGTACGGCGCGAGGTCGGGCGCATGCACCCAACCAAGGAGCGGCTCACCGAGGTCAAGCGGGACCGCTGCCCCGCCCGTCCCGATGGTCAGGCTGCGGAAGCGATTCGGATGAGCAGCCGCTGCGAACAACGAGGCGGCAGTGCCGACATCCGGCCCGACGACGTGTGGCCGCTCGAGGCCGAACGCGTCGGCTGCGTGGACGATGAACTCACCCATCGCTCGCGGCGACATCAACTCGCGCCTGCCTTCGGATCGGCCGAAACCCGGCAGGTCGATCGCGACCAGATGGGCCGCTGCGGCCAACTGTGACCAGGTCGCCTCGTAAGCATGGATGCTCTCCGGCCAGGGGCTCAGCAACAGGGCTTGCGAGGTCGCACCGCCAGGATCGCTCTCGATGTAGCGAACCGCGACGCCATCGATCGTGCGATAGGTCGGCTTGCGGGCCAGGTCACTGAAGCTACGGATCTTCATGCGGGATGTCATGACGTTCTCCTTTACCATCCAGTGCGCGTTGCCGGGCTGCGAACCAACACCTGGCTGGTCGCGACGACCCAAAGCATTCCAACGGCCGGCGACACGAATCGCGAATAGACGCCGTCTGGTGCCCAGAGTCCGTCGCTAGACCAGGTCGTGCCTCCGAGCAAGACGAGGACGACGGCGACAACCCCGGCCGCGAAGAGCGGCTTCGAGATCAGCCCCGCACGCCAGAGGCCGAACGTGCCGGCCATGATCAGCATGGCGCGCGGGAACGAACTCAGCACGAAGCCGGCCCAGGCGATGTCTTTCAGCGCTGCGGCGAGCGCGTGCCCCGCGGCGCCGGCGATCGAATACGCCACCGCCGCGCCGACACCGATGAGCAACAGGAACAGCCCGCCGACGAGCGCGCTGGACGTGGTTGTCGCCGCTCCCCATCCGTGCTGACCCGCATCGGCCAGGGTGGTCCTGAGCGCAGCCGCGAACCACATCAGGTTGAGGACCGCCATGCCCGATATCACGGCGGCGATGAACACGCGCGTCCGCTCCCCGTCACGCGCTGCGACAACGAAGTCTGCCGCTACGCCGAGCTGCGACTGATGCCCGAGGACGACCAGCGCGATGATGAAAAAGAGGATGAAGTTGATACCGCTCAAGCGCCACAGACGTTCCCAGAACGCTGCGCTGTTCACGCCCGCGGCGGACTGCACCACGTTGCCGTCGGCACGCAGTGCCACTTCCTTCGAGCCATTGCCCTTGCTCATGTGAAATCCTTTTGCTCAAGTTGGCAGTCAGGCCGACCGCCGGTGCGCCATGCACTTTGGACAAGATCGGATTGACCTGGATGGAGGCAACTTTAGAAGTCGGCGATCTTTCGATAAATGCGACTCGGCACAGCAGTCCTTTTAGGAATTTGCAAGAGTCGACTGCGACGGTCGGCTGGTTCAGAGGCGCCTCGTTTCGATTGGACGAGGGTCATCCCGCAGCTAGCACCTTGGACCAATGCGCCGGACGAGGCCGCCTGCTCTGATAGAGGCTCCTCCTTTTTTCGAACAACAGGAAACGTTCATGAGCCTCGAAAAACCCACCTCCTCGCCCTTCTCTCGACGCCGCTTCTTGGCCGGATCGACCGGAGTTCTCGCGATCAGCCCGTCACTGCTGGCCATTCCTTCTCTCGCGAGCTCTTCAAGCGACAGCGACGCGGTCGCAGTTGCCACCACGTCGACGACCGTCTCGGAAGTCGGCGACGATCGGATTCGCCCGTTCAAGGTCCACGTACCGGATGCCGAACTCGTCGACCTTCGCCGGCGCATTGCCACCACGCGGTGGCCCTCGCGGGAACTCGTGCCGGATGCATCCCAAGGTGTGCAGCTCGCGACGATGCGCGAACTCGCGCAAGAGTGGCAAACCCGATACGACTGGCGCACGTTCGAGACCCGCCTCAACGCGCTGCCGCAGTTCACGACAGCGATCGACGGCGTGGACATCCACTTCATCCACGTTCGCTCGAAGCATCCGAAGGCGCTGCCGGTGATCGTCACGCACGGATGGCCGGGCTCGATCGTCGAGCAGATGAAGATCATCGATCCGCTGACCAACCCGACGGCACACGGCGGCAGCGCATCGGATGCATTCGACGTCGTGATCCCGTCGTTGCCGGGCCACGGCTTCTCGGGCAAGCCGACCGAACTCGGCTGGGATCCGATCCGCATCGCACGTGCGTGGATCGTGCTCATGAGGCGCCTGGGCTACGACCGCTATGTCGCGCAGGGCGGCGATTGGGGCAACGCAGTCACCGAGCAGATGGCCTTGCTGAAGCCCGCAGGACTGGTTGGCATCCACACGAACATGCCGGCCACCATCCCGGACGACATCGCGAAGGCGCTGTCATCCGGCGGACCTGCCCCGTCGGGCCTGTCGGCCGACGAGAGGTCGGCCTACGAACAAGTCGACTTCTTCTACAAGAATGGGCTGGGCTATGCGCAGGAGATGAATCACCGTCCGCAGACGCTGTACGCCCTCGAAGACTCACCGGTGGGGCTCGCCGCGTGGATGCTCGACCACGACGCGCGTAGCTATGCGTTGATCACGCGAGTCTTCGCCGGCCGGAGCGAGGGACTCACACGGACCGACATCCTCGACAACATCAGCCTGTACTGGCTGACCAACACCGGCGTGTCGTCGGCGCGGCTCTATTGGGAGAGCAAACTGCCGTTCTTCGCGCCGAAGGGGGTTGCCATTCCCGTGGGTGTGAGCGCCTTCCCCGACGAGATCTACACCGCGCCGCGGAGTTGGGCCGAACGCGCCTACCCGAAACTCGTCCACTACGGCCGGCTCAGCAAGGGCGGGCACTTCGCCGCGTGGGAGCAGCCACAGGTCTTCTCGGCGGAACTGCGCGCGACGTTCAAGTCGTTGCGCGCATGAACGTCTTCCCTTCGATGCGGGGATCTTTGCGAAATCCGTAGCGGCCTTTTGCGCCGCTGCGCCTTACTCGCATTCCCGGCTTTGCCTAGAGTTGCCACACGGTCCGGAAGACAACAAACACAGCCTCTTGATCGACCGGTAACTCTACACAGAGAAGGACAGCCCATGAGCCACGACCTCATCTACTTCGACGACCTCAAGGTCGGCGACAGATTCGCCAGCAGCACTCAAGCGGTGAGCGCCGACGACATCAAGCGCTTTGCGAGCGAGTTCGACCCGCAGCCGTTCCACCTCGACGACGAAGCCGCACGGCCAACCATCTTCGGTGGTCTGGCCGCCAGCGGATGGCACACCGCAGCGATCACGATGCGGCTCCTGGTCACCAGTGGCCCGAAGCTGGCCAACGGCATCGTCGGTGCCGGCGGCGAGATCGAATGGAAGACCCCGACCCGCGCTGGAGACGTGCTGCGCGTCGACACCGAAGTACAGGAACTGATCCCTTCGCGCTCACGCCCGGATCGGGGCATCGTGGTCATGAAGGCGCACACGGTGAATCAGCGTGGCGATGTGGTCCAGAGCAGCACCATGAAGTTGATGCTGACACGACGAACGGTCTGATGCACCAGCTGTCGGCAGTCCGAGGCGACGCCTACCATTGACGACTGAAAGGAACCGCCATGAACGACCTGCTGAACAGTGTGATCGAAGCGCACGGCGGACTGGCGCGCTGGAAGCAGCACCGCACCCTGAGCGCTACGCTCGTGACCGGCGGCGGCCTCTGGGCCATGAAAGGCCTGGTACAGGACTCGACGCCCCGCACCATGTGGGTGGACCTGCACGAACAGCGCGCTTCCGTGACACCCTTCGGAAAGCCGGAGTGGCGCACCGCCTTCACAGCCCAGCGCGTGGCCATCGAAACCGCTGGCGGCGAGGTGGTGCAGGAACGTCTGGATCCGAGAGCGTCGTTCAAGGGCCATGTCATGAACACGCCATGGGATCCACTGCACCGCGCGTACTTCAACGGCTACGCGATGTGGACCTACCTGACCACGCCCTTCTTCATGTCGATGCCCGGTTGCGAGGTCACCGAAATCGACCCGTGGGTCGAAGGTGATGAACGATGGCACGGGCTGCGGGTGCGCCTGCCGGATCAGATCGCCAGTCACAGCACGGAAATGGATTTCTACTTCGGCCCGGACCTTCTATTGCGCCGACATGACTACCACGTCGACGTCGCCGGCGGCTTCAGCGCTGCGCAGTACGTGCACGACATCGTGGCCATCGATGGGCTCAAGTTTCCGACCCGGCGCCGCGCCTTCTTGCGGGGCCCCGACATGCAGCCGGTTCGCGACATGCTGTTGGTCGCGATCGATCTGAGCAACTTCCGGCTCGACTGATGCGGTCAATCCAAGACGCAGCACCGCGCGTCCACTCCGCTCCCTCAACCGTCGTCTCCCTCTTCGCCATCCGGAACGGCGTCGCGCCTTGAAGGCACGGTCGACCTATCCGAGCCTGTCCATCGTTCCGCTTCATCGCGCTCTACTGGCCAAGCTTGCGTGGATCTTCAGTTTTGGGCGCTGGGGCGCGTAGTACCCCACCCTCCCCCGAGTGCGAGGAACAGGTTGACCTGGTCGGCAGCGACGCGGCTCTCGGCCGCGGCTACGCTCTGCTCGACCTGGCTCGACGTGCGCAGCGCATCCAGCACCGGCAAGTAGCCGATGCGTCCCGCTTCGAACAGGCGCTGCGTGTCGCGGGCCGCGTTCTGTGCCTGCGAGCGGCCGGACTTCAGGATCGCCAGCCGCTGCTGGTCACGGGCATAGACCTCGAGGGCGCTTTCGGTCTCCTTCAACGCGGTCAGCACCACGCCGTCGAAGCGCGCGAGCAGCGCTTCGCGCTCGGCCTCGGCCGCGCGGATGCGCGCCTGGACTCGGGTCCGATTCGGAAACTCCCAGCTGATCAGCGGGCCAAGCGAGTACTTGAAGGTGTCGTTGCGGAACGCGTATTCGCCCAGGCCGACCGACGCGATCGATGCGCCGAGTACGACTTTGGGATAGAGGTCGGCTTTCACCACGCCGATCCGATCCGACGCGGACAGCACATCGAACTCGGCGCGGCGAACGTCGGGGCGCCGCCGCAGCAGGCTTGCACCATCCCCGATGGGCAGCGGCTTGTGCAGACGCGGCTCAAGCTCGCAAACGCCCAGTTCAGAGGGGAGCTCGACCGAAGCGCGCGCGGTCAGCGCGGCCAGGCGATACAACGCGACACGCCTCTGCGCTTCGAGCATCGGGATCGAGGCACGCAGCTGATCTTCCTGGACCGACGATCGATCGACGTCCACGGGCGTGCCCCTGCCGTAGGTCGCCAGCCGGCGCGTCAGCTCGGTGTTTCGAGCTTGCAAGTCGACCTGACCCTTCGCAACGGCGATCTCGCGCCCGGCGGAACACAACTCCAAGTAGGCACGTGTCGTCTCGGCGACGACCGTCACGCGCACGGCATCCCTGGCGGCCGTCGCTGCGCCGACGTCGGCCTGCGCCGCGTCGATGCTGCGCCGAACCTGTCCGAACAGGTCGACCTGGTACGAGACGCTGAACCCCGCGCCGTAGACGAACTTGTCTGGGAACGGTTCACCCGGATGAAGCTCTTCCTGCGCGGAACGACGCCCGTATGAAGGACTGGTACTGACCGTGGTCGACGGCTCCTTCGCGCCACGTGTCTGATCGAGCGCCGCCTCGGCCTTGCGCAGATTCGCCGCGGCTGCGCGCAAATCGGTGTTCGCGGCCACTGCCTGCTGCACCAGGCCGTCGAGCGTCGGATCATCGTACAGACGCCACCACTCGTTCGGCACCGCTTCGTCGACGACGGATCCATCGCGGGCGTGCATGAATGCACCTTGCACCGCCGCCTTGTTCACCGCGGCCTCCTGTGGCAGCGGTGGAACGGAAATCACTCCCGCACAGCCGGCAAGAAGCGCGAAGGCCACCGTCGCGGCGAGCCAAAGACGGGACTTCACGGCTCACCTCCTTGCTGGGCGCTCGCATGCCGCTCGGCATCGACCACTTCGACGCTCGCGGTGCGCCCGACGATCAGCGTGCGCTCATCGGACCTGTCCAATCGCACACGCACCGGAATGCGTTGCGCCAGGCGGACCCAGTTGAAGGTCGGATTCACGTTGGCGAGCAGGTTCGAGCTCGGGCCGCGCTCGCGGTCCTCGATGCCGGCCGCTATGCTGTCGACACGACCGTAAAGCGGCGTCGTCTCGCCGAGCAGTCGCACGCGCACGCTGTCGCCGACACGCACACGCGCGATCTTGGTCTCTTCGAAGTATCCCAGGACGTGGATCGACTCCTTGTCGATCAATGCCATCACGGGTCGCCCGGTCATCGCGTATGTTCCCGGACGCAGGTCCAGGTTGGTGACCCAGCCGTCCAGTGGTGCGACGATGCGCGCTCGCGAGATGTTGACCTTCGCGTTGTCGACGGCAGCGACCGCCTGCGCCAGTGAAGCGCTCAGCTGTTCGAGCTTCTGCGCGCTCTGCTCGCCCGACTCCTGCGGCACCAGATTGCCGAGTGCACGATTACGCTTGTCTTCGCGCTCGGCCTGCGCGATCTGCGATCTCAATCCTCGAACCGACGCCTCGGCCTGAGTCAGCGCGATGCGTGCGCGCACGACATCGATCGAGAACAGAAGATCGCCCTTGTGCACCTCCTGGTTGTCGTGCACTGCAATATGCTCGACGATGCCCGAGACATCGGGGGCGATCTGAACCACGTCGGCGCGCACGCGGCCGTCACGCGTCCATGGCGCCTCTCGATAGTGCTGCCACAGCCCGAAGGCCGCCCAAAGGCCGAGCGCGACGATCGCGATCGTGGCGCCTACCCTCGAAATGCGTTGAACGGAGATCATGCTTTCTCTCATCCGATGAGGTTGACCAGGGCGCCATCGAAGCGCGAGGCTCCAACGGCAAGCGCGAACCAGAGCAGCGCGAACAGCGCGAGATCGAACAGCGGTGGATGCCAGATCCACCGATACGCACCGGCCGCGACGAGAACGCGGCGAAGGATCGTCAGTGCAGCGAGGGCCACGAGCGCCGTGATCAGTGCGACATCGAAGAACAGGCCGAACAGATTGACGTCGGCGATCATCGCGCGGCTCCACTCGCGACGGTCGCGTTCGCAGCGACGGCATCGCCAGCACTGAATCGCAGGCGCAAGCCGGTCGCTGCCGTGAGACCTTGCAAGCGCGACGCGCCCGGCTCGGCCTCGATCAGTTCGGCAACGGCGCGTTCTATCGACTCCAGCAGCATCGGCTCCGGCTCGGCGTCGGGATTTCGGAGTCGCCGCCGAGCATGCGCACCGATCTGCTGCAGCGCCGCCTGGATCGCCGTGCGCACCCGCGGCTGCGCCGCCGCGGCCGCGAGCCTCAGATCGAGGATGTTCACGCCCATCCGCAGGTCGTCCAGCGCGCGAACCGCTTGTGCTCGCAGCGCGTCGCTGGTGCCGGCAAGGCGTGGCAGCATCAGGCCGATCCGGTCCAGCATGCGGCTGCCCCAGACGGCGCGCGTGAGGTTGCGCCGGCCATCGGCCATCGCCGCGAGGTCGCGCCTGGTGGCGCGCAGGAGGCGGTGTACGCTGGTCTCGGCGCTGATGACACGCATCAGCGATGCAACGACCAGCGCGATCACGCATCCCATCAATGCGCCGATCGCGGTTGCGGTGAAGCTCCCGAAGTCGGCGGTCTGTACCGATTGAATCGACAACAGCGGTAGGGCAATGAGCACGAAGCCGAGCGCAGGCACGCCGAGCTTGGGCGTCGCAAGGTAGAGCGCACTGAAGAAGAACAGCGGCGCCAGGGCCACCGTGAGTGCAACGGGACCGTCGAGTGACGGGAACACTGCAAACACATAAAGCCCCGCCACCGGGATCGCGAGCAACCCGGCCACGATCAGCACTCGAAGCAGCGGCCGCGGATCGTCGAAGGCTGCCGCGAGGGAACTGCCCGCTGCGGCGATGCCGATCGCACCGGCGCCCTGGTCCCAGCCCACGATCCAGCACACCGCTCCGGCGACGATCACCGTCAATGCGACGGAAACGCCGGAGAACGCCGCCAGGGCGGGGTCGGTGTGCAATGCGCGCAGGGAGACCTCTTCGATGAGCTTATGGGCAGCTCCGTCCGCAGTGCCATTGCCGTCTTCAAGACGATGCAACAGCGCGAGGCACTCGCTCCACGACTTCAGCAGCTCGGACAGCCGTTGCATCGCGCCGATCGCCAGTACCTGGCCCGTCGTCATTGCGGATCGCTGCGCGTCGACGAGATCGATTCCCGTCGCGCCGAGGCTCGCCGCGTCGGTCGGCGAAAGCGGTTGTTCAAGGCGGAGGCGCACGCGTTGGAGATGAGCATCCACCTGCGCACCCAGACTCGCATCCGCGGCGCGGATCCCGGGCAGCCGATCCTCGACGCCGGACAACAGCGGCAGGAGCTCGAGCAGCCGTCGTTCAAGCGCGCTGACGATGGCGATGTCCGGCGCTGCCACGCCTGGCTCGAACCGCAGGTAGGCGGCAAGCTCGTAGAGCTCTCCCAGGTCGACGGCGAAACGCTCGCGAGGTCGGCGCTCGGCGTCGCCGATCGGATGCGGGCCGAGGCCTTTGAGCATCCATCCCTTGGCGGCGTCGACGGCAGCACGCGACTTGCCGACGAGGAGGGGCTTGATGGTGTGCGGCGCAAACACGCTGTGCACCGCTATCGCCAGCAGCGCACCGAGGCCGATCTCTTCAATGCGCCACAAGGTCACGTCGAACGCCGACGCGGGATTGTTGGCCACCGGCAAGCCGATCAGCGGCAGCGTGTAGGCCGCAAGCAGGAAGACATAGCTTTGCGGGCCGCGGTCGAGCAGCGAGATGCAGACCAGCAGCCCGACCCAGGCCGCGACGCCGACGATCAATGTTTCCGGCGCCGAGCTGAATGCAGGGATGACGAACATCGTGCCCGCGGCGCCGAGCAACGTTCCCAACGCGCGGTAGGTCGAGCGACCGATCACCGCCCCGGTTGCGCCACCCACCTTCTGACTCGTGAGGTACACCGTCAACGCCGCCCAACCGGGATTGGGAAGGTTGAACCACAGCGCGATGAGGATCGCGGCGACGGCCGCCGCGGCAGTCTTGGCCGCGAAGGAGATGCCGCGGGGGTTGAACGCATTCATCACCGAACACGCGAGATCGCATCGCTCCGCGGCGTTCGCCTCAGGTCGCTGCGTAGTCCCAGACATCAGGCGGCAGCTTGTCCTTGAGCGATGCATACATGGCATCTCGGAACAGTCTCAGCGCCGGATACGGCCGCAGGGCAATCGTGCGCTCCACGATCAGCCCATGCTCGTTGTCCACGATGACCTCCAAGCTCTCGATCTTGTGTCCGTCCATCGTCCCCTCCCAGCGCAAGAAGGTGGTTCGATCATCGAGCTTGACCTCTGCCGTATAGGTACCGCTGCCACGCGTAGAACTCGACTGGGCGAAGATCGCCGCGACAGCTTCTCGCCCCTCGATCGACCGCACCAGGATCGGACTGTTGAAGACGACGTTCTCGGCGAGCAGCGTGGCCACTTGGGCGGGTGTGGCTTTACCCGATTCCCGTAGTTTGCGGAGTGGATGCATGGTGGTTCCCCGGATGGTGGCAACGAGTGGTGTTCTGCAAGACGACAACAGCAATGTAGGTGCCGCCCCGGGATCGAAAAAGCCGCTTCACCACAAACCTCTTTTCATGTTTTCGGAATAGTCGCAGCGCTTCGGCAGGGCCCTGGGAATGGCTCGACCGGGGCCCGAAGTTCAAGTTGTTCAGGGAAGCCGAAGGACGGGTCCGTTCTCTGAGTCCGCAAGAGTTCGACAAGCTGCGAAGGGGGCTTCCTACGCATTTGGCCAACATCGCGGTGTTCCCGGTCCCACCGGACTACGGCAAGCCAACGTCAAAGGGCTCGAGTGGGCATTTGTCGACCTTGAACGCAAGCACGCCTGAATATCTGGCAGCAAGCACAAGAACGGCAAACCTCATTCGGTGCCGCTGAACGAGATGGCCCTGAGCGTGCTGCGCAAGCGGATCGGCAAGCACCCCACGAAGGTGTTCACCTTTGGAGGCGACCCTGCGACCCCGGAACCCACGCCGAGCAGCCCCGTTCTGGGCGTCTGCTCACCCCATTCCACTTTTCTGCGAGCGCGTACAGAAGGTCGCGCCGGTGATCGCCAGGTACTCGCCGAAAGCCCTTGCACTGCCGGCTCGAGCCGAAGCGATGGCCAGGCGCGTCGGGCATGCCGCAAGTCTACTCAGGAGGCGAGCCTCTTCGCATCGGCGAATCGGTGATCCGCTTTGTAGGCGAAGTGCGCCTCTGTCAGCAGGAGCAGGTCGAGCAGCTTCACAACGACCGAACTTCGGCCGTCCCGCCGGCAACTCACCACAGAGATCGATTGCCCGATTGCCAAGGAAACGCCATGAACTACGCCCAACTGACGCAATGCCATCAACGCCTGGAACGCAAGCTGGCTGCCTCCTACGAAGGCTGGCACAGCGGACGGATTGATCGCCTAGAGGAAGCGCTGCGCGCGATCGAACGCGAAATGCACCGCGCCGAAACCATGCCGCCTCCGGCGACGGGCAATCCACATCATTGACGGCTCGGCAGCGTGTTCCGCAGACCAGCGCGCCCCGCGGCAGATCGACGAGGTCATAGCCTGGCGCTCCTGATGCGCTTGTTATCTTAGCGACGCGCCCGGCACGACCATTGATAGACCGCTTCGGCGCGCGGTCTACCCTCGCCCCGGCCCGTACGTCGCGTCGAAACGCTCCTGCAGATGCGCCTCCGCAGTCACCGGTGCGTGGCGCGGCTGCGTGCCGGCCGGCACGCAAGACGGCAGCGCGCTGACGAGCGCGTCGGGGTTCGGATCAAGGAACAGCGC
>Ga0068863_100005969_pt1 | contig 11946 bp, 16 predicted proteins | sample KBSSwiS62_FD_66596 | JGI IMG/M metagenome (GOLD analysis project Ga0068863, IMG submission 66596) | Switchgrass rhizosphere microbial communities from Kellogg Biological Station, Michigan, USA - KBS Switchgrass S6-2 | ecosystem: Host-associated > Plants > Roots > Rhizosphere > Soil ...
GCCCGGTTGACGTATCCGTATCGTTCCGCGGTGTCGCCATCGAAGTCGTCCGCGCCAAGAACGATTTCGAGCGCTCGGCCGCGGCCAACAAGATGTGGAAGGCGTTCCGTACCGCCGCCGCCGGGATGGAGTCCCACCCCGACTTCGGGTTGGCCGAGTCGCGTGTTCTCGCGTGACGCGAAGCGCATGTCGCAGGCGAGGACGAACTCGCTGCTCACGCCCCGGACACAGCCTCGGATCTTCGCGATGCTGACCACCGGGGACTTGGTGAGACGCACGAACGTATCCATCAGGATCGGGAGGCCCGAAGCCCCGACAGCAGTCATGATGTTCCCTATCTTGCCGGTCAAATCAAAGTGGGCAAGGTAAAACTCGGGGTTCGCGCTTTCGAATACGACGACCCGCAGGCTCGGGCTGGTGTTCATTCGCGCGAGCAGATCCTGTAGGGCTTCGAATATGCTGGCGTCCACGATGTTGAAAGGCGGGTAATCGAACACAACCCTCCAGTACGCAGGCGTTTCCTCGATCACCCGCACGTGCGCCGCAGAATTAGTATCAGCCATATGGTTCTCCCTTCTTAAACCTCGAAACCGCGGGACCGCAAGGTGGTATTCTTCCCTTTATAGGAACGCATGCGCGCGAGGGCCCCGACACAACGGGCTAAGCCCTTATGGCACGGACTGAACTCCAGAGCGCACCTCGATTGATCCAATCAGGGTACAGCTTGAGCATTTCGTCATATAGTTCCCGTGCGGTCGTCGTACGTACGGCAAGGCGCTCGAAATCGCAGATATATTTCCGGGTTTCTCCAATGATCCGAGGGCTATCATCGTTTCCGACGCGCTTGTGCCCGGCGATGACTGCGCGTGGCTTAAGCGACTCCATTTTATCGAGGGCGGCAATCCACTCTTGGCGCTTCTGCTGATCTGGCGACTCTGACAGATGCAGGTGATCGCCGTTGTAGGCGGCATCCCCCGCAACGATCAAACCGATGGAGGGAACGTGAAGGCAAGTCGTGCTAGCAGTGTCGGTGAATCCGAGTGGCACACTGATTAAATCGCACCCTTCCAGGTTAATTACGTTTCCAGCCAGCTCTTCGGCAATTGCAAGATGGCTGGAAATCTGGCCGGGAAAACGCGGATTCCAAAACGTGGCGAGAGACTCTGGCGATGCCTGTTGGCGCATAACCTTAATCACATCCGGCCGCGCGACAAAGCGGGCACCTGGAAATCGCTCCAGAACTGTGCTGGTACCAAAGAAATGATCGCCGTGGCCATGCGTGGCGTAGATCGTCGTCAGATTCTTTCCGCTCACGACAATCCAATTCGCCAGGGCCCGCGCCTGTTCGACCGTAATAGGAGTGTCGACCAGGACAGCGTCTCGCTCTCCAGAAATAAGTGTTGATGAAATAGGCGGCCACGGCCGCTCTTTTTCGCCTGGAGGCAAATCGCTCGTGATGGCGGGTACGCTGGGCGCCAGGAACACGTCCCACCTCAGGGATGTATTTTGAGTTGTACGTTCGGAGTTGGAGGCACTGCTGTCGGATTGTCCGTGCATCGAGCCGGCTTGGTCAGCTCGGATTGGCCAAGTCGAGGCCGTTACGAGAGCAGTTCCGAGCGTATTCGATAGGAACTCCCGTCTTGAAGTCATTGCCGCCTTTTCGTATCGCATACCTTTGCTCCTCTTCTAAACCAACCGCTCGCTCGGGCCTTCCGAGGGATCCCGCCAAATAAGTCTCCCGCCTCTCGGTTAGATCTGGGCTCTGCCACCGTCAACGAACAGTTCGATACCCGTGACGAAACTGGAGTCATCCGAAGCGAGAAACAACGCCACCTTAGCGACTTCCTCCGGTTCCCCCATGCGTCCCATCGGGATCGTGGACACTATTCGCGCAATGACGTCTGCAGCTTGCCGACTCACCAGCGGCGTATTGATCGGACCCGGACTAACAACGTTAGAGCGGATACGACGCTCCTTCAGATCTGTAGTCCAGGTGCGGACAAAAGATCGGATGGCGGCCTTACTCGCGGCGTAGACGCCGAATGCGGCAGTGCCTTTAACACTCGCGACAGAACCGTTGAGAATGATGGAGCCGCCATCCTTTAGCAGTGGTAAGGCCTTTTGCACCGTGAACAGCGTTCCCCTCACATTGATGTTGAACAGTTTTTCGAAATGCTCTTCGGTGACGGCCCCAAGAGGGACAAATTCGGCAACGCCGGCGTTGGCGAAAACAATGTCGATTCTCCCCTTCACCTTAGAGATCGTCTCGTAAAGACGATCCAAGTCGGCGAGTTTGGCGACGTCACCTTGAACACCAGAAACATTGCTGCCGATTGTTTTCACGGCCTCGTCGAGTTCCTTCTGGCGGCGGCCGGTGATGAAGACGTAGGCACCTTTTTTCACGAAAAGCCTTGCCGCAGCTAACCCAATTCCTTCTGTGCCGCCGGTGATGACAGCGACCTTACCTTCGAGCTTCTTGGACATTGTCTTTCTCCGTTGTTGCCTAGCTCTGAACTCGCGACCTCCGACCCTTCCTCTCGATCAGTTGCGTCCGAGCATCGCTTGGCCGAGGTGATAGGAGAGATGGTTCGTGCGGCTCAGTAAGACGGCGAAGCGATTGCGCGAAGGATCTTTGGCGAAATCTTCTTCCGATACGGCCGAGTGTCTCTGGACCCAATCGGACCACGACATTTTCTCAAACCCCTTCCGCAATTCAGCATTGACGACATTCCATGCCCGGCGAACTTGTTCGTGCGAAGGAATGTCGGCCAGCGATTTGTCGAAATTCGAGACGAAGGCAACATCAAACTCAGGACGAAGTCGTTCTCCCAGTGACAATAGGGGCAGCATCGCGTCGTGTACGGCTGTGAGATGTCCCCACAAGTAAAGAAGCCTGTTCCTGCCAGGCGCTATCTCCCGCAGAATCTCGTCGGACGAGAGGCCTCCAAATAGCTTGTCCGCGAGGTCAATTTGGGCGTTCCATGTTTTCAACCCGAGAGCTACGTAAGAGCCTTCGTTTCCCATGCGTCAGTCTCCTGTCAGCCACTCCGGTTCATTTGTATTTTGGAAAAGTCTTTCCGAACATGGGCGCGCCACTTTTCGATTGCTCTTCTGTGGCCTCATCCTGAATCACATCCCAATGTTCGACGAGTAATCCGTCCTCGATGCGTAAGATGTCGGCGGCGATCCAATTTATTGGGGCGCCGAATCCCGAAAACCGGCCGTGCACAATGACGAAATTGCCCTCCGCCGCGATTGTTCCCGCCTCGTACTTCAACGTTGGCGGAAGGCTCTTGATGAGGTCGAACAGGCCTTCACGACCGGGAGCGATGTGAGCGCTATGTTGAATGTATTGCGGTGACCAGAATTGCTCCGCCGTTGCATAGTCACGCTTGTTGAAGAGCGCGTCGAAAGCCCTGAGTACCAGTGCCTTGTTCTTTTCCTCGAGATCGCTGGCCATTGCTTGTTTCCTCCAGTTTTGATTAACCCGTCAACGGCCCCTTCAAGCCTCAAGAGGGCGATTGAAACCCGACTTCCGAGCGACCCCATTTGAGATTCAAGTCGTCCTGGGTCAGGGGTCCGCCGATCTGCTCATGACCGTAGTGGTGTTCGTATACAACCCTGGACGACGCCCATCCCCGAATCGCGTACCACTTCAAAGTGCACCGTCTCCCGCCGACGCCGGTGAGGTCAATCCTCCATTCGGAATGTGTCTCGTTGGCGCTGTCTCGGGGAACTTGAGTCAGCTGGACCGACATCGACAATCCGGCAACCTCAGCCATTACGTGAAGTGGCACCAGGAAATTCAATAAAAAGGGACGCACTCTCTCCTTTCCATGGATTGCCTCTGGCGAATCTTCACTGCTCACCTCGACATCATCGGCGTAAAAGTTTTCAAAGATCTCCAGAAACTCTTCGTAGCTCCTGGCGATTTCGGCGCGCAGGATCGCCGCGTTCAGGGTTTGCTCCGCGGCCTGTGAACTCCTGTACGCGTTGCCGTCGAACTGGCTAACGGTCATAAGATTATTTTCATGGGTCATCGGATCCCCTTTAGGCCTGCGAGGTTTCGCGAGCTCTTGCGCCGTTCAAGAAAAAGAGCATCGTGACGGGCTTGTTGCCTTTGTTTCGCCATGCGTGGCGCGTACCGTTTTGCACGACCACGTCGCCGCGGTTCAAATGCAGAGTCTCGCCTTCGTCGAGCTCCAGCCACATCTCACCGTCGTAGACAACTGCATAGTCGACGGTGTTCGTTTGGTGCATTCCCGGGTCTTCCTTTTCGAAGTGATCTGCTAATCCTCGCAGGCGAATGAGCGCTTCTTCTTGTGAGGCCTCGGCATCGAAGGAGGGATCCGCAAAGACCGAACCGGGCGGAAAGGTCACGAAATGCAGGCTCGTGCCGCCAGGTCCTGGAACAATGGAGTCGGGATATCGGTCGAACCTCTGTTCATTGCTGAGATCCGGGATCGCCGGGTTGATCCACAGGAGTGTGTGCTCATAGCCGGGAATGGTCTTGAACTCATATGCCAGCAACGGTTCGTCGCTTTGGACGACGGACTTGCCGTTTGCATTTCCCGTGACGACGCGACGGTAAGTAGTCGGTTTCTTACCGCGCCTTCTTTCCTTAGAGGCCGTTCTATTCATGGCTAGATCTCCGAATCGGCAATTTTCAGAAACTGCTTCCCCGAAATTCTGGTCTACAGACTGGCGCGACTGGTGGCAGCTGGTGCTGGCCTAAGCCGTTGTGGCCTGCCCGTGATACGCGGGCGCAAAGACATCCTGCACAAATTTTTCGAACGAAGTCGGCGTGCTGTTCTGCGGCGAACGCGGCTCCTGCGCAGCGAGGAGTCCTGCATTGATGGCCTGGAACATCTCGATGTACACCGCAGCTTTTTTTGACGAAAAACCCATTTGAACCAACGCCTGCTGCACCTGGTCATACGAGAACTGCTCGTAACGCAGATCAGGCTTGCCAATGCCGCGAGCAATCACCGCCGTTGCTTCTGCCATGGACAGGTCGCGTTCGCCGAGCAGTTCGTGGGTTTGTCTGCCCGAAAAATCCAGGTCCAGGAGGCGCCGCGCTGCGTACGCGCCGACGTCTCGCGTCGCGATCATGGGGACCTTCAGGTTGGGTAGCAACGCGTGACCGAACAGGCCCATTCCATGGATCATGTCGATCGCCGTCAGATTGTTCTCCATGAAGTACGCAGCCCGCAGGTGTAGAACGTTCAGATCGCTGATCGCGTTTAGTTTTTGCTCCGAAGAATAAAGCCCGGTGACTGGTCCAGTGCCTTTCGGGACATGCGCGCCGTAGCTGCTCAAATGCACCGCGTAGCGCAGGTGAGAGTTCTTCACGGCCGTCGCGATCGCATCGCTCTGTCGCTCTTGTTCCTCCCGGGAGTTTAGCGGGGGCAACAGCAAATATGCCGCGCGGGCTCCGCTGAAGGCTTTGGTGAGCGCAGCTGCATCGCTCAAGTCGGCCGTGTACGCTTCAGCGCCGTTGCGTACGAAGCGCTGCAGGCGCCCCACGTCGCGCCCGACAACACGCACCTTTTGGCCCTTCGCTAGCAGGAAGTCAGCGATGATCGAGCCGGTGTTCCCGCTGCCGCCTAAAACCACATACATCGCATCCATGGCTACCTTGTCTCTAGAGCTGTTCATGTTTGTCTCCTCTTCATAGGGCTCCATTTGCAGTCGTGTTTTATATGCGCTGATTATCTGCACATATATGCCAAAAAAATCACCGGCTCGCGCGACGGATTTCCCCAACTACATCGGCGAGCGTTATTCCATCAAGACTATTCTCGAAGCCGTCCTGCGCTTTCTTTAGGACCGACGACATGCATCCCTTGATGTTGCAGCTGATCGGGCATCTCTTCTCCACTGGATAGCTATGAATCGCGAATGTCGGAGGAGCCGCGCTGGCGCGATAAATGTCCAAAAGTGTTATCTGCTTAGGGGAACGCGTGAGCCTGCTCGCGCCACTCTTACCGCGCGTGGTGACGATCAGGCCTGCCTTTGAGAGTTTCGAGAGAGATTTCCTGACGAAGGTGGGATCGGCATTGACACTTTCCGCAAGCATTGCCGAAGGGGTTTCCTCGCCGTGACGGAAGCCGAGAGCTGCCATGATGTGTGCGGCAACCGTGAATTGGACGTTGGTCGCGGACATTAAATCTCCAGCGGTATATGTGATGTTCAAGGGCACAATTAAGATACAAGTTTTTTCCAACGACGGGAAGTGTCACGTCGTTTGCGTAGATACGATTGCTGTTCCGCTGCGAGTACCGACTGAGTGCGTTCAGGCATTCATTCCGCCATCCACGGTGAGATTCGCGCCGGTGATGTATGAGGACTCCGGTCCGGCGACAAACGCGACCGTAGCGGCGATCTCCTCCACGCGCCCGTACCTATCAAGCGCTGTGGCGGCCTTCTGCGGCAGCGACCAATCACCCGAGGCGGGATTCAATTCCGTGTCGATCGGACCGGGTTGCACGTTGTTGACCGTGATGCCTCGGCTTCCGATCTCTCTGGCCAGCGCCTGAGTGAACATCTTGACGGCTCCCTTGGTGCCCGCGTACGGCACAAGCCCGGGTGCCGCCACGCGTTCACCCACGGCCGAACCGATCATGATGATGCGACCTCCGCTCTTCATGTGCTTCAGTGCTGCCTGAGTCGCGACGTATACGCCACGAACGTTGATCGCGAGCACCCGATCCATCTCTTCGAGCGTCGCCTCCTCGAACGGTTTCGGAATGGCCGTGCCGGCGTTATTCACCAGCACATCCAGTCGACCAAAGGTTGCAAACGTCTTTTCGACCGCGGCTTTAACCGCGTCGGCATCGGCGGCATCGGCCTGAATCGCGATCGCTTTTCGGCCAGCGCGTTCAATTTCTTTGACGACGGACGCGGCTGCGTCCGCACCCTTCGTGTAAGTGATGGCCACATTCGCTCCGTCTGCCGCCAGACGCTTAGCGATGGCAGCACCAATGCCGCGCGAGCCGCCTGTGACGAGAGCGCTTTTTCCTTCGAGCCTCTTTGACATTGCTTTTTCTCCTTTGAGTAGAAACCTTGTTCCGCTGCTGTTTCCATCTTCCATGCACACTGAGCATGGATTTGATTCGCCAAACAGTTGAATCCGAAACCGAATGAGTTTCCTGATGCACCTATCTGATGCGGATGCCTGGCACGTCGTGGCGCTTTGGGAGATACTTTGTAAGCTTGTGACCGATGCCTCGCAAGCATGGATGGTGGAATGGAACTGCGACATCTTCGTTATTTTGTGTCGATCGCAGAGGCGGGAAATTTTACGGCGGCGGCCAAGCAAAAGCTTCATACCACACAACCTTCGCTGAGCCGGCAGATTCGGGACCTTGAAGAGGAGGTCGGAGCGCAACTGCTAACGCGCAGCGCGCGCGGCATCCAACTCACACCGGCGGGTCGAGCATTTCTCGAGCACGCACGGCTGGTGCTGTCACAAGTGGAAGTAGCAAGCGAAGCGGCTCGCCGGGTCGCTCATCCCAGCAAGCCATGCTTCACGATGGGATTCTTGACCGGACACGAATTGAAGTGGATGCCCGAGGCCTTGCGGATCTTGCGGGACGAGCTGCCGAACATCGACGTGATGGTGACGAGTCAATACTCTCCGCAGCTCGCCGACGGCCTGTCGAACGGGAAAATTGACGCGGCCTTTCTACGGCGGGAAAAAGGGTTGCCGGACTTGGCGTTCCGTCTTCTCGTGAAGGAGCCACTCCTGGTGATTTTGCCGAGTAACCACCGTCTCGCCGCGCTCAAATTCATCGATGCTAAAGATCTGGAAAGTGAAATATTTGTGACGGTCTCGAAAACCGCGCCGGTCCTTCGCGCGGTCATCGACGAGTACCTGAAGCGTTCCGGAGCCAATATCACCCCACAGCACGAGGCGGATCACCTCGCCATGGGAATGTCCTTAATAGCGTCAACGGGCGGCGTAGGACTCTTACCAGTCTATGCGCAGAACTTTCTGCCGCCTTCGGTAACGAGTCGCCCTCTGAAAGGCGACGCACCAACTGTCGATCTTGTTCTAGGCTTCAAAAAGTCGAACCAGTCTCCTGTGCTAAAGATCTTGCTCTCGAGGCTAGATGAGTTGACCGTTCGAGCATCAAACAAGGCCTGATAAACCCCCAAAATTTGTTACTCAACTCTGAAACGTCTTGTGGACGGTGGTGTAGATCGATGGGTGCGGGGAGAGGCAAATGCAAGCGACCACGCGCCGACATGGATAACGCTAGAACTCTAGGAGCTAAGGGCAATGATTGGCGCACTGCGACGCTGCGTCATCGCTGGCTTGAATACTTTGGATTGATACCGGTCCCAAGGCTCTCGGCGTGTTTGCCAATCTTTTTCAGTGTCGCTTCAAGAGCCCGTAACTCTTTCGGGCTCGCATCGGCGAAGACTTTTCTGATTTCAGCCGCATGTTTGCGAAAAATCGGCGCGATCAATTCTTTGCCTTTTGCTGTGAGCGACACGACGCGGACGCGCCGATCCTCCGGACTCTCAACGCGGCTTACCAGACCTCTTTCGACGAGGCGGTCAACGGCCGTACTGATCGACCCCGGCGTAAGGTTGACCTTTGGGCCGATCGTGTTCACGGGCAAAGGCCCTTTATTTAAGAGCACTTCCAGTATTCGGAAGTCGGTCTCGTCGATTCCCGTCTCCTCAAGTCCTGCATAAAGATATTTCGCAGCCGCGTGGAAGGCCTTCATTAATACCAACCAACAGTGAATCGGGTCTCGCGAGTTCTTGTCCATGACAAAACTATTTTGCTCTTTTGTATAACCGATGTCCAGTAGAATGTATCTATATCAATAGAATTGGCACAAATGGATAATGAGAAAGAGAGGCACACTACATATGGGAACTACAGACAAGAAGCTCATCGCGGTAGTCGGCGCAACGGGGCAACAAGGAGGCGCCGTAGTTTGCGCCCTTCGAGGAGGCAATCGATTCAAGGTACGCGCCTTGACTCGTAATCCGGCCAAGCATCGCGAACTCGCCGACGAAGTCGTCGAAGCAGACCTGAATCGTCCCGAAACCCTTGCATCAGCATTTGATGGGGCGCACGGCGTATTTCTGGTAACCAACTTCCAGGAACACGGAGCGGACGAACTGAAGCAGGCAACCGCTGCGGTACGCGCCGCCAAGGATTCCGGCGTCAAGCACTTTATATGGTCCACGCTGCCGAACGTCGAAGCGATCAGCAAAGGCAAGTTCCACGTTCCCCATTTCACCGGCAAGGCCAAGGTGGATCGGATAGTCAAAGAAGCCGGGTTTGCGAATCACACGTTCGTCATCGCGCCTTTCTACTATCAGAACCTTATCGGCGTTCTTGGTCCGCAAAAACAGCCTAACGGATCCGCGGGCTGGACTCTCCCACTTGATCCAACTGTGCGAAGCATCCATATGGGCGACATTACGGAACTTGGTGACTTAGTCGCCGGAGCGTTCGCTTACCCTGATCAGGCAGGCCATGGCGAGTATCTGCCTCTAGTCGGCGATTTCCTGAACTTCAACGAAATCATCGATGCGCTGAATCGGCAGGGCAATAACTTCTCTTTCCATCAAGTGGCGAAGGAAGTTTTTGCGGGTTTCTTTCCCGGAGCAGCCGAGATCGCGGAAATGTTTGCTTACTTTCAGGCGCACACGTACTTAGGTTCTGATTCGCGCGAGCAAATAGCGCTTGCCAACAAAGTAGCAGGTCGGCAGGGAGCCAAGTTTCCGGCGTGGGCTCGAGCGAATTTCCCGGCTTCAGAGAACGCCAACTCAGCAGGACGTTGATTGGAATAAGAACGAATCGATCTTGACCTGCGTAGACACGCCAAATGTGCGCCGGTTCTTACCAAGGAAGGGCCCAACAAATAAAAGGAGAAAGTACATGGCAACGGATTCAGTCGCAATTTCCAAGAATGCAGAGGCAACAAGCTTTGGGCAAGGTGCAGTGGTTGTATTGGGGCGGTTGTTGTTCGCGGTGATCTTCGTGATGGCTGGAGCCAATCATTTCAACAAGCAAACCATCGGCTATGCGGCTTCGCAAGGTGTGCCTTTGGCCTCGATCGCGGTTCCCCTTTCCGGAGTGCTCGCGATCCTGGGCGGACTGAGCATTTTGCTTGGCTATCGCGCAAGGCTTGGAGCATGGCTCATAGTGCTGTTCCTGGTTCCAGTCACATTGATGATGCATAAGTTCTGGACCGTAACCGATCCTACGACTGCGCAGATTCAAATGGCCATGTTTATGAAAAATGTTTCCATGCTCGGCGGCGCTTTGCTGATTTCTCACTTCGGCGCGGGGCCATTCGGTCTAGATGCGCGACGCACGCGGTAGACGTAAGTCGCATCACATGTTTGCTTTGCTCGGTTATCTCAACAAGGAATTCGTTCATTTGAGAAATATTGGAGGATGAAATGAATATGGCGAAGAAGCTCACCGTCGTCGTCGCGGCCTTCCACGACTTCGAGTCTTGGGCCATCACGCAGGATCGGAGTGCTCTTCATGTCTAAAGCGGTGCAGTTCGATTCGTATGGTGGCATCGACGTCCTCGAAGTGCGCGACGTGCCCCGTCCCGTTCCGGCAGCCGGTGAGCTCTTGGTTAGGGTCAAGGCAGCTGGTATTAATCCGAGTGAGGCGGTGATCCGGAGTGGCGCGTAGCATCACCTATTTCCAGCGACGTTTCCGTCTGGTCAGGGCAGTGACCTGGCGGGAGTGGTAGCCGAACTCGGTCCGGGCGTCAGTGGCTTTAACGTAGGCGACGAGGTTATCGGGTTCTCCCTGCGACGGTCCAGCCAGGCCGAGTACGTGACAGTGCCGGCGAATCAATTGACACCGCGGCCGGCCGGCCCATGGGATGTGGCCGGTTCGCTGTTTGTCGCAAGGGTTACCGCGTACGCCGCTGTACGGGCAGTGCGCCTCGTGCCAGGGGATACCGTAGTGATCGCGGGAGCAGTTGGCGGCGTCGGTTCCATCGCGGTTCAACGCGCCGGCGCCACGGTCCTCGCGATCGCCGGGCCGTCCAACGATGCTTGGCTAGCTGGCCACGGCGCGGTGCCTGCGCGCCGCAGCAACATCCGGACGCATCGACGCAGTACTGGATTTCTTCGGTGGTGGCTATGTCGCGATGGCGATGGAGGACCTTAAACTCTCACCAGATAAAGTGGACACCATTGCCGATTTCGAAGCCGTGAAGCGTTTTGGAGTCCAATCGAAAGGCGGCGCGGATGCCGCAACCGCAGTGGTGCTCGCGGAGTTGGCCGACCTCATAGCCAACGACGTGCGTGACGCGTTCCGCCAGCTCGAATTGCGCCACATCCGCGGTAAGTTAGTGCTGCGACCGTGAGCGACAGTCATCGCGTGTCGCTTGGGTTCGAATGCGGAAGCAACGTTAGAGAGAGAATCGATGAATAGACAAACCAAGCTCGGCGGTACATTCACACTTCCCGGTACATCGCTAAACCTGTACAGGATGGGCTACGGCGCGATGCAGCTTGCTGGCCCGGGTGTTTGGGGACTTCCTGCGAATATTGACGAAGCGGTGGCGGTGCTACGCGATGCGGTTGCGGCGGGCGTGAATCACATCGACACGAGCGATTTCTATGGTCCGAGTGTCACGAACCAACTGATCAAGCAGGTTCTTCATCCCTACCCGGATGATTTGGTGATCGTGACGAAAGTCGGTTATCGACGAGGATCAGCAAAATCTTGGCTTCCCGCACTTTCCCGTCATGAGCTCATCCAGGCAATTGAAGGCAATCTGCGAAATCTGGGACTCGGCGTATTGGACGTCGTGAATCTTCGAGTTGGAGGAAATACGGGGCCAACCGAAGGCTCGATTGAAGAGCCAATGAGCGTTTTAGCGGAACTGAAGAGCCGAGGGCTAATCCGCCATCTAGGAGTAAGCAATGTCACGCCGCAGCAGTTCA
>Ga0068863_100005974_pt1 | contig 11943 bp, 8 predicted proteins | sample KBSSwiS62_FD_66596 | JGI IMG/M metagenome (GOLD analysis project Ga0068863, IMG submission 66596) | Switchgrass rhizosphere microbial communities from Kellogg Biological Station, Michigan, USA - KBS Switchgrass S6-2 | ecosystem: Host-associated > Plants > Roots > Rhizosphere > Soil ...
TGGCGGCGGCGGTGGCGGTGGAGGTGGCGGTGGAGGTGGAGGTGGAGGTGGCGGCGCGGCGGTGGGGCGGGACCCCGGCGGGTCGGGCAGTTTGCCCTGAGCCATCCGGCTGTCCGGCCGCAGCTGCGGGACCGAGGCCGCGCCGCGGCGCGAGTCGATCAGGTGCGCTCCGGTAGCCGGCGGCGGCGTGTGGGGAATCGCCGCGCTGGGAATGCTGTGCGCGCCTGTGATCGCGGCGTTGACGGCCCGCCGGGTCGCGCCGGGCAGCGGCCGCGGCTGGGACACCTCGCGGTCGATGGACGGCAGCTCCGGTGGCAGGCCGGTGACGGCGAGCACGGAGGCGCAGGGCCAGAGGCGGTCGCAGCCGAGGCAGACGTCGAACTCGTTCGGCTGATGGAGGTCGATCAGGGCGAGTAGGGAGCGGATGTGCTCGATGGTGCGCGGGCCGGCGAGTACCGGTCCGCTCCTGATCATGTCAAGTTCCGCGCACAGTCGACCGTGATAGCGCTCGACGTCGGAAACGTCCTGATCCTCCATTATGGCCAAGCATGCACCATCGAACAGCGCGACGCGCGGGCGGTACCCGAAAAGCCAGATAAGGCGAGCCTCACGTGGTACAGACAGCGCCGGACCGGTCGCTGCGGGAGCCGACCGCGTCGGTTCGCGCGCGACGGCACGGGCGCCCGACCAGCGCGGACGCCGGCGCTGACGCGGATCCGGTGGCCGCCACCGGCGGCGTCACCAGCCTGCGCCCAGCCGCCGACGGGTCCCGCGCCAGCCGGGGATCCGGGACATACGGATCGCGACGGATCCCGGCCGCCGCCGGCCCACCGGGCCGGCTCGGTGCGGCCGACAGCCGCCGGAAACCGGAGCGGGGCTGTCAGGCACGCTCCGGGCGGACCTCGTCGTTGCGGCGGACCTGACGCATCAGGCCCTCCTGGAGACGAGCGAACTCCTCGATGTAGGGACTGTCCGCCGGGTTGCCGCTCGGCAGCTCCTTGCCTGGCGCGCCGCGGTCGAACGCGGGCTCGAAGCCGGCGTACGGGCCGCCGCCGTTCAGCCGGTCGGGCTGGCCGTTGTCGAACGATGGGTAGTGGCTGGCACCCTGGGACGGCGCGCCGCGGTCGGCCGGTGCCTCGTAGGCCGGGTAGTTCGGCGGCGGCGCCGTCGGGCGCTCCGGCGCGTTGTCGAACGCCGGGTAGTGCGCGCCGTTCGAGGACCCGGCCCGCTCGGGCTGGCTGTCGTAGCCGAACTGCGCGGACCCGTTGGCCGACGGCGCCGGGCTGATCGACAGCGGCGCCGAGCGCAGCGACTCGGAGGCGCTGTCCGACTCGGCCGAGCCGAAGCCGTCGCTCTGCGCCAGGATGCGGGCGGAGAGGCTGACCGACATCGGGTCGCTTCCATACGTGATCACGTCGACCTGGTCGTCCGGGCCGATACCCCCGTTACGGGCGAGGTCGACGAACCGGAACAGATCGGCCCAGCGCAGGCCGTCAAGGTCCACACTGATGCGGAGTGCCATGTTGTGTCCCGTCCCGTGAGCTGCGTCTGAGCTGCGTCTGAGCCGCGTCGTGTGCCGCCCAGCGCATGGCCGAAGCGCGTCCCCGCCGATCCGCTCGCACCGATCGACGGGTCCCCCTAGGCGGGGTGTGCCGGCCCGTCCGCGGGTCTCCCGCCCGCGCCCCCCGGCGTGGTCTGACCAACTCCGGGTGATGGGCGGCAGCTTATACCGCGTTGGGATTGTGCTCCCCAGGCGGGCGCCTTTGGGAGGCTATGGACACCGTCTCTCGTGAGCCGTCCGCGCGGCCTGACCGGCGGCGCGTTGCCAGGAGCCGCAGGTCGGGCCAGTTCTGGACGGACTGGGCGGCGGTGGCGGGCCGACGAGCCGGGCGTGGGCGCCGCGAAGGCGGCCAACTCCGACTGGCGACCGCCCGTCGGTGTGGGAGTAGTCTCGCGCCCGTGACCAGTGTTTCCGGTGGTGTCAACGGCGTCGGCGCCACGGCCGCGGTCGGTCTCGGCGGTGTGGCCGGGGTCGACATCCGTGCCGGTTCGCTGCCGATCAGGCTGCTGCATGACCGTGTTCTCGTCGAGCCCCGTGAGGACTCGATCGACCGTCGCTCGAAGGCGGGCATCGTGATCCCGGCGACCGCGCGGATGGGTAAGCGGCTGTGCTGGGCCGACGTCGTCGCCGTCGGCACCGCCGTGCGCACCATCCAGGTGGGTGACCGGGTGCTGTTCGACCCCGAGGACCGCGCCGAGGTCGAGCTGCACGGCTCCACCTACGTCCTGATGCGCGAGCGCGATGTCCACGCCGTCGCCGCCGAGCGGCTCGACGACGGGCTGACCGGCCTCTATCTCTGATCCGGGTACCTCGGCTTCCCGGCGGCGGGCGGGTCGTCGACCTCGTAGCCCTCGCGGACGGCGTACCGCGCCAGCTCGACCCGGTTGCGCAGCCGCAGCTTGCCCAGGACGTTGTGGATGTGGTTCTGGACGGTGCGCGGCGAGACGCCGAGCCGAGCCGCGGCGTCCTTTAGCGGACAGGCCCTTGGCGACAAGCCTTAGTACCTCGATCTCGCGGGCTGTCAGCTTCGGCGTCCCCGGTACCTCGGGCCGCCTGGCCGCACGGGACATCTCGCCGAGGCCCAGCGCGCCCTCGTCGCGGGGCACTACCGCGTTCATCGTGCAGTGTGTGATCTCGTTCGGAATCTCGGTCGTCGCGGTGCTGTGGGTGACCGCGCACCTGCCCGGGGACGGGTGGATGCGGGCGTTTCTCTTCCTCGCCTGCTCTACGTCATCACGTCGTCGTTAACGCTCGCCAAGTGCGTCCGGGACCAGGAGGAGGCGGCGGGCGTCGTCAGCCGCGTCGACCAGGCTCGGGTGGAGCGCATCCTCGCCGAGCACGACCCGTTCCGCGTGCCCAGCCTTGACCCCGAGATCGCACGCCTCGAGGCCTGACTTCCGAATCCTGATCTGGAAGTCAGGACGTTCGGCCCAGCCTCCCGGGACCGTGAGGTCCGGGAACGCGCCGGCGCGGGTGTGGCGGGTCAGACACGAGGAAGCCACCGCGAGATTCGCCCTGCGCGGCTCCTGCCCCGTATCCTTCGCACGGTCTTTGATGATCCAGGCGTGGCCGGCCCTCCTGGGTGGGCGTTGGCGCGAAGAAATGCGGACATTTGAAGTCGGCTTGCTCTCGCGCCAGAAGCATTGCGTATTGTGACCATCCGATCTCGTTCGGGTGAGCGCTGGGTGTCGGCGCGGCGATGGGCCCGCTCCGCGGTCGAGCTCACCCGGCGGCACGGGGTGCACCGCCTCGCCTGGCGTGACGAACCGGCCCGCCCTCGGGGCGGGACCGCTGGTGTGGCCGCCGGCCGGCCGGCCCGCCGGCTGTCGAGTGGACGGAAGGAGAGGCATGGCTCGAGATTTCGACGCCCGGCGTAGTGGCGACGGAGATGATGACGACCTTCAGGAGCAGAGCCTGGAGTCGTTGAAGGCGCAGCGGGTCGGCGCGGCCGCCGATCTGGGCGACGACATGGACGCCCTCGAGGCGGAGCTGGATCTTCCCGACGCCGAGGTGCGGGACGAGGAGCTCGCGCTGCGCGTGCTGCCGCGGCAGGCCGACGAGTTCACCTGCACCAGCTGCTTCCTGGTACACCACCGCAGCCAGCTCGCCGACGTGCGGCGCACGGTCTGCTCCGACTGCGCGGCCTGACACGCAGGAGGCGGCGCGCGGAGGTCTCGCCGGAGCGCGGGGTTCCTGCGGGATCGGCGAACGGGGTTCCTGCGGGATCGACGAACGGGGTTCCTGCGGGATCGGCGAACGGGGTTCCTGCGGGATCGGCGAAGTCGATCTCGGAGGTCGTGATCTCGGAGGTCTGTGATCTGAGAGGTCGTGATCCCGGAGGTCGGCGATGTCGGAGGTCGTGAGGGCGAGGCCGGAGCATGCAGCCGACGGAGTGGCGGCTGTGGTACAGACCCGACTTTCCGCCGTTCCGGCCGGTCCGGACCGGCGGAGCCTGCGGGAAACGACCCGCGACCGCGACAGAGAGTAACCGTCCAGCTACCGTACGGTGGGTGCTGGGGGGTGACGGGATGCCGGGCGAGCGTGACCACTATTCAGAAGGGATAGGCGGTCAGGGTCCCGACGGGACGAGCGGCCAGGGTCCCGAAGGCAACGGGGACCGCGGCCCCGGGGAGACGATCGGCAGGGGACCGGGCGAGCCGGACGAAGAGGTCCCTGGCGGGCAGAGCGAAGGCCCGCCGCAGCGCGGCGGGCGCCCGGCGGTACAGCGCGGCCAGGCGCCCGCGACCGAGCCCGGCGCGATGGTGGCCGGCCGGCGGCAGGTCTCGGCGGCAGGCCTGCCGCCGCTGCGTTGCCGGCTCGCCCCACCCGCGCTGCCTGTTCCCCATGTGCCGCGGCCGCGGCTGTGGGAGCTGCTCGAGGCGGGCGACCGGGCCCTCACGATCGTGCGCGGCCCGGCGGGCTGCGGCAAGACGGCCCTGCTCGCCTCCTGGTACCTCGCCCGCCGGGACGGCCAGCCCCTGGTGTGGCTCCAGGTCGATCCGGCGACCGGACCGCCCCCGACACCGGCCGGTGCCACCGCGGCGCCGGTCCGGGTCTCGTTCTGGGCCCACCTGCTGGCGGCGTTGCGCTCGCATCCTGACGCCGACCCCACCGGCGCTCTGGCGCGGCTGAGGCCGCCGGCCCCCGGAGGTCGAGCCGACCTGTTCTGCCGTGAGCTGACGGACGCCCTGGCCGTCGGCCGGCCGCTTCCCCTGGTGGCGATTATCGACGACGTCGGGCTGATCCAGGATCCGGCGGACATCGCGGGCCTGGAGCTGCTGGCGCAGGGTGCTGCGGGGCTGCGGCTGGTGCTGTCCGGCCGGCGGATTCCGGTGGCGGCGCACCGGGCCCGCGCCGCCGGGCAGCTCATTGAGATCGGCCCGGACCTGCTCGCGTTCGACCCGGCGGAGACCGATCGCCTGCTGGCCGCGCTGCGGGTGCCCGCCGCGGCGGCCACCGGCCTGCGGGCCGCCACCGAGGGCTGGGCCGCCGGCCTGCGGCTGGCCGCGGCGGCGCTCACTACTGCGGCCGACGTCGCGGCTGTGGCTGCTGGCTTGGCCTCGGCGCGCGCCCAGGACAGCACATCCGTGGCGCATGGCCGCGTCGGCGAGGGCGCCACTGCGGCCGGTGCGGGGGGCGCGGGGCAGCCCACGCTGCCGCCGGCCGCGTTCGCGCCCGTCGCCGACTACCTGCGCGCTGAGGCGCTGGCGACCATGCCAGCGGGGCTGCGTCGTCTGCTGCTTCGCACCAGCGTGCTGGACGAGGTGTGCGGTCCGCTCGCCGAAGCCGTCGCGGCCGAGCCGGCGGCGGGCGACCGGCTGTTGGCCGAGCTCGCGACCGGCGCGGTCCTGGCCACGCCGCTGCTCGGGTCGCCGCTGGCCACACCGTTGCCCGCTGGTCGCCTGGGCGTGGCCGACGGTGGTCTCGCGGTGGACCGCGGTCTCGGGGGAGGCCTGGGGGTCGAGGTCAATCTGGGCCTCGGGGGCGACTGGGGCCGCCGGCTCGGCCAGGCGTCGGGGCCTCGCCAGGAGACCGAGGTCCGCGGGGCCGGCGGCAAGGACGGTCCAGCCGGCGGCGAGGCGGCGCCCGGCGAGGGGCCCTCGATCGCGGCCGTGTCCTGGTATCGATACCACGCGCTCCTGCGCGCTGTGCTGCGGGACACACTGCGCCGGGACCCGGCGGAGGACGAGGCGGAGCTGAACCTGCGGGCCGCCCTCTGGTACGCGGCCAACCGCCGTCTCGTCGACGCCGCGCGGCATGCCCGCGAGGCCGCCGACTGGCGCTACCTCGCCTGTCTGGTGGCGCGCGGCCCCGTTCCGCTGCTCCTGCAGGGTGAGCTGCCCGACCTGGCCGCGCTGCTGGAGTACTTCCCGGACCGCGCGGCGGGCCTCGGCCCGGAGTGCGCCGTCACCGCCGCGGCCGCCCGCGTCCTCGCCGGCGACGCCGTCACCGCGGGTGAGTACCTGGAGCTGGCGCGTTCCGGCCTCGCCGCGGCGACGTCCGCCGACGGGCAGGCCGGCGCCGCGGCGCGGCCGGGCCCGCGCGGTGCGCAGGCAGCGATGGACGGCTCCGGCTCGCCCGGGGCCGCGCGGCGGGTGCTGCTGACGGCGATCGAGGCCGTCGAGCTGCGGCGGGCGGAGCTGACCGGGGACGTCGACGCGGCACTGGCCACGGCCCGCCGGGCGCTGCGGGTGCGGGCCATGGCCGAGCCCGGCCCGGCTGCTGGCCTGCCGGACGGGCTACGCCCGCTGGCGCTGGCCGCTCGAGGCCGGGCGGAGCTGTGGCGCGGCCGGCTCGAGGCCGCCCAGGACGCGCTGGGGGTCGCGCTCGCGGACACCAGGAGGGCCGGATTCACCGGTGCCACCGCCGGCTGCCTGGGCGCGCTGGCGCTTGGCTTCGCGCTGCGCGGCCGGCTCCGCCAGGCCGAGGAGACGGCGGCCGCCGCGCTCGCCGCCGGTCGGCCGCGCGAGGTCACCTGGCCTGACGGCCTGGCCCGAGCCGACGCGACCTCCTGCGGCGCCGAGCACGATGACATCGCGCGGGGCCGGGACCCTGACGGGGGCTTCGACAGCTGGGTGGCCGTGGTCGGGCCGTCGGGCGCCGGCCGCGAACCGGTCGACGGGCTCGTCTCGCTCACCACGCCGGCGACCGCCTCGGGCGGCGCGGGTGTTCCGGGGACGGCTGAGGCGCTGTTGGCGCTAGCGGTCGTCGCCGGCCACCGAGGAGACAGTGCCGTCGGGCTCGGCTGGGCCGACCTTGCCGGGCGCGCGGCCGGCGAGTCCGGCCAGCTGCCCGGCCTGGTAAGCCTGCTGCGGGCCTGGCTGCGGCTGGGCCGGCGGACCGGCGAGGACCTGCGGGCGGCGCGCCGCGCCCTCGCCGCCTTCCCCGCACGGGAGGCGCCCGCGCTGCTGGCGGCGGTGCGGGAGGCGACCCAGGCCGACCTGCTCGTCGCCGGGGGGAACCCGGACGCGGCGCTGCGGCTGCTCGGCCCGGACGAGACGGCCAGCCGGCGCGACCGGCCGGCGGCCAGGTTGGCCAGGGGCCGCGCGCACCTGGCCCGCGGCGATGCCGCGGCGGCCGCCGTCTCCGTCGCGCCGTTGCTGCGCGCCGACGGCGGCGGGTCCGCGAGCGTCGTCGGCGCCTGCGCCATCAGCGCGGTCGCCGCGGCGAGACAGGGCGACGGGGCGCAGGCCGGCGGGCTGCTCGCCCGGGCGTTCGCGCTCGCGCAGGACGAGCAGCTGGTACGGCCGTTCGTCGAACTCGGGCCCGAGATCGTGGCGTTGATCGACGCCCATCCCGGCCTGCCGGACGCCGCGCCGCGGCTCGTCACCGCGGTGCGGCGGGCCGTGGCCCGGGAGGCGCCACGCCGGCCGAACGAGCGGCCTCGGACGAGTGAGCATCTGCGGCCGGGTGAGCAGGGTCGGCTGGGCCAGCCGCGGCCGGTGTCCCGCGGGGAGCGGGCCGGCACGGGCCCGGCCCGCGGGACGACGCGGCCCCAGGCCGGGCCGCATCCCGTCACCGTCCCAACGGCGCGTCGCGCGGCGCGGCCGGTGGTTGCCCACCCGGACGCCGCGCTCGGTCACGACGGGCCCGCACGGTGGGAGGCGGGGGAGGAGGTACGCGGCGCCGGCCCGCGCGGGGGGCTTGTGGCCGGTCGGCCCGGCCCTGCGGACCGAGTCACGCCGGGTGGGCGCCCGGGCACGCCGCCGCGCGGCTCATCCCTGGCCGGCGGCACCATGGGCGGCGGCTCGCCCGTGCTCGGCGGCGGTCACGTCGGTGGCGGTCACGCGGCCGGCGGCTCAGCCGCGGCGGACGGTTCAGCCATGATCGACCGGCGGGACGATGCGGCGCGCGGGCCCTTCCCACCCGGTGTCGAGCGGGCGCCGCGCCAGCCGGCCGGTCGCGGCGCCGATCGGCTAAGCGACCGTGAGCTGGCCGTGCTCAGCTATCTGCCGACGATGCTGACGACCGCTGAGATCGCCGCGAAGCTCTACGTCTCGGTCAACACCGTGAAGACGCACCTGAAGAGCATCTACCGCAAGCTGGACGTCGCACGCCGTCGCGACGCCGTCCACCGGGCCCGCGCGCTGCACCTGCTCTGACGCGGTTCCCGCTCCGAGCCGGAGATCACCCGGTACTGCCGGCGGGAGGCCAGGTGTCTGGGCCGGTGATGACGGGTGGCCGCGGGGTGGCACGGCGCGGCGCGCTCACGGAGCCGACAGCCCACCCGCCGCGCTCGACCGGCGCGCGGGGAGCCGCGGGTCCGTCACTGTCGCCGAGGCCCGGATTGAAGATCCAGATCAGTCGGAGCACCAGGGTGACGATGCCGGCGATCGCCAGGATGAGGCCCAGTGTCGGCAGGTCGAGACCGTGGACGCGGAAGGTGATCGCGTATCGGAGGATCGTACCGACGACGATCATGAAGATCGACGAGCCGATGGTCACCGCAGTTCACCCCTCTCGGGCCGCGGTCCTGGGACGCTGTGGCCGGCGGTCCCACCCCGTCCCAGGGGAGGCGCCGCCGTCGGGCGTCAGCTCCAGCCGCGGGCACGGTGGGCGCCGCGGCCGAGCACTGTGGAAACCGACGGACCGGGTCGCCGCAGACCGTACCCGTCGCGGCGCTCGGTTACACAGCGTGCACGAAATGGAGCGGTTCTCCTGGCCCTCGGTGACCGGCCTGACCTCTGTGTGCACAGCGTGACTAGCTCGATCGGGTAGTGAGAAAGCGATCATCAACTACAACACGTGTGCGCCCGGCCACTCTCGATAGATAGAGAGCGCTCTCATGGGACTTTAGGCCCTATGTTGATCTCGGAAATGCCCGTCCTTGTTGGCAAGAGGTAAAAAGTCCCGCCCGGCGTCTGGCGTGCCTCCGGGGGTGCCCCTACGCTGACCCAACATGTCCAGCTTGGCCGGTAATACCCCGGCGGCCTCGAAGCGGTACGCCGTCGTCAGAACACCCGCTTCGGCGTCCGGACTCCTCGTTACCTATCGACTGGGACTGGCGTCGACCGGATCCGGAGGCACGCGTGGTTGACCGCATGCTTGAAGGCGCGACGGATACCTATTTGGGTAGTTCCGTCGGAATCCCTCCGGTTCGTCGTCAGGCGAGACCCGTGACAATCGACACACCTTCCGCCGTCCTGCGTGGGCCGGCCCCGCTCGTCGACGGCGCGGGCGTTCACGGCCACGAGGGGCTGGGTGGGATGCCGTCGACCGCCAACGCGTCGATGGTGGGAAACGCGTCGTCAGGCGCGGCCGCTCGGCCGCGAACCGCCGGAATGGGAACTCAGCCGGTTCGGCCGGGAGTGGTGGGAATGCAGCCCCGTCCGCAGCCGACCCCACGGGCGGCCCAGCCGCCGCGCGACCTCGCCCTTGGCGCCGCCGAGCTACGCGGCATCCTGCGCGTCGTCGAGGACTGCGAGCGGGCGCCCACGTTGCCGGCGTTTCGGGAAGCGACGCTGGACGCCATGTCCCGGCATCTCGGATACCGGAATTCGGCCTTCTTCCTCGGACCGACGCTGGAGGTCGCCTTCCAGGACCAGCGCCCGTCCGCGCGCGGCCTCGCCCTGCGGATGGCCGGCCCTTTCCTGGAGCGCTACCGGGGCCTCGAGGTGTTCTCCGACCCCGAGAGCCTCCGGCTGATCCGGGAACGCGGCCTGGTCACCCTGGAGGACGTCGGCAACCCGGCCCGGCCGGAGATCCGGCTGCGCATGGAACGTTTCCTGCGCGCCCACGGCATCCACTCGGAACTCCTGTTGAGGCTCGCGGGACCGGCCAACATCGGCGCGGTCATCTCGCTGCTGGATCCACGCCCAGGCGCGTTCGGCCCGCGTGACCGGGCGGTCGCGGCGGTCCTTGGGCGCCACCTCGGCAATCTGCTGCGTTTCCACGTCCGGGCCAACACCGGTCCCGCCGTCACCGCGAAGCTGTCCGCGCGCGAGCGCGACGTCGTCCGGCTGGTCGCGGAGGGCCATTCCAACCGCCAGGTGGCCGAGGCGCTCTGCATCAGCATCGACACGGTCAAGCACCATCTGACGCACGCGCTGGTCGCCACCGCGTGCACGAACCGGACCCAGCTCGCCCTTGCCTGGCAGCGGGAGATGGGCCCCTCGGCGTCGTCTGGCGGCCCCGGCCGGGACTGACGGCCCGCGGGACCAGCCAGCCCGGCGCCCCGGCGCCTGTGGTGGCGCGATGGCGGTCGCGCGGGCCCGGTGGCCGGCGGGCCAGCGGGTCTGGAAAACGGGCAAGCTCCGCCGTTGACCTCGTAATACGCCCTTTTCCAGCCCTGCTCCGGCCCTCCGCCCCGCCGCGGGGCACGTGCCATTGGTGAGGTCGCCGCCGCGTGGTTACGGCCGCGACACGCCGATGCGCCTTCCTTGACCAACCGCGGCGTAACTGTGCGTGTCGCCTGCCACTGAATCGGCGAGATGTGCGCGCCGCCGGCTCTGCCCGCGTCGCGCGGCAGCGGCAGCGACGCCGAACGGTCCGCGACCATCCAAAATGACTAGGTGAAGCGTGTCATGCCGAGGTGGCCCGTCACCTCACGGGTCGTTTGCGGAGTTCCCTGTACCCCGGGCGCCATGGTCTGGGCGGGGGCTCCCGCCGCCCAGCGCCGCGCCGCGACCGCACGGCCTGGCTGGCCTGCCCTTCGGGTGGCGTTCGGGTGGCCGTTCCCGGCGTAGGCCCGATGAGTTGATGGTTCATTTCTCGAATGTCTCCGCCGAGTTCGTGACAAGAAAAGAAGCGCTTTCGGCGCGCCGCCAGGAGAAATCGCTGGGAAACTCCGGAAGGTATCTGTCACTGAATTTCGGAGTAACCGGAGCAGCGGCGCTCCAACCGTCGAGGGCGACCGCTGCGGCCGCGTCGGATACGCCGCCAGATGGCGGTATCTTTCGCCGGGCCGGTGTGGCCACGAGGCACCTCGATCGTCTGTCCAGCGAACCGCCGGGACGCCTCTGGGCATGGACTCGGCAGTCACACGAGGCTCAACCGGTGGGACCGTGCGGTGATCACTGAGAGGCCAGCTAGAATTTTCGCTGAACCTTCTCGGGTAGCCGTCTAGCAGTGTGACGTGGGCCCGAGGACCTGCCTGAAACTCGATCTGGGTGCGTCCGGACATGGCCGGTCACGCCCGCGGTACGGACCTGGAGACGTTGTTTTCCGAGATGACCAAGGCTGTGGCGCACGCGAGTACCCGACCGCCTGCGCGGCACCGCGCGGGCCGTCCGGCGCCCGCCTCCCCGATGGTGAAACCGCCTCGGTGATGATGCACGCAGCAGGACCGTCAGCAGGTCTGTCCACCGAGCCCGTTCGGTCGCAGCGGTGCGGCCTGAGGCGTGGCCATCGCGGCGGGGTGTCGCCCGTCGCCCCGCAGCCCGTACACCAGTGTCGCCCCTGGCGTCACTGGCTCAGGAGGACCAGTCGATGACCAGGACTTCCCGTCAGCACGACCCGGGCCGTGTCACCCAGTCGAGGGATGCCGTGGCGGCCAGCCGATCGCTGGCCCGGGACCTCGTCGCCGTCGTGACCCCCTTCGGGGAGCCCAACGCGGCGCTGGTGGCGGCCGTGGAGCGCGCGGGTGGCCTGGGAGTGCTCGACCTCGGCCGCGACGCCACCCGGGCCCGGCGGGCTCTCGCCGACGCCGCGCGGTGGTGCGGCGCGTTCGCGGTCCGAGTCGGCCCGGCGGCCCCGCTGGGACCGGCGGACCTGCCCGACGGCGTCGACACCGTCCTGCTCGCCGATCCTGACCTGCTCGCCGCGGCCGTGACCTCTGCGGCAACCCCGGCTCTCACCTCTGCGGCAACCCCGGCTCTCACCTCTGCGGCAACCCCGGCTCTCACCTCTGCGGCAACCCCGGCTCTCACCTCTGCGGCAACCCC
>Ga0068863_100005982_pt1 | contig 11934 bp, 12 predicted proteins | sample KBSSwiS62_FD_66596 | JGI IMG/M metagenome (GOLD analysis project Ga0068863, IMG submission 66596) | Switchgrass rhizosphere microbial communities from Kellogg Biological Station, Michigan, USA - KBS Switchgrass S6-2 | ecosystem: Host-associated > Plants > Roots > Rhizosphere > Soil ...
ATCGATGTCGAGCCCGACCGCCTCGGAGATGCGCGCGCCCGTCGAATACAGCAGCTCCAGCAGCGCGCGGTTGCGCAGAGTCAGCGGACCGTCGGCCTGGCTGTCGCCACCTGCGCCTTCGAGCAGCGCTAGCACCTCATCGATCGTCAGGCTCTTGGGCAGTCGCCGGCTCGGAGTCGGCGGCTTCACCTCGCGCGCGACATCGACCTCGGTCAGCCCCTCAGCTACCGCGAACCGGTGCAGCCCACGCACGGCGACCACCGCGCGGGCTGCCGAAACAGCTGACAGCGGAAGGGTTTTCGTATCGGGATCACCACGGCGCAGCGCCACCAGAAAGTCGCTGACATCCGTTTCGGTCACCTTGGTCAGATCATCGATGCCGCGAACCGTCAGATGCTCGGCGTAGCGCCGCAGATCGCGGCGATATGAAGTCAACGTATTGGCGGCGACGCCGCGTTCGATGGTGAGGTGGTTGAGGTAGCCCTGCAGTTGGTCATCAAGGGCGGACCGAAAAGTGGTCATGTGGGTGCCTGCCGCCTCGCGAACGCTTTTGACCTGTCGATCCACGGAGCGTCGACGGTGCGCAGCGAGGACGGATCTTCGACGTCGTGGGCGGCCAGAATGCCCGCTATCGCAATGGAATTGACTATCTCGCCGGCCAGCACCATATGCCTGGCCTCCTCGAGAGGAAACCATTTCACCTGCAAGTCGGCTTCCTCATCATGGGCTTCCGGGCGGCCGACATCGGTTATTCCGGTCGCGAGATACACCCGCACGCTTTCGTCGCTGAAACCCGGCGCCAAAATCAGATCGACGAGCACCCGCCACTGCGCGGCCGCCAGTCCGGCTTCCTCTTCGAGTTCGCGGGCGGCGGTGATATGCGGCGCTTCACCGCCGAGATCGAGCAGACCTGCCGGCAGTTCCCACAACCGCCGCCCGACGGGATGCCGGTATTGATAGACCATCACGATATTGCGCTGGTCGTCCATCGCCAGGGCGGCCACCGCGCCGTAATGCTCGATCACTTCGCGGCGCGCGGTGTTGCCGTGCGGCATGCGGACCTCATCGGTGCGCAGCGCGAAAATCTTGCCGACGTATAGAGTTTCGCTGGATACCGTCTCGAACTCGTGCTCAGCCACGGGTCGCGGGCTCTTGAAGCAGTTGCGAAACCTTGTCGTCGTGCTCGACGCCATTCGCGTGCTGCTCGGGAATGTCCATGCCCGGCAACCGTTCTTCTGCCTTGTAGTCCAGCGACGCACCAATGAACGCGACGAACAACGGATGCGGCCGGGTTGGCCTGCTCTTGAGCTCGGGGTGAGCCTGAGTGCCGACGATGAACGGGTGCACATCCGCGGAGTACTCGACGAACTCGACGAGGTGCCCGTCGGGAGAGGTGCCGGAGAACTTCAATCCGCTCTCGGCAATCCGGTCACGGTATTCGTTGTTCACCTCGTAGCGGTGCCGGTGTCGTTCGGACACCTCTGTGGCCTGATATGCCTGTGCCACAATCGAACCCGCCTCTAGCACGGCGGGATACGCGCCCAGCCGCATGGTGCCACCGAGGTCTGCGTCGCCGGCAACAGCGTCGCGCTGATCGGCCATCGTCGAGATGACGGGATCCGGCGTCTTCGGATCGAATTCCGCGGAGTTGGCGCCTGCGAGCCCAACCGAACGCGCGGCCTCGATGACGATGCACTGCAACCCGAGGCAGAGCCCGAGCACCGGCAGCCCGCGCTTGCGCGCGTATGAGATGGCGCCGATCTTGCCCTCGATACCGCGGATGCCGAACCCTCCGGGGATCAGCACGCCGTGCACGTCGTTTAGCGCCGCGGCCGCTCCGGCCTCGGTCTCGCAGTCGTCGGAGGCCACCCAGCGCATCTCGACCTTGGCACGATGTTTGAAGCCGCCGGCGCGCAGTGCCTCTGCCACGGACAGATACGCGTCGGAGAGGTCGATGTACTTGCCCACCAACGCGATTCGGACGGTCTCCTGTGGTTCGTGCACCCGCTGCAGCAGATCGTTCCACTGCGTCCAGTCGACGTCGCGGAACGGCAGACTCAGCCTGCGCACCACGTAGGCGTCGAGTTCCTCGCGGTGTAGCACCTTGGGGATGTCATAGATCGACGGCGCGTCGGGCGTGGAGATCACACCGTCGATGTCGACGTCGCACATCAACGCGATCTTGTTCTTCAGCGGTTCGGGCACGTCGCGGTCGCAGCGCAGGATCAGCGCGTCCGGAGTGATGCCGATGCTGCGCAGCGCCGCCACCGAGTGCTGCGTCGGTTTGGTCTTGAGCTCCCCCGACGGCGCCATGAAGGGCACCAGCGAGCAATGCAGGAAGAAGCAGTTCTCCCGGCCGACCTCGTGGCGCACCTGCCGGGCGGCCTCCAGGAAGGGCAGCGACTCGATGTCGCCGACGGTGCCGCCGATTTCGGTGATCACCACATCGGGCCGGTTTCCGTCGACGTCGGGATCGGCCATCTCCAGGATGCGGCTCTTGATCTCGTCGGTGATGTGCGGGATGACCTGGACGGTGTCGCCGAGGTACTCGCCCCGACGCTCCTTGGCGATCACCGACGAATAGACCTGTCCCGTGGTGACATTCGCCGATCCCGACAGGTTGCGGTCGAGGAAGCGCTCGTAGTGCCCGACGTCGAGGTCGGTCTCGGCACCGTCCTCGGTGACGAACACCTCGCCGTGCTGGAACGGGTTCATGGTGCCGGGGTCGACGTTGAGGTACGGGTCGAGCTTCTGCATCGTCACCTGCAAGCCCCGCGCCGTCAGCAACTGACCGAGGCTGGACGCCGTCAGGCCTTTACCGAGTGAGGAAACGACGCCGCCCGTTACGAAGAGATGCTTGGTAGCGGTTTGCGGGTGCTTGCGTAACGCTGGCAAGAGCAACCTCCGTGACGACGGGCAGGGGATCGCTGAACTAGCTGGGGCCTGCCGACCCACGGAACCCCACCCTAACACCGACGCCGACAAGCCGTCGCTGACACGCCCTTGGCTTCTATTGCGGCAGGGTTACCGATGAGGCGCCTTGGCCGACGCCGTACTGAGCGGGCCGTCCGCCGTTGATCAGCTCACCCAGTGCGAGCACCGCGGTCATCCGGCCGGACTCCGCGTTGACGTCGTCGACGGTGCTGATCGCGCCACTCAGCCCGGCGTCTGACCTGGTCACAGCCACTGCGGCGGTGCCGGATGCCGAGCCGTCACGCCCGGCGACCACCGTGCCCGAGCCGTGCGGGGCGAGGCCCGCCGCGAATCTGGCGACCGTCGCGCCCTGGTTGCCCGCACCGTCGCCCAGACCGCCGCCCGTCACGATCAGCGCGGTGTTGGCGGCACCGATGCGCTCGGTGCCATACGTCACAAAGCCGGTGTCGCGCAGTGCCGCCAGCACGGTGTCGCGCTGGGCGTCGTCGACCACCTGAACCTTCGGATCCCTGTTGATCAGCAGCGCGATGCCCAACAGGTCGCCGGCCTGCGAGCCCTGATCAACCGACTTGGTGCTCAGCTGCGCTCCGGCCGGCACGATCGGCGAGTTGACCACCGACAGCAGCTTCTCCGCGGAATTGGCGTCGACGAACTCCTGGGTCAGCGCGATGGTCCCGCTGACCGTGCCGCCGGCCTGCCCCACCATCCGAGTCAGCGCATCGACGTCGTCGTCGCTCGCGTCGGGCGTGCGGAACACCACAACCGACTTACCCTCGAGCGCGTTGTGCAGAATCCGTGGTGACATCTGGGCATCGAATTCACCTGCCGCACTGAGCTTTTCGTTCAGCGCATTCTTGTCGTCGGTGAGCGTGTTGATCTGGTTCTGCAGCTGGTGCTTGTCGTCACGCAGGCCTGACAGCAGCGTGTTGGACAGCAAACCGGACCCGAGCGCCACGCCGATTGCCAACGCAAGGAAAACTGCCGCAAGCGAAATCGCGTGTGTGCGTAGGGAAATCATGCTGACGCCCTAGGTGACCAAACCCTGGACCCAGAGCGAGAAGGTATTCCAGTAGTCCGAGATCCAGTCGAGCACCGCGGCGTCCGCACGCGACACCCACAGCGCCGCGATCACCGCGATGAGCATCGCCAGCACCAGCAGAGCGATGGCCCCTCCTGACACTCGGCTGCGGTACAGCGTGGCAACGGCTTTGGCGTCGACAAGCTTCTCGCCGACCTTGAGCCGAGTGAGGAACGTCGACGGGTTGCTCTGCTGCCGTGACCGGTCGAAGAACTCCTCGATGCTGGCCGAGTGTCCAGCGGTGACGATCAGCGAAGCACCGTGGTGGTCACACAGCAGCAGCGCCAGATCCGCGGCAGAGCCCGCAGCGGGGAACGTCATCGCGCCCACGCCCAGATCCTGGATGCGCTCCAGACCCGCAGCGTGGCCGTCCGCGTCGGCAGGCAGCACGACCTGGGCGCCGCAGCGCAGCACCTCGGCGCTCATCTTGTCGGGATCGCCGACGATCAGCGCCGGGCGGTAGCCACCTTTGCGCAGCACATCGGCACCGGTGCCGACACCGACGAGCACCGGTTGATACTCCTTGATGAACGGCTTGAGGGCCTTCAGGTCCGCGGCGGCGCTGCTGTCCTCGGCGACGATCACGACGTGCCTGCGGTTGACGTCGATATCGATGTCGGGAATGCCGATGCCGTCGATCAGTAGTGGGCTCTCGCTGCGGATGAACTCGATCGTGTTGCCTGCGAACGCCTCGAGGTGAGCGACCAGGCCGCTTTTGGCCTCGTGCATCAACTCGTGGATTTCGTGGTCGGTGCGTTCGGTGCCGAGGATCAGCTGTCGGTCGCCCGCGTAGACGCCACCCTCGAACAGACGCACACGCGCGCCGTCCTTGACTTTCTTGAACACGTCGGGGCCGGTGTCGTCGACAAGCGTGACGCCGTTGGCGACCAGCACCTCCGGCCCGAGGTTCGGGTAGCGGCCCGAGATCGATGGCGATGCGTTGACGACGGCGGCGACATTCGCCTCGACGAGCGCGTCAGCGGTGATCCGATCGAGATCCAGAGCGTCGATGACGACGATGTCACCTGGGGTGATCCGTCTCAGTAGCCGATCGATGTCGCGGTCAACCCTCGCGGTACCGGTGATGCCCGGCCGTGAACTGGCAGAACGAGAAAGCAACGCAGACATCTTCATGGGGGTTCATTCTGTTCCGCGGATATCCGCGTCTGACGGAGGCGCGCCGTACCATCAGCCCCAGAAGTACCTTTTGTCACAACTGCAACACGATTCGGTCAGCCCCGATAGGCCTCGAACAACTCCACGAGGTTGCCGGACGGATCGACCGCGAGCGCTTGCTTACCCCCGCGGCCGGTGATGGTGTCGCCGCGAAAAGCCACGCCGGCTTTTCTGAGCTTGTCCACGATGCCGTCCAGATCCTCGACGGCTAGCTGGAATCGGTTCCAGCCGCCGGGTTCTGGCGTCGACCTATCGGACAAGGTCTGGCCTGCGCCGCCCCCGCCACCTGGCGTGTTGAGCAGGAGCCGGAGCCCGTCTCTGCGGAGCATGGCAAAACCCGGCCCCGGCTTCATCACCACCTCGAACTGAAGGTGACGCGTGTAGAAGTCCGCTGCAGCATCGACATTGTTGACGATGTAGCGAACACTGAATTCGGTCATCATCGCACCTCCTGGCAGTTATGATACAGAAGTGTCCCATAGCGTGCATAGGCCGGATCCGCGAATTGGGCAGTCTCGCCGGACGATCCTGCGCGCCGCGCTGAAGGAGTTCGCGGAGACCGGCTACAGCGGGTTCCGGATGGAGTCGGTGGCGGCCCTCGCGGGCGTCGGGCGGAGCACGGTCTACCGGCACTGGCCGAACAAGGCGGCGTTGATTGCCGACGCGCTCGAGACCCTCAACACGCAACCGGACCCGGCCCGCGAACTCGTCGACGGGACTGCCCGAGAGCGGGTGGAGTTGATCCTGCGCCATCTCGCCGAGGCGCTCGGCGACTCGCCGTTATCGGCCTGCGTTCCGGCGCTCGTGCACGCCGCCGAAACAGAACCCGCGATTCGCGACTTCCACCACGCCTATTCGGCGCGACGACGCCAGCGGCTGACCGACGCGATTGCAGCGGGTGTCGAAACCGGTGAATTCCCTTCGCGCGTCGACCCCGACGCGGCCTCGGTGGCGCTCGCGGGCGCGATGTTCTACCGGCGGTTGATGACACCCGATGCGCCGGACGCCGGCTTCATCAGGCGTCTCGTCGAGTCCGTGCTCGGTGCCTAGTCGGCGCGATCGCTCTGCGCCGCGTCGAGCAGCTCGCGGGCGTGCGCCCGCCCACTGTCGGACTCCCCCAGCCCGGCCAGCATTCGCGCGAGTTCCGCGACGCGCTCGTCATCGTCGAGGCGGCGCACGCCGCTGGACTTGTTCCCGCCGCCGCTGTCGACGACAAGGTGAACGTCGGCGTACGCCGCGACCTGTGGCAAGTGCGTGACGACGATGACCTGGTGGGTGCGGGCCAGCCGGGCCAACCGTCGACCGATCTGCACTGCGGCGCGTCCGCCGACCCCGGCGTCGACCTCGTCGAACACCATCGTGGTGCCCTCGGCGGAGGCCGCCAGCACCACCTCCAGCGCCAACATGACGCGCGACAGCTCGCCGCCCGACGCGCTCTTGTTCAGAGGCAGCATCTCGGTGCCGCGGTGTGCGGCGAAGCCGAATTCAACAGCGTCGATGCCATCATGTCCGGCATGAACGGTTTCGCCCGACGGCAGCCTGAGCGGCGCGGAGTCGTCTGCGCGGGCCGCGAGATTGGCCACCGACACGCTGAAACCGGCATCGGCCATGGCCAATCCGCTGAGTTCGGCGGTCACGGCCTTGGACAAGCCTTTAGCCGCCTTGGTTCGCGCCTTGCTGAGTTCGATTGCGGCGCTGACGACTTTGGTCTCGAGTTCGTCGACGCGTCGTTCGAGTTCGCCCAGCGCTTCCTCAGAGACATCGAGCTGCATCAGCCGTTCGCGCGACTCGGCCGCCCACTGCAGTACCCCGTCGATATCGGGGGCATACTTGCGGGTCAGCGTGCGCAGCTCGCCCTGGCGGGCCAGCTTGGTCTCCAAAGTGCTTGCATCGCTTGGTAATCCGGCCAAAAAGTCACCGAGCTCGGTCGAGACGTCGGAGACGACGGCCAGCGCCCCGGCGAGCTGTTCTGCGAGCGTTCGCAACGCTGAGTCATCGGTACCCTCGAGCACTGACTTCGCATGTCCCACCCCATTGGCGGCCGACGCCACAGTGGGGTCGTCGTCCAACCCGGACAATGCCGTCCGTGCCGTCTGCGCGGCCTCGCGCAGCGCGTCGAGTTCGGAGAGTCGGCGGATGTCGTCGACGAGCGCGACGTCCTCACCGGATTCGGGTGCGACGGTGTCGATTTCGTTGAGCCCGAACTTGAGGCGGTCAGCTTCCTGGGCAAGCTCGCGTGCCCGCTGTTTACGGTCGGCCAGGTCGCGGCGGGCGCCCAGCCAGTCGTCACGCACACGTCGATAGCGCTTCAGTTGTGATTCGATGTCGATGAAACGGTCGAGGGCCCCGCGCTGTTCGTCGGGGCGCATCAGCCGTAATTGGTCGTTCTGGCCATGCAGCGCAAGCAGTTCGGTGGTGAACGTGCTCAGCGATTTGGCGGGCACGCTGCGGCCACCGAGATACGCGCGCGACGGGCCGTCGCGGCTGACCGACCGGGCGGCAATCACACTTCCGTCGTCGTCACGCTCGGCGCCCGACGAGTCCAGTATCTCGTCGACACGGGCACCCACACCGTCACCGAGTTCGGTTGTGGTGAAACGTCCTTCGACCACCGCGCGCTCGGCGCCGGAGCGCACCCGGTTGGCGTCGGCACGCCCGCCGCCCAGCAGATGCAGGCCTGTGACGACCATCGTCTTACCAGTACCCGTCTCACCGGTCAGCACCGTGAACCCGCGATCGAATTCGGCGGTCGCGGCGCTGATGGCACCAAGAGACTCGATACGGATTTCGGATAGCACTACTGTCCGCGCCACCCTGTGACCGGCAACCGGAACTTGCGCACCAGACGATCAGTGAACGGCGCGCTGTCCAGCCGCACCCATTTCAGCGGGGTGCCGCACCGCGTCACCTCCAGCCGACCGCCTGCGGGCACGATCATTTCGCGGCGCCCGTCGCAGAACACCAACGCGTCGTGGCCCCTGGCCTCGATCTCGATGGCGATGGCGGCGTTCGGGCTGGTGACCATCGGCCGAGCGAACAACGCATGAGCATTGTTGGGCACCACCAGGATTGCCTCCAGATCGGGCCACACGATCGGCCCGCCGGCCGAGAACGCCCACGCGGTGGACCCCGTCGGCGTCGCGACCAGTACCCCGTCGCAGCCGAACGACGACACCGGCCGTCCGTCGACCTCGAGCACCGCACCCAGCACGCCCAGCCGCGGGCCCTTCTCGAGGCTCGCCTCGTTCAGTGCCCAGCCGCGGTCGGTGATCTTGCCGTCGACGCGCACCACGACGTCCAGCGTCATGCGTTCCTCGACGCGGTACTCCTTTTTGATGACGTGCTCGAGCACGGTGTCGATGTGATCGGCCTCGGCTTCGGCGAGGAAGCCGATGCGGCCGAGATTGACGCCGAGCACGGGTATTTCGACGTTGCGCGCGAGCTCTGCGGCCCGCAGAAAAGTCCCGTCGCCGCCGAGGACGAGGACGAGTTCGCAGCCCTCTGCTGCGCGTTCGTCTGCGTCGACGACCTCGATCTCGACCCCGAGCGACCGCATGTCGTCCGGCGCCAGGTGCACCGGTCCGCGGTCGACGGCTTCCGCCGAGAGCACTCGCAGCGCAATGTTGTTGTCGCCCAGCACTTTCTCGACCCGTCGAGCCACCTCGGTGGCCTCATCGCGGCCGGTGTGCACGACCAGCAGGACGGTACGTTCACACGTCATTGCGGTCCCTCCGCGACGGCCTTGAGCACCGCCTGTTCAAGCAGATCACCTCTCAGCGGAGAGTCGGTGGCGGTGCGCAGGTGAAGAAAGAACTCGACGTTGCCGGACGGGCCCGGCAACGGGCTGGCGGTGACGCCGACGGTGTGCCAAGCGAGTTCGGCGGCCTTACGCGCGACGGCAAGCACCGCGTCTGCGCGCAACTCCGGGTCGGACACGACCCCTCCCGCACCGACCCGATCCTTACCGACCTCAAACTGCGGCTTCACCATAGGAACGATATCCGCGTTCTCTGACGCGCAGGACGTCAGCGCCGGCAGCACCGTCGACAGGGAGATGAACGACAGATCGGCAACCACAAGGTCGACCGGTCCGCCGATCGCGTCGGCGGACAATTCCCGGACGTTCGTGCGTTCGTGCACGACCACCCGCGGGTCGGTGCGCAAAGACCACGCCAGCTGGCCGTATCCGACATCGACGGCAACGACCGTGCGGGCGCCCCGGTCAAGCAGCACCTCAGTGAAACCGCCGGTGGACGCGCCGGCGTCCAGACAGCGGCGGCCGTCGACCGAGAGGTCGAACGCGTCAAGTGCGCCAATCAGCTTGTGTGCGCCGCGGGAGACCCAGTTGCGTTCGTCATCGCCCTCGACCGTCAGCGCGGCGGTGACGGCGATGGCGGTCGCGGGCTTGGCGGCCGGCATGCCGTCGATGGAGACACGCCCGGCACCGATCAACTCGGCGGCCTGCTGCCGCGAGCGCGCGAGACCGCGCCGCACCAGCTCGGCGTCAACACGAGCGCGCCGCGTCACGTGCGGTTAGCCCTTCTCGACCGATTCCAGCGCACGTACCAGCAGGTCGTGGGCCTCCTCGAGCCGCGCGGCGACTGCGTCGATGTCGGATTCGGCGAGCTGGTCGAATCCGGAACCCTCTTGGGCAGGGTCGGGCACATCTGCCAGTAACGCCGCGATCTGGGCACGGATCTCGTCGGGGTCGGTACTCATTTCGCTGTTTACGCTAGCCGATCCGGCGGGCTGAGCAGGGACCAGCGGTCCATGGCCTGTCGCGCCATGTCGTCGCCTGCGAGCAGGACGACACGCCGCCCGTCGAGCTGGGCATTCCACACTGCGCTGGCCGTCGCGCGGACCACTGACAGATCGTCTCCCGGATCGCGCCCGGTGGCCTGCACGGTCACCGCCGTCGGACCGACGTCGACGTACCACGCGGGGTGAGGCCCGATGCGCAGGCTGTCGGCGCGGGAGTAGAGCGCGCGAAGGTCTTCGGCGATGTAGTTGGGTCGTTGCCCGACGGTGGCGCGCACGGTGTCGGCGGCGGTGCTCACGCCGCACAGCACATGCAGGCTGGGTAGGCCTGCGGCGTTTGCGCCAGCGATGTCCGTGTCGAGCCGGTCGCCGACCACAAGCGGAGTGCGAAACTTGCCGCGCGCCAGCGCATCCATCAGCAGCGTCGGCTCGGGCTTGCCTGCCACCTGCGGTTTGCGGTCGGTCGCAGCCTCAAGGGCGGCGACCATCGCACCGTTTCCTGGCAGCAGTCCGCGTTCGGACGGCAGCGTCTTGTCGATGTTCGCCGCGATCCACAACGCCCCGCCGCGGATGGCCAGCGCCGCTTCTGCCAGGTCCGGCCACGAGGTCTGCGGGGAATGGCCCTGCACGACGGCAACTGGTCCATCGGACCACTGCCGGACGGGCTTGAGCCCGACCCTCCTGACTTCGGCGGCAAGCGAATCGGTGCCGACGATGAGGACGGCGGCACCTGGCTGTAGTTCTTCCTGCAGTAACCGCGCGGCACTTTGGGCGCTCGTGACAACGTCGTTGGGTTTGGCCGTGAATCCCAAATCGCACAGATGCTGGGCGACCTCGGCCGGTCCGCGGGATGCGTTGTTGGTGACGAACAGAACGCGTGAGCGGACTACCGCGAGTGTCTCGACGGCGCCTTCGGTTGGTTCATGACCGCGAAAAACGGTGCCGTCGAGATCGAGAAGTAAGCAATCATGGTCCTGCGCAAGGGTACTCACGTTCAGGCGAGCTCCGTGACCCGATCTTCGGCGTCGGTGACGCCATCGACGTCAGCAGCCGCGGCGTTGATGAACCACTGCAATGCGTCTTGGTTGCGGCCCAGCGCTAGCAACGTTTCGGCGTAGACGTAGAACAGCCGGGCAGCCGTCTGCCCGGTGCGCGCCGAATCGAGTGTCGGGCTCGACAGAATTGCCAGGGCCTGCTCGTGCTGGCCCAGGTCGGACCGCGCGCCTGCCACGACGATCCGCAGCTCGTCGGCGTCATCCCCTTCGAGCTGCGCGGCCTCAGGCGTGCGGGACAGCTCGATCGCGCGTTCCGGCCGGCCGACTCCGCGTTCGCAGTCCGCGATGAGCGGAAGCAGCGGCGACTTGCTGCCCATCCGGCGGGCGGCGCGAAGTTCGGCCAACGCCTGGGCCCAGTCGCCGCAGTGGTAGGCGGCGATGCCGACCGCCTCGCGCACCGCCGCGATGCGCCCCGACCGGGCGCGGGCGGCGCGAGCGTGCGCCAATGCGGCCTCCGGGTCGACATCAAGAAGTTCGCCGGCTGCGACCAGATGCCGCGCCACGACATCGGCCGTCGAGCGATCCAAAGTGGTTAATTCGCCGCGGATTTCGGGTGACAGCTGCTTGGCTTCGATCTCTGCCGGTATCGGCGGGCCTTGTGGCTTTGCAGCGTCGCCATCTGGTTTCGGTTGAGTCCTGCGGGCGCGGTCCGGCCCCGAGCTGCGCGGCGGCGATCGCCGCGGACGGCGGCCGTTGTTGCCGCCCTGCCTGTCGTGGACCACGTATGCCTTTCTACACTTATTTGCCAATCTCGACAATTCATGCCAATTCAATTGCCGAATTGCGGCGAATATAGAATTACCCCCCACGATTCCGTGGGGGGTAATTCTAATGTGTGTTCGGCGGTGTCCTACTTTTCCACCCGGGTTGGGTAGTATCATCGGCGCTGGCAGGCTTAGCTTCCGGGTTCGGGATGGGTCCGGGCGTTTCCCT
>Ga0068863_100005985_pt1 | contig 11930 bp, 9 predicted proteins | sample KBSSwiS62_FD_66596 | JGI IMG/M metagenome (GOLD analysis project Ga0068863, IMG submission 66596) | Switchgrass rhizosphere microbial communities from Kellogg Biological Station, Michigan, USA - KBS Switchgrass S6-2 | ecosystem: Host-associated > Plants > Roots > Rhizosphere > Soil ...
AGGGTGCCGCCGTGCGGCGGGCACAGCGCCTGGTAGTCGCACCAGTCGCAGAGGCGGCTGGGGTTGGCCCTGAAGTCACGCCGGGTGACCGCCCGCTCGATCGCCCGCCAGACCGCGACCAGCGTCCGCTCGAACCGTTCCAGCTCCGCCGCGTCCGGCCGGTAGGTCAGCGTGTCGCGATCCGCCAGGTACATCAGCTTGAGCTGGTGCGGCACCGTGCCCTGGGTCCGCCAGAGCACCAGCGCGTAGAACTTCAGCTGGAACAGCGCCTTCGCCTCGTATGCCTCCCGCGGTATGGCGCCGGTCTTGTAGTCGACGACCCTGACCTCGCCGGTGGGCGCGACGTCGAGGCGGTCGACGTAGCCGCGCAGGCCGAGCGGCGCGGCGTCGCCGATGTCGAGCACGGCCTCGACCAGCTGCTCGCGGGCGGCCGGCTCCAGCCGGCTCGGGTCCTCCAGCGCGAAGTAGCCGGCGATCATCCGGCGGGCCGAGTCGAGCCACTCCGCCAGCCCGCCCTCGGCGAACAGCGCGGCGGTCTCCGGCTCGGCCTCGGCCAGCCTGGCCCACTCGGGCTCGACCAGCGCGGCCGCCCGGTCGTAGGTCCGCTCGGCACCGGGCAGGTCGAACAACCGGTCGAGGACGGCGTGCACCAGCGTGCCGCGGGCCTTGTCCGGCGTCGGCCGCTGCGGCAGCTTGTCGACCGAGCGGAACCGGTAGACCAGCGGGCAGGCCTTGAAGTCGGCGGCGCGGGACGGCGAGAGCGTGCCGGCCAGCAGCAGCTCGGTCTTCTCGGCCACCTCGGTCACGGCGCCGACACTAGCCCGCGGGTGCGACAGAACCGCGCCGCCGCGCCCGGCCCGGCCTCAGAGCCAGGACAGCCGGTCGAACGGCCAGGCGATCACGAACGCCCGGCCCACCACGAGCTGCTCGTCGATCGGGCCGAAGACCCTGCTGTCGCTGGAGTTGCAGCGGTTGTCGCCCATCACCCACAGCTTCCCGGCCGGCACGGTGACCTTGGCGAAGTCGCCGGTGCCGTGGCAGAGCGGCTCCACGTACGGCTCGTCCAGCGGGGCGCCGTTGACGTACACCTTCCCGCCGCGGCCCTCGACGGTCTCGCCCGGCAGCGCGACCACCCGCTTGATCAGGTCGTCCTCGCTGACGTTGAGGTTCGCCGGCTTGGCGAAGACGACCACGTCGCCGCGGTGGATGTCGTGCAGGTGGTAGCCGACCTTGTTGACCAGCACCCGGTCGCCTTCGATGAGGGTCTCGTGCATCGAGGCGGACGGGATGTAGAAGGTCTGGACGACGTACTGCCGGATGAGGAACGCGGACACCACCGCGAACACGATGAGGAACGGCCACTCGAGGGCCTTGCGCCGGGCCCGGCGGCGGCGGACGACCGCCCGAGGCGGGTGCGCCGGCTTGGCCGGCTTGCCGGCGGTGTCCGGCTTGCCCGCGGTGGCCGGCTTGCCCGCGGCGGCGGGCTTGTCGGCCACGGCCGGCTTCGGGGACGGCCGGTCCAGCACCTCGGTCGGCTCGTCGTTCAGCGGCACCACCGCGATCTGCGGGTCCGGCGCGCGGTCCAGTTCGATCTGGTGGAAGCGGTTCGCCGGCCAGGACGCGGCGTCCCGCTCGGCGGCGTCGAGGCCGTGGCCGTTGACCGGGTATGCGGCCGGCGCCGGCGGGGGAGCGGAGTAGGGGAAGCCGGTGACGGGAGCGACCGGCTCGTCCAGCCGGTAGCCGTTCACCGCCGGTGGGGCCGGGGAGTCCAGGTGGTAGCCGTTGGTCTCCGGCCACGGGTGCTGGGCACCCGCGGCGCCGCCGTAGCGGTGGGCGCCCGGCTCCGGTCGGTGGTACGCGACCCCGTTGGGGCCGGCACCGCCCGTCTCCGGCTCGGCCCGCCGGTGCCCGCCGCCGTTCGGGAGGTGGTAGCCGATCGGGCCGGGTGCCGGCTCGTCCGGGCTCCACTGCGCCTGCCCGGGGCCGGCGCCTTCCCGCCCTGGCGCCGGTCGGTGCCGCCCGGGGACGGCCCCGGGCGGTGCGTAGCCGTTCGGCCTCCGCGCGCCTCCGTAGCCGCTCCGGTTCGCGTCCCCGTACCGGTCGTCGTCCGGCCGGGCGCCGATCCGGTCCGCGGCCCCGTAGCCGTCGTCGTCCGGCCGAGCGCCGATCCCGTTTGCGGGCCCGTACCGGTCGTCGTCCGGCCGGGCGCCCATCCCGTTCGGCGTCGGCTCGGGCCGATGCCGCCCCGGGTGCCCCCGCGCGTAGGCCGCCGGACCGGGACCGACGCCGTTCCGACCGCGGTAGCGGTCCGGATCAGGCCCGACGCCGTTCGGCCGCGGCTCCGGCCGCCGCCGCCCGAGGTCTTCGGGCGCATAGCCATTCGGACCCGGGTGAGCGGCCGGACCGGGCCCGACACCGTTCCCGCCCCGGTGGCCGTCCGGACCCGGGTGGCCGGTCGGACCCGGCCTGCCGGCGGTCCGGTCCGGGTAGCCGGTCTGGCGCGGCCCCGGCTCGACGTCGGGCTCCGGGCCGTAGGTCACCCCGCTGGCCCTGGGGCCAGGGTGACCGTTGGCGCCCAGGTCGGATGCGTACGGGTCGGGCCGCTGGTAGCGGATGCTGGTGCCGAGCGACGGGCGGTGGTAGAGGACGCCGTTGGGCAGCTCGTCGGGGGCGGCGTGCCGGCGGCGCGGCGGCGGGTCGGAGTAGCCGTCCCGGTCCGGAGCCGCATGCCGCCGCCCGGGCAGGTCGGGGGCGGCGTGCCGGCCGGCCGGCCCACCCTCGTCGGGGCGCGCGTCATCGTCCGGGGCAGCGTGCCGCCCCCGCGGCGGGGGCGGCCCCGGACGGGTCATGGGATCACGGTAGGTCAGAACTGCCCAGCTGAGCGACCGCGGACCGGCCGGCACAGCAAAGGCAAAGGGTCGGCCCGTACCATGAGTTACATGGCCGAGCCAGCGTCCGGGCCGCGCCAGAACCCGGTCCGGACCCAGTCTGCCGGCCTCCCGGTGGGCCGGTTCTTCGGCGTGCCGGTGTATCTGTCGCCGTCCTGGGTGTTCATCGCCCTGCTGATCACGATCACCTACTCCGAGCTGGTCGAGCGGTCCGTCAACGGCATCAGCACCACCGGGGCCTACGCGGTGGCCTTCGCCTTCGCGGTGCTGCTCGCGGTCTCCCTGCTCGCCCACGAGCTCGGCCACACGGCGGTCAGCCTGGCCTTCGGCCTGCCGGTCAAGCGGGTGGTGATCTTCCTGCTCGGCGGCGTGTCGGAGATCGAGAAGGAGCCCGACAACCCGGCCCAGGAATACCTGGTCGCGGTGGCCGGACCGCTGGTCAGCCTGGTGCTCGCGGCCGGGTCGGCCTGCCTGCTGCCGATCGTCGACGGCGGCACGATCCCGCGGGTCGTCATCTTCCTGCTGGTCTGGAGCAACCTCGCGGTGGCGGTGTTCAACCTGCTGCCCGGGCTGCCGCTGGACGGCGGCCGGCTGATCCGGGCCGGCGCCTGGAAGATCACCGGCGACAAGCTGGCCGGCACCCGGGTCGCGGCCTGGGGCGGCCGGGTGGTGGCGGTGCTGGTGCTCGTCGGCGCCGTGGTCTCGGTGCCCACCGACGGCGCGCTGGGCATCGGCAACGTGCTGCTGGCCGGCCTGCTGGCGGCGTTCATCTGGGTCGGCGCGACCCAGTCGCTGTCCACCGCGACGGTGACGGCCCGGCTGCCGGCGCTGGAGATCGGCGCGCTGGTCCGCCCGACGATCTCGGTGCCGCCCGACCTGCCGATCGCCGAGGCGCTGCGCCGGGCCTGGGACGCACACGTGCGTGGCCTGGTCGTGGTCGACGCGACCGGGGTGCCGCGGGCGCTGGTGAGCGAGTCGCACGTGATGGCGGTGCCGGAGGCGCGCCGGCCGTGGACGACGGTGGCCGACGTGGCCCGCCCGCTGGAGCCGGGGCTGGTGCTGGCCGACTCGCTGTCCGGCGCCGAGGTGGTCGAGGCGTTCCGGAAGACGCCGGCCAGCGAATACCTGGTGGTGGGCCGGGACGGCCGCGCGGTGGGCGTGCTCGCCGCGGTGGACGTGGCCCGGGTCCTGCAGGGGCGACCGGCCCCGGCAGGATCCACTCCATGACCCGAAGGTCCACCGGCCCGTTCCGGGAGGGCGACTCCGTGCAGCTGACCGACCCCAAGGGCCGGCTGCACACGGTCGTGCTGGCGCCGGGCAAGGCGTTCCACACCCATCGCGGCGCGGTCGCGCACGACGACCTCATCGGCGCGCCGGAGGGGATCGTCGTGCAGGCCACACCGTCCGGCACGCAATACCTGGCGCTGCGGCCGCTGCTGTCCGACTTCGTGCTGTCGATGCCGCGCGGCGCCGCCGTGGTCTACCCGAAGGACGCGGCCCAGATCGTGGCCATGGGCGACGTGTTCCCGGGTGCCCGGGTGATCGAGGCCGGCGCCGGCTCGGGCGCGCTGACCTGCTCGCTGCTGCGCGCCGTCGGCGACGGCGGCCGGGTCGTCAGCTATGAGCGCCGGCCGGAGTTCGCCGAGGTGGCCCGGCGGAACGTGGAGCGGTTCTTCGCCGGCCCGCACCCGGCCTGGGAGCTGCGCGACGGCGACCTCGCCGGCCACCCGGCGGACCAGCCGGCCGATCGGGTCGTGCTCGACATGCTCGCGCCCTGGGAGGTGCTGCCCACCGTCGCCGCGGCGCTGGTGCCCGGCGGCGTGCTGGTGGCGTACGTGGCGACGACGACGCAGCTGTCCCGGGTCGTCGAGGCGCTGCGGGAGCACGGCGGGTTCACCGAGCCGGCGGCGTGGGAGAGCCTGGTCCGGCCCTGGCACGTGGTCGGGCTGGCGGTCCGGCCGGAGCACCGGATGGTCGGGCACACCGCGTTCCTCGTCTCGGCGCGCCGGCTCGCGCCCGGCGTGACCGCGCCGGCCCGGCAGCGCCGGCCGGCCAAGGCGGCGGCCGACGAGCCGGCTGTCCCGTGACGATTGTCGCGGCAATCCCGCACAGCCCGGGATCGCCGGGCCGGCGGGCCCCATGACGCCGGCCGATCCCGGCCGGACCGCGGCTCCCCGTCCGGTCTGTGCCCCCCGTACCCGCTCTGACGTGGTCGGATCGGTCCCGATCGACCCGCTTCGCCCGCCTGTGCAGACGGGTCCGGCCGGCGCTGTTCGGGGACCGCGCGACCCGGCCCGGCGGAGACCGACAACCCTTACGGCGCAAGGACACGCGCAGCCGGCGACGGGGGACGAGCGGATCGGGTGCGGACAGGCCTAGTGTCGGTCCCGCTGTGTAGGGTGACTTTTGACCGCAGGTTGCCGCAGGAGGTGGTGATCGTGGCCAGCGACTCCGACGACCAGGAGACCAGAGCCTCGAGGAACGAGAAGGACGTTCACGAGCTCACCACGCAGGTCTCCTTCCTCGAGGAGGAGGTGTCCATGCTCCGTCGCCGGCTGACGGAGTCCCCCCGGCACCTTCGGGTGCTCGAGGAGCGGCTCGCCGAAGCCCAGAGCCGAGTTGCGACGCTGACCGAGCGCAACGAGAAGTTGACGTCCACCCTCCGGGAGGCGCGCGACCAGGTCGTCGCGCTCAAGGAGGAGGTCGACCGGCTGGCCCAGCCGCCGAGCGGCTACGGCGTGTTCCTGCAGACCTACGACGACGGCACCGTCGACGTGTTCACCGGGGGGCGCAAGCTGCGGGTGGCGGTCTCGCCCTCGGTCGACGTCGCGAGCCTGCGGGTCGGCCAGGAGGTCATGCTCAACGAGGCACTCAACGTCGTGCTCGCCCGGGAGTTCGAGCGCGCCGGCGACGTGGTCATGCTCAAGGAGGTGCTGGACGGCGGCGACCGCGCGCTCGTCATCGGCCACACCGACGAGGAGCGGATCGTGCACATCGCCGACACGCTGCTGAGCGAGCGGCTGCGCGCCGGCGACTCGCTGCTGCTCGAGCCGCGCTCCGGCTACGTCTACGAGAAGATCCCGAAGTCCGAGGTCGAGGAGCTGATCCTGGAAGAGGTCCCGGACATCGACTACACGGACATCGGCGGCCTCTCCACCCAGATCGAGCAGATCCGCGACGCGGTCGAGCTGCCGTTCCTGCACGCCGACCTGTTCCGGGAGCACGAGCTCCGCCCGCCCAAGGGTGTCCTGCTCTACGGGCCGCCCGGCTGTGGCAAGACCCTCATCGCCAAGGCCGTGGCCAACTCGCTGTCCAAGAAGGTGGCCGAGGTCCGCGGCGAGGACGCCGGCCGGTCATACTTCCTGAACATCAAGGGTCCCGAGCTGCTCAACAAGTACGTCGGGGAGACCGAGCGGCACATCCGGCTGGTCTTCCAGCGGGCCCGGGAGAAGGCCAGCGAGGGCACGCCGGTCATCGTGTTCTTCGACGAGATGGACTCCATCTTCCGCACCCGGGGCTCGGGCGTGTCCTCCGACGTGGAGAACACGATCGTGCCGCAGCTGCTGTCCGAGATCGACGGCGTGGAAGGCCTGGAGAACGTCATCGTCATCGGCGCCTCCAACCGTGAGGACATGATCGACCCGGCGATCCTGCGGCCGGGCCGGCTCGACGTGAAGATCAAGATCGAGCGGCCGGACGCCGAAGCGGCGCGGGACATCTTCTCGAAGTACGTAACCGAGACGCTGCCGATCCATGACGACGACATCGCCGAGCACGGCGGCAACCGGCAGGCGACGGTCGCGGCGATGATCCAGCGGGCGGTCGAGCGGATGTACACCGAGAGCGAGGACAACCGCTTCCTCGAGGTGACGTACGCGAACGGCGACAAGGAAGTCCTCTACTTCAAGGACTTCAACTCCGGCGCGATGATCCAGAACATCGTCGACCGGGCGAAGAAGATGGCGATCAAAGACTTCCTGGAGCAGGGATCGAAGGGGCTGCGCCTGCAGCACCTGGTCACCGCCTGCCTGGACGAGTTCCGGGAGAACGAGGACCTGCCCAACACGACCAACCCGGACGACTGGGCCCGCATCTCCGGCAAGAAGGGCGAGCGGATCGTCTACATCCGCACGCTGGTCACCGGCAAGGGCGCCGACTCCGGTCGCGCCATCGACACGATCTCCAACACCGGCCAATACCTGTAGGTCGCCGTTCCGGAGGCGCCGACCGCACCGCGGCCGGCGCCTCTGACGTCGCGGGAATCGGCGGACGTCGCGGGGAGACGGCGGACGTCGCGGGGAGACGGCGGACGTCGCGGGGACCGGGTGTCGACCGCTCTTCGCCGGGCGCCCGTGACACAGTGCCCTGCCGCTGCACACCCTGTCCCGGGGCGGGGAAGCCCCGGCCTGACCGCGCGGCGGGCCGGCGGGCCGGCGGTCCGGCCGTGGCCCGCGGGCGCCGGCTGGGCGGTGGCGGCGTCGCGTACTTGATCCGTCACGGTGCGGGGCGGGTGGGGGAGGGGTGGCGCGCCGGGCGGCGAAGCCGACGTAGGGTGCCCGGCGTGAACCGAGTCCTGTGGGCGGCCGCGACCGCGACGGTCGCGCTGGCGGTGGCCGGCTGCGGCGCCGGCCAGATCCCCGGTCACGGCACGCCGGCCGCGAACGCGACCACCCAGGCCGGCAGCGCGCCCAAGCCGTCGGCCGGCGCCGCGAGCACCCCGGCCCCGGGCGGCAGCGGCACCACGGTCTCCGGCGAGTCCGCCACCGTCGGCAAGGCCACGATCCCTCTCGCCGGCGTCACCAAGGCCAGCAAGGACGGCGACTACCTCTGCCTGACGCTCGGCGGCGACACCGGCTGCAGCCTGGAGGTCATCGACATCGGTGCGACCAGGCGGGCCGGCGGCTCGGTGTCCGACCCCGCCCCGGGCCAGCCGAACGGCTGGTGGTGGGGCTCGGACCCGCCGTCCTGCGGCACCGGCGAGACGGCCGGCCCGATCGCCCGCAGCACGGTCGTCGACAAGGGGTTCCGCAAGGTCGGCCCGAAGACCGCGGTGTACGCGCAGTGGCAGGTCAACTGCCAGAACGCGGACCTCGACTTCGACCCGCGGGTGTGGTGGCTGCCCACCTCGAAGATCGCGTTCCGGGAGCACAGCACGGCCGACGGCGCGGCCGCGGCGGTCGACCGCATCCTCGCCGGCGTGACGTTCGGCTCCTAACGGCGCCATGCCGAGCGAACCGCAGCCGTAGGCTGGAACCCATGACCGTTCGCCGGGTGATGGGCACGGAGGTCGAGTACGGGGTATCCGTGCCCGGCCAGCCGGGTGCCAACGCGATGCTGCTCTCGTCGCAGATCGTCAACGGGTACGGCGGCCGGCCGGACGTGCCCCGCAACCGCCGGGCCCGCTGGGACTTCGAGGAGGAGTCGCCGCTGCGCGACGCCCGCGGCTTCGACCTGGGCAGCGCGCTCGGCCCGGAATACCTGGAGGCCGAGGACGACGCCGGCCTTGCCAACGTCATCCTCACCAACGGCGCCCGGCTCTACGTCGACCACGCCCACCCCGAATACTCCACGCCCGAGGTGACCAACCCGCGCGACGCCGTGCTCTGGGACAAGGCCGGCGAGCGGATCATGGCCGAGGCGTCCCGGCGGGCGGCGCAGACCGTCCCGGGGCAGCCGCCGATCCAGCTCTACAAGAACAACACCGACAACAAGGGCCAGTCGTACGGGTCGCACGAGAACTACCTGATGTCGCGGGCCACCCCGTTCGCGGACATCGTCCGGCACCTGACCCCGTTCTTCGTCTCCCGGCAGGTGGTCGCCGGCCAGGGCCGGGTCGGCATCGGCCAGGACGGCCGCGGCGAGGGGTTCCAGCTGTCCCAGCGGGCCGACTTCTTCGAGGTCGAGGTCGGCCTGGAGACCACGCTGAAGCGGCCGATCATCAACACCAGGGACGAGCCGCACGCGGACGCCGAGCGCTACCGCCGGCTGCACGTGATCATCGGCGACGCCAACCTGTCCGAGACCTCGACGTACCTCAAGCTCGGCACGACCTCGCTGGTCCTGGCCATGATCGAGGACAAGTTCCTCACCGTGGACCTGTCGGTCGAGGAGCCGGTCTCCAGCCTGCGGGCGGTCTCCCACGACCCGAGCCTGCGGCACGTGCTGACGCTGCGCTCCGGCCGCACGCTCACCGCCGTCCAGCTGCAGATGGAATACCTGGAGCAGGCCCGCAAGTACGTCGAGGACCGGTTCGGCGACGATGTCGACGCGCAGACCGCCGACGTGCTCGACCGCTGGGAGTCGGTGCTGACCCGGCTCGAGCAGGACCCCATGCTGTGCGCCCGGGAGCTGGACTGGGTGGCCAAGCTGCGGCTGCTGGAGGGCTACCGGACCCGCGACGGGCTCGGCTGGGGCTCGTCCCGGCTGCAGCTGGTCGACCTGCAGTATTCGGACGTACGCCCGGAGAAGGGCCTCTACGCCCGGCTGGTGGCCCGCGGCGCGATGGAGCGGCTGGTCAGCGAGGACGAGGTGCTCTCGGCCGTCGAGCACGCGCCGGAGGACACCAGGGCCTACTTCCGGGGCGAGTGCCTGCGCCGGTATCCGACCCAGGTCGCGGCCGCCTCCTGGGACTCGGTCATCTTCGACCTCGGCCGGGAGTCGCTGGTGCGGGTGCCGACGCTGGAGCCGCTGCGCGGCACCCGGACGCACGTAGGCGCGCTGCTGGACCGTTCGCCCACGGCGGACGCGCTCGTGGAGGCGCTCTCCGGAGGGTGAGTCACGTGCCGCGGTGCTGACCGCCGACTAATGTCGGAACCCCGGGATGCGGAGGTTCCGATGGCGACGAGAGAGACCGGTGGCGGCCAGAGCAGGGCCACCCGGCGCACCGACGAGGTCGACGAGGTCGAGGCGAGCACCGAAACCGACGTCCAGGAGCGGCACGAGAAGCTCACCGAGGACGTCGACGCGATCCTGGACGAGATCGACGACGTCCTGGAGGAGAACGCGGAGGAGTTCGTCCGCGGGTACGTCCAGAAGGGCGGGCAGTGATCGCTAGGGTTGCGACCCTGACCGCTGCCGTGAGGATCACCGTGACGACGAACGAGGAGCTCCGTGCCCGCTGACCTGCCCGCAGGGCTGCCCGCCGCCTACCTGGCCGCGGGGAGCCCGTCGTTCACCGACCTGCTCCGGTCGGTGGCGCCCGACCTGCTGCCGGGTCGCCGGCCGCTGCCGCCCGGCCACGCCGGTGACCTCGCGCCGCATGCGACGACGATCGTCGCCGCGGCGTACGCGGACGGCGTGCTGATGGCCGGTGACCGCCGGGCCACGATGGGCAACATGATCGCCCAGCGGGACATCGAGAAGGTGTCCGCGGCCGACGCCTACAGCGTGGTCGGCTTCGCCGGGACGGCGGGCATCGGGATGGAGATGATCCGGCTGTTCCAGCTGGAGCTGGAGCACTACGAGAAGATCGAGTCGACGATCCTCACGCTGGACGGCAAGGCCAACCGGCTGGCCAGCATGATCCGCGGCAATCTCGGCGCGGCGATGCAGGGGCTGGCCGTGCTGCCGCTGTTCGCCGGCTTCGACCTGGACGCCGACACGCCGGCCCGGGCCGCGCGGATCTTCTCCTACGACGTCACCGGTGGCCCGTACGACGAGCAGAACTTCGCCGGCATCGGCTCCGGCTCGCTGTTCGCCCGCGGCTCGCTGAAGAAGCTCTGGCGACCGGAGATGAGCCGGGCGGACGTGATCCGGGTCGCCGTCGAGGCCCTGTACGACGCGGCCGACGACGACTCCGCCACCGGCGGACCCGACCTGGTCCGCAAGATCTACCCGCTGGTCATGCTCGCCACCGCGGAGGGCACCAGCCGGGTGTCCGACGACGAGATCGGGCGCCTGGCCGAGGCGGTCGTCGCCGAGCGCACCGCCAACCCGGTCTGAGCGGAGGGATCACGCCATGACGATGCCGTTCTATGCCTCCGCCGAGCAGATCATGCGCGACCGCGCGGAATACGCGCGGAAGAACATCATGCGCGGCCGGCCGGTCGTCGTGCTCAAGTACGCCGAGGGCGTGCTGTTCGTCGCCGAGAACCCGCAGAGCACGCTGTACAAGGTCGGCGAGATCTACGACCGGATCGGGTTCGCGGCGGTCGGCCGGTACAGCGAGTACGAGACGCTGCGGGTGGCCGGGATCCGGCTGGCCGACGTGCGCGGCTACTCCTACGACCGCCGGGACGTCACCGGCCGGGCGCTCGCCAACGCGTACGCGCAGACGCTCAACTCGATCTTCACCGAGCAGCAGAAGCCGTTCGAGGTGGAGCTGTGCGTCGGCGAGGTCGGGGAGACCTCGGCGGACGACCGGCTCTACCGGCTGCTGTTCGACGGCTCGATCTTCGACGAGCCGGAGTACGTGGTGCTCGGCGGGCAGGGTGAGCCGATCGTGGCGGTGCTCAAGGACGGCTACCGGGCCGACCTGCCGCTGGCCGAGGCGCTCGGGCTGGCCATCCGCGGGCTTGGCACGGTCGGCGCCGACAACGGCAAGCCGCGGGAGCTGGCCCCCAACCAGCTCGAGGTGGCGGTGCTCGACCGCGGCCGGCCGACCCGCAAGTTCCGCCGGCTGCAGGGCGCGGCGCTGACCGCGCTGCTGCCGCAGGCCGCCGCGGTCACGGCGGCGCCGGCGAGCGAGAGCGGCTCGATCGACCTGGACGCGACCGACGACCCGGAGGAAGGCTCGCCGTCGTGAGGTAGCCCGGTTGCGATAACCTTCGCCTGCGGTGCGGGGGTTGGAGGCCGGCGTGGGGGTCTTGCGCGGTTCGGTCGTCCTCGGCGCGGTCGCCGTCGGGGTCCTGCTGGTCGGACCGGCGGCATGGGCCGAGCCGGTGCCCGGCGCCACGAGCAGCGCGCCGCGAGGAGAGTCACCCGGCGCGCCGACCGCCATCCCGGAACCGGTGACGACCCCGCCGGCGACCACCCCGCCGACGACCACCACGCCGACGACCACCACGCCGACGACCACCACGCCGACGACCACCACGCCGACGA
>Ga0068863_100005986_pt1 | contig 11929 bp, 9 predicted proteins | sample KBSSwiS62_FD_66596 | JGI IMG/M metagenome (GOLD analysis project Ga0068863, IMG submission 66596) | Switchgrass rhizosphere microbial communities from Kellogg Biological Station, Michigan, USA - KBS Switchgrass S6-2 | ecosystem: Host-associated > Plants > Roots > Rhizosphere > Soil ...
GGCAAGCCGGCCGCCGTGGTCGACCGCCTGCGCGGCAAGAGCGAACTCAAGCCGACGGATGCCCATTGCGCAGCCGTGGGCGACATGCTGGCCAGGATGCACTTGGCGGCGCGCGATTACCCGCGCAGCCAACCCAACCTGCGCGGCCTGCCCTGGTGGAATGAAACAGTGCCGGTGGTGCTGCCCTACCTGGACCCGGCGCAGGCAGCGCTGTTGCGCGCGGAACTTGCTTACCAGAACCACATGGCCGCCAGCTCCACGCACGCCGCCCTGCCCCGCGGGCCGGTGCACGCCGACCTGTTTCGCGACAACGTGATGTTCGACGACGGCCGGCTCTCGGGCTTCTTCGATTTCTATTTTGCAGGCGTCGACAGCTGGCTTTTCGACATTGCGGTGTGCCTGAACGACTGGTGCATCGACCTGACCAGCGGCAGCCACGACGCGGGTCGCGCCGAGGCCTTCCTGCGCGCCTACGGCAAGGTGCGCCCGCTGTCTGCCGCCGAACGCCAGTTGCTGCCGGGCATGCTGCGAGCGGGCGCCTTGCGTTTCTGGATTTCGCGCCTGTGGGATTTTTATCTGCCGCGTGAGGCGGCAATGCTGCAGCCCCACGACCCCGGCCATTTCGAACGCGTGCTGCGCGCCCGGATCGCGCAACCGGCGCGGCTCGATTCATGAAACTCAATATCGTCCACGCGCGCACCGGCCTGCAATGGGTCCGGCTGGGCATCCGGACCTTCATGAAGCAACCGCTGGCGCTGGTGGGGCTGTTCTTCATGTACATGGCGGCCGTCATCGTGCTCACGCAGCTGCCGGTGGTCGGGGTCATTCTCGGGGGCATGCTGGTGCCGGCCGCCACGCTGGGACTCATGGCCGCCTCGGAGGAAGCCACCAAGGGCCGATTCCCGATGCCGTCCATCTTGCTCAGCGCCTTTCGCGCCGGCCGACGGCAGGTCCGCGCGATGCTCGTGCTCGGGGTGATCTACACGGCGGGCTCGATGCTGGCGACGAGTCTCGGGACCTTGATCACGGGCGACCGCGCCGCGAGCCCTGCCGAAATCGATACCGGCACGCTAGTCGTGCTGGCGCTGCATGCGCCCCTGTTTCTGATGTTCTGGCACGCGCCCGCCCTGGTTCACTGGCATGGCGTCTCGCCGGTCAAGAGCCTGTTCTTCAGCGCGGTGGCGTGCCTGAAGAATTTCGGCGCCTTCCTGGTTTACGGATTGGCGTGGTTCGCCATTTTCCTGGGGATAGGGTCCGCCTTCGGCCTGCTGGGTGTGCTGATCGGCGGCGTCGACCTGGCGCGCGCGGTGATGCTCCCCATGGCCCTGCTGCTGGCGGCCATGTTTTCCACTTCGATCTACTTCACGTTTCGCGACAGCTTCGTCACCGCGACCGGCGAAATGCCGCCGCCTCCTCCTGGAAAGACCGCATGACCCAGCACCTCCTGCAAGGCCGCACCGAAGACGAAATCCTCTGGTTCCGGCGACGCGACTTCCTGGCACGGGCAGCAGCCTGGGCGGCCATGGGTGGGTTTGCTTCGGCACAGGCCCAGCAGCGCAGCAACATCGTCGAGCTGCGCGGCGACGCACTCCTGAACGGCGCGCGGCTGAACGGGCAGCAAAGCATCCAGACCGGCGACAGCATCGAAACCGGGCCCGGGTCCCATCTCGTGTTCGCCATTGGCAACTCGGCATTCCAGGTGCGCCAGAACTCCAGGATGACCGTGGAGCGCGGGACCACCCTGAACACGGTCAGCGTGCTGCGCCTGCTCACCGGCGCCGTGGCGAGCGTCTGGGGCCGCGGCACCAGCCGGCAGATCGTCACGCCGACGCTCACGGCGGGCATCCGGGGCACCGGCGTGTACGCCGAAGTCCTGCCTGACCAGGCCTTCCGAAGCTATTTCTGCAACTGCTACGGCACCGTCGACCTGGGCGCGGGAGCCGACCGCGCCGTCTCCCGTTCCGACTATCACCAGTCGTTCTGGGGCGAGCCCGAGCCGAAAAACGGCCGCTCAATCACGCCGGCCGGCGCGATCAACCACACCGACGAGGAAATCGAATTCCTCGCCCAGCTGGTGAACCAGCGCACGGCCTGGCAAGTTGCCGGCCGCAAGGGTGTGAAGGATGGCAAGGGCTACATGGAAGAGCGCCCGATGACGGATCATCCGGCCATGCAGCTGCGGTAGGAACCGTGCGCCAGGGGAGCGGACCCGCACAACGCGCCGTTCTCCTACGAAGACCGGGCCGTGCGTTACCCCTGAAAACACCGTGCTTCCCTAGAATTTCCGGCAGAGTTGTCTTGCCGGGGTTGCATGAAAAAATCAGGCTGGTGGGTGGGCGCGTTTGTCTTGCCCTTCGTTCTTTCCTCGTGCGGCGGAGGCGGTGGCGAGGCGCCGTCGGCAGCCGCTGTGCAGGCTGCCAATGTCGAACCGCTGAGGTCGGCGCCGCCACCCACGTCGGGGGCGCTCTTCAGCTGGGCCGAACAGACCTTCCCGCAGTATTTCGCGGGCGCCGGCGTCAACGGCACGCTCGCGCCGTACAGCTACCGCTATTACGCGCAGACCGACACGTACGCAGCCGTATCGACCGATGGCGGCGTGTTCGTGCGGGGGCCGCAGATCAGCAACAACCAGATCGTTCGCGTCGGCGAGATCGGCGGCCTGACCTGCCAGGTGACGCCCGGCGCCTGCCCCGATGCCCAGGTCGGTGTTGCCGCGACCGGCACCGTGGCGAGCGGCGAGCGCGACTGGCACAAGATCGCGCTGCTGGGCGGGCAGGCCTATGCCTTCAGCCTGGAGGGCACACCGACCGGCCAGGGCACCCTGCCCGACCCGTACCTGCGCATCTTCAACACCACCGGCGCCCAGCTCACGTGGGACGACGACAGCGGGACGACCCTCAACGCCGCCCTGGTCTGCGCGCCCACCAGCAACGCCGTCTACTTCGTCTCGGCTGAAGGGTTCGAGACCGATACCGGCACCTATCGCCTCACCGTGACCCCCACCACGGGCCCGGCGGCGCCCTGCGAAAACCATCCGGGCGGGTTCACGCTCGACTGGGAAGGCCCTTTCTCCGCAACCGAGCTGGCCTCCGGCAGCCTGACGCTCGCACCGCTGGAGAGCAAAGGCTGGCAGATCGCGACCGGCAGTACGCAAAACATGGAAATCATGTTCGCGGCGCAGGCGGCGGCCGATCTCTACATCACCACGGCTGCAACGCTGGACGCCTGCGTCGCGGGGGGCAGCTTCACGCCGGTCGGCGGCGCGTCGTTCGACAGCGCATTCGGGTATCGCGCTTTCACGTTGCCCGCGGGCACGTATGGTCTTTGTGTCCGCAACAAGTCATCGGCCGCCAATACGGTGAGCGCCGAAGTCCAGAACCAGCCTGTCATGGCCGGATTCCGTTTCGGGCAGAACCGGTTCGCCGTCGTGGCGCAGACCGTCGCCCCGGGTGTGCGCTTGACGCAAGCCGCGACTGCGGGCGACGACTACCGCACACTCATCGACGGCGCGAGCACCGGCGGCACGTTCTACATCATTCCCTCGAGCGAGGTGGCCAACTTCATGGCGGGCGTGGGCTTCCAGCATTACCCCGAACTGACGGCGGCGTGCGCGCCGGCCGGCCCGAAGCCACCGGAGCTGTGCGAACTGACGGGCGTCGAAAATTACAGCATCGCGTACCTGAACGACACGGCCAGCCCGCAATCGATCGTGGTGGTGGGCAGGGACTACGTGCCGGAGTGAAAAAGGGCGAGGTCCCGCGCCCGACCCGGGATCTCAGGTGACCGGCGTCAGCTTCGCCACCGCCAGCGCCAGCCACTTGATCCCGTGCCGCGGGAAATTGACCTGCGCGCGCGCGTCGTCGCCCTGCCCTTCGATCGACACCACCGTTCCTTCGCCGAACTTGGTGTGGAACACCTTCAGGCCCGCCCGCAGGCCATGCGAAGCCGCCTTTTGCGTCGGCACCGGCGGGCTGGCGAACGTGTCGCGGGAAAATCCGCCCGGCGCCGCGCCGCGTGACGTGGCGTACCCGGAACCGAAACCGAAGGCCGATCCGCCGAAGCTCTGGTTCTTCGGCGTCAGCCACTTCAAGGCCTCTTCCGGCAGTTCGTCGAAAAACCGGGTGCGCAGGTTGTAGCGCGTCTGCCCGTGCAGCAGACGTGTCTGCGAGTAGCTGAGGTACAGGCGCTTGCGCGCGCGCGTGATGGCCACGTACATCAGCCGCCGTTCCTCTTCCAGGCCGTCGGGGTCGGACATCGAGCGCTCACTCGGGAACAGGCCCTCTTCCAGTCCGCTGATGAACACGCAGTCGAACTCGAGTCCCTTGGCCGAGTGCACCGTCATCAGCTGGACCGCGTCCTGCCCGGCCTGGGCCTGGTTGTCGCCCGACTCCAGCGCCGCGTGGGTCAGGAAGGCCGCCAGGGGCGACAGTGTCTCACCGGTTTCGGCATCCGGAGGAACATAGTCCGGCGCCGGCTCGTTCACTTCCGGCAAGCTCGGATCGAGCCCCTGGCTCGCCGGCGACTGCCGCAGCAGGCCGGGTCCAAGCTCGTCGATGGGCAGCGCCACGGCATCGCGGCCGAAGCCTTCCTGCGTGACGAAGCTTTCAGCGGCGTTGACCAGTTCTTCCAGATTCTCGATGCGGTCCGCGCCTTCGCGTTCGGTCCGGTAGTGTTCCAGCAGGCCCGACTCGTGCAGCACCTGGTCGATGGTTTCGCGCAGCGTCAGGTTCAGCGTCTGCTCGCGCAGGGCATCCATGCGGGCGACGAAAGCCGCCAGGTTGGCGCCGGCCTTGCCGGTGGTCGAGCGCACGGCATCGTGCAGCGAACAGGAGGCGACACGGGCGGCGTCCTGCAACTGCTCGATGCTGCGCGCGCCGATGCCCCGCGGCGGGAAATTCACCACGCGCAGAAAGCTGGTGTCGTCGTTCGGGTTCTCCAGCAGCCGCAGGTAGGCCAGCGCGTGCTTGATTTCGGCCCGCTCGAAGAAGCGCAGCCCGCCATACACCCGGTACGGCACGGCCGCGTTGAACAATGCCGTTTCGATCACGCGGCTTTGCGCGTTGCTGCGGTACAGAACGGCAATTTCGTTCCGGGCCAGGCCACCGTCCGGACCATCCCCTCTGACGAGATGCCGCATTTCTTCGACCATCCACTGCGCTTCCGCAAGGTCGGTCGGCGCTTCGTACACGCGCACTGGCTCGCCCGCGCCCTGGTCGGTGCGCAGGTTCTTGCCGAGCCGGGTCTTGTTGTGGCTGATCAGCCGGTTGGCCGAATCGAGGATGTTGCTGTGGCTGCGGTAGTTCTGTTCCAGCTTGATCTGGTGGCGGACTTCGAATTCGCGCACGAAGTCCGCCATGTTGCCGACGCGCGCGCCGCGAAAGGCGTAGATGCTCTGGTCGTCGTCCCCCACCGCGAAGACCGAGTTGCCCTCGCCGGCCAGCATCTTGATCCAGGCGTACTGCAGCCGGTTGGTGTCCTGGAATTCGTCGATCAGGATGTGCCGGAAACGGCGCCGGTAATGCTCGCGGATCGGATCGTTGTCGCGCAGCAGTTCATAGCTGCGCAGCATGAGCTCGCCGAAATCCACCACGCCCTCGCGCTGGCACTGCTCCTCGTACAGCTGGTAGATCTCGACCTTCTTGCGGTCTTCCTCGGTGCGCACCTCGACCATGCCGGGCCGCAACCCGTCTTCCTTGCAGCCGCCGATGAACCATTGCGTTTCTTTCGCGGGGAAGCGCTCGTCGTCGATGTTGAACTGCTTCATCAGCCGCTTGATGGCGGACAGCTGGTCCTGCGTGTCCAGGATCTGGAAGCTTTGCGGCAGGTTCGCCAGCCGGTAATGGGCGCGCAGGAAGCGGTTGCACAGGCCGTGGAAGGTGCCGATCCACATGCCGCGCACGTTCACCGGCAGCATGGCCTGCAACCGCGTCATCATTTCCTTCGCCGCCTTGTTGGTGAAGGTGACCGCCAGCACACCGCCCGGCGAGATCTGGCCGGTGGAGAGAAGCCACGCGATGCGGGTGGTGAGGACGCGGGTCTTGCCGGAGCCGGCCCCCGCCAGGATCAGGGCATGCTCCCCCGGCAGCGTCACTGCGGCCTGTTGCTCTGCGTTGAGGTTCTGGAGGAGCGGCGATGCCGCGTGGACTTCTGGAAACATGCCTCATTGTAGAAAGGCGGCAGACAACGCAGTGTCAGGACTTGCGTGCCCGCAGTCCCGGACCGCTGTCCTGCTGGGCTGAAAATGCGCCCGGCCGTATAAGGGCTATCGGGCAACCGGGATGGGGTCCGCCGGGGGGGCAGGGGTAGAATCGGGCACCGGGCCCAAGCATCTTGCGGCCCGGTTTTTTGTGGGCGCCCGCCCACCGACGCCGGGCCCGATCCAAGCGCTCATTCGTTCTTCAACGGAGCTTGGTCATGGAAATCTTCGATTACGACAATGTGCTCTTGCTGCCGCGCAAGTGCCGCGTGCAGAGCCGCTCGGAATGCGACGCGAGCGTGCAGCTGGGCCACCGCAGCTTCCGCATTCCGGTGACGCCGGCCAACATGAAGACGGTGGTCGACGAAAAGATCTGCCTGTGGCTGGCCCGGAACGGCTACTTCTACGTCATGCACCGCTTCGACCTGGACAACGTCGCCTTCGTGCGATGGATCCAGCAGCAAGGCGCCTACGCTTCCATCTCGCTGGGCGTCAAGAAGCCGGACTACGAGGTGGTGGACCAGCTGGCGCGCGAAGGACTGGCGCCGGACTACGTCACCATCGACATCGCGCACGGCCACGCGGACAGTGTGAGGGACATGATCGCGCACCTGAAGGCGCGGCTCCCCTCGGCCTTTGTCATCGCGGGCAATGTCGGCACGCCCGAAGCGATCATCGACCTGGAGAACTGGGGCGCCGATGCCACCAAGGTGGGCATCGGCCCCGGCAAGGTCTGCATCACGCGCATGAAGACGGGCTTCGGCACCGGCGGCTGGCAGCTGTCGGCCTTGAAGTGGTGCGCGCGCGTGGCGACCAAACCCATCATCGCGGACGGCGGTATCCGCGAGCACGGCGACATCGCCAAGAGCGTGCGCTTTGGCGCGACGATGGTCATGATCGGCTCGATGCTGGCCGGGCACGACGAGTCGCCGGGCCAGACCGTCGAAGTCGATGGGCGGCTGTTCAAGGAATATTACGGAAGCGCGTCGGACTTCAACAAGGGCGAATACAAGCACGTCGAAGGCAAGCGCATCCTGGAACCCGTCAAGGGACGGCTGGCCGACACGCTGCGCGAAATGGAAGAAGACATCCAGAGCTCGATCAGCTATTCGGGCGGCAAGCGGCTGATGGACATCCGCAAGGTCAACTACGTGATCCTCGGCGGGGACAACGCGGGCGAACACCTGCTGATGTAAGGATCGCCGTGGCCCGGCCGACAGCCGGGGGACCTTCCCATTACTCCACGAACATCTGATTCGGCAGCGTCTCCCCGAATACAGTGGACGCTCCGCCCGCCCGCGGCGCCGCCAGCTTGGACGAGGTCGCGGCGCCACAGCTTCCGGTGGCCACGTAGTTCAGCACGGCCCGCGTGCGGCCTTCCGCCGGATCACCCAGCTGGCGGTCCAGGTCGTCGGGCACCGCGCAGTCCGGAGCGAACCCCGCCGTGTAGCCCCCTGCTCCCAGCGCGTTGACCGACTCGAAATTGACGGCGCTGTACGTGGTTCCGCAATAGGAACGAGGCGCGAAGCCGTAGGGCTTTCCGTAGGTCGTCTCGCCGACCAGGATCACCGGCATGAAGGGCCGCAAGCCATTGACGATCAGCTCGCTCGCCGACGCGGTGCCGCCCGACGCGATGACGAACACCCGGTCCAGGCCGGTCAAAGGCGCGAAGGGCGCATCGGGTGCGCTGAACCGGATGTCCGCGTTCTTCCACGACTGGCGGTCGTTGTAGCGCAATGTGGTGAACACCCGGCCTGCCGTCCGTTCCCCGCCGACCATGCTGGCGAGGTCACGTGACACGGCGACACTGCCGCCGCCGTTGTAGCGCAGGTCGAGCACCAGTTCCCGGGCGCCGGCCTGTCCGAACCGGAAGATCGCATCCGCCAGTTCGAACAGGCTGTAGCCTGCGAACTGGTGGTAGGCCAGGTAAGCCACCTTCACCGGGACGCCGTTGCGCGTCGCATCCAGGACCGCGGTTGCGGCCACCGGACTCAGCGCGAAATCTTCGGAGTCGACGGCGAGGGTGCGGCGCTGCCCCTGGACGTTCTCCACTTCGAACACCCGCGCCACACCGGTGGTGGTGACCGCGGGGACCTGACCGGCCGCGATCTGCTGCGGCGAATAGCCATCCACGGACAGGACCGTGTCGCCCCGCTGCAGTCCGGCACGCGCCACCGGGCTCAGCGGCTCCACGTTGCGCACGCGCAGGCGCGTGTGGGCGGCGTCGGCCCACACCAGCGTGTAGCCATACCCCGTGCGGCGCCCGTCCCGGAATACCTGGTCGAAGGCGGCGGTCGGCTGGCTGTAGCTGAAACGGTCGGTCGGCTTGAACAGCGCGGACTGGAACCATGCATCCATGCTGGCGGCGTTGGCGTCCGGCGTCGCGAGCTGCGCGTACCAGAAGTACTGCTGCTGCATGTACGCGGCCAGCGACTCGCGCTGGTCCGTCAACGAGCAGATCGCCGGGGGCTCGGCTGGCGCCGGGGCCGGGGCGGAGGGCACGGCCGGTGGCGGTGCGGAAGCCGTCTCTTGATGGCCTCCGCCACAGGCTTGCACCAGCGCTCCCAGCGCCAACAGGACAAACGGTTTCATGTGCAATCAGATATCGAGCAGTTCAAGCGCGAGACGGTTCAGCCGTGTGCCAGGCTGGGTGAGTGACTCCAGCACGGTGAAATGGTTCAGTCCGGGGAGCAATTCACACCCCTTATCTTGGCACATCGCGAGGCGCGGGCCCCTCCTCACCCGATCAGACGCGAGGGTGTGACGCCGGGTCGGGCTGCGAGGCTTCCTTATGCTGCGCGATCAGGAGCGTGCGGTCCATTTCGGCAAGAGCGGCCGCCAGGCGTTCCTTTGCGATCGCCTCCAGCTCTCGCACGGTCGCCGCGAGCTCTTCGAAATCTGCAGGCACGATGGAGCGGCCGCACTGGGCCGCCCGTGCCAGCGACTCTCGCGCCTCGATCGCAATCCGCTCGGCCTCCCGCCAAGCATCCAGCAATTGTTCAATGGTGCTTCGGGACATGCGGCCATGGTCGCCGAAGGGTTCGAACTTCGCCATCTCCTGCACGCAGTCACGCCGCGTAGGTTTAAACGGGCCAGCCATTGCACTTCAAAAACCCTTGCTGAACATCCGATGCCGTCTTACACGGACGCGCCTCAGGCACGCTTACGTTCACTTTTTTGCCCGCGATCCAAATGTTTCACTCTGCCAGTTCACCGGGGTTGCCAACCCGCCTGATCGACGACTTTCTAAGACACAACCGGGACTATGCGGTGATCTGTCTCGACGCGGGCGGCACGATCGTAGGATGGTATGGCGCGGCCGAGGAAATCTTCGGGTATTCCAGCGAGGAGGCCGTGGGCGCATCCGCCGACCTCATCTTCACAGCCGAGGACGTCCGCAAGGGCCTGCACGAGCACGAGCTGGTCATCGCGCGCGAAGACTCCCGGGCGGAGGACGACCGCTGGCACGTGCGCAAGGACGGCACGCGCATCTGGGCGACGGGGTCCGCCCACGCCATCAAGGACGCCGACGGCACGCTGCATGGCTATGTCAAGGTCGTCTGCGACAAGACCGACCTCCGGTGCCGGCTGGAAGCCCTGGAGAACCACGCTGCGGCGACCGCGCAGGGCGAAGCCGGCCGGCGGGTCTTCCTGAGCACTCTCGGCCACGAGTTGCGCAACCCGCTCGCACCCCTGTCCAACGCCGCCATGATCCTGGACCGCCTGACCAGCGGCCCCACCGCCGCGCGTGCCCTGGACATCGTCAAGACCCAGATCAAGGTGCTGACGCGACTGGCCGAGGACCTGATGGATGTGTCCAGGGTCAACACGGGCAAGGTCACCCTGGCGCTGCAACCGAGGGACCTGCGGGTCCTGCTCACGCAGGTGATCGATTCGATGCAGGAGACGGCGCGACGCAAGGGACTGGAGGTAGGCGGCCTGATGCCGCACACCCCGTTGGACGTGAGCATCGACGAAGACAGGTTTTCAAGGGTGGTGCTGAACCTCCTGGGCAACGCCATCAAGTTCACGGACCCGGGCGGGCATGTGTGGGTGAAGGGCAACCTCGAAGGCCCCGACGTTGTGCTGCGCGTGGAAGACACCGGCGTGGGAATCTCGCCCGAGATGCTCCCGCGGATCTTCGAGCTTTTCACGCAGGAAGGCAGCGGCGGCGATCATTCAGCGGGTGGGCTGGGCATCGGCCTGTCGGTGGTCAAGGAACTGGTCGAGCTCCACGGCGGGTCGGTCCAGGCGCGCAGCCCCGGTCGCGGAAAAGGCGCGGAGTTCACGGTGCGGTTGCCTCGCATCGACCGGTAGTCTGCGCAAGACTGCAGATCGCCTCCTACACGGTCGAGCCCGGCGCTTGGCGACAATGGCAAATCGACAGCGCAGACACTCTGACCAGCCATGGACCTGACTGAAAAACTTTCACTCTGGGGCGCAACCCACGCTGCGGCACGGAACACGGAGCGCGCGGCCGCGCAACGCAGCGGCCCGGATTCCATCGAACTGCGGCGCGAGGCGCAACGCCTGCGTGAGCACGCCGATCGGCTCCACAGGGAGGTCTATACGGAACTGGGCAAGCGACCCGGCCACGCCCGCTGACGGGCGTTCGAGCCGAGCCCGGTTCAGGCCTTGCGCGGGGGAAACCGAGAAAGCACTCCACGGGCGTTCCGTAGGGCCTGCGTGAGGCCGGGCCATCCTGCAATGCTGCCATCACTCAGGGCTGTCGTCACGGCGGATGCGGTGCCCAGGAAGACGACCGCCGCAGCGTAGACAAAGAACCGGTCCTCATACACCGGGTACAGCACCATGTGCATCGCCACGAACAGGTACGCGAGTCCGATGGACAGCTTGATGTCGTCGCGCAGGGGGCTCAAGATACCTCTCACAGCGCAGGCGATGCCGAGCATGTAGATGGCGCCGTGCGGGTGGAAAACCGCATTCCATGCACCTCTGACATAGGGCATCAGGTACTGGAGGGGCTGCCTGGAGAAGGTCATTTCCTGCGGGTAGGGCTGAACGCTGATGAGTGACACATTGAACTGTGTCAGCCAGCCGTAGTGCCTCATCAGTGCATTGATCGAAATGAAGAGAACGAGCGCTGTCACCATGCTCAAGGTCGACAACATCCGACGACCCCTGAAGAAACCGGCGGCGGCAACGAGCACCGACAGAACGACGAAATCCGTCCTGAACAAGGGGAGAACGGCAGCCACCGCGAAATATTTGAGGTCACCCTTGATGACCAGCCAGGTGGTGAGCAGGGCGAAGAAGCAGGCCATTGCATCTGGCAGAGGGAGGCGTGCAAGCGCACCGAAGCCCGCAATCGAAGCGGCTGGCGCCACCCATAGCAGGGACAAGTTCATTTCCCTGCAGAGCAGGGCCAGCAGGAACATGGACGCCGCAGAGAAAAGCGCGGATATCGTGACGGTCGACTTGGGGTAACTGAGCCCGACCCACTTGAGCGCTCGCATCGATTGGACGAAAGCGATCCTGATCCTGTAGTACGGCAGTTGCTGTTCCAGCGATCTGGGATCGTCGTGGACAGTCCGCCTGTAGCGCCCCGCGACGAGCCCGTCGAAAACGTCGGGTCCAACCTGTTGCTTCACGTCGTCGTAAGTGCGCCTGGAAAGTTCTGCACCCCTGAGCCCATCGGCGTAGTGCGCCGACGCGACGTAGCCGATGATGTCCCAGTCGTAGGTCGGGCTGTAGATGCCCCCGATCAGCAGC
>Ga0068863_100005987_pt1 | contig 11927 bp, 10 predicted proteins | sample KBSSwiS62_FD_66596 | JGI IMG/M metagenome (GOLD analysis project Ga0068863, IMG submission 66596) | Switchgrass rhizosphere microbial communities from Kellogg Biological Station, Michigan, USA - KBS Switchgrass S6-2 | ecosystem: Host-associated > Plants > Roots > Rhizosphere > Soil ...
TGGTGCCGGGGGCCCGGCATGCACCACGCGTCGGATCGAATTTCAGGTCTCTTTGGCGGCCTGACGCTATTACGTCTGCTGCGACGATAAACTGGGCGATCTCCCGGGAGAGACTGAACCATGAAACGAGATTTTTTTCCAACGCTTTCCCAAAAAACGAAAATGGTCTTCCCCTGTGGGTTCAGCAATACCTTGCGAATCAGCGAAGCTGGTAACGGACCAGAAATAACAGCCTTCTAAGCACGTTTTAAATCAGAGCAAAACGACCACAAGTCTAGTAAGCTGTGTCTCGTAGTCGTTTCCATGGCGTGATGCCGATTGCCATTGGAGACAGGGAATTGTGCCGCAGTGCTAGCAAGCTTCTTAAAATCTGTACCTTACGCTTGTTGACCGTTGAACCGGGGCCCTGCTATCATAGACATGCAGTAAGTAGAATAAGGAGCATTAGAATGACCATCGCTAGGAATGCTCTCGAGATTACAAAGCCGCACGCTATTACAATGCCTCACTAAGGTCTTGCTTGAGCTGAAGCAAACCTTCTTTTCTCGCCTCTGGTTCAATTTTCCTAAAGCGCTGTGACAAGAGTGATATAACGAGCTCTTTGTGTTTTCTCGTCACAAGTTCAAGATCGCCGCCCTTCAAACAATCTCCTACAGCTGATTTCCAGTCATCAGTGTCCCAGTATTCGTGCTGATCAGGGCCAAACGCGGCCTTCAGATCCTCAAGTGCCTCGTCAACGAGAGATTCCGCCGACCGGCCGTTCGAATCGCTCGCGGGGTTCTGGGAAAGGCGGGAGCGGGCGCAGGCACGATTGTAATAGAAATTGTGGGCCCGACCGATGTATTCCTCTTCCTCCCATTTCTTGAGTGCCAGCGCTCGCGTGAGATGATCTTCTGCAAGGCTGAAATTCCCGCTGAGGTGTTCCGAAACCGATAAGTTGTATTCGGCTCGCTGCTGTTTATCGGCGATTCTCAGGCTGGTCAGCGAGAACTGATGTGCTTGGGCAAGGCTCGGCGGGCTATCGAGAACGAGGGCAACCCAAGCGCAATCGTTCCACGCACCGAAGTTCTCCGGATCAGCCTTCGTGGCACGGTCCAGGTAGAATTTGCTGCGGCCGAGCTCCAGAGCGGAATCTTGGTTGAGAAATTTCCGCTGGTGCTGGCATTTCAGCGCGTAAAAAACTCCCAAGCCCTGGTAGATCTGCGAAACTTCAGTGCGGATCGATCGCCAATCGAAGAACTCAAGGCTTGCCGCTGTCTTTTCATAGTAAAGAATTTCCTCGGCGATCTGTGGTTTGAGGTTTGCGTAGATCTGATCGCTCCAGCCCTTGAACGGCATGATGCGAAGGAAGTCTCTGGTAATCCGGCGCAGATTTGCATCAACGTACCCAAAAAGTGGGAACTCGTCTCGAATCTGGTGAACGACTTCCGTTGCCTTCGATCCGGCCTCGTCCAATTGCTTGACGGCTTTCGCGCGGAGTGCTTCCAGGTCGTCGCCAATTGCCTTGGCTTGCTGGAGACTGTTTTGCAGGCCGATATAGGAGGTCACGCCGAGAAGCAAGGCGTAGAGCACAGAAAGCCCGGTCAGGAGTGTAGTAAGTTTTTGGAGATCTTCGGCCCGCTTGTTGTAGGCGTCGATTTTTATGTTCAAGACTTCATCTTTTTCTTTCGCGTCTTCTTTTGGGTTCGAGGATTTTTCCATTTTGCTCATGGCCGGGACGGGATCGTGATCGTGCCATGCCGTTACCCCGACGATAAAAACAAAGAACGCAGTACAGGCAACAAAGAAAGCGAGGACCAGTATCGGCAGCAATGTGGGGAAGAGACGCCTGGAACTCATACTCGCCGAGTCGGGAGAGCGGTACTGCGGGTCTGCCGGCTGCATGTCACCTGGCCGGAAATGTTTTTCAGGACTCACGGGGCCTCCATCCATATTTTGCCGGGATGCCGCTCAGAATATCATAGCGATCAAGAGCGTCGGACACGGTGCGAGAAAATCGGCATGCTGTCGTTGGCAAATTAAAATGTCCGGTTTTCATAGCACATGAAGTGTCCGGTTTTGATTTGTCATGAGGGGTGTTTTTGTGTTGGGTCTGGGGAAGAGGGAGGAGCGTAGCGACTCCCTCTTCCCCAGAGGTTGCGGTCTTTCAAATTGCAACGGCAGGCCTGCTCGGTTGTAACGCCCTACCAAGTGCGGACCGTATCCGATACTCCAGGTGCCATCCAAGTGTTGGTAGACGGTGACGCGACAGCCCGCCAACGTGGCGCGCCAGCACGTCTTGTCGATCTGCAGAATGCAGGAGCCCAGGTGCACGGTGTTGTCTTTGTTCACCGTCCGTTCGTGTTGCAGCGCAAAGATCAGATCGAGATTTTTTCCTCGTACCGGTAGAAACGCGTGGCCCGCTTGCGTTGCTGCCACGGCAAAACGTCGATTGAACTCGGCGATGTAGCTCTCGCGCAAAAATTCGTTGGCCGAGGCCAGGCTTAATGCATTCCAGTACACCGCTCGGGAATTCGACATCGAAACCGGTCTTTATTTCTACAGGGCTCGCTATCTAGATCAATCTGTCGGAAGGTTCGTGTCCGAAGACAAGCTTAGGTTTTACGGGGGAATTAATTTCTATTCCTACGTGGCGAATGATCCTGTGAATTATGTAGACCCATCCGGCCTTGAGTGTACTCAGGTCACTTCTTGGCAAGAAATCCCGGGGATGCGGTCTCCAAATAGCCTCAAACCCTATTACCAGTACGAGGATTACCAGTACGAGGATGGACTTTTTTGGGTGCGGACTGGTTGGAGTTATCCTCCTGGCGGTACAAAGATCAGTTGTAAGTGCGATTGGATGGCTGGCTACACTCGTGTTCACAAGTATTTTCAGGAGAACGTACGAGACGAAGCTACGTTCGAATTTATGGATTGTCAGGGCAACCACCGGGAAATTCGAACGCACGATCGCGAAAAGAGATGGCAAGTTGATGTGCCAGGACGTCGCATCGTTCCCGACGCCTTCACGTCGACAACTGGTCCCACAGTTCAGCTCGGCGGCACGCTCGGGAATCCCAACAATAAGAACAACGTAACTTGTTTGTGTCCACCACCGGCTCCGTAGAAGAGGGGAAAAGATATGGACCGGGCTAGCAAAGCCCTAGCACAGCTACAGCAAAACTCTAGCTCTTCATCTTCTTCTAAAAGCATTGCTGCTGCTACTGCTGCTACTCAAAGCTGCGGACTTTGGAACCTACTGGGCGTGCCATCGGAAAAGATGCCGCCGCCATTCAGGGAACTATGTGAGCAACTGTACGCCACCAGAAACGGGCAATCCCTGTCCGAGTTTGTCGGGGTGTGCATGGACGGCTGGGAAGCGATGGGGGGTGGACGGCACCCGCGCCAATTTGTCCAGGCAGCCAATCGCGTTCGGGCGAAGGAAGAACGTAAACCGTCTTTGAGTACCGTTCCAGAATTGGAGTCTATACCTTGGGCAAAGAAACCCTAGCCCGGCCACTTCCGCACGATGATTTGCTGGAACGAACTGTTCTAGGCGCGGTCCTTGGCGGCCATAAGCAGGCCGCTGAAATACTGGATTCGATTCGACAGCAAGATTTTGCCAACGCCTTTCACCGCAAGATTGCTTCCGTGCTTATCGCGGCAAAGGAAGCAGGCAAGATTCCCAATCTACTTACAACCTACGACACCCTTGAATCGAATGGACAAATCGAGCAAGCCGGGGGCGTTGCCTATGTTTCCAGCATATCGGACGGTGTTCAATTGGCCGGTGATTCGGCATTGTTCGCGGCCAAGCGGATTCGCAGTTTGAGTGCATTGGGCCAAATTGTTCACATAGCCGACAAAATACAAACGCTTGCTTTTGAACGCGTAGACAACGCACAGCAAATCCTAGACCACGCCATCGAAGAACTGTCCGCCGTCGCGCGGGATATTGAGTCGGGCGAAGATGACGGGCAAACGTACTTCGATGCTGCTACCACTGCCCTTTGCGAATTGCGGCAAGGCCCGCGCATAAAGATATTTACGGATGTTGACCGCCTGGACCAGTGTACCGGCGGCTTCCGCGAAGGAGAAGTTGTTTTGGTCACTGCGGAAACAGGCACGGGCAAATCATTGTTTGCTTCGCAGATTCGCGCACGCGCTTGCAGGGACGGATTCCACACTCTTTTCTGTTCTGGCGAAATGCGGGCTGCGCATTTGGTGAAACGCCATCTTGCGCCAGAAGCCGACGTTGAACCAATCAAGATGCGCCGCGAAGATTTGCTGACCACTGAAGACTTCGAAGCCCTTATCACCGCAGCTTCCCATCAATGCAAACGGTGCCGGATTCTTGACGGCGAACTGGAACTTTCCCGCATTCGGCGTGCAGCGCGAAAGATGAAAAACAGGGAAGGCTTGGAACTTTTGATTCTGGACTATGACGAATTAATCGAAGCCCCCGGCAAAGATGAATTTGAACAGCAGAAGCAGATAGCGCGAAAAGCAAAGTCTATCGGCATGGAATTTCATTGCGTCGTGATTCTCATTTCGCAGTTGCGGAAGTCCCTTAGCGGTGAAGATGTAGCAAAACCAAGCCTGCAACGGCTGTACGGAAGCGGCGCGAAGATGAAGCACGCCAGCTATATCGTTCTTGCTGATAGGCCCTATGTCCGCAACATGGTCGGGCGACGAAAAGGAAGCGCGTTTATTTGTCCTGAAAAGCAGGGATGGACGCACAGGGCCAATTTCGGCAGTGTTCGACATTCGGAAACTTCGCTTCAGCGATGCCCCGGAAAATATTCCGGTGTCTCATTGGATGGAAGGAGAAAGGGAATAACATGATTTGTTTTGCAAAAGAACTCTACGGATTTTTTCGCTATGCCTTGATAGACCATTGTTCGAAGGACGAAAGCCGCTTACGCCACTTACGTTGGGAAGATTTGCTCGACGAAAGAACGAAACAAGCCATCACGGAATGGCGGCAGGCCGTTGATGTAGCGGAAGAGAAACGCGGTGCAGCTGCCACGGCTTTGGATAGCTTCCTTGAAGAACACAAGGATACATTTCCGTTGTTTGAGATGTTTTACACAAGGTCAATAGGCGACGTAACGCAGGCCATGGCGGCGCAGGACGCAAAAGACTGCGACGGACAGTATGCCTTTCTCCGTATTCCGTTCTAAGGAAACATGGCCAGCGCAGCAAAAATCGCTAACGCGAATCGGTCGCGGCCCGCGTCTACAGCCGCCTGCAGAATAGGGGAATTTGACAGATGGACAACAACCCTGTAGTTTGCACACATGAAATACACCACCAGGCAGGCCGCCAAGATTGTGGGAGTGCATCGGATAACGCTGCAAAATTGGATTACCGATGGCATCGTGCCAGCCCCGAAGATACAGAACATCGGCGGGGGCAGTGTGCGTTTATGGAGCAAACAGGACGTGGCGAAGACACGCAGGGCAATCAAAAAGAAGTCGCTCCTATTAGGCAGGCCAAGAAGCGAAGCATCGACCCGGACTTGAAGGAATTTATCGACAACGTAATCGCGCCGATTTTGGTGAAAGAATTTCTGATTATCGACCAAATTGAAGCAGAAGTGCGGGCCAGGCTGAAGGCAGCGCGGGCCGCACAGACTCCCAGGAAAGAGAAACCGTGAACGAGACAACCCGCTGTGCAATCTATGGCCGCTATTCCAGCGAAAAGCAGAACTCTCTAACAATCGACCAACAAATCCGGAAGTGCCGCGAGTACGCCGAGTCCCGCAGTCTGACCGTATTGGACAAGCACATCTACGCGGACGAAGCAATTTCCGGTGCAACGGACGACCGCGCTGGCTTAAGAAAGCTACTGGCCGCAGCGCGGGCACAGGCGAAGCCGTTCGACGTGGTACTCGTAGATGATACAAGCCGGATAAGCCGCGACCTTGAACATTCACTCGGAATCATGAAGCAGTTGAAGTTTGCAGACATTCGGGTCGCATTCATCAGCCAGGGTTTCGATACGGGAACCCCGCAATCGCGGACACTCCTTACCGTGCACGGCCTGGTCGATGAACTTTACATCGACGAACTTGCTAAGAAAACGTTTCGCGGTGTTGAGCAACGCGCCCTGAACGGATTGCATACGGGCGGCCGCGTTTTCGGCTACCGGCGTGTCCCAATTCAAAGCACCACCGAAACCGACAGCCATGGCCGACCGGTTATCAATGGTGTGCGGCTTGAAGTGCACCCCAGCCAGGCCGCCACGATTCGCAGAATCTTCGAACGCTACGCAACAGGCGATTCGATGAAGCGCATCGCTATGGACTTGAACGGCGAAGGAATTGCGTCGCCCCAGCCGCGGAAGGGAAGGTCGCAAAGCTGGTGTCCCAGTTCCATCCACCATATTTTGCACAACGAACGGTATCGCGGCATGGTCATCTGGGGAAAGACTTTCAAGCTGCGGTCACAGGAAACACGGAAGCGTATTTACAAGCGGAAGGCGGAAAGTGAGTGGTGCCGGACGGACGTTCCCGGTCAGCGAATCGTTTCCGACAAACTTTGGAACGCTGTCCGTGAACGCATGAAAACCGTGGGGCAAGTCTACGGCGGCGAAGGGAAGAACAGGCCGCGAAGCGGGCGTGCAGCCGGGTCGCCGTACTTGTTCACCGGCTTGCTGCAATGTTCCGAGTGCGGCGGCAGCATCACAATCGTTTCAGGTAAATGGAATGGTCGCCAGGACCACCGATATGGCTGTTCCCTGCATTGGTATCGCGGCGGCAAAATTTGCACGAACAACCTGCTTATTTACCGGAAGACTCTTGAAACGCAACTGCTTGGCGGTCTGGAGCAACGGGTTTTGAATCCCGAAGTTATCGAATACACGCTGCAAAGTTTAGAGAAGCAACTTATGCGGGGGATAAAGCGGCAGGGCGGCCAATCGGCACAATATCAAACGCGCGTGGACATAATCCAAAAGCAAATTCGCAACTGCACTTATGCAATTTGCGCAGGGAAAAGTTACCCTTCGCTAATGGAAAGGCTTTCCGAACTCGAACAGGACCTTGCGGATGCGAAGGCAAAACTTGCGAACGCTGAACCACGAACCATTCGCATCCAACTTCGTGACACGCGGCGATTTGTAGAAATGCGACTAAGACACTTGCAGTCAGTGCTAAACGGCGAACCCCGTTTGGCCCGTGCCGAAATTATGAAGCACGTGCAGAAAATCACCATGACCCCTGATTTGCTGGGGAAAACCTACATTGCGTCCGGAAATTGGGACCTGCTGGGGAACGTGGCTGTAACAATGGTGCCGGGGGCCAGAATCGAACTGGCTACGCCCGCCTTTTCAGGGCGGCGCTCTACCAATGAGCTACCCCGGCAATGCTGCAGCCTTAATAGTTTAGAGAGCGCTCAGCGCCTAGTCAAATTCCGCACGAGCTGCAATCTCGAACCCGTGCGGAATTCTTTTCGCAGCCACGATTCAGCGATTTGCGGTTACGGTACGACTGCGGTGATTTGCGATGACTTAACGCTCTCGGCTCCGCCGGAATTTACTGCCGTGACCACGTAGTAGTAGGTTTCGTCCGAAACAACGCTGCCGTCCGTGAATCTCGTTGACGCCGTAGGCGAAGAATTCAGGCGCGAGTACGAAGAGCCGGAAACCGTGGAACGGTAGATGTTGTAGCCGACCACGCCCGTAGAAGTGCTTGGCGACCAGCTGAGCGCCACGGAGTGCGCGGTACTGCTGATGCCAGTCCCGCTCACCGCGACTTTCGGCGCGGTATTGGTAGCGTTACTCACGACCGTTACGGTTCCGCTGAAAGCGCCGGTTGATTTTGGTGCGAAAACAATGTTCAGCGTCGCACGCTGTCCCGCGGCTAGAGTGGCGCCAGTAAGGCCCCCAGCGACGGTGTAGCTCGAGTTGCTGATGCTGAAGCCCGAGATCGTCACGCTGGAGTTGCCCGTATTGGTGAGCGTCACCGGCAGGGTCGTGCTGCCACCGACCGTCTCGTTGCCGAAGTTCAATGTCGAGCCCGATGCAACCAGCGACTTCGTGGAGCCGGAACCTGACCCGCTCAAAGGAACCGACAACACCAACGTGCTGTTGATGTTTTTCAATGCTAAGGTTCCCGAGAATGTCCCTGAAGAAGTTGGCGCAAAGCCCACGGTGATATACGCGGTGGCTCCTACACCCAGGTACAGAGGCAACGGTAACGAGCTGATACTGAAACCGGATCCCGTGGTAGATGCCACGGTGACGGTAATTCTGGTGGTACTGATATTTTTGACCGCGAGTGTCTGCGTGTTCCTGGCTCCCAGCGCCACGGTGCCGAATGATACGGTGGATGGCGACGAGGTCATCGCAGTGCCTTGTGCTGAGTTCGCGACCACCAGCGACACGGCACAGACCGCTACAAAGGCGGCAAGCATGGAAAGGTGCCGGTGGGAGGCGCCTCCGGGTTGAAGGTTAGTCAAAAAGGCTTGCTGGAAAACCTTACAAAAAAGATCGTACCGGAAAAATACCGGGGTCCTGGATAAGTTCATGCCAGAACCAGCGTACGGGTCGCATAGCTCGCGAATCTACTGAACAGGAGCGAAGATTGTGGTCGATGGTCTTACTTAGACCTGTCGGGAAGGACAGCCCTGTACCGAAGGACAGGTTTTTCAGGAGAAACGTTCTTCTAATAGAACTTTAATGGTTTTGCGGCAAGCCGATCCTACTGCATCGATTCATCAAATTCCTTCATCCAGCTCTTGCCCTTGAGCACTTCGCGCGGCCGTGTTCCATCCGGCGGGCCCACAATTCCGTCTTTTTCCATCAAATCAATCAAGTGCGCTGCGCGCCCGTAACCGATGCGCAATCGTCGCTGCAGCGTAGAAGTAGAAGCACGACCCATCTCGCACACCACGCGCACGGCATCCTGATACAACTCGTCGTCGGCTTCCTGGCCGCCGGCCTCACCCGCCGTGCCGCCCTCCACCTTGCCGTTTTCATCCTTCGGCGCTTCCAGCAGTTGCTCGTTGTACTTCGCCTGCGCTTGCTGCCGCCAGAAATCGCACACGTCGACAATTTCGTCTTCACTTACCAGCGGCCCATGAATCCGATGCAGCCGCGCCGAGCCCGCCGGCAAGTACAGCATGTCGCCTTTGCCCAACAGCGACTCCGACCCGTTCGAATCCAGAATCGTCCGCGAATCCACTTTGCTGGCCACCCGGAACGATATGCGAGCAGGGAAGTTGGCTTTGATCAAACCTGTAATCACGTCCACGCTCGGACGCTGCGTTGCCAGAATCAGGTGAATGCCCACCGCGCGCGCCATTTGCGCCAATCGCGTGATGGACTCCTCCACATTGTTGGTGTCCACCATCATCAGGTCGGCCAACTCGTCGATGATGATCACCAGGTAGGGAAGCGGCTTGTGTTCGCTCTCCTCCACGTTTTCAAACAGCGAAAGTGATTGCTGCTTCTGGAACGTACGGTTGTACTGGTCAATGTTGCGCACACCGCGCTGCGCCAGTAACTTCAGCCGGCTTTCCATTTCGCGTGTAGCATTGCGCAGCACGTTCGAAGCAACCTTTGGGTCCGTTACCACCGGTGCGATCAGGTGCGGAATGCCCTCATACAAATTCAATTCCAGCCGCTTCGGATCGACCAGCACCATCTTCACGTCATCAGGAGTCGCCTTGTACAAAATCGACATCATCAAGGAGTTGATGAACACGCTCTTGCCCGTGCCTGTCGAGCCGGCGATCAGCAGGTGCGGCATGCTCGCCAGGTCGGTTACGCGAATGCGCCCATGCAGGTCGCGCCCCATTGCCAGCGTCAATTTGCTCGGCGAACCTACAAATTCCTGCGCCTCGATGATTTCCCGCAGAGCAATCGTCTGCCGGTTTAGGTTCGGCACTTCGATGCCAATCGTGGATTTTCCCGGGATGCGCTCGATCAGAATGGACTCGGCCTGCAACGCCAGACACAAATCCTCGGTCAGCGCGATAATCCGGCTGTACTTGATGCCCGCTTCCGGCTTGAACTCGAATGTGGTCACCACCGGGCCAGGATTGATCTGCGTTACGCGGCCCTGCACGTCAAACTCCAGGCACTTTTCTTCAATCGCCCGCGCGCGTTCCTTCAGTTCATCTTCATCCAGCTTCTGCGAACGCTCTCCCTCCCGCAGCAGACTTACCGAAGGCAGTTTGTAGTTCGTATTGCCCTTGGCAATTTTGGGATCTCCGGACTTCTTCGCTTTTTCGGGCTTGTCCTGGTTCAGAAAGAGAATCGGAGCCTTGTGGCCGGAACTGTTTTCGTCTTGCTCGTCCTCTTCCTCCGTTGCTGTTTTTCCTTTGCCGTTGAAAATGTCGCTCTGATCTGCCAGGCGGATTGTCTGCGGCTCCTCGTCCAACCCGGCTGCACCGCCTTGTGACTTGATCGGCTTGCGCCCTTCCAGCCGGTTGGCTTCCACACGCCGCCGCATGCGGTCCTGTTCGCGTCGTTCGCGCCAATCGTGCCAGCGCGCCTGGGCCCGCTGCAAAATCCCCAGCTTATCCATCGCGCCAATCGGCCCGTGCGGCCCGCTGGCCCAGGCGTGCGCCCGTCCAAATGAAAAGGTTGTGGTCAAGAAAGTCGCGGTGACGAGCAGGGCCAAAGTGACGATCAACGCTCCGGCCTTGTTGAACCCTGCCGTCAGTGCGCCGGACAGCAACGCCCCGATCATTCCGCCCGAAGGTATCGCACCTCGCACGTCAGGGAAGTGAATTAATGCGAGCAATGCAGGAAGGAACAACAGCAGCAATGCGTATCCGAATAGCGTGGCCTTCTGCGACTCTACGGGGCGGCTTCGGAACCATTTGATGCCCAGCCAAAGCGCCGCCATCGGAATTAAGAACGCCGAATAACCAAGCAGCTGGAACATTGCGTCTGCCGTGTATGCTCCGAATGGCCCAATCAGGTTGTGCACCAGCCCATCCCGAGCCGCCGACACGTTAAACGACGCATCGCCCGGCCAATACGTAAACAGGGCCGCTGCCACCAGCAGTGCGAACGTCAGGCACAAAAATCCAATCAGTTCATTCAGCCGCTTGTTTCCGGTAGGTGTCAGAAAGCGCACGCGTGAATTCTCCTCAGACTTTGGGGAAGGCTGAGTGCCACAAGCGGTTTGGCGCTATCACCCGCCTGCGTGGAGGAACCGCAAAAGCACCCAAATCATACCAAACGAACCCGCCGAAATCACCGCCGGCTCCGCAGTTGTCAAGCGACGTGTTCAATTGCCAATCACCCGACAACGGGCACTGCCCGCGATTCAATAATGTCATGGTCCGCTGTGAGCAGCGTGAGTCCTTCGACGAGCGCCGTCGCTCCCATGATCAGAGTCTTAGTAGGCCCATGGCCCAGGCCAGCACTGCGCTGCCTACAACGATTCGGTAAATGGCGAATGGCCCAAAGCCCCTGCGGCGCACCCACGCCAGAAACCACGCCACCGCTGCATACGCCACAATGAAGGAGACTACGAATCCGATGGCCAATACGACCCAGCCGTGCGCATCAATATGCGAGACGCCGATCGCATTCTCGCCCTTGCCCCGCAGCGATTTCAGCAGGTCATAGCAGGTCGCTACCACCATCGTTGGAATCGAAAGGAAAAAAGAAAAATCCAGCGCCGCCGAGCGCGACATCCCGACCAGTTGTCCCGCCGCAATCGTCGACATGGACCGCGACGTTCCCGGAAATACTGCCGAGAGAATCTGGCATCCTCCAATCCATACCGCCTGGCCAATGCTCATCGCTTCCATTCGCCAGGTGTCAATCAGTGAATTCGGGGCGCTCTGTCCCGCCGCCTCAGATTTTGCGTTGCGCGCGTCCACCAGCCACATCACGATTCCGCCGATCACCAGAGAACTTCCCATGATCGTCAGACTCTCCAAATGTTTACCGATTATTTTGGTGAACAGGAATGCTGGAAT
>Ga0068863_100005988_pt1 | contig 11926 bp, 9 predicted proteins | sample KBSSwiS62_FD_66596 | JGI IMG/M metagenome (GOLD analysis project Ga0068863, IMG submission 66596) | Switchgrass rhizosphere microbial communities from Kellogg Biological Station, Michigan, USA - KBS Switchgrass S6-2 | ecosystem: Host-associated > Plants > Roots > Rhizosphere > Soil ...
CGTTCACGATCAAGACGCAGCGGACGCTGCAGGCCGACACGGAGTTGCTCGAGGATGTGTGCGAGAACGAGCGGTCGCGCGCGCGGTTCGTCGTCGACACCAGCGTCACGATCACCCCGGCGGTCGCCGCCAGCTATGCCGGTGTCTACGAGCTGGGCGGCCGCGAGGTCGTCATCACGGCGACCAACGATCTGTTGTTCGTGCGCGGCTTGAACGAGCCAAAGCTGCCGTTGATACCAACGTCGCAGACGCAGTTCATGTCCACGGCGACACCCGCCGGCTTCGAGTTCGTCAAGGATGCGCAAGGCAAGGTGACGCATCTCATCGTGCGCGGGAACGCGCCCGAGCAGAAGGCGGTTCGCAAGAGTCCGTGATCGTTCGTGCCGTTGGTGACCGTCTTCAGCTGATCACGCAGCCCGATCACGCCTATCTCGCACGACGAGTCATGGCGCACTGCGCGCCGCTCGCGGTGCGCGCCCGCCGAAGCGAGATTCTCTACGCCATAGCGGAACACGACAACGGCTGGACCGAGGAAGATGCGTCGCCGCGCGTGAATGCGGCCACCGGCCAGATAGTCGACTTCGTCAGCGCGCCGGCCAGCGTGCGACAGAAGGTGTGGCCGCGTGGCGTCGCGCGTCTCGCCGACGATCCGTGGGCCGCGGCGCTGGTCGCGCAGCACGCGATCACGGTCTATGACCGATTTCGGTCGGAGGGCGAATGGCGGCCATTTTTTGCCGGGATGGAGGAGTCGCGAGACCGGATGCTCCGCGTGGACGGTGGCTCGCTCGCGGACCTTCTGGCGGACTACGTGTTCGTCCGGCTCGCCGATTTGATTTCGCTGACCTTCTGCACCGGCTGGGTCGATGAGCAGCGCTTCGGCAAATGGACCGTGCAGCGATTCGACGCACGCGTCGTTGTCTCGCCCGTGGCCTTCGACGAGACCGAGATTCCGATCGAGATTGGAGCGAAGGAGATTCGCAACCAGCCGTTTCGATCGGACGAGGAACTGCGCGATGCGTTGCGCGAAGCTCCGGTGATCATGCTCGAGGGTGCCGTGACCGCGTCGTGATCATCCGGCGCATTCACAACGACATTACAGCCGTTGATCTTTCGTTTCGCGGATGGACACCAGGCCGATCAGCGTCAGCAGGGCGGCCGCGAGCACGTAATAGCCGACATATTGCAGGCCGTAGTTCTGGGCGAGCCAGGTGGCGATGTAGGGGGCCAATGAGGCGCCGAAAATGCCCGCCATGTTGAAGGTGAGCGAACTGCCGGTATAGCGGACGCGCGTGGGAAACAGCTCCGACAGCGTCGTGCCGAGCGGTCCGTACGTGAGTCCCATCAAAGACAGCCCTATCACCATCGCGAATGCTGCACCGACGAGCCCGGACGAGAGCAGCGGTGCCATTACCAACCCGAAGGCTCCGATGGCGATGGTGACCCAGATGAGCGTGCGGCGCCGCCCTCGTTCGGCGATGACGGCGCTGATGGGAATCGTTATCGCGAAGAAGACGATGCCAAGCAGCTGAACGAGGAGGAACGTGTTGCGGCTGTAACCCAGCACGCTCGTCCCCCATGACAAGGCGAAGACCGTCATCAGATAGAACAGGACGAACGTTTCGATCGAGGCGAGCGTGCCCAGCAACAGCGTGCGCGGGTGTTCACGGAACACGTCGAGCATCGGTACCTTCGCACGTTCCTCGCGCATCGCCGCCTGCTGGAATACCGGCGTCTCGGTGATCGCAAGGCGAACGTACAGTCCGACCAGGACGAGCGCGGCACTTGCCAGGAACGGGATGCGCCACCCGAACTCGAGAAACTGCTCCTCAGTCAACCGCTCCGACAGGATGAGGAAGGAACCGCCAGACAGGAGAAACCCGATCGGCGCGCCCAGTTGCGGGAACATGCCGTACCAGGCCCGTCGTCCTGGCGGAGCGTTCTCGACGGCGAGCAGCACGGCGCCGCCCCATTCGCCGCCGAGGCCAAGCCCCTGACCGAAACGGCACAGCGCGAGCAGTGCCGGCGCGGCGATGCCGATCGTCTCGTAGGTCGGGAGCAGCCCGATGGCGACGGTCGAGAGGCCCATCGTGACGAGCGCGGCGACGAGTGTTGCCTTGCGTCCGATGCGATCGCCGAAGTGACCGAACAGCGCCGATCCGATCGGCCGCGCGAGGAATGCGATCCCGAACGTGGCAAGTGACGCGAGCACCGCCGACGCGGGATCGGATGCCGGAAAGAACAGGCGTGGGAACACCAGGACCGCTGCCGTGGCGTAGATGTAGAAATCGAAGAACTCGATCGTCGTGCCAATCAGGCTGGCGAAGAGGACCTGGCCCGGCGTGTTGACCGACGGCTCGGCGGCAACCATGGCTGACGCGTGTTGAGACATTGGGGATTTTGTATCACGCGCCGGCGCGCAGATCTGTGAAGGGGTCTGGCCTCACGAGCGCAGATTTGTGAAGGGGTCTGACCCCGCACGTTAGCGTACGAAGCTGGTCAGCGCCGACATGAACGTGTCCATGTCGAATGTGATCCCAATGCTTCCGCGCACGTTCTTTTCCTGGATCAACTCGGTGCGATTGGCCGCGGTGACTGATATCGGTACTTTCGCGCCGCTGTCCTTGATCGGAATGGTGATCTTCCCCTGGAACGAGGCGACGTGTCCCTGGAGCGCCGTACCCACGCCCACCAACTCTCCTCCTGTACTGCTTACGGTGTCGTTCGGAAGGTAGGAGTAGCGCACTGCGACCGTGAGAATCGGCGCCGGCATTCCGTTTCCGAGCGGCCGCTCGAGCTGTGCGACCAGATTGATCGACTTCATGGCCTGCGCAGCTCCGGTTGGTGTCGACGTGTATGTGCTCACACTTCCATTCACGGTGAGATCGGTCTTTCGAGAGGCTCCGAGTCCGGCCTCGAAAACGCCAGTCCACGTGTAGAGATCAGGGAGCGCTTCGTCCCGCGTTGCCGTCGAGTCGAAGGTCACGAGCGGCCCCTTTGCAGCAAGAGCGTAAATCTGCTCGATGGACGACTGCACTCTCCCTAGTTCGGCCGCGTAGGCATCGAGCGCCGTCGTCACATCGGCGGGCATCGGCAACGTCTCGAGCTTCTTGAGTCGATCGGTCAACAGTGCCGAGTAGGCCGCAACAGCTGCATCGACGTCGCCACTGCCCGTGAGCGGCTTCTTCTCGATCGTGCTTTCCACCACCGCGGTGAGATCGTTCTCCCACTGGGTATACGCACCCCACTGCCCGAGTGCGTCATTGAGCATTCGAACTGACGTACGGTACCGCGTGGCCGAATCGGACATTTGCACCAGCGCTCCCCATTGGGCTGCGTACTCAGGGGAAGCGGGGTCTCGTCGATTGATGAGCGTGACTCTCGCCGCCCACGAGGCGAGTTGCTGATCGCTGCCGGTGAACACGCCTGGCTGCGTGCCTCTCGATACGTCGAACGTCGCTGCCAGAGAAAAGCGTCCCCACAAACGCTGGCCGCTGCTGCGGATGTAGTCGTCGTTCAGGTCAATGAGGCTGCTGCCCTGAAGCGCCTTGAGGAGGCCTACGGGACTGGCGCGAAACGTCACCGTCGTACCGGAGATGTCCTGCGTCAGCGCTCCTCTCTCGACCGCGAACCCGAAGATGCGCGGCGCGAGTCCCTTCATCGCAAGCGAGGTGCCTCCATTCGCGTTGGGCGGCGATCCAATCTGTTTATCGACACGCGACGCCTCGAGTGCCTTCAACAGAGTGGCGTATGCGGCGCGCTCGGAATGAGCCGCCATGAGGTACGCGGCGATGAGCTGGCGATTGCCCTGGCCGATTTGAAGCGTGAATGGCGTTGGAACCTTGCCCGCAGCGGCCCTCGCGCCTGCGACGATGTCGGCGATCACGGAAGGACGGCGATCCGGCGGCGCCTCCTTCGCGCTACGTTGAGCCAGGACCGGAGCCGCCGACGCGAGGAGGACAACGAGACACAGCGCAGCGGATCGTCGTTTCACTTCCCCCTCCCAGGTTTCGTTTTTGGCTTTGGCTTCGTCGCGCGCGCCGGAGCGCCCGTCTTCTTCTTCGCGGGAGCGGCGGCCTTCGCGGGAGCCGCCGCCGCTGCCGCAGTCGGCTTCGCCGCCGCCTTGGCCGCAGCGAACGCCACCACCGCGCTGGCAGGGGCAACGGACAGGGAGTACTGGTGCACGGGAGCAGGGTTGTTCGTCGTGCACATCAGGAAGTCGGGGTCCGAACTGCCGTCCACGATCGCAATGCCGACGACGCAGGTGGCGCCTTGCGGACCAGCCAGAGCGATGTCCATCGCCACCGAGGCGCCAGCCGTCGCGGGAAGTTGAAATTGTCCGTTGGATACCAGTTGACCGTCGATGGACACGCCAACCTGACCGCCTCCATCGAGCTTCGTGCTGATTGAGACCGTTTCACCCGGCTGACCGACGTACGTACGAGCCTGCAGGCGGTGCATCTCTTTGCTCCTTCGATCAGGAGATAACGAGACCGATTTGTGTTTCGTACAAAGGGGGAGACAGCTAGCGCTTATCGACGACGACCACGCCTGCTTTGACGGTGACCTTCGTCTTCAACCAGTTCCAGTAGCCCTCCAGAGGATCGCCGTCGAGGAGGACGATATCGGCCAGTTTGCCCGCCTCCAGCGTGCCGAGCTGATCTCCCATCTGGATGTACGACGCCGTGTTCGGCCCCATGATCTGGACCATGTCTTTCATCGAGAACATCAGGTTGAACGACTTGAGTTCGTGCTCGAGGCCGGCTCTCGGGTCGTAAGTCGTGTCCGTACAGTAACCGAGCACGACACCGGCGTCCCAGACAGTCCGCGCGTTGACCGGCATGTATCCGGCTTCTTCTCCCAGGCGGACACCGCCGACGATCGATTGCGGCCAGTCCTTGCCGTCGCGAAATCGCGGCTTGTTGTCGTTGGCGAATACGCCGAACACCGGCGCGCCGAAGCCAATCGTCGCCAGCACTCTGGCGCCTGAGGCAGCAACTTTCCTGGCGTCCTCGGCGCTCGTAAAGTCCTTGTTGGGGAGATGCACCAGCAGCTTCACGCCAGCGTCGACTGCCGCCATCATCGCCGGTGTGCTCACGGCGTGCACCTGGATGAACACCCGCGCACGACAATCGATCCGCGCTCGATCACGGCCGCGTTGGGGCCGATGATGCGAGCGTTGGTGATGGTGACGTCCTGGGCGTGTGCCGGTGTCAGTGCTGCCAACGTGAAGCACGCGAGTGTCGTTGCGAGCAGTCCTATAGACGGGCGTGTCGTCATCGAGATCTCTCTGGAGGCCTGGAATCCGGAGAATAGCACGTGATGATCACCAGGGCGGGAGCGTCATGAAGAGGAATTCCTTCAAGTAGCTGTCGTGAGCGGCGCGGAGTTCCGCGCCGGTTCCCTCGAAGAAGATCCGTCCTTCGTGCAGGACCATGAACCGGGCATGCTCGGCGGCTGTCTCTTCGATCTGCACGTGGCCGTTCGCGCGGGTGGCCTCGTGCATGGCGATGTAGAACGCGTCCCGGATCTGGTGCGTCACCATGATCGACGTCACCTGTTCCAGATCGCGCAGCTTGACGATCTCATCGTCGACCGAGCTGGCGATGATTGGATCGAGGCCCGTCGTCGGATCGTCGAAGAGCAGGAGGCTGGGCCTGGTCGCCATCGCCCGGGCTATGGCGACCCGGCGCCGCTGGCCGCCCGAAAGCTCGGACGGCATTCGCTCGCCGTATTCGCTGAGGCCGACGAAGCCCAGGACTTCGAGTACGCGTTTGCCGACCTCTTCGAGCGGGAGCTCGCTTTCCTCGTAGAGGCGGTATCCGACGTTCTCGGCCACCGTCAGGGAGTCAAACAGCGCAATCTCCTGGAATGACATCCCGATATCGGTACGCAGGCGCAGAAGATCTCGTTCAGGCATCTGGTCGATGCGCTCACCGTTGACGACGATCGTCCCCGCGTCCGGGCGCAGCAATCCGAGAATCAGCTTGAGGACGATCGACTTGCCGGCGCCGCTGGCGCCGAGCAGGATCCTCATGCTGCCCTTGGGCACGCTGAAGCTGATGTCTTTGAGCACGACGTGATCGTCGAAGGCGAACGACACGTTGTCGAAAACGACGGCATCCGAATCCACGGAGCCATCTTTGCACACGAGGGCCGACGCTTCCACGCGATGCCAGCGCGATGGGTCAACGAGCCGGCCGAACCGTGATGGCGGCGAGCGCATACGGGTGCCTGGACTGATCGAGCCGTGCCGCAAGCCGGCGGATCAGGTTGCTCCATTCCGATTCATTGATCGACGAAGGGGCGATGCGCTTCGCCCGCAGCGGCCGACCGCGGAACGCCGCTGCCCAGTCCGGCCGATCGCGTCCCGTCGAATCGAGCGCGACGACGTCGAATCCGGGCCCGTCCTTGTAGAGAGCGACCAGGCCGCTGCCGCGATCGTTGCCGATATCGACGGCAAGCCAGGCGACACGTCCGCGCGCGCTGTCCTCGAGATGAGCGAATACGCCTTCAACGAGCGGATGGCCGGACGCGAAGAAGTCGATGGTCTCGTCTTCGACCGCCTCCTCACGATCGAACGAGCCGACAAAGGCCGATCCGCCGGCAACACCGGGAAGGCTGTCGACTAGCGCCTCGTTGCCCAACTCGATGGCATACGTCCGGCGTCCGCGCGTGTGCTCGACCCTAAATCCAAGTCGAGTGCAGACGGCAACGACGACTTCTTCGTTGAGCGCATCGAGCTCTGACGGAACGCGCGCGAGGAGACCGGCGGCCATCTCCGATCGATAAGGATCGCGATGCAGTTGCTGATAGGCCGCTTCGCGGATGCGCGTACGCGCGGCGTGAGCATCGCGCACGAGCGCTGCGAGGCGCGCGTCGGACAGCGATGAGAGCGGATCCGACGCGATGTCTTCGATAGCGCCTTCCATCTGCGCGAGTTGCGGCTCGATGCCGGCGGAAGGCTCACGGAACAGGCCCAGTTCCTCGAAGAGACGCACCACGTCACGGCCGATGCCGTCCGGCGGTTGAAAGTACGCGACTTCTACCGGGATGCGGCGGCCGATCCGATCGAGCCGGCCAATGCGCTGCTCCACGGCAGAGGGCTTCCAGGGAAGGTCGAACATGATGAGGCGACGGCAGAACTCGAAATTGCGTCCCTCGCCACCGCTCTCGGTGGAGACCAGCAGACTCGGGCCGTTGGGATCGCGGAACAGCACGACTTCCGTATCGCGACGCGCAGGTGAGAGGCCTTCGTGAAAGACACCGCTGGCCAGCTGCGCTCGATGGCTGAGCGCGGTACGCACCATCTCCAATGTCTCGCGATGCGCGACGAAGACGAGTGTCTTCTCCCTGGCCTCTTTCCATCGCGGCGCGAGCGACAGCAGCCACTCGAGGCGAGGGTCGGACTGGTCCATCGCCGCGGCCCGCTCACGCAGATCCGAATCGTCCGGCCCGAGGATGGCACTGAGTGCCGCACCCGATGCAAGGGCACGGCGGATCCGCTCGCTCTTCTTTCGCTGCGCGACGGCATCACGCGCCGGCGCGCTGCGCACGACCGTTTCGACAGCCGCCCGCGCGTGCGACCGTGCCGGGTCGAGCGCAATGGGAATCGCGACGCGCGGCGGCAAGCCGCCGATGTCAGTGCGGCGCGTCGAGCTGGTGCACGGTGGAAGCGGCGTGCCGAGCGCGAGGCGTGCTTCGAAGCTGATGTCCTCGGGGAACTCGCCGGGGCGCAGCAGCTGCAGCAGCCGGAAGAACCCGTGCGTGTCGTCTTCGAGCGGCGTGGCGCTGAGGAGCAGGAGGTGACGGCCGAGCGCGGCAATCGGCGCGATCGCCCGCCAGGCAGGTTCACCGGGATGTCCCGGTGGCCGGCGAAGCCGTTGCGCCTCGTCGACGACGAGCAGATCGATGCCCGCCTGAACGGCTAGCGCGGTCAGGTGTGGACGCTCGGCCAGCATCTCGAGGGCAATGACCGCGCGGCGGTGTACGTCGAACGGGTTGAAGTCTGCGCCGAAGTCGCGCGCGACATCCGCAAGGCGCGGCCCGTCGAGCAGCGTGAAGACCTGGTGATACTTGCGCCAGAGTTCACCCAACCATTGCACCGTCAGCGCCTCTGGCACCACCACGAGACAGCGCTCGACTTTTCCCGTGTGCACGAGACGATTCAGGATCAGCGCGGCTTCAATCGTCTTCCCGAGGCCGACCTCGTCGGCGAGGAGCCACCGTACCGGCTCGCTCGCGCTCGCGCGCTCCGCGACATACAGCTGGTGCGGAAAGAGCCTTACGCGTCCGCCCAGGAATGAGCCAAGAGCATCGGTCTCGCGCAATGACAAGAGATGAAGTACGTCCAGCCGTGTCAGGAACTCTTTCGCATCGTCGACGTCGCCTCCCGTCAGGCGTTCGGTCAAAGGCCGCTCGACATCCAGTCTCGAGCGATCGGAATCCGGGTCGACGGGGATCAGCGCGTCAGTGTTGGCGGCGAGGCGAAGCCTGGTCCCGGCGCGCGGGAACTCGACCACGAGCGCTCGCCCCTCGATGGCCGCAACACGCCCGATTCCGAGCTCCGGGTTGAAACGGTGGGTGAGGTAATCTCCCTTGGTCCAGTTCTGCAACCGGTTCCATTGCGATTCTCGATTGTGTGTAGCCATCGTCCTTGGTTCTTGGGCCTTGGTTCCAGGTCCGTCCTCAGTCCATTCGTCCTTGGTGCGTTGTGGACCATGGACAAAGGACCCGGGACGGACCTGGACCCAAGCACGAAGGACCAAGGACTGACAGCTACGCCGAACTGCACATTGCGCTATCGAGCTCGATCCTCGCCATTCACGCGCTCGAAGACCCGCTCTGGCGGCGGCAGCCCTTTGGCCTTGGCTTCTTCGGCGGCCTTCTCGTAGGCGCGCTCGGCGCTGAGCGCGTTGCGCATGGCGTTGTTGCCTTCGTGACATCCATACTCGTAGATCTCGTAGCCCGGTTGACTCGTGATTGTCATCCGGAAAGTCCATGGCTTCGTGAACGTCGCCGGGTCATCAACATGGATTTCGTAGTCGATCATCTGCGGATCGATGCGCGTGAATCGCTCGACCATCCGCAGTTCCTGGCTGTGCGCCGTGCCGCCGACCGCGGTTCGGTCCGTGAAGTTTCGCGACTCGATGACGAGCGTGTCACCTTCGTAGTGGCCGCGCGAATCGCCCATGAGGAGATGGAGATTGGACCCAAGGGCGGGACGGCCGTCGAGTGGAATCACGCGCGTGTCATGCACCATCTCGTAGCTGATGACGACCGAGTCGGGCGTCTGGATGATGCGCGCACCGTTACCGTAGACGGCCGGCATGAACGATCCAATCGCCCCGCGCGTGATGCACCGGTCGTACAGCCCGAAGTCCTGGACTTTCTCCCACGGACCGACGCCGAACGACCCCTGCGCGCGCGGTCGTGCCCGCGCCGCAGCCGTCAGTGCGGGAACGCGGCCATCTGGCGGATCGATGACCATCGAGGTGTAGCTGAAGTCGCGCGACCCTTCCTCGTTGCGGAACGTGCCGGTCCTGGCGTTATCGACGTCACGCGCATTGGTTCGCTGCTTCGCGCGGTCGGCGAACTCTTCGTCCGTCATGTAGATGCGTGTGCCGAAAGACGCCGGCCGCTGCATCGGTACGCCGCGCATGTCGTCAGTCGTCCAGATACCTTCGAGGTCCGGCTGTCCCCATGCATTGCGCGGTGCCTTCCAGTGCGGGTTCACTCGCTTGGCCGCTGCGGCATCGGCCGACCCCTTGGCCTGAGCCGCGGCCGGAGTCGTCCACGTAACAAGCAGAGTGCATGCGATCAGGACGCCGACACCCGCAGTGAATCGCCGAATCATTAGTCCCTCCGTTGTAATGGCCTATGAACCCACAATCGACTGGTATAACAGTGTCGCGAAATTCGCTCGAATCGGGAAATCGCCACCGATCAGTTGCGTACAGTAGATGGCTACCAGGTCTTCCTTGGGATCGATGAGGACGTGGGTCGACGCTGCGCCCGACCAGCCGAATTCACCGACCGACCCGATGTTGCCGCGCTCGGCCGGGCTCATGAGCACGGAGACACCAAGGCCATAACCTGTGCCGGGACCAACCCCGCCGGCGGCAAGAGCAGCAGGCGTCAGATGATTGGTCGACATCAGCTCGACGGTCTTGGGGCTGAGCAGGCGCACGCCGTTCAACTGGCCCTTGTTCAACAGCATCTGTGCGAAGAGCGCGTAGTCAGCAATTGTCGTTGCGATGCTGGTGCCGCCAAACACCTGGTCGCCGTAGTTGCTGCCCATGGGGCTCGTGTCGACGACGAGCGTGCCCTTTTGCATCGTGTAGAGCGCCGGCACGCGCGACTTCTTGTCCGCGGGGATCTTGAACATCGAGTCGTTCATCTCGAGCGGCCGGAAAATCCGCTGACGAACGAAGTCATCGAATTTCTGCCCCGAGAGTTTTTCGACCAGCGCTGCCTGCACGTCGTGGGCGACGCTGTACACCCAGCGTTCGCCCGGCTGATAGAGCAGCGGCAGCTTCCCCAGTTTCTCCATCAAGCCCGTGAGATCGGTCGCAAACAGATCCGCGTCCGCATAGGCCTTGTCGACCGGCGTGGAACCGAATCCGTAGCTGAATCCAGCCGAATGCCGGAAGACATCCTGGATCGTGATCTGCCGTTTCGGCGAATCGAGCAGCATCCCGCCCTGTGATGTGCTGCCGGCATACACCTTCATGTCGGCGACTGCGGGGAAGTAGCGCGACAGCGGATCGGTGAGCTGGAACTTGCCTTCCTCGAACAGCATCAGCAGGGCGACCGATGTGATCGGCTTGGTCATCGAGTACATGCGGAAGATGTCGTCGCTGCGCGTCGGCCGGCCGGTGGCGAGGTCGGCCTTGCCATAGGCGTCCACGTGCACCACCTTGCCGTGACGGGCGATGAGCGTGACGACACCCGGCGTGCGGCCGGCGTCCACGTACTCGTGTATCGCCTTGTTCATGCGTGCCAGCCGTTCGCTCGAGAGCCCGACCTCCTCAGGCGCAGACGACGGCAATGCCTTTGAGCTGATACCTGCCGATCCAGCGGTGATCAGCAGGCCGGCGAGCACGATGGCGACTGTGCGAGTCAGTCCGAACATACAAATCTCCTGGCAAGCGCACGCATGGCCGTCTTATCTTGCCAGATCTGTCCGCCGCCGACGACCTATGTCGCCACCACAGGCGGCAAGCGCCTGATGAAATCAACGCGCTGAGTTCAGTACAGACGTGATGCAGGGCTTGCCCCGGCGGACACGCCGGTCGCAGAAGGGAATAAAGAAGCGGCGGGTCTTGGAGACCCGCCGCTCTACCAGGTTCTTCCGGTTATCGGGAGGCGGACGGCGCGCCGCCGCCGGCGTTGAACTCACGGCGCGTTAGGAGCCCGTCGCCGTCAGTGTCGTATCGGTCGAAGACCCGCCGCGACCACCGCCACTCGTCCGGTCTCAGGATGCCGTCCCGATTCGTATCGAGGCTCTCGAAGCTGACAGTGCTACTGTCGGCCGATGAGACGCTCGTGAACTCGGCGACGCTGAGCGAGCCATCTCGGTTGCGGTCAGCGCGCCGGAAGTAATCGGCGCTGTGGAACCACTCACTCGAGGTGATCCGATTGTCGTCGTTGCGATCCAGCTGACGGAATGTTTCCTCCGTCCAAGTCTCAGGCGCGTCGGGATTGAAGGCGATCTCCGCGCGACGAGCTGCTCCCCGCCGGGCGCCCGGCTGAATTTCGTCACCGGAAAGCACGCCGTCCCGGTTCCAGTCCTGAGCCTCGAATGACGCCTGATTCCCGTTCCATTCCTCGCGCTCGATCACGCCGTTGCCATTGCGGTCCATGTTCTGGAATCGGTTACGGCCGTTGTTATTCGCGGACCCAAATCCTCCGCCGCGGCAGTATCGTC
>Ga0068863_100005998_pt1 | contig 11913 bp, 3 predicted proteins | sample KBSSwiS62_FD_66596 | JGI IMG/M metagenome (GOLD analysis project Ga0068863, IMG submission 66596) | Switchgrass rhizosphere microbial communities from Kellogg Biological Station, Michigan, USA - KBS Switchgrass S6-2 | ecosystem: Host-associated > Plants > Roots > Rhizosphere > Soil ...
CGTGACGTCCACGCCGAGCGATCCGAGATAGCCGGCGTGCAGCATGTGCGTCGGGTTGGTCTTCTGCAGGTCGTACGCGAGCTGCGCGCCATCCGCGTTCGTGATCGGATGCACGACGACGTTGACCTTCTTCAGCTTCTCGCGGTACACGGGATCGGTCAGCAGGAGCTCGGCCATCTTCAGCACGTGGCTGGTCGACGACACTTCGTTTGCGTGCTGCCGCGCCGAATAGACGATGGTCGGCTTCATCGTCGTCTGCTTGGCCTGCGACCAGTGGGATGCCTGGATCGGCGGCATCAGATCCATCGCCCAGACGTCTTTGCCGAGATAGCTCTCGCCAACCTTGTAGACAGTCGCTTCTTTGAACGACGACATCTTCGCGAGGATGCCGTACGCCTCGGGCGGTGGAATCGGGGTGTCCCATTGGACGTCGGCCGCTGCGTATTTCTTGATGTCCGGGAAAGACACCGGCGATCCATTCGGCTCGAGCGTCGCGATTACTTCGTTGCCGGGTTTGCTGTCGTGCTCCCAGGCGATCGCCACTCGGAGAGCGCCGAGGTGGTGATACGCCAGCGATTCGCGATAGAGACCCGCGGCGCGAAGCTTGGCGAGATTCGCGAACACCGCGTTCGCCTGCTCCGCGGAGACGACCGTCCGATCGACACGCTCGTCGGCGGTGCGCTGCACGAGCGCGTCACGTTCGTCTTTTTCAGTATCGACCTTCAGCCGCAGATCGAGCCGCTCGATGCCGTCGCGGCCCGCACGGACGGCGGCGGCCAGCGTCTGCGGCCGGTCGACCGCGATCTTCGGGATGTCGAGGCGCGCTTCGCCACGTCGGCCGCCGCGCTCGACGTATTCGACCACGACAGACGGACGCGGCGCGTCGAAGCCCGTGATCGAAATCTTCGCGCGGCCTGCCTTCCCGTCAGCCTTCGGATGCACGATCGGGATGACACGGCCGGGATAGGCGAGCCCGGCGCCGCGCGTGAAGCGGCCCATCACGTCGAAGAAGTGGAGCGTGTTGAAGTAAATCTCCTCGTGCAGCGCTTCCATCGATGAGATCTGTTCCTGATCGATCGGGAGTCGGTACTCCGGCTCACTGAGCGTGAGGTCCACGGTCAGCTCGCCGAAGAATGGCGCATCGTCGGCGCGCGGTTTGCCTTTGCCGAGCGCCATGACGTGGTCGTAGAGCGCGGGCAGCGTCTTCGACTGGAAGTGATCCCAGAAACGCTCGGGATCGGTGGCAATCCGCTCGTCGGCGACAACCCGGCCGGCCACGTCGGCCTTGATCCATCCGGTGGTCACCCGCACGTGCTCGTAGTCGGGGAATCGATCGAAGAAGGCGCGTTCGACGAATTTCGGATCGAACGTGCGCCGGAGCAACTCGGCGCCGCCCGTGGCAGTGGCGATTACTTCATACGCCGGCGATCCGATGGGTCGCATCTCGAAGCGGATCTTCTTCAGATCGACGTTCAGCTCCTTCGCCAGGATCTCGTCGATCGGATAGAGCTCGAGCAGCCACCGTGTGGGCGCAAACATCCCCTGCTGCTTCCACCCTTCCGGCGGGCCGACTTCGGCGAAGCGGATCGTGATTGCCTCCACCGCTTTTCCCATCACGGCCGGCCTGACCACGTCGTACAGCCAGCTGTAACCTTGCTTGTACGCGGACAGCACCGTGACCGAAGTGGTCTTCTCGTCGGCGCCTGCTCTGACCAGTTCGGTTTTAGCCTCCTGGGCGATGCGTGCGCGCACCTCCGGTGGCTCGCTGAGCCGCGCCTCGACGGTCACTCCCGGCCGCTTCTTCAGGGCCGGAATCACCTTCGCGCGCAGCTTCGTCCAGAACTCCTCGACCTCGGACGAGACCTCGAACTCGTCGGTGCTGAGCGTGCGTCCCTTCTGCACGTCGAGATTCTGGACGTCTACGGTTACCGATCCCGCGTGGATGTCCTGGTGTGCCTGCCGGGCAATGTACGAGGCGAGGTTCTCGTCCGCTTTCTCGACGAATACCCTGACGCGGGCGGAGGCGAGATCCTTTCCCTGCAGCTGCTGCGACAGTTTGCCGAGCTTGTAGAGCGCCATCGCGGCTTGCCCAGCCGGCGATCGCCCGGAGATGAACTTCCGCACCTCCTCCTCCACATCGTCGAGCGTCGTTCGGTCTTTGCCGCGCGCCCAGACGTGCGGAAACCGCTCGGCGAGCTGCCGAACGGCGCGGTCGACGCCGTCGGCGTCACCGCCGGTGACGATGAGCGCGCTCTTCTCCCCGAAGGCCTTCTTGACCAGCTGAATCAACCCCTCGCCGGGCTGGAGCGGCGGCCGCTCCCACTTGTTGTTCTTGATCAACGTCTCGACAACCGGATGCGATGTTCCGATCAAGACGAGGATTGGCTCGCTGTCGGGTGCGTTCATCGTCTTCGGCGGTTTCGCGATCGGAATGGACACACCGGTCGATTCGAGGCCGAGCCGCGCTGCGAGATCGACGACGCCGGCCGTGCCGTCGCCATCGGCGCTGAGCAGCACGTCGACGCGATCGGGAATCAGGTTGTTGTCGGAGTCCGCCAGCGCGCCGTCGTTGGTATAGAACGAGGACAAATCGAAGTTTTCCTTCGCGCCGCCGCCGGGCCGCCGCGCGGGCGGCTGCGAAGCGGCAACGGTCGCGGCATGGATGGCGGGCAGGTCGATCGTCGCCCCACCTGGACCAGACGCGCGCAGACGGATCCGCACATTGCGCACGTTCGCGTACGACAAGGCGCGTTTCGAGTCGCGGCTTCCAGTGGCCTTCAGCTGAAGCAGTGCCACCTGCGCCTTGACGAGATCGCCGCCGGTGGCCATCTGCGCTTCGACGACGAGGCGCTCGGCGCCGTCGATTTGATTGCGCACCAGGACAGACGACGCCAGTGCCGAGGCTGCCCTGACGCCCTTCCCTGACAAGAACTCCTTCACATCGGAAGCGACCTTGTCGGTGGTGACGCTCTTCTGATCCCAGACAAACGGCAGGTGTCCCGCGAGCATGACAGCAGCGGTCGAGAGGCCGCCGTCATCGCCGACCACCGCTACGGCGCGGCGACCGGCCAGCGTGAACGCCGACACGACTCCCTCGCCCGCCTTGAGCCCCGCCCCGCCGATCGTCTCGAGGCTGACACCGGACCGCGCCAGAGCCTTGGCGCCGATGAAGATCGAGGCGCCGTTATTCGGCGAGCTGGCGTCGTACGTAGTGTCCGGCTTTAGCCGGACCAACGGAATATCCATCGCCGAGGTCTCGAACCCGAGCCGCGCGGCGACGTCGGCCGCCGCCGCGAGCTCCGCTGACGAAGGCTGTTCGCCGAGCACAAGACGCGCGTCGACGAAATCGATCGCGCCGTCGCCGTTGCGATCCTGGAAGACGATGCCCGGGGCGAAGAAGTCCGACAGCGACGCGGCCGCGGTGTCAGCCGGAGCGCTACGGCCCACCGCGGTCGCGACGATCAGGAACATCAGAACGGAGACTCTCGCCATGCGTCAGAACTGGAACCGCACGGCGAACTCCGCCTGGCGCGAGGGCGCGTTGATGTTCGGCAGCAGCGACGTGCTCTGGCCGAACAGCGGCCGGCCGGCGGTGTCGTTGCCTGCGGTCAGGCTGGTGTTGGGCGCGTTGAAATTCGCGCGGTTGAAGATGTTGAACAGCTGCGCGATGAATTCCGCCCGGTAGGTGGCGATGCGGAAGCTCTTCGACAGCCGCAGGTCGAGGTTGGCAAAACCGGGGCAATCGACCGTCGTGACCTCCGTGAGCCCGCGTCCGCGACGGAAGGTGTTCACGGCGTCGAGATTCATGTCGCGGCACCCGGTGCCGGGCATCACGCCGGCCGGCAAATCGCCGGTGTATCCGTCACCGTTCAGGTCGAGCGCGCTGCTCGGAGCGAATCGCAGACTCGAGCGGAAATCGCCGATGGCGGACAGCATGACGTCCGCCGGCAGCTGTACGATGCCGCTGGTGACGAGGCGGTGCCGCCGGTCGGCGGCGCCATAGCGCTCGATGGAAAAGAACCCGTAGCGATCGCCGAGCTGGTTGGTCGCCTGCGTGTCCATTGCCTTGCTCAGGGTGTACGAGACGAGGAACTGATAGCGATTGGTCAATCGTTTTTCGACTTTGAGGAGCAGCGCCCGATACGTGTTGTTGGCGGTGGACGTCCACAGGTTGACGCGCGCGAACTGCGGATAGGGCTTCAGCTTCGTCGTCTGGTCGGGCAGATTCGGATCGACCGTGTCGCGGTCCGAATACCGGTTGGTGATGCTGACGTCGGCCGTCACCGCGATGTCGCGCGTCACCGTTCGGCTCATGCCCGCGTTGAACTGGTGCGCGTAGGCGTTCACCGTGTCGTTCGACTCGACGGTGATATTCGGCGCCGCGGTGCTGATGAACGAGTCGCGAGACTTGCCGCCCAGCGGATCGGGGAACGTCGGCCGGGTGATGATGATCTGCTTCGCCTGCGGCCAGGTGAGCTCGTTGAAGTTCTGCAGCGTGCGCATGTTGTCGTAGAACATCCCGTAGGCGGCGTGAATGTTCATGACGCCGTTGCCCTGGGGATCCCACGCCAGCCCGACGCGCGGACCGAAGTTGTTGTAGTCGCCGCGGCCCGTCTTCGGTTGCTTCACGACGGAAACGTCGAGCGGAAACGAGCCGTCGCGTCCGAGTTTGTCCTGAATGCTGGCGAGCAGCGCGGGCACGTCCTCGTTGAAGGATCCCTTCTGCAGGTCGTAGCGCATACCAAGGTTCAGCGTCAGGCCGCTGCCGGCCTGCCAGTCGTCCTGGATGTAGCCGGCGAACACTTTGATCGGGATGTTGGCGTAGGTCGGCAGCGAGTTCGTGTACTGGGTCGGATACGTAGTCGGGTCGTTGATGTTGTACGGCGCGTCCTTCGGGAACGTCCAGTTGCCGAGCGGCGATCCGGTGTTGTCGCCCTCGAACGGAATGCTGCTGTAGTCGACGCCCATCTTCCACTGGTGCGCGCCACCCCAGGCGTGCATCAGGTACGAGAAGTCGTCCTTCACCTCCCAGCGTGACTCCGGGCCCATCTGTGCGTTGCCGCAGCCCCCGACAGTGATCGACGGGTAGGTGAAAATCGCCGTGCACAGCGGCAGCCGCGCCGTGAAGTCGGCTGGCTCGTAATCGCCGTGGCTGTACGGCGGCGACACTTCGTACTTGGCGTAGGCATACTGGAATCGCGCGTCGTTCAACGCGCGCGGGCTGATGACCCAGGTGTGCCCCAGAACTGCCGACTTGCGCGGCACCGCGAAGTCGAAGCTGTTGGTGACCGCGGTCGTGCCGCCGGCGGTGATGATCGGCCGGTACTCATCTTCGGCGCCGTAACGGAAGAACAGGCTCTGTCCCGGCGCCAGTTGATGATCCAGCTTCGCGTTGTAGGTCCAGCGCGTCTGATCGCTCAGGAACGTGCCCTCGTACTGGGGCCACAGGCCCTTGGCGTTGACCGTGAGGAACTGCTTCTCTTGCGTCCCCTCATAGGCGAAGAAGAAGTGCGTCTTGTCTTTCACGATCGGCCCGCCGATCGTGCCGCCGTACTGATAGCGGCGATAATCCGGCTTGGTCGTCTGGAAGAATTCCTTCGCGGTGATCGACGCATCGCGCAGGAACAGCAGTCCGGAGCCGTGGAACTGATTCGTTCCGGACTTCGTAACGACAGCGACCAGACCACCGGTCGCGAGTCCGTACTCCGCTTTGTAAGTCGACGTCGAGACCTTGAACTCCTGAATCGCGTCCATCGCGAAGTTCTGCCGCGGCTCGCCCATCTCGGCCCAGGTGTTGTTCACGCCGTCGACGACGAACCCGTTCGAGTACTCACGGCCGCCGGCCCCGACGTTGACGTTGCCGCGATAGAACTGCCCGCGGATGTTGTCCTGCGAGGTGCCGGGCGTCAGCATCGCGAGATCGATCCAGCGGCGCGACGCCACCGGCAAGTCCTGAATCTGCTGCGTCGACACCGACGTCGACACGTCCGATCGCGTGACGTCGACGATCGGCGAGTCGCCGGTGACCGTCACGGTTTCGGCAATCGCGGCGGGCTTGAGCGTGAAGTTGAGGATCGCCGTCTGATCGATGATGAGGATGATGTCCGGCCGGGTCTCGGTGCTGAAGCCGCTGAGCTCGGTCGCGACGGAATAGCGGCCAGGCGGCAGCGAGGGCAGCCTGTATTCGCCGGATCCTTCGGTTACCGCCGTGCGCGTCAACCCGGTGTCGACGTTGCGCGCCGTCACGGTCGCGCCAGGAATGATTGCGCCGCTCGAGTCCTTCACCGAGCCGGTTATCTGCGCGTTCTGCGCGAAGGCAGCAGATGGAGCCAGAAGAATTCCGATCACGATCGCCAGCAAACCCACGAACCACGTGCGCATCAAAGCCTCCTGCGTGCTGCTTGCCTGTTGTGGCCGCCGCCGGCCCCGCCTTCGCTCGGAGCGACACGACCGAGCTACGGCGTGGCAGGTTGTGCGGCCGACGTCCTGCCGGGCATGACCGGACGAATTCTAATCGTTGTCAGCGACACTGCGTCGCGCGTCGCATCTTCTTCCATGCGCTGAACCGTGTAGTGGCCGTCGCGCAGGTACTTGACGCTCGCCATCAGATACGAGAAGCCGGCCTTGGCGACAAGGTTCAGCCATTCGCCTTGCGCGGTTTCGTCCGGCGCTTCCGTGCCGCCGCTGAAGAACGTTACCTGCGGCCACGCGTTCATCGAGAAGCGGCCGGTGCCGCCGGGGCCGGCGCCGCTCTCACCCGCCGGATTGCCGCCACGGCCCGCGCCGAACCGCCGGCTGCCGCTCGGCTCGCCGGTTTCCGGATCGCTGTAGTAAATGGCGGTGTCCTTGTAGACCTCCTGGTTGAAGACATACGGCCCGAACCCGTAGGCCCACTTTCGATACCGGGCCTGGTGCCGAAGGTCCATCGCGCGAACATCCGGGTTGGCGTTGATCTCCCGGACGATCGCCTCGCGAACCGCCTCGGTCGCCTGGGAGTGATTGGGATAGCGCGGATCGCGCAGCGTGCCGATCGTGGTGTACCAGCCGCGCGTCGACAGATACGTCCTGAAGCCGGGCGGCACGTACCCGGCGAACGGCTGCACCCACTCGTGCGACGGATAGCCGTGCGGATTCAAGTAGATGTCGGGCAGCCAGTCGCGCCACACGCGCGTGCGCACCAGCGATTCCGGCAGGAGCGGATCCGGCAGGCCGACGAGCGAGGCGACGTCCTGTCCGAGCGCGCTGTAACGCCCGGCATGAAGCATGTGCGTCGGCGTCAGCTTCTGCAGGTCGTACGCCATCTGCGCGCCGTCCGGGTTCTCCACCGGATGGAGCACGACGTTCACCTTCTTCAGGATCTCCTTGTAGCTCTTGTCCGTGACAAGCAGCTCCCCGAGGCGCAGGATGTGGCTCGTCGACGAGACCTCGTTCGCGTGCTGGCGGCCGGTGATGAAGAGCGTGGGTTTGTACGCGGACAGCTTCGCCAGCGAGACCAGCTCGCTCGCCGTCGCGTTGGTGATCTCGAGGACCGAGATGTCGCGGCCACGATACGACCGGCCGGCCTTGTACGCCTTGACCTCCGGGAACGCCGCAAGCTGCCCGACGATGGCTTCGCTTTCGTCGGGGCTGATGATGTGATCCCAGGTCACAATCGGCCTGCCCCCGCGGCTTGGCCCGCCGAAGCCCGGAACCGGCGAAGGCGGCCGAACCGGCGAGGGCGGAAATACCCCGGTCGACTTGATGACGCGGCGCGCGTGGACGTCCTTCACGCTCACGTGTACCGCCACACGGTCCACGTGATCGAACGACAGCGCATCGCGGTAAAGGCCGGCGGCGTGGAGGCGCGGCAGCGCGTCCAGCGCGTCAATCGCCCGCGCCGCTTCGCGGTCGTCCCGGGCTTCCACGTCGAGCGACAGCTCGCTCACACGGTCCGCCCGCGCCACGACTCGAGCGACAGACGCCGGCGACGTCTCGACCCTCACGAGGTCGCGCGACACACGCGTCGGCCGCTCGACGCCTTTCTCCTTGTAGGAGATCTCGATCTTCGGCTTCGTCGACGCGTTGCCAGCGTAGTGCACCTTGACCTCGCCCGGCTTGCCCGGGCGATCGGGATGAATGATCGGAAAGATCTTTCCGGGCGCGGCCAGCCGGCGCCTCGTGGTCGTGCGGCCGAGCGCGTCGAAGAAATCGAGCGTCACGAAATAGAGATCCTCGTGCAGCGCTTCGAGCGATGACACCAGCTCCTCGTCCACGCCAATCCTGAAATCGGGTTCGCTCATCCAGACCTCGATGTCGAGGTCGCGATGGAACGGCTGCTTGTCGGGCAGCGGACGATTCTCCGTCACCTTCATCACGTTGTCGTAGATGCGCGGTAACACTGTCGACTGGTAGTGATCCCAGAACCGCTCGGGATCGGTCGCGATCCGTCGATCGACGACAGACGTGCCGTCGACCGACGCCGACAGCCATCCGGTCGTGACGATCACACGCGACCAACCGGGGAACTTGTCGAGATACTCACGCTCCATCGTCTTCGGCGTGAAGGCGGTGTGGAGGATGACCTTTCCCGCCGCGTCCGTTGCTTCGACGGTGTAGGTGTCCTTCGGGTTGTCGACCAGCTCGACGGTGAACGCGTCCTTCGCAATCCCGAGATCGCGCTGGAACATCTCGTCGACGGGATACAGCTCGTGGACCCACCGGCTCGGCACCATGTAGAACTTGTATTTCTTCGAGAGATCGGGATGATACTCGGCGACTTTGACCTTCACGGCGCGGGCGTTCTTCCCCTTCAGCTCGGGAATCACCTGCTCGGTCATCCAGAGATAGCCCTGCTTGTAGGCGGAGAGCACCCGAACCTTCGGCTCGGTGGCGCCCGCGGCCTGCAGCTGCGCCCGCGCCTGCTCCACGAGCCCGCGGCGGATTTCGGGCGACTCGCTCAGGCGCGCCTCGAGATCGACTTTGGATCCGGACTTGACCTTCGGCAGCACCTCGCTCTTGAACCGTTGCCAGAACTCGTCGACCTCCCATGGCACCTGCATCGTGTCGTCGAACACCGTGACCGGATCGGTGATGCCGACACTCGACGCCTTCACCGGCACCTTGATGCCCGCGCGCTGCAGCTTCGTGGCGACGTAGGCGTCGAGCTTCGGGTCGGCCTGCTCGACGAACAACTTGACGTCCATCGACTCCAGCGTCTTGTCCTTGACGTCGGCGGCCAGCGCCTCGAGCTCGGTGTCAACCTGGCTCGCTTGCCCGGCGGCGGTGCGCGCCTGCAGAAAACGATTCAGCTGCAGCGCGGCATCGCCAAGCGAGATCGAGCCGCGCGCGTTGTCCCACACGTACGGCACCCGGCGGGCGAGATACATCGCGGCGGCGTCGGTGCCGGCGGCATCCACCCCGGCTACCAGCGTCGCCGTGGCATTGCCGAACGCCTTCGGGACGACCTGCACTGCCCCCTCGCCGGGCTGCAAATCGTCGAGACGCGCCTTGCCGATCTTCACGAGGCGTTCGATCAGGGCATTGGAGCGGCCGACCAGGATCGGGTTCGACTCGCGCTCGGGCGTCCGAACTTTGTCCGCGATCCGCGTCAGCGGTAGCGTGATGCCCGTCGTCTCCAGCCCGAGCCTGGCGGCGATATGCGCAGCGGGCAGTGAATCCGCCGCGCCACCGAGCACAATCGTGGTGTCGAGGCGGTCCGGAATCAGATCGGCGTACGCGTCGCCGTACCAGCCGTCGATCGACAGCGCATTTGTCAGATCGAATGTTCGCGCCGGAGCGCCGCCGGCCGCGGCGTCGGCGGGCCGGCCGCGGTCGCCGGGCGAATCGGCCGCGAGCTCGTCGGGGTCGATCGGCGGTGTCAGCGTGCGCTGATTGAGGCCGGTGCGCGAGACGGTGGCGTGCGCGATCGCCTTCGCGCCCGCCACGATGTCGATCGCCGTCGCGGCGACATTCGTGAAATTCAGCGTGCGCGGCTCCTGGCCGCGCCGATGCGCGAGTTCGAGTTCTTCGAACACCTTTGCGGCACGCGGACCGTCCGCATCGGGCACCGTGATGCGCAGGGCGATGCGCGCGACGCCGCGCTTGTCGCTGTCGATCAAGATCGACGTCACCGCGGCATCGCGGGCCTGCACGCCGTGCGCGCGGACGTGACGCAGCGCCTGTTCCTCGACAGCCGGAAGCGTGATGCCGTTCATGCCCCACACCCGCGGCAGCCGGGCGGCCAGCTCCACCGCGGCATTCACCGTCCCGTCGTCGTCCCCTCCGACCACGGCGAGTCCGTCGCCGCCGCCGAGTGGAGAGGCAACGGCGACGAGCAAGCCTTGTCCTGGCTTGAGCGCTGCGACGTCGAGCGCCTTCGCATCGACGAGCGACTGGATGAAGAGATTCGTGCGGCCCACGAGGATCGGGACGCCGATGGAGGCAGGCTGCGCGACGTCGCTGTCGCGGACCACGAGCGGCAGTGTCAGCCCGGTCGTGTCGTAACCGAGGCGTGCCGCGATGTTCGTGGCCGCCTCCGCATCGCCGAGCGTGGGCGATGCCGGCACGATGACGCGGGCCGCCACGGCGTCGTCCAGACCGTCGCCGTTGGTGTCGCGGGTCAGGCCGTGCGCGCCGACGATCGTTGTAAGAGATTGAGCGCTACGGACATCGGCCTGGACAGGGCTGCGGAAAGCGAGAGGAGCGCAGCCGAGGGCGACTGCGAGGGCCAGAAGGAGTCTGCGGCTCGTCATGTGCCGCGGATCTTACGCCGTACAAAACAAAAGGGCACCGCGTGATTGCGATGCCCCTCTGCTCCACTGGTCTGGCTCCCCCAGCATTCACGGCGCCCTGCCGTAATCAGACCAGCGACCTGCGCCCCGTCATCGCAAGGCGGATGCCGGGTGCTTTCATGAGGAAATGCGCTTGTTTTCGTCAAACCCGATCCGGCAGGACCGACGACTTCGTCGCCTGAATTACAGATCTGGCAGCTGGGACCGGATGGCGTCGAGAAGCGGCAGGCGATTGTCCCGCGGGGAGAGCGTGGGCGCCGCGAGCGGCCAGGTGATGCCGATGGTCGGGTCGTTCCAGGCGATGCCGATCTCGCTGCCCGGGTCGTAGACATCCGTGCACTTGTATTCGACCTGTGCGACTGGCGTGACGACGCAGAATCCGTGCGCGAAACCCGGGGGGATGAAGCACTGCCTGAAATTCGCGGCAGACAAGTTGACGCCAACCCATCGACCGAACGTCGGGGAGCCGCGGCGGACGTCGACGGCGACGTCGAAAATCTCGCCCTCGATCACCCGGATCAGTTTTCCCTGCGGCCGCCGCACTTGCAGATGCAGTCCGCGCAGCGTGCCGCCGATCGATCGCGAATGATTGTCCTGCACGAAGGGGACGGAGATGCCGTGCTCGCGATATCTATCAGCGTGGTAGGTCTCGAGAAAGAATCCGCGGCTGTCCTCGTGGACGTCTGGCTCGATCACGAGCACACCCGGCAGGCTGGAGAGCTCGACCCGCACGTCAGCTCTCGTGTTCGAGGACGCGGAACAGGTACCGGCCGTAGGCGCTGGACTCCATGGCGCGCGCCAGCCGCGTGAGGTCGCTCGCCGTGATGTAGCCCATGCGATAGGCGATCTCCTCCAGACAGGCGACCATCAAGCCCTGACGCTCCTCGATGGCCTGAATGTAGCTGGAGGCCTGCATCAGCGATTCGTGCGTGCCAGTGTCGAGCCACGCGATGCCGCGCGCCAGCTTTTCGACGTACAGCTGTCCCCGGTCGAGATATGTCCGATTGACGTCAGTGATCTCGAGCTCGCCGCGCGCCGACGGCGTCAACCTGGCCGCGATGTCCAGCACCTGATTGTCGTAGAAATACAACCCGGTGACGGCGAACGATGATCTGGGCCGTTCCGGTTTTTCCTCGAGGCTGAC
>Ga0068863_100006001_pt1 | contig 11912 bp, 9 predicted proteins | sample KBSSwiS62_FD_66596 | JGI IMG/M metagenome (GOLD analysis project Ga0068863, IMG submission 66596) | Switchgrass rhizosphere microbial communities from Kellogg Biological Station, Michigan, USA - KBS Switchgrass S6-2 | ecosystem: Host-associated > Plants > Roots > Rhizosphere > Soil ...
CCGGCCACGAGCAGGGCGAGGGCGGCCCCGAACGAAGCGGCCCGGCGGCCCACCGACGGTGCCCGCTCGATCAAGCGGTCTCGCGACTCGCGGCGACGGGCTCTGGCTCGGGCTCGGAGACGGCGATCGGAAGCGCGGTCTGCACGGCCGTGATTCCGCCACCGAGGCGCAGGCCGACCCGTCGATCGGCGCCGCGCTGGGCGGTCCGGCGGCGGCGCATGTAGCGCTCGACCTCGAGCGGCGGCATCGGGCGGGCATACAGGTAGCCCTGGCCGAAGCGGCACCCGAGCGACTGGAACCAGGCGGCCTGCTCGGAGGTCTCGATCCCCTCGGCGATGAGCTCGAGGCTCAGGGCCCGGCCGAGCTCGACGATCGCCCGGCTCAGGACGCGGCCGTCGGCACGGGAGGGCTCGGACACGAAGGTCCGATCGATCTTCAGCTCGTCGACCTTGAACGCCCGGAGGTAGCCGAGCGACGAGTAGCCGGTCCCGAAGTCGTCGATCGCGAGGCGGACGCCCAGCTTCCGCAGCTCGGCGACTCGCTCCAGGGTCTCGGCGCTCTGCGTCAGCAGCGAGCTCTCGGTGATCTCGAGGGTCAGCGCCGCGGGCGCGAGGCCGCTCGACTTGAGGGCGGAGCTCACGAGCGAGACGAGGCCCGGATCACGGAACTGGCGGGCCGAGAGGTTCACGTAGAGGCGCAGATCGGGCCGCTCGAAGCGGTCCTGCCAGGCCCGCATCTGGCGGCAGGCTTCGACGATCACCCAGCGCCCGATCGACAGGATCTCGCCCGTCTCCTCGGCCAGCTCGATGAACTCGGACGGCATGTGGATGAGATGACCGTCTGGCTGCCAGCGAACGAGGGCCTCGAACCCGATCGGGACGCCGCCGTCGAGCTCGACGATCGGCTGGAAGTGGACCTTGATCTCGTCCCGGTTCGCGGCGCCGCGGAGGAGCTGGGCCAGCTCGCTGCGGGCGGCGGCCAGGTCCATGAGGTCGGACCGGAACGGCACGATCTGCGATCGGCCGGCGGCCTTCGCCGCGTACATCGCGACGTCCGCGCTGCGGAGCAGATCGTCGGCACTGTCACCGCCGAGCCCGCTCAGGGCCAGGCCGATACTGCCGCCGACGACCGGGGCCGCCTCGCCGACATCGATCGGCCGACCGAGGGCCTCGAGCAGGCGCTCGGCGACGACCATCGCCTCGTCCTGCGTCGCAACATCCTCGAGGAGGATCGCGAACTCGTCGCCACCCATCCGGGCCGCGGTATCGCCGGGCCGGATGCAGGCCCGGATCCGTTCCGCGACGACCTGCAGGACGCGGTCGCCCTTGGCGTGGCCGAAGCGATCGTTGATGAGCTTGAAGTGATCGAGGTCGACGAAGAGCAGTGCGGAGTGATCGGGGCTGCGGCCGCGCAGGCGGGCGAGCGAATGCTCGAGCCGCTCCTGGAGGCGAGCCCGGTTGGCGAGACCCGTCAACGGGTCGCGGAAGGCCTGAGCCGTGATCTCCTCGTGGAGACGGGCGTTGTCGAGGTTGATCGCGGCCTCGCGGGCCAGGATCCGGGCGAGCTCGATGGCTCGCGCGTCGAAGGCATTGCCGCGCGTTGAGGTGAGCTCGACGATGCCGATCGCCTCGCCGCGCGACACGAGCGGCAGGATCACGAGGCTCTTGTGGCCGATGGAGTTGAGGTAGGCGACCTCGCGCGCGTCCGAGTCGGGGTCGTCGACCTGGATGAGGACCGGCTTCTGGGTGAGCAGGACCGCCTTCGTCGACGGGTAGTCGGTCAGGTCGTACGCGGGCTCGAGCTTCTCCCGCCGGTCCGGCGGGTGGTAGCCGTACGTGACGAGCCGGTCGTCGAGCTTGTCCCACATGCTCAGGGCGCAGTCGCTCGCGCCCGCGGCGCTGGCGATGTGGCTCGCGATGAGGTTGCCGACCTCCTGGGGATCGAGGGTCGCCGCGAGGTCGTGCGACATCGTCAGCGCGTGCCGCAGCTCGCTCGCGGTGTCGGTCACCTGGACGCTGGCGTTGTAGAGGAAGAGCTGGAACAGCGCGTAGACCACGATCAACGTGCTCGTCGGGATGATCTGGTCGAGCGAGTTCCCGAAATGGGAGCCCCACGGGATGATCGACGGCGCGACGGCGGCGAACATGCCGACGACGGCGCTCATGATCATCAGGCTCGTGAGCGTCCGGCGTTCGACGTACGCCAGGGCCATGACCACGGGCACGAGCGAGCCCATCGCGATCGGCATCGCGATCGTCGGCTCGGCCGCCACGGCGAAGATCGCGGTGAACTGGGTCATGAGCGCGACGCGAGTTGCGATCGACGAAGCGCCGCGGCGCTTCGAGGTGACCCGCTCGACGACGAGCCACGTCCCGAAGACGGCAGCGACGAGACCGACGGCCGCGAGCTCGCGCTCGCGCAGGATCACGCCGACAGCGGCCCAGATGAGGCCCACCGGCATGACCACCAGGCCAAAGACGGCAATCGCTCGCCGGAGCGATTCGGCCGGCTCGCGATTCACCATGACATCGGTCGCCTCAAACGGCGGGTAAGGACACGGCCCCCGCAGTGCACGGAAGAAATGTGGCGATTTGTCATGACCATTGGTATCCCCCATCCGGGTGATACGTAGTGGTACCTGCCAACGTGGGGTGCGGTTACGCGCGCTTAGGTCGGGTCTCCTGGTGGCTGCGCGCACCTGCGTTCCGGGCCTGTCGTTTCCGCGCGTCGGCCTTCCGGGCGACCATCCGGTCGCCGAGCTCGTTGAGCTCGCCGCGGTCGAAGACCTGGCGGGCTTTCACGAACATGTCGGTCTCCTCTTCCTCGATGTGGTGCTCGAGGTTCTCGGTCATGACCGAGGCCTTCGCGGCCCAGCGCTCGTCTGCCACGGACACGCCATTCATGTCCTTCAGGATCGAGTTGACGACATCGTGCTCCTCGTAGCCCTCGAGGACGATGTCGCGGGCCTTCGGGTGGCTCTTGAGCGCCGGGTAGAAGAGCTCCTCCTCGATCGTCTCGTGGATTCGGAGTTCCGACTCGAGCCGGTCGAGCAGCTCGCGCCGCGTCTTCACGGCCTGCGTAGTCGTTCCTTCGAGCTTTCGGAGCAGCCGTTTGACCATGCGATGGTCGTCGCGAAGCAGGGTGACGGCATCCAACTCGGTCTCCTCATCTCGGGTGGTGTTCGGGCGAACATCGTCGGGCGCCGGGTGTTGCCGTCGGTCGGTCTCGCCGCCGGATCGCGCGACGGATACGTGGCGGCGGGGCCGCTGCGTCAGGTTCGCAACGTCCGACGGCTTGACAGCGATGCCGCCTGAGACGGCCCGGGCCGCACCGTCATCCCCGACGCGATTTCGCGCCACTGCCCAATTCGAGGAGACGACATGGACGACACGACACGAGACGTTCGCGATCGAACGGTCATCGTCAACGAGGACGACGAGCACGCCACTGAGGCCGCCGGGGCCGGCGCCGGGGCCCTCACCGGGGCCGCGGTCGGCATGGCGGTCGGTGGGCCTCCCGGCGCCGCCGTCGGCGGCGTCATCGGCGCGGTCGGCGGAGCCGTCGCGGGCGAGGCCGCGAAGAACAAGGGCGACGAGGCCGGCGCGGGCGCCGGTGGCGCCGCCGGTGCGGTGACCGGCGCCCTCGTGGGTGGCGCCATTGCTGGACCTCCCGGCGCGGTCGTCGGTGGGGCCGTCGGCGCGGGCGCAGGCGCCGGTGCGGGCGAAAAGGTCGAGGACGATGTCGAGGGCGACGGCGATGTCGTCGTCCCGAATCGCGACGAGGTCGTGATCCGCCGCTAGTCGCACGGGGCGCCATCCGCGCCCACGTTCCGAACAAACGCCCGGCGGACCCATCCGCCGGGCGTTTACACGTTGATAAACTCCCGGCCACCGCGGCGGCAGGCAGAGCATCGGCCGGGCGGTCCGAGGAGGAGCTCGCCCGGTGCGAGATGCGACGCCCGCGCCGCTCATCGAATGGCTGGGGAGCGCGCGCTCCGGCCAGGGCGCGCTCGGCGGCAAGGCGTCGTCGCTCGATCGTCTCGCCAAGATGGGCTTCACGATCCCACCGGGCTTCTGCCTGACCACCGAGGCGTTCCGGGCCCAGGTCGCCACGATCGACTCCGGGACGGGCCACGGCGAAGAGGGCTGGCCCGGAGACCTCGCCGGCCTCATCGCCTCCGAGCCGGTCATCCCGAGCCTCGCGGACGAGCTGGCCGCGGCCGTTCGGCGACTGTCCGAGGCGGCGCCGTCGGCGGACGGCACGCCGGCGGGCGCCCGCTTCGCGGTCCGGTCATCCGCGCTCGGCGAGGATGGGACCGCCGCGTCGTATGCCGGGCTCCACGAGACGGAGCTCGATGTTTCGCCTGACGGTGTCGACGCCTCGGTCCGACGCTGCTGGGCATCGCTCTGGAGCGCCGAGGCGATCGCCTACCGGATCTACCGCGGCCTCTCGATGGACGGCGCCGCGATGGCCGTCGTCGTCCAGAGCCTGGTACCGGCGGACGCCGCCGCCGTCGCGTTCACGCGGCATCCGGTGACGGGCCGGGAGGACCAGCTCGTCGTGACCGCGGTGCAGGGACTCGGGGACGCGATGGTCTCGGGCACCGTCACGCCCGACACCTACGTCATCGACAAGGCGTCGCTGGGCACGCTCGAGTTCACGCCGGGCGACGGACCACGCGCCCTCGACGATGCCTCGCTCGCGGAGCTTGCCGCGCTGTGCCTCCGCGTCGAGGCCGGGTTCGGCGCCGCCGTCGATATCGAGGCCGCGACCGCGAACGGAACGTGGTTCCTCCTCCAGGCCCGCCCCATCACGACGAGGTGACGCTCCGATGACGACCGACGAGCGCCCCACCGAGGGTTCGGCCGAGCGACCTGCCGAGGCCGCGGCGGCGGATCCGGCGCCGCCGACCGGGCCGGTCGGGCTCGACGACCCGAACTTCCCGATCGAGTTCGCAGACCCGGCCCACGTCGAGCTGTCGTGGGAGTGGGACGACATGCATATGCCGCATGCCTTCACGCCGCTCGCGGGCGACTTCGCGATCGGGATCTCCGACGCATTCGCGGAGCCGTATCGGCGCTACGCGGCGGAGTTCGGGCCCTTCCGGCAGCGCTGGTTCGCGGCGGTCTGGAACGGCTACGTCTACTACGCCTACGACCGGGGCGTGCCGTTCGAGCAGCGCCAGGAGCTGTACGAGCGGCAGTTGAAGATGTGGCGATCGCGCATCGCCCCGACTGCCGCGTATTGGCAAGACGAGCTGCTGCCGGAGTTGCACGAGATCTACGCCCGAATGGACCGGCTACCCGTCGAGACCGCGCCCTTGGCCAGCGTCGCCGACGATTGGGACGCCGCGTGGGCGGACCGGCAGCGGGCGTGGGATATCCACTTTGACATCATCAACGGCCCCTACCAGGTCATGGACGACCTCGTGGAGGCCTATGACGCGGCGACGCCCGGCGCGTCGCCCGGAGAAGCCGTGCGCCTCGCCCAGGGCAGCCGCCACGAGCTGCTCGAGATGGAGCTCGACACCGAGCGGCTCGCCGCGATGGCGGCCGCCGAGCCGGCGGTGTCGGCGGCACTCGCGTCCGGGGTCCGCTCGGTCGACGCGTTGCGGATGCTGGCGTCGGGCCAGGAGTTCGTTACCGCGCTGGACGCGTTCCTCGCCAAGCACGGTCACCTCGGCCAGAGCGTGGACGATCTCGCGCTGGCGTCGTGGGCCGAGGAGCCCGCGAACTTCCTGACCGAGCTGGCGAAGCGGATCGAGCATCCGCCAGAGCCCGCAGAGACCCGTCGCCGGCGACTGGCGGCGGAAGCCGACCGGCTCGCGGCGGGCGTCCGAGAACGCCTCGCCGACAAGCCCGAGGAGCTCGCGAAGTTCGAGGACGTCCTCCGAGCGGCGCGAGAGATCGGCTTCATCACCGAGACCCACAACTATTGGATCGACCGCAAGTCACAGGCCGCGACCCGGACGCTCGCCATGCGGGTGGGGCGCCGACTCGTCCAGGAGGACCTGCTCGGGGAGCCCGAGGACATCCTGTTCCTCCATCACGACGAAATCGGCGATACGCTCCGCGGCCGCATCGATCGGCACGCGCTCGTCGCGGAGCGCCGGGCGGCCCTCGAGCACTACCGGACGTTGAAGCCGCCGCGCAACGTGGGCAAGCCGCCGCCGCCGCCGATCGCGGTCGATCGGTTCGAGGCGATGGCGGTCGAGTCGCACGAGGCCGACCTCCTGAAGGGCACGGGGTCGTCCGCGGGCATCTACCGCGGGCCGGCTCGCGTCGTGCTCACCTCGGCCGAGTTCGGCCGGATCCAGCGCGGCGACGTCATCGTCTGTCCGTCGTCGAACCCGTCCTGGGTGCCGGTCTTCACGATGGCCGGCGGCCTCGTCACGAACACCGGTGGCGTCCTGTCGCACGCGGCGGTCGTCGCCCGCGAGTTCGGGTTGCCGGCGGTGACGGGCGTCGCGGGTGCGACCACGGCGATCCGCGACGGGCAGATCGTGGAGATCGACGGAACCGCCGGCACCGTCCGCCTCCTGTGATCCCCGCGCCCCGCGCGCGGGGCAGCCTCCTGACTCCGATCCTGTTCGGCATTGCCAGCGGGTCGATCCTGGTCCCGCTGAACTCGACGATGCTCGCGGTTGCCCTGCCCGGCGTCATGGACGAGTTCAGCCTCGGCGCGGACAACGTCGCGACGCTCGTGAGCCTGTACCTCGGCGCGGTTGCGATCGCGCTGCCGGTCGGTGGCACGCTCGGCGATCGATACGGTGCGCGGCGAACGTTCCTCGCCGGCGTGCTCGGGTTCGGCGTGGCGTCGCTCGTCGCCGCGATCGCCGGCTCGTTCCTGCTCCTGCAGGTCGCCCGCGTCCTCCAGGCCGCGACCGGCGCGCTCGTGTCGACGTCCTCGGCGGTCCTCATCCGCGAATCGGCGCCGGCCGAACGACGCGGCGAGACGTTCGGGCTCTTCGATGGGCTGACCTCGGTGAGCGCGGCGATCGGCCCGTTCATCGGCGGCGTGCTCGTCGGCGCATTCGGCTGGCGGTCGATGTTCGTCGTCGCGGTGCCAATCGCCCTGCTCTCGGCGGGGCTCGTCGGCTTCGTGTTCCATCCCGACCGCGTCGCCCGGCGCGTGGCAGCCAGGCAGGCCGACGCCGGCGAGGACGACGAGTCCGTGTTGCCACTCGAGCGAGACCCGGGCCCGGAGGAGTTCGCACCCGCGCATCAGCGGCGCCCGATTGACGTTCCGGGTCTCGTCCTGCTCGGGCTGGCGATCGTCGCGTTCCTCCTCGCACTGCGCGGCCCCGGGATCGGGACGCCATGGCTCGTGGCCGTCGCCGCGCTCGGACCTCTCGCGATCGCATTCGTGTTCGTGGAGCTCCGGACCGACCACCCGGCCGTCGATCCGCGGCTCTTCCGTGTCCCGGCATTCGCTGCCGCGGTCGCCGGCGTCTTCGGCTCGACCGTCATCCTCCACGGCTCGTTCATCCTCGTGCCGCTCGCGGTCGAGCGGCTGCTGCACGAGAGCGCGGCGACGAGCGGCGTGGTCCTCCTCGGGATCGCCGGGGTCGGGGCCCTGATGGCGCCGTTCGGCGGCCGGATCTCGGATCGGACCGGTCGCCGGAACGTGGTGGTCGCCGGCTCGCTGGTGAGCGCGATCGGGCTCGCCGTCCTCTGGCTGCCCATCGGAACGGCCACGCCGATCGCGATCGCGTTGCTGCTCGGGGTCGTCGGCTTCGGGAATGGGCTGACCTCGCCGCGGCAGGTCGCGGCCCTCGAATCGACCACCCGCCAGCGGACCGGCATGGCCGCCGGGACCTATTACACGGGTCGGTATCTCGGTGGCGTGGTCGGCGCGAGCCTCGCCGGCGTCGTCCTGGGATCGACGGTCACGGCCGGTGGCGTGTCGTTCGCGTTCGGGCTGCTCGCGATCGTGGGGCTGCTCGTGGCGCTCGCCTCACTCGGGCTGCCCGGCCGTTCGGCACGCGAGCGTCACGCGCCAGCGATCTGAGACAGCCTCGGGGCAACGTCATCCGCTGGAAGATCGCGGCGTATGACCGCACATGAACCGTCGTTGAGCGATCGCTTCAACCGCATGGCCGCGCGCCTGACGGAGGCCCTCGGGTCGATCACGGCGCTCGTCCTGTCGGTCGTCGTCGTGCTCGTCTGGGCGGTGACCGGGCCGATCTTCAACTTCTCGGATACGTGGCAGCTCGTGATCAACACCGCGACGACGGTTGTCACCTTCTGGATGGTCTTCGTCATCCAGAACAGCGCGAACCGCGACGCGAAGGCCGTGCAGCTGAAGCTCGACGAGATCATCCGTGCGACGCAGGGCGCCCGGAACGAGATGATCACGCTCGAGCGCGCCCCGGAGGCGGTCGTCGCGCGCACGGCCGAGGAGCTGGCCGCTGTCGCTGAGCGCGCGGCGGCGGGAGAGACCGACGAGGCATCCATCGATCCGAGTCAGGCTCCCGATCGGCGCGCCATCCGCCGCCCGGGGACGGAGGCGCCACCCGCGCCACCCGATCAGCGGGGGACGAGCTCCGAGGCATAGCGCCGGGCCTCCGCGATCCGCTCCCGCCGAACCAGAGCGGCGAACCGACTCTCCTGCTCCCCGAGCGGCTCGAGGGTCCCCGGCGCGACGCCCAGGGCCCAGGCGAGCAGGAGGTCCGCCAGCTCCGGGTTCCGCGGCAGGACGGGCCCGTGCAGCCACGTGCCGACGACGTGGCCCCCACCGACGCCCGCGACAGCCCCGTCGGTGGCCGGCGAGCCGCCATTCCCCGTGCCGATCTCGAGCTCGGCGAGCGGCGCGACGTTCGCCCCGAGCGTTGCCCGGCCGCGATGGGACTCGTACCCGCTGAGGGGTGGCAGCCCGAGGTCGGGGTTCGCCCGGGTGACCACCCGCCGATCGACGAAGCCGCCGCGGGTCATCCGGGCGTCGAGCAGGCCGGCACCTTCGACCGATCGCCCCTCGAGATCGTCGAACGACTCGCCCAGGAGCTCGTAGCCGGCCCCCGACCCGAAGAGCACAGCGCCATCGGCGACGACCCGCGCCAGTGTGCCGTCCGCTCGGAGGCGCGCGGCGATCGTCGGGGCATCCTCGTCCTCGCCACCGCCGATCACGTACAGGTCGGCGCTGGGCACCGACGCGCCGAGCGCGACGTCCTGGACATCTGCCTCGATCCCCCGCCGCCTGGCGCGCCAGGCAAGCCCGAGCGCGTTGCCGCCGTCGCCCTGCGGGAACAGGGCCCCCGGGAACAGCTCGACGATCGCCAGCCGGCGGTTCAACTCGCCTCCCGAGCGAGACCATCACGCAGCTCGAGGAACGCCGGGTAGTTCGTCGCGACGGTCACCGGCCCCGGTGGGCAGGCCCGAATCGCGGCATACGGATCGGCGATCGCGGTGACGTCGAGGCCCGCGACCTCGAGCCGCAGGGCGATGTCGTGGGCGCGGACCCCGGTCGCGATCACGCGGCGGCCGGCAAGGCGCTCGAGGGGCGCCTCCCACACGAAGCTCGTGTCGCGGGCGTTCAGGTCGCCGCGGGCCGTGATGTCAAAGATGAGCGGCTCGTCGGAGGCCTCGATGACCGCGACCGTCTCCTGCCAGCTCGCCGGGTTCTTGCTGAGCAGGAGGCGCACCGCCCGACCGTCGAGCGACCGGCGGCCGTACCGACCGTCAACGTCGACGACGCCGCGGAACGCCGCGGCGGCGGTGGCGGGATCCACGCCGAGCTGGACCGCCGTGACGAGCGCGAACAGGGCATTCACCTCGTTCACGTCACCCGGCATGCCGAGCTCGAGCGCCTGCTGGACCTCCGGGCCGTGGACCACGCCGCTCTCGAGCCGCCACGTGGGCGAGGGCCGCCGCTGGCCGCAGACGATGCACCACCAGTCGTCGCCGACCCGCTCGAGGGCCACGAGGTCGTCGCGACAGACCAGGCCATCCCCCGCCCATCGATGCCCGCCCGCGACCCAGACCAGCTCGATCGGGTCGATCCCGCGATCGCCGTCGCGCATCACCGGTCGCAGCGACCACACGACAAGTGGATCGTCCGCGTTCGCGACGATCGTGCAGGGCCAGTCGATCCGGCCGAACGTCTCGCGCCAGTGCCGGACCAGCCGCTTGTAGCGCACGCCGCGCTCGAGGTAGTCGCGGGCGATGTTCATGAGCGTCATGACCCGCGGATGCGTCGCGCGGGCGATCGGCCCGAGATACAGCTCGTCGGCCTCGAGGATCGCGAACGGCGCGCGCCGGTCGGCGTCGAGCGCGGTGATGAGTCCCGACGCCATGTTCGAGCCGCCGTCGTTGTGGGCAACCGGCCCGACCGTCCGCATCGCGGCGGCGAGAAGCGTCGTCGTCGTGCTCTTGCCGTTCGTCGCCGAGACGATCGCCGTCGTCCGGCCGGCCGCGAGGCGCTCGAGCGTCCGCGGATCGACCCGGTTGGCGATGCTCCCGCCGATGACCGATCCGCGGCCCCGGCCGAGGGCCGCCGACAACCCACCCGCGCCGCGGCTCGCGAGCAACCCGAGGCGGGTCCGGATCGGGAGGTCACCGGGTGGCACGCGGCGAGGCTAGCAAAGGAATGCGGGCGGCCGCCGCGTGGCACCATCCGGGCGTGCAGGCGAGACTCCGCGATCCGCGTGCTCGCCTCGTCCTGACGAGCGGAACCCTCCTCTTCGTCGAGCTGCTCCTCATCCGATGGATCCCGTCCGAGGTCCGCTACATCGGCTTCTTCAGCAACTTCGTGCTGATGGCCAGCTTCCTCGGCATCGGGCTCGGGATCCTGCTCGGGCGGAACCGCCGCTTCGAGTCGATCGCGTTCTTCCCGATCTTCCTCGTCGCGGTCGTCTGGCTCATCACATCGATCCAGCTCAACGTCCAGATCCATTCGTCGAACGAGATCTTCTTCGGCCTCGCCGAGTCGAACGCGGCCGACGCGAACTTCTGGGTCCTCCCGCTCGTGTTCGCGCTCGTCACCGCGATCATGGCCAGCCTCGCCCTGCCACTGGGTCCCCTCCTCCGATCGATGCCGCCGCTCAAGGCCTATGCCTTCGACATCGCCGGCTCGATGCTCGGGATCCTCGGGTTTGTCGTCGTATCGACGTCCGGGACCGCGCCGTCCATCTGGTTCACGGTCGTCGCGCTGCTCGTCGTGCTCCTCGCCGCCGGGTCCGGCTTCACCGTGCCGCGCCTCGCGTCCCTGCTCGCCCTCGTCGCGGTCGTCTGGCTCGCCCGGACCTCGGCCAACGAGATCTGGTCGCCGTACTACCGCATCGACACCTACCTGGGTGGCAACGGCCAGCTCTACGTCAACGTGAACGGGATCCCGCACCAGGCCCTCCACCCTGTCGCCGGCGCCAAGGAGCCCTTCTACGACCAGCTCTACAAGTGGTTCCCGGATCGGACGTTCGCGAACGTTCTGATCGTCGGCGCCGGATCGGGCACCGACACGGCGATCGCGCTGGCGCATGGCGCCGGCCACGTCGACGCGGTGGAGATCGACACGGCGATCCAGGAGCTCGGGCGGGAGCAGCACCCCGACCATCCGTACCAGGATCCCCGGGTCACGGCGCATATCAACGACGGGCGGGCGTTCCTGCGCGGCTCCGACGCGACCTACGACCTCGTGATCTTCGCCCTGCCGGATTCACTCACGCTCGTGAGCTCGACGGCGAACATCCGGCTCGAGTCGTTCCTCTTCACCGAGGAGTCGTTCGCGAGCGTCCGGGACCACCTCGCGCCCGACGGGATCTTCGTCCTCTACAACTACTACCGCGAGCCATGGCTGATCAACAAGATCGGGACGATGCTCACCGACTCGTTCCACACGGCCCCGGTCCTGCGGCTCTACAACGCCGAGATGGCGATCCTCGCCGACGGCCCGGCCGTGGCGGCGCTCGGCGGCGCCGC
>Ga0068863_100006003_pt1 | contig 11910 bp, 14 predicted proteins | sample KBSSwiS62_FD_66596 | JGI IMG/M metagenome (GOLD analysis project Ga0068863, IMG submission 66596) | Switchgrass rhizosphere microbial communities from Kellogg Biological Station, Michigan, USA - KBS Switchgrass S6-2 | ecosystem: Host-associated > Plants > Roots > Rhizosphere > Soil ...
CAGGCCTGATGGAGGCCGTGGGCGAGGCGGTGCGGGGCCGCGGCGTCCCGTTCCTGGGGATCTGCGTCGGCATGCAGCTCATGGCCTCGCGCGGCCTGGAGTTCGGCGCCACGCCCGGTCTCGACTGGATCGCCGGCGAGGTGCGGCTGATCGAACCCGCGGACCCGGCCTGCAAGGTGCCGCACATGGGCTGGAACGGCCTCACCGGCCTCTGCGGTCATCCCCTGCTGGCCGGCGTCGCCGACGGCGAGCCGATGTACTTCACCCATTCCTTCGCCTTCTTCCCGGAGGCGGCGGCGGACGTGATCGCCGAGGTCGACCACGGCGGGCGCTTTCCCGCCGCCGTGGCGCGGGGCAATATGGCCGGCGTCCAGTTCCACCCGGAAAAATCCCAAGCCGCCGGGCTTTCCCTCTTGGCCCGCTTCCTGGAGTGGCGACCGTGATCCTCTATCCCGCCATCGACCTCAAGGACGGCCAGTGCGTGCGCGTGCTGCACGGCGTCCTCGACACCGCGACCGTGTTCAACACCTCGCCCGCCGACCAGGCGACGCGGTTTATGAATGACGGTTTCCATTGGATCCACTGCGTCGACCTGAACGGCGCGGTCGAGGGCAAGGCGATCAACCGCGACGCGGTCGAAGCGATCCTGTCGGCGGTCTCGATCCCCGTGCAGCTCGGCGGCGGCATCCGCACGCTGAGCGACATCGAGGGCTGGATCGAGGCCGGCGTCAGCCGGGTGATCCTCGGCACCGTGGCGGTGCGCGAGCCGCAGATCGTGCGCGACGCCGCCAAGCGCTGGCCCGAGCAGATCGCCGTCAGCGTCGACGTGCGTCAGGGCAAGGTGGCGGTGCAGGGCTGGACCGAGGATTCCGACCTCGACGCCGTGACGGTGGCCAAGCGCTTCGAGGACGTGGGCGTCGGCGCCCTGATCATCACCGACATCGACCGCGACGGCGCGCTCATGGGCTTCAACGTCGAGACGTTCGGGACCGTGGCCGACGCGGTGGCCATTCCGGTGATCGCGGCGGGCGGCCTGGCCTCCGTGGAAGACATCCGCAAGCTGAAGGCCCGCAAGGGCGCGCCCATCGCCGGCGCGGTGCTGGGCCGGGCGATCTACACCGGCGCCATCAAGGCGGGCGAAGCCCTGCAGGCGGCCGGCTGATGCTGAAGGTCCGCGTCATCCCCTGCCTGGACGTCAAGGACGGCCGCGTGGTGAAGGGCGTGCAGTTCCTGTCCCTGCGCGACGCGGGCGATCCGGTGGAGCAGGCGCGGGCCTACGACGCGGCCGGCGCCGACGAGCTGATGTTCCTCGATATCACCGCCAGCCACGAGGGCCGCGGCGCGATCCTGGACGTCGTCGCGCGCACCGCCGACGTCTGTTTCATGCCCCTGTCGGTGGGCGGCGGGATCCGCAGCGTCGACGACGCGCGCCGGCTGCTGCTGGCCGGCGCCGACAAGATCTCCATCAACACCTCGGCCGTAGAGAACCGCGAGCTGATCACGGCCTGCGCCGACGAGTTCGGCAGCCAGGCCACCGTGGTGGCCATCGACGCCAAGCGCACCGGCGCGGACGGCGGCTGGGAGGTCTACATCTACGGCGGCCGCAAGGCGACGGGGCTGGACGTCGTGGCCTACGCCGCCGAGGTGGTGGCCAAGGGCGCCGGCGAGATCCTGCTCACCTCCATGGACCGCGACGGGGCCAAGATCGGCTTCGACCTGGAGCTCCTGCGGGCGGTGACCGGCGCGGTGCACGTGCCGGTGATCGCCAGCGGCGGGGCCGGCAGCGCGCAGCACATGGTGGACGCCGCGCGCATCGGCCATGCCGACGCGGTGCTGGCGGCTTCGATCTTCCACTTCGGCGAGGTCAGCATCGGCGAGGTCAAGCGCGCCATGGCCGACGACGGCCTGCCCGTTCGCGTGACGGAGGCCGCATGAGCCGCTTCGACGAGGTCCTCGGCCGCCTGGGGGCGGTGATCGCCGCGCGCCGCGGCGTCGACCCGGGGTCGTCTTATACCGCCCAACTGCTGGCAGACCCGGCGCGCGCCGCCAAGAAGCTCGGCGAGGAAGCGGTGGAGACGGTGATCGCCGCGACCCAGGGCGACGCTGCGGCGCTGGCCGCCGAAAGCGCCGACCTGATCTATCACTGGCTGGTGCTGCTGGCGGCGGCGGACGTCTCGCTGGACGAGGTGGCGGCGCAGCTCGAGGCCCGCGAGGGCCGCTCGGGCCTAGACGAGAAGGCCGGCCGAAAAACCTGACGCTTGGGGTTCACCCGCGCGGCTTGCGCTTCAGCGCCACGTAGAGCGCCCCCTCCCCGCCATGGCGGCGATGGGCTTCGGAGACCCCCGCCACCACCTGCCGCAGCCGCGGATCGGCCAGCCATTCCGGCGTGCGCCGGCGCAGCACGCCGTCGCCCTGCACGCCCTTGCCGGTGATCACCAGCACCGCGCGGTAGCCCTCGTCCCAAGCCCGCAGCAGGAACCCTTCGAGCGTCGCGCGGGCGCGGTCCTGGTCCAGGCCGTGCAGGTCGAGGCGCGCGCCGATGGGGTCGCGCTCCCGGGCGATGCGGTGGTGACGGCGCGGCTCGATATGCTGGGGACCATGACGATGCGCCGCCGAAGGCCGCGCCGGCGCCCGGGTCGGCGACGGCCCGCCCGCCGAAACCTGCCGGATGGCGTCCGCTCCGCCGAGGGGCGGTTCCGGCGCTGTGGGCCGGGCCCGGCCCGGCAGCGGATGGACGGTCGAGGCGACCAGCGACCAGAGCCGCAGCTCCTCCGGCTTCAACGGCCGCTTCACCTGTCCGCCGTCCTTGGAACCAGGCGATAGAGCCGCAGCTCGTGGCGGACGCGGCCGGCCTCCGACCCCGCCGCCGCGCCCTGCCCCAGGTAGAGGTCGGCGCGGGCCGCGCCCTTGATCGCGCCGCCCACGTCCAGGGCTACCGCCAGGCGCCGGTAGAAGGGTGGCGCGCCGGCCAGCACGGGTTTCGAGCCGTCGATCCACAGGAGCTCGCCCATGGCGTGCAGGCTGCGGTCCACCGCCACCGCGCGGCCCGCCGGCAGCGGCACGCCCGCGGCCCCGAACGGCGGCCGGCCGTTGTCCGGGACCAGGTTGAAGAACACGTAGCGCGGGTTCAGCCGCATCACCGCGTCGGCCTCCGGGCCGCGATGCGCCGCCAGCCAGTTGCGGATCGAATCCGCCGAGGTGTCGTCGGCGGCCAGCAGCCCCTGTTCGCGCATCGGCTTGCCGATGGCGACATAGTTACGCCCGTTGGTGGCCGCCACCCCGGCCTTCAGCCGCCGCCCGTCCGGAAAGGTGAGCACGCCCGAGCCCTGGACTTGCAGGAAGAACAGCTCCTCCGGGCGCATCCAGGCCTGCACCTGACCCGGCGCCTGCGCCTCAATGGCGGCTCTGTCCGGGTAGGAGCCGGTCGCGCCGCCGGAGCGGCGCACCACCGTCTGGGAATCCAGCACGACCAGGTCGGCCGGCCGGCCGCGCAGCGGCGCAGTGAACTCGCCCTCAGGCGCCGAGCGCGCCTCGTATTCCGGGGCGAAATAGGCGGTCAGCACGCCGAGCTCGGGCTCCGGCGCGAGGACGAAGGCGTCCTCGAAGAACGCCCGCGCGCTCTTCGCGTCCGGCGATGGCAGCGCCCGCGCGCGCCGGCAGGCCTCGCTCATGGCGGGGTCGAGCGATACACCGCATGTGCTGGCGAAGGCCGCGAGCGCCGCGACATGATCCTCGTCGCGCCAGCCCGGCAGGGCTTTGAACGACAAGGGCGTCGAAGACGCGGGGGGGACCGACGGCCCGCCCGGTTGCGTCGGCGCGGGCGTGGGCGTGGGCGTGGGCGTGGGCGGCGATGTCGGCTTGCTGGTGGCGCAGGCCGCGAGGATCAGGGCCAGGCACGCGGCCCCTTCGACGCGGCGCCGCAAGGCGTCAGGCCTCAGCGGCGTCGACGTGAACCAGAACCCAGTTCGGATCCTGGCTCTTCAGGTTGCGCTGGAAGGTCCAGAGCTCGGCCGTGCGGCGGTCGTCCACGGCTTCGCCCTCGGCGCTCTTGGTGCGGCTGCGGAATTCGCCCAGGAACCGCGTGGTCACCCGCGCCAGGTCGCCCACCACCTCGGCCTTCTCAAGGTCGGCGCGGGGCGCGTTGAGGAATTCGACGGTCTCCGTCGAGCCAGCGTTCTCCCGCTGGGTGATGGCGCTGTCGAAGCTGGTCATCACGTCGGGCGCGAGGAGCTTGCGCAGGGTGGCGCGGTCGCCGGCGGCGAAAGCCCGCACGATCATCTCGTAGGCCGTCTTGGCCCCGCCCAGGAAGCGCGCGATGTCGAAGCTGGGGTCGCGCGCCGTCAGGGCGGCGAGGCCGGTGAGGGCGACCCCCTCCTCCACGGGCTCCAGGGGCCGCTCGGTCGGGCGAACGGACGGCGCACGGGAATCGGCAGGTGGGCCGTCCCCAGGTTGCCGGCCTACGCGCCGGCCCAGCACCGAATAGAGCTGGTAGAGCACTATGGCGGCCAGGGCCGCGAAGATGATCAGGGTTAGGATGGCGTACACCCGCTCAACGAATTCTACCGCCTTATATAGAGCCAAGGAACGCCCGCGTCAGGGGTGACGTTGCATAGCCTGGGACCGCGTGATAGCAGCCGCCCGCGGCTAGGGGGAGCGGAGAGCGCACGTCCCCTGGCATGGACCCGGCGAGCCGTCGCTCGCGCCTAGGCACGGAAGACCCCCGAATGACCGACACCGACGTGGCCGCCACCGGGCAGGAAAACGGGGCCGGGGCTCCTGATTCGGGCATTCGCGTGCTCGCCCAGTTCGTCCGCGACCTGTCCTTCGAGAACCCGCGGGCGCCCGAAGTGCTGCGCCAGACCGGCGACCAGCCGCAGATGGACGTGGGCGTCGAGATGAACGCGCGCGGCCGTGACGACGGCTATTTCGAGGTCGACCTGAAGCTTACGGCCCGGGCGAGCCGCGAAGATGGCCCATTGTTCCACGTCGAGGTGCTGTACGGCGGCGTCTTCCAGATCACCGGCGTGCCGCAGGAGGCTGTCGAGGCGGCGCTCTTGATCGAGTGCCCGCGGTTCCTGTTCCCGTTCGCGCGGCGGATCATCGCCGACGTGACGTCGGACGGCGGCTTCCCGCCGTTCCTGCTCGATCCCATCGATTTCGCCGGCATCTATGCGGCGCGCCAGGCCGAGGCCTCGCAGCAGGTGGGCAACGCGTAGCGGGTGAGGGGACATGTACCTCGGTACGTGTCCCCGGGTCGCTGAAGGGGGGCACGTACTGATGTACATGTCCCCAGGGGCCGGCCGCCTAAAGGCCGAACTTCTTCCAGAGCGTGTCGCTCTTCACCGCGCCCAGGATGAATTCCGCGTGAGCGGCCCGTTCGGCCTCCGTCGAGCGCGGCATGAGCGGCCGCGGCCGCGGACCGTAGGCCGCCTGCTTGGCCGCTGAAACTGCGGCGACCGCCGATACGGTAGTCAGCTCCAGCCGCCGTTCGCGGCCGCCCTTCAGTTCCAGATAGACCGAGGCCAGCAGGCGCGCGTCGATGAGGGCGCCGTGCAGGTCCCGCTCGGCGAGCGAGATCTTGAAGCGCTTGCAGAGCGCGTCCAGCGAATTGGGCATGCCGGGGAAGCGGACCCGGGCCAGGGCCAGGGTGTCGATCCAGCGGGGCTCGGGCAGATGGATGCGCCCGCACAGTCCGAGCTCGTGATTGACGAAGGCGCGGTCGAATCCCGCGTTGTGGGCGATGATCGCCGCGTCGCCGACGAAGTCGAGGAACGCGTCCACCACCTCGGCCTGAGCGAACTTCGGCTTGCCGGTCAGGAAGGCGCTCGACAGGCCGTGCACTCGCTCGGCGTCGGACGGCATGTCGCGTTCGGGGTCGACATAGGTGTGGAACGAGCGCCCGGTGGGGACGAAATCCTCGATCTCGATGCAGGCGATTTCCACCAGCCGATGGCCGAGGTGCGGCTCGAAGCCGGTGGTTTCCGTGTCCAGGACGATCTCGCGCGCCATGCCTTCAAATGCCCGCCTTCGCGCGCAAGTTCAATTGGTCCGGACGCCGCGGGGACGCTTTGAGGTCCAGCCCGGCGTCCGCAACGTGGCGATGATGGCGGCCACCTGTTCGCGGGCGTGTTCGAGGCCCTGGCTGGTGTCGACGACGAAATCGGCGGCGGCGCGCTTCACCGCGTCCGGCGTCTGGCGCTTGAGGATGAAATCGAGTCGCTCTCCGGTCATGCCTTCGCGGGCCAGGACCCGCTGGCGCTGCATCTCCGGGCTGGCGCTGACCACCACCAGGGCGTCGTAGCTGTCCTGGACGTTGGTCTCGAAGATCAGCGGGATGTCCATCACCACCATGTCGCAGCCGGCCGCCCGGGCGTCGTCGAAAAAGAGGTGGCGCTTGCCCTGCAGCAGCGGGTGGGTGACCGCGTTCAGCACCGCCATGGCCGTCTCGTCGTGCAAGACACGCTTGCGCAGTTCCTCGCGGTCGACCGCCCCGTTCTTCGTCACGCCGGGGAAGGCGGCCTCCAGCGGCGCCACCGCGTCGCCGCCCTTCAGGTAGAGCCGGCCCATCTCATAGTCGGCGTCGTACACCGGCACGCCCATCTCACGGAACATCGCCGCGGTCGTCGACTTGCCCATGCCAATGGAGCCGGTGAGCCCGATTGTCAGCATTCAGGAATTTCCCAGTGATTTCAGCGCAAGGCCACGTACGTCCACCTCCGTCGGCGGCGGGCGGCCGAAGAAGGCCTCGAACGACGGCTGGGCCTGGCCGACGAGCATGGCCAGCCCGTCCACGGTGCGCAGGCCGCGCGCCTCGGCGGCGGCCAGCAGGGCGGTGCGCAGGGGCTTGTAGACCATGTCCATGACGACGGCGGAGGCGGGCAGGGCGGGAAGCGGCAGGTCCAGCGGCGCGTCCGCCGTCAGGCCGACGGAGGTGGCGTTGACCACCGCCGCCGCCTGGTCGAAGGCCTGGCCGGCCTGATCGAGACCATAGGCCTTGACCGTGGGGCCGAGGGCCGCGGCGATCTCCTCGGCCCGGGCGCGCGTGCGGTTGGCGATGCGGATCTCCGGCGCGCCGGCTTGCAGGAAGGCCGCCGCGGCGCCGCGGGCCGCGCCGCCAGCGCCCAGGATCACCACCGGGCCCCGCGTCGCGTCGAAACCGGGATCGCCCTCCGCGAACGCCGCCAGCAGGCCCACGCCGTCGGTGTTGTCCGCGACGATGCTTCCGTCCGTCTCGAAGATCAGCAGGTTGGCGGCGCCGGCCCGGCGCGCGATGTCGCTCGCCCGGTCGGCGACCGCCAGGGCGTCGGCCTTGAACGGTATGGTCACGTTGAGTCCCCGGACCGCCCCGCCGCGCAAGCCCTCGGCGAAGGCGCGGAAACCGTCGGTCTTCGGTGCGAAGGCGACGTAGACCGCGTCGAGGCCTGCGGCCTCGATCCAGGCGTTATGGATCAACGGGCTCAGCGAATGGCGCACGGGCGAGCCCGCGACGCCTGCGACCACGGTGGCCCCGGTGATGGCGCTCATGGGACGAGCGCGCCTTCCCGGCGCAGCAGGTCGAGCAAGCCGAGCATGGGCAGACCGAGTATGGCGAAGTAGTCCCCGTCGATCCGCGAAAAGAGCTGCGCGCCGGGTCCCTCAAGCCGGTAGCAGCCCACGGAGCCCAACGCCTGCGGACCCTCCGTAGACAGATAATGCTCCAGGAAGGCGTCGCTGAAGTCGCGCATCACCAGGCGCACCGTCACCAGGTCGCGCCAGATGGCGAGGCCGTGCTTCGCCACCACCACGGCGGCGTGCAGCTCGTGGGCCTTGCCGCGCAGCAGGACCAGCCGCTCGCGGGCGGCGGCCACCGTGTCGACCTTGTCGTAGAGCCCGCCTTCGAACTCCAGCGTCTGGTCCGCACCGATGATCAGGCCTGGCCGGTCGGCCGAGACGCGCAGGGCCTTGCGTTCGGCGAGCGCGGCGGCCACCTCGCGCGGCGTCGCGCCCCTCGCCAGCATCTCAACCTTGACGGCGTCCTCGTCGACGCCGGGGGAGGCGGTCTCGAACGCCACGCCGGCGCCGGTCAAGAGCGCCGAGCGCGTCGGGCTCTTCGAGGCCAGGACGATCATCCCAGCACCTCCACCTGGCCGTGGCCGCCGTGCATCAGATTGAGCACCGCCGCGGCGGTCTCCTCCACCGAGCGGCGGGTGACGTCGATGACCGGCCAGCCCTGGCGCTCGAACATGCGCCGGGCCTTGATGATCTCGTCGCGGACGGCGTCCGGGTCGATGTAGGTGCTTTCCCGATTCTCCTTCAGGTTCAGGAGCCGGTTCTTGCGGATCTGCAGCAGCCGATCCGGCGACACCGTCAGCCCCACCACCAGCGCCCTCTTCAGGCCGAACAGCTGTTCCGGCGGCGGACGGTGCGGCACCAGCGGCACATTGGCCGCGCGCACGCCGCGGTGCGCCAGGTAGATGCAGGTCGGCGTCTTCGATGTCCGCGAGACGCCGACCAGCACCACGTCGGCCTGCTCCAGGTCCTGGCCGCCCTGGCCGTCGTCGTGGCCGATGGCGTAGTTCAGCGCGTCCATGCGGTTGAAGTAGTCGGTGTCCAGCGCGTGCTGCACGCCCACCCGGCTGGTGATCGCGGCCCCCAGGTAGCGCGACAGGGCCGAGACCAGCGGGTCGAGCGCCGGGAAGCAGGGCATGTCGAATTCCCGGCAGCCTTCCTCCAGCGAGGTCCGCAGCTTCTCGTCGACGATGGTGTGGATGACCACGCCCGGCGCCTCGGCGATGTCGGCCAGGGCGCGCTCGAGCTGCCGGGGCGATCGCACCAGGGCGTAGATGTGCTCGATGGGCAGGACGTTTTCGAACCGGGCGCACACCGCCCGCGCCAGCGCGTTCAGCGTCTCGCCCGTGGAGTCCGAGACCAGGTGGATGTGGAAGTAGGTGGCGAGGCGTGGGGTCATCAGACCGATAAATCTGGGGATGAAAGAGTCGAAACCCTCTTAGCGAAGGTCCGTGCGCTTGGGGATAGTGCAGGCGAAATCAGGCGGCGCGATCTGCGGGAGAGGATTGTGGGGGCGACTCGCGCAGGTTGCCGAGGATCTGTCCACGGCGCGCGACATGGGGACGGGATTAACCTCTCGTTAGGGATTGCCGCTGGGGTGAAACCAGGTTCCCACCCCGCGTCCCGCGGCCCCTTAACGATTCATTAAGGCTTTCCGCGTCCTTCGCCGACCATCCCCGGGACTCACAGGCGCGGGATTCAACGCGGTGGAGGAGTCGTGTTCGGTGGGGAAAACCGGCGGATGACTGCGGGTCCTGGCCGAGTCATCCCCGAGTCTGACCGGCCCTACTTCACCTTCATCCTCGATCTATATCTTTCCTAAAGATTAGAAGAGAGCCGGCGGGCTTGAGCCGAGGACGGTTAGCCGATTTAACCGCGCCATGACCGAGAGCTCTCCACCGCTGCTCCTGCGGGCCCTGTCCGGCGAGACCCTTAAGCGGCCGCCGGTGTGGTTCATGCGTCAGGCGGGACGTTCCCTTCCGGAGTACCGCGCGCTGCGGGAGCGGGCGAAGGACTTCATCGCCTTTTGCCACGACCCCGAGATGGCGGCCGAGGCGACGCTGCAGCCCATGCGGCGGTTCGCCTTCGATGCGGCCATCGTCTTCGCCGATATCCTGCTGTTGCCGCGGGCGCTCGGTCAGGAGGTGTGGTTCGAAGCCGGGGAGGGGCCCAGGCTCGGTCCCCTGCCGGCTGTGGAAAGCCTGGCCGACCAGGTGGAGGCGTCCACCGGGCGGCTGGCGTCGATCGGCGAAACCCTGTCGCGGGTTCGCGCCGAGCTGGAGCCTCATCGCGCCTTGATCGGATTCGCTGGCGCGCCCTGGACGGTGGCCACCTACATGATCGAGGGGCGGGGCAGCGACCGGTCGGGCGCGCGCCAGTTCGCCTACGACCAGCCACAGATCCTGGACGGTCTGCTGGCCGTGCTGGTGGACAGCACCGCGCGATACCTTGTCATGCAGGCCAGGGCCGGCGCCCAGGCGCTGAAACTGTTCGAGTCCTGGGCGGAGGGGCTTTCCGAGGACGTGTTCGAACGGGTGGTGATCCGACCGCACGCCGCGATCGTCGAAAAGGTCCGGGCCGCCGGCGTCACAGCGCCCTTCATCGGCTTCCCGCGCGGGGCCGGAGCCCTGGTGGAGAACTATGCGGCCGGTTCGCCCGTGGAGGCCGTGGCCCTCGACACCCAGGCGCCTCTGTCGCTGGGCAAGCGGCTGCAGGCCCAGGGCAAGACGATCCAGGGCGCGCTCGACAACCAGCTTCTGCTGGCAGGCGGGCCGGCGCTGGACGCCCGTGTCGAAGCCTTGCTGGAGGGGTGGGGGCAGGGGCCCTATATCTTCAACCTCGGCCACGGCGTCCTGCCGGCGACGCCGATCGCCCACATCGAGCAGGTCGTGCGGCGCGTGACCTGCGCATGACCCGACTGGCGGTCGTGCTGTTCAACCTGGGCGGGCCGGACGGTCCGCAGGCGGTGCGCCCGTTCCTGTTCAACCTGTTCCGCGATCGCGCGATCATCGACCTGCCGGCCGCAGCCCGCTATCCGCTCGCCGCCCTGATCTCCATGTCGCGGGCCAAGGCGGCCAGGGCGAACTACGCCCTGATGGGCGGGTCATCCCCCCTGCTGCGGGAGACGCAGGCGCAAGCCGCGGCGTTGGAGGCGGCGCTGGGCGAGCTAGCGCCGGAGGTCGAGGCGCGGGTGTTCGTCGCCATGCGCTACTGGCGGCCGCAGGCGGCCGAGACCGCCCGGGCCGTCGCCGCCTTCGCGCCGGACGAGATCGTGCTGCTGCCGCTTTATCCGCAGTATTCGAGCACCACGACGGCCTCGTCGCTGGCCGCGTGGCGCGCCGCCTACGTCGGAAAAGGACGTATACGGACGATCTGCTGCTATCCGACCGATGCGCCACTCATCGCCGCCCACGCCGAGGTGATCGAAAGCACCTACGACCAGGCGGGGCGGCCGGCGAATGTGCGTCTCCTGTTCTCCGCCCACGGCCTGCCCAGGCGGGTGATCGAGAAGGGCGACCCCTACCAGGCGCAGGTGGAGGCCACGGCGGCGGCCATCGCCGCGCGGCTGGGCGGGGCCTGGGACTGGCGGGTCTGCTATCAAAGCCGGGTCGGGCGCCTGGAATGGCTTGGCCCCGCCACCGACGCGGAGATCCGCCGGGCGGGCGCGGACGGCCGCGGCGTGCTGATCGCCCCCATCGCCTTCGTCTCCGAACATGTGGAGACGCTGGTCGAGCTCGATCATGACTACGCCAAGGTGGCCGCCGCCGCCGGCTGCACGCCCTATCTTCGCGCCCCCGCGCTCGGCGTGGCGGCCGCCTTCATCGGCGGATTAGGGCAGGCCGTCGTCCAGGCGATCGGCCGCGACCTACCCATCGGGCCGTGCGGCGGCTGGCGGTGCCCGGGCGAGTTCAGCCAGTGCGCGCTTCAGGGGAGGGCGTCGTGACCTACAACGTGCTGCGGGCGCTCCACATCCTGTCGGTGATCGCCTGGATGATCGGGCTGATGTACCTGCCCAGGCTGTTCGCCTACCACACGAAGGCGCAGCCCGGCTCCGAGATGGACCAGACGTTCCAGAAGATGGAGCTCGGCCTCTACCGGATCATCATGAACGCCGGGATGATCGCGGCCTATGTCTTCGGGGTATCGCTGATCTATTTCCACATCCATGTTATGCAGCAGGGCTGGGCGTTCCTTGCGGAACCTTGGATGATCACGAAACTCGCCGGCGTGGTTTTCCTCACCGGGTGGCATCACTATCTAGGGCGGGCGCGCAAAGCCTTCGCCGAGGGCCGCAACCGGCGGTCCGAGCGCTATTGGCGCATGGTGAACGAGCTGCCGTTCCTGGCCGCCATCGTCATGGTG
>Ga0068863_100006010_pt1 | contig 11902 bp, 9 predicted proteins | sample KBSSwiS62_FD_66596 | JGI IMG/M metagenome (GOLD analysis project Ga0068863, IMG submission 66596) | Switchgrass rhizosphere microbial communities from Kellogg Biological Station, Michigan, USA - KBS Switchgrass S6-2 | ecosystem: Host-associated > Plants > Roots > Rhizosphere > Soil ...
ATCGCGTCATCCTGCGTGGTGGCTTGCGATGCGAGCGTGTCGAGTTCCGTGCGGGCGCGCGTCAGCGACTGGAGGAACCGGTTGGCGCGCTCGTCGCCATTCTCTGCAAGCTCGGTGAAGCGTTGATCGATCAACGCGAGCCCGCGTTCGATTTCCGCAATCATGGACTGGGATGCACGCTCCTGCTCAGCGACGCGCGCCGTGAGCCCGTCGAGCGAACTGGTTGCATGGTCGATGTTGGACGCAAGAGACTCGGCGGCATCTGCGCCGGCTTTGCCGATACCTGCCGAAGCCTGGGCAACGAGCGCCGCTACGGCGGCCGACTGCACGTCGATGCCTGTCCGGATCTGGTCGAGCGTCTCGGACGTACGACCAAGAAGGGCATCGAGCGTGCCGGAATAAGCTCCCTCGGCCTCGCAAACGCGGGCTGCTGCGGCGACGCTACCGGTCTCGATTTCCGCAACGCGGGATGCGAGTCGACCGGTCACTTCGGTCATGATCAGGTCAGCGTTCTGCGTGCGCTCGGCGAGGTCGTCGACTCGCTGTCCGAGGGCTTCAGCCTTGCCGATCGATTCGCTCCCTACAGAGCGCAATTGCTCCGCGACGGACTTTGCAGTGAGCTCCGCCCGCGGAAGGTCCTCAAGGAGGACACCAATGTCGTTCCGCGCTGATTCGGCCGCACGATCGAGCGCTTCGCTATGGGACCGCAGCCTCTCGGTGCTATTGTCGAACTCGCGCGTGATTCCGCCGAGCTTGCCGGTCGCCTCGTCCCCGAGCTGCATCAGATGTTGCGAGATCATTGTCAGCTCGGTCCTGCTGTCGTTGATCCGCTGTGACAGGACCTGAAGCAGCGCTTCGAGACCTCGTGCCTCACCGCGCATCGCGACCACCGAACGGGTAAAGCGTTCCGTTTCCTTGCGGCGAGTGCGGCCGAACATCAGCCAGACGAGACCCATCAGCGCGAGCGGCCCCGTGGCCACCGCGACCCATTGCGCGATCAGCGGCGAAGCGAGTGGCTGCCCGCCAAGCGTTCGACCCGCCGACCAGGCCGCATAGGCCATCCACAATGCTGCAAGAATGATGAGGCCGGCCGCCAGCACCTGCCGCCCCCCGTTCCCGCGCTCTTCCGCCGTCTGCTCGCGCCATTGGCCCTCGTCGAAAGACGGTTCGACAAAATCGGCGGCTGCGCCGAGGAGCTCGACGGGTTCTGCCTGGTCGTTTGCTTGTCGCAGACGTTCGGCGCGCTTGGGTGTGGGTGTCATTGCAACGAGCAGTTTAACATCTTTGACGGTGCACGAAAGCGATTAGAGAGGGTAGGCGACGAACGGGGAGGGTGTTCGCTTCAATGGCCATTGGCGCGCTGATCGGGGCATATCAGGAAGATGACAGCGGGGGCTTGCGGGCCCTGTTTCCGCTCGCTGGGCGCACGCTTATTGAATATCAGGTTCGCTGCGCAGCAGCTGCAGGAGCAGCTCCCGTCGTCGTCGTCGTCGAGCGAGTCCCGCAGGGCCTTCAGGACGCGTTCGAGCGCCTTCGGCTCGACGGCATCGGGGTCTTCCCAGTCAGCGACATAAACGAAGCGGTGAGCCGATTCGAAGCGGGCTCGGCGATCCTGCTGATCGGTGACGGCATCGTGCCGCCGGTCGATCTTGTTGCCGCCCTTGCCGCGGAACCGGACTCCGCCGTTGCGACAGTCCCCGATGACGAGCAGCACGAAGCTTTCGAACGGATCGACGCCCAATCTCGTTGGGCCGGCGTTGCCGTCGTCAACGCGCAGTTGCTCGGATCGACAGCGGCGATGCTCGGCGACTGGGACGTCCAGTCGACCCTGCTGCGCCGGACGATCCAGGAAGGCGCGCGCAGGCTCGCCGCCAAAGAGGTGGGAGGCGAACCCTTGCTTGTCGAGCGTGCGGACCAGCTCGCCGATTTCCAGCGTCGGCTGGTTCACGCGTCGCGAGGCGGGCGCAATGATGCTGCAAGCCGGTTCGTCCTGCCGTGGGCCGAGGACCTGGCGACCGAGCAGCTGATGGAAACGCAGCTGCGGCCCGCCTGGCTGATCTGGGCAGCGCTCCTCCTTACGATTGCCGGCGCTATCTGCTTCACCCGCGGCTGGCTCGGTGCGGGGCTTGTTCTTCTCGTTCTATCAACGCCGCTCGACCTCATCGCCGGACGCCTTGCAACGATCCGACTCCGACCGCTTCCTGCCCGGATGATCTCGCGGCTCGCGCTGTGGCCCGCAGGCGGTCTTGCGCTAATGGCAATCGGCCTTTGGGAAACACGGCACGGAACTGGCTGGGGTTCGCTGGTCACCGCCGCGGCCGCTTGCGCATTCGGCGAGGCAATGCGCTTGGAGAAAGCGGCAATGCCGCCAGGGGGCGAGCTTTGGCTTCTCTCTCGCCGCAATGCTGTTTTCCTCGCGATCCCGTTCGCGCTTGGCGGAGTGTGGACGGCCTATCTCGTCGCTCTGCTGCTCTATGCCGCGCTGTCTTTCTTCATCGTCCAGCGAGTCCGCCATTCCCCGGCCGAGTTGACGCGAAGTTAACTGAAATCGGATAATCCGAGCGCGATGATGCCGGAGGAATGGCCGATCGCCGCTTTTGCAGCGGACGACAATGCGCCCGCGCGTTTTGCGGGGCGTGGCCGGCTGGCCACGGTGCGCCGCGACTTCTTCCTCAATCCAGCCAAGCGCCTGACCGAGCAGGAACGCGCGCTTATGACGGCCATGCTTCATTGCCTCGTAGCCGATGTTGCAGCTGCGCTCCGCGCTGCACTGCCGGGCGGGCGGGTCGCTGCGAATGACGAGAGCGATACGAAGCTTATCGCAACGCTGACTGGATCGGGGCTGTTGGACGAGCCTGGTCTTATGGCGCTGCTTCTTCGCCGTGCGGACGAGGAGCGGATTTCAACCGCAGCGCGAGCACGCAGTGGACGGCGCGAGGCGCGCGTGCTGCAGGGACTGGTCAGCCATGACTATGGCGCAGTTGCCGCTGCGGCGATGGCGCTGATCCTCGGGCGTGGCCGCCGCCGCGACCGTTTCGGCCAGTGCCTCCTTGCATTCGACGACCTTTCGGAAGCGAGCGCAAACTCGCTCGTGCACGCGGTTGCTGCGGGGCTGAGAGCGGAACTTGCAGCCAATCACGGTGCATCTGTCGCCGATCTCGAATTGTCCGACGCCGCAGACCAGGTACTTGAGCAGCGCGACGAAGAACGTGGGACCGATGCGCTGACGAGTGCGCTCGTGCATTTCCTCGACGAAGCGGGCGGGCTCACTGACGAGCTCGTCCTCGCGGCTGCGAATGAAGGGGAGATCAGCTTTATCGCCGAGGTCGTGGCGCGGCGGGCAGGCGTCCCGACCGACTCTGCGCTGGACGAGCTGCTTTCCGGCGACGCCGAGCATGTCATGGGCCTGTTACGCGCGGCGGGAATGTCTCGCGAGCTGAGCGCGGGCCTGCTGGGCGGGATTGGGGATTTGCTCGGCATCGCGGATGCTGGGGCCGCGATCGCGACTTTTGATCGGATGACCGACGCGGAAGCCCAGACGTCGCGAGCCTGGCTCGTGACGACGCCAGCCTACCGGGCAGCCCTCGATCGATTGGGTCAGGGTCGTGGCTAGCGTTCCATTCGAGCCAAGACCGGTCCTCGGTCGCCTGGACCGTTCCGGTCGACTGGTTTCCGCCGATGCGGAGCTCGAGGCACTCCAGCGCGAGGCCGGATCGAGCCTGGGTCAGCCGCTTGCATTGCCGCAAATTGCCGCTGTCGCGCAGCTCGCTCGAAAGCTGCGCACTCCCGTTTCGCGTCCGGCCCTCGCGGCCTCTACAGATTACGACATCGAGCTTTGGGTCGAGGCCAGGCCCGAAGGCGATGATATTGCGCTTTCTCTTCATGGCTGGACACAGCGCGCGCCCGCCGGGCCGCGGCTTGCAGCGATCCTTGGCGGCGGCGCAGAGACCGAAACAGGCGGCGCGCGCAATGAATGGGCAGCCGACGAGGAGTTGCGGATCATCTCGCTGTCGGCAGACCTTGCGGAGCTTCTGGGGGTGGAGCCGGATGGGGTTGCTGGCCAGGCGCTGACGCGCATTGTGCGGCTTGAAGAAGACGAAGCGGGCGAAATGCCTCTCATCAGCGCACTTGCCGCTCGCCGAGGTTTCACCGGACAGCACGCCCGCAGCCGTGCGGACGAGGCCCGAAGTGTGATCCTGAGCGGCGAGGTCGTCACAGGCGCCGACGGCAGCTTCGCCGGTTTCCGTGGATCCGTCGAGGCCAATGGGGCTGCAAGTCTCGCACCGACTGCTCGCACGGCAGCATTCGACCATGCCCTCGACGAGGTGTTACGCTCGCCGCTCGACCGCATCATCGAAAGCGCCGAACGGATCATGGAACGTTCCGAAGGCCCGCTTCGCAGCGATTATGCAAGCTACGGCAACGACATCGCCGCGGCCGCCCGGCACCTACTCTCCGTGCTCACCTCGATGAGCGAGGAGCCGGCACAAGGCGGTTCATCGATCGACCTTGCTGCGCTTGCGGCGGAAGCTGTCGTGATGCTCGACGCTCCAGCCGGGGAGCGAGGAGTCCGGATCGAGCCGGAAGTAAGCGAGAACTTGCCTGCAAGAGGCGAGCAACGAGGAGTCATCCAGATACTGGTGAACCTCATCGGCAATGCCATCCGCCACTCTCCCGAGGGCGCACGGGTACGGCTCGTTTTCTCGCGCACTCCGGGCACGGCCTCGGTCACCGTAACCGATGAAGGCCCGGGAATTGCGCCTGCTGACCAGCAGCGCATTTTCGAGCGTTTCGAGCGCGCAGACACGAAGGAAGGGGGCACCGGCCTCGGCCTTGCCATTTCGCGCCGGCTTGCCCGCTCGATGGGTGGCGACGTGACCCTCGACAGCGCCCTCGGCGAGGGCGCGCGCTTCACTCTGACTTTGCCAGCTGCCTAGCGTTGATCGCAGGGCACGTAATCGCGGTGCGTCGCCCCGGTGTAGAGCTGGCGCGGGCGCCCGATCTTCTGGTCGGGATCCGCGATCATCTCGTTCCACTGCGCAACCCATCCCACCGTCCGTGCCAACGCAAAGAGAGCGGTGAACATGTCCGTTGGAAAACCGATCGCGTTCAGGATGACGCCCGAATAGAAATCGACGTTCGGGTAGAGCTTCTTCTCGATGAAATAACTGTCGTTGAGCGCGATGTGCTCGAGCTCCTTCGCGACGTCGAGCACAGGGTCGGAGATGTTGAGCTCCTTGAGGACCTCGTCGGCCGTCGCCTTCATCACCTTCGCGCGCGGGTCAAAATTCTTGTAGACGCGGTGGCCAAAGCCCATCAGCCGGAACGGATCGTCCTTGTCCTTCGCCCGGGCGATATATTCGGGAATGCGCTTCACGCTGCCGATCTCGCGCAGCATGTTGAGCGCAGCCTCGTTCGCGCCGCCGTGCGCGGGGCCCCAAAGGCACGCAATTCCCGCCGCAATGCATGCAAACGGGTTCGCACCGGATGAACTTGCCAGACGCACCGTCGAGGTCGACGCGTTTTGCTCATGGTCCGCGTGCAGGATGAAAATGCGACGAATTGCATTCTCGATGATCGGATTGACTTCGTAGGGCTCCGCCGGGACCCCGAACGTCATCCGCAGGAAGTTACCAGTGTAGGACAGACTGTTCTGGGGATACATGAACGGCTGCCCAACAGAATATTTGAAAGCCATCGCAACCAGCGTCGGCATCTTCGCAATCAGCCGGTGCGATGCAATCATCCGCTGCTCGGGATCGGTAATGTCGGTGCTGTCGTGGTAAAAGGACGACAGGGCGCCGACAACGCCGCAAAGGATGGCCATCGGGTGCGCGTCGCGCCGGAACCCCCGAAAGAAGGTCGCGAGCTGCTCGTGGACCATCGTGTGCCGGCTGATCGTATAAACGAAGGTGTCGAGCTCGTTCTTCTTCGGAAGCTCGCCGTGGAGAAGGAGGTAGGCAACCTCCATGAAGCTCGAATTCTCGGCTAGCTGATCGATCGGATAGCCGCGGTGAAGCAGGACGCCCTTCTCACCGTCAATGTAGGTAATCGCGCTCTTGCAACTGGCGGTCGACGTGAATCCCGGATCGTAGGTGAACAGCCCGGTCTCGGCATACAGCTTGCGAATATCAACGACTTCCGGACCGACCGAGCCGTCGAGCACGGGGAATTGGTGGTTTGATCCCTCGACACCCAGGGTCGCTACGTTGTCGGTCATTCGTTCGGCTCCATCTGGTCGGCGATGCGGGCGAGGCTCTCGTCCCGGCCCAACAACGCCAGCACATCAAAAATCCCCGGAGATGTCGTGCGCCCCGTGAGGGCAGCGCGAAGTGGCTGAGCAAGCTTGCCGAGCTTCACGCCGCTGCCCTCCGCGACCTCGCGGATGGCAGCCTCTAACGACGCTGCGTCCCACTCTGCAAGAGCGCTGAGGCGCTCGTGCGCCGAGCGCAGCATTTTGCGCGATTCGCTGGTCAACAGAGCCGCGGACGCTGCGTCGACGTCGAGCGGCCGCTCGGCGAACAGGAAGCGCGCTCCGTCGGCGAGTTGATTAAGCGTGTGGGCCCGTGTCTTTAGCTCTGGCATCGCTCGAACAAGCAATGCTTCTTGCTCGCCAACGAGGCCAAGCAGGGGGGCGACGAGGCCGGCAAGGCGTACATCGTCGGCCTCGCGGATGTAATGGCCGTTAAGGTTTTCGAGCTTCTTGAAGTCGAACCGCGACGGGGACTTGCCAACCTGAGGCAGGTCAAACCATTCGATCGCCTGCTCACGGGCGATTATCTCGTCGTCGCCATGTCCCCAGCCGAGCCGCAGAAGGTAATTGTCGACCGCTTCGGGAAGCAGTCCCAGCTGGTCCCGATACGCGTCAACCCCCATGGCGCCGTGGCGCTTGCTGAGCTTCGCGCCGTCCGGTCCGTGGATCAGCGGCACGTGCGCATACGTGGGTTCGGGCCAGCCCATGGCGCGGATGATCGCGAGCTGCCGGAAGGCGTTATTCAGATGGTCATCGCCGCGGATCACGTGAGTGACCCCCATGTCGTGATCGTCGACCACGACTGCAAGCATGTAGGTCGGCGTGCCGTCGGACCGGAGCAGAATGAAATCGTCGATCTCGGCATTCTGGACGGTGACCTGGCCCTGGACCTGGTCGAGGATGACAGTTTCGCCCTCCTGCGGTGCCTTGAGGCGGATGACGAAGGGCTTGTCGCCCTGTTCCTTCGCGACGTCGCGCCAGGGGCTGTTGATCCGAAACGGCTTGCGTTCAGCTTTCGCCTTCTCGCGCTGCGCGGCGAGTTCCTCCTGAGTCATGTAACAGCGGTACGCTGAGCCACGCTCGAGCAGGCGGTGCGCAATCTCGGCATGACGTGCCCAGAATTGCGACTGATAATATTCGTGCCCGTCCCAATCGAGGCCAAGCCAGCGCATTCCATCGATAATCGCGTCGATCGCTTCCTTGGTCGAGCGGACGCGGTCGGTATCCTCAATGCGCAAAAGGAACTTGCCGCCGGTGTGGCGAGCATAGAGCCAATTGAACAACGCAGTCCGCGCTCCGCCGATGTGCAGGTACCCGGTGGGGGAAGGGGCGAACCGCGTGACGACGGGTCGCGACGAATTACTTGCGCTGGTCAAAGTTACTCCGCTCGCGCTGGGACGCGCTTTCCTCTTCGTTCATGCTGCAATGCAGCGGACGAGCGCCCCTAACATAGGGGAAGCGCCTCTTCCACAACGTGCTCGGGGGCCGTCGGAAGCAGCGCTTCTCAGCAATTCACTAGGAGCTGGAGATGCTCTTTGCCAAAGAACGAGCGCAAACGAGCGCCTGGGCAAGGCAGCCGAGCCTTATTCGTTCGAGCCACGGGCGTCAGCCATGCCGGCCGAGACAGGATGCCAAGTGCCAGGTCGCAGCGATCCGTCTCGGCATTCTTGAGCTATCGACGCATTGCCGACCGCAGTCGGCTCTCCTGGAGCTTGGTCTCAATAGCGGCGGATGAGCCCTGCGAGACGACCTTGGATTTTCACCCTGCTCTCGTCATAGCGCTGCGGTTCGTATCGGCTGTTTGCCGGATCGAGCCGGATCATGCGACCTTCGCGGCGATAGGTCTTGAGCGTCGCTTCCTCATCGTCGATCAGGGCAACGACAATCTCGCCGTCGCGCGCGCTGTCGACCTTTCGAATCAAAGCGAAATCGCCATCGAGGATTCCCTCATCAACCATCGAGTCGCCGGAGACTTCGAGCGCGTAATGCTCTCCGGCTCCGAGAAGCGCGGCAGGAACGGCAAAGCATTCCGTGCCCTGCAGGGCCTCGATCGGCGTGCCTGCGGCAATTCGGCCATGCAGTGGGATTTCCATCGTATCGTTGGCCGGAGCGATGACAGCAGGACGAAGCGGCGTGACCGTCGCGGATGGACGTGTTTCGGGAATCTTCACGACCTCCAGGGCACGAGCGCGGTTCGGTAACCGACGGATGAACCCTCGCTCCTCAAGCGCCGAGATTAGGCGATGCACTCCGGACTTCGATTTGAGGTCGAGCGCCTCGCGCATCTCGTCAAAACTGGGACTGACGCCGCCCTCCTTAAGGCGCTCGTCGATAAAGAGCAGCAATTCACGCTGCTTGGCGGTGAGCATCGGCCGTCACTCCCCCGATAAAGAACGAACGGAGAACTTTTAGGCAACAAAACTGCCTTGGTCAAGCCGTGGATTAGCTGCCGCTGGTAAGGAGCCGGGTCCTGAATGCCTCGATCGCGCCCTGGTTGCGCTTGACCTTAAGCTCGCGCTTCAGATCGGCAATAAACTGTTGGGCATAGTCCTGCGATGCTGCTTGGCTGAGCTCGCCCTGCATCTGGGTAATGAGCCCCGGTGCCGAGAGCGCGTTCCCGGGCGTGATCTTGTTCACCTTGACGACGAAGAACCCGCCACCCTGCGGATATGGCGCCATGCGGCTCTTGCCAGCGCCAGCGGTGAACAACAGCTTCAAGGCCCCCGGGATGTTCCCTTGCGCATCGGCAATCTGGATTCGCCGCGCGGCGATCGCGCGCGCTGGCGGCAGTGGCACCCCTGCAGCCTTCATCGCGTCGGACAACGTCACATTGCCCGTGGCCCTTGCGGCGATCTGCGTTGCGGTGGCGCGAGCACGCTGCATCGCCTGGTCGTTGATCCAGTCGGTCGCGACCTCGTCGTGAATGCTGCTAAGCGGTGAGGGCGCCGCCGGCACTACCTGACCCGGCGACACCACTGCATAGCCCGCATCGCCGGTAAGCGCGACAACTTCAGGCGGGTCGTTCGGCGCAATCTCGAACGCCGTTTTCAGCGCCGGAGCAAGCTGCGCCGGGAGCTTGAAGGAAGCATCGTTGCGCGACGTCCCATTTGCGATGATGAGCGGCGTGTTGATGGCCGTGAGCTTTGCAGCAGCGACAGCCTCGGTGAAGTTGCTGCCGTCGTCGATTGCATTTTGCACTTTGTCGACGAGGTCCTCGATGGCCCCCTTGCGCTTGTCGGCGTTGAGCTTAGCGGCAATCTCTTGACGTGCCTGCTCGAGCGACTTGCCACCGCCGGCCTTGATCGATTCAACCCTTGCGACGACCCAGCCGAAATCCGACTGAACCGGGCCAACTACAGCACCCGAAGAAGCAGCGAATACCGCCTGCGCGGCCTTGTCGCCGGCAACCTCCGCATATGCCGCTCGCGTCTGGTCCTTCAGCGTAGTCACCGCGGCATTCGCGCCTGCGGGGGCTGCGGCCGCTTGGAAGGTAGCACCGCCATTCAAGCGCTTGGCGATCGCGTTCGCCGTTGCTTGGTCCTGCGCTACCACCTGGCTCAGCGAGCGCATGTCGCTTGGCGCGTAGGTCGCCTTGTTCGCATTGTAATAAGCCGTGATTTCCTGATCGGTCGCCGAAGCACCGGCAACCTGCTCCGGCCCGATGCTCGCAATCCGGATGACGCGCTGCTCGGGAACCATGTAGCGGGCCCGATTGGCGTTGTAGAATTGCTGCAGCTGGGCGTCAGTCGGCTTGAGGCCCGCCTTGAAAAGTTCGGTGGGGACGATTGCCACGTCTCCTTCGCGCTGCTCCAGCATCATCGAGGCAAATGGCGTGGCCATTCCGACAGGGATCCGGGCATTGGTGACAACCGGCGTGAGAAGCAGCCGCTGCAGCAGGCCGCCTGCGAGGATTTGCCGTACCTGGGGATCCGTCAGCCTCTGCTGAGCGAGAAACTGCTGATAGGCCTGCTCGCTGAATTGGCCGTTCAGGCCCTTCGTGCCTGGAATCTGCGCGATCTCGGCGTCAACGAGCCGTTTTGAGAGCGGGAATCCGTACTTGTCCGAAAAGGCGAGCAGGCTGCGCTGGTCAATCAGCGCGTCGAGGATCGCCGGGAAGTCGCCGATGATGCTCGCATAGTCAGCCTCGGCCCGCTGCTGCCGGGCTTCCTGCAGGCGGCGTTGCATCGCGTCGCTCGCTTCTCGTTCGCTGATCTCCTGGTTGCCGACTTCCGCAAGCGTGCCGCTGCTCATGCCGAACCCGATCTGGCCCGAGCCGAAGTTAGAAATGTCGGCAATGGCAAAGCCGGCGAGAATGGCGATCAGCACGAACGCCATGAGGCCGGTGCCGATTTTGGATTTGGAGACGCGACGGAAGAAGGAGAGCATCGGGATCCCGGTGCGAATGGAAGTTGGGACGTGCTTTAGGGGGCGGGCTGGCGTGCATCAAGCCGCGCAGCTAGGGGCTCCGAAAAGGGAGCGTGAATGTCTTTGAAAAAACTGGTGGCCGGCAATTGGAAGATGCACGGCGTCTCTGCCGATTTGGACCAGGTCCGTGCCATCGCCTCGGCAGCCCAGGGCTTCGAGGATGTTGATGTCGCGTTGTGCGTGCCGGCGATTCTGATCGATCGTGCGGCACGGGCTGTGCCGGGCTTTTCGATCGGAGGACAGGACGTCCATCATGCCGAGAAGGGGGCGCACACGGGGTGCACGTCAGCGCTCATGCTCCTCGACGCAGGTGCCACCCTGACGATCGTTGGTCACAGCGAGCGGCGTGACACGCAGCGCGAAAGCGATGCGGACGTGAAGGCAAAGGCCGAAGCGGCGCTGGTCGTTGGGCTCAACGTCATTCTCTGTGTCGGCGAGAGCCTCGATATCCGCGAACGCGGGAGTGCCGTAGAAACGGTCATGGGTCAGCTCGACGGCTCACTCCCGCATAGCCTTGAAGGAGAAGCCGAGCTGGCGATCGCATACGAGCCCATCTGGGCTATCGGTACCGGCAAGATCCCAACGAGCCCGGATATTGCGCAAATGCATGCTGCAATCCGCCGCAAGCTTCGGGAGCGCTACGGGAGCGCAGGAGCGGGCGTCCGAATTCTTTATGGCGGCTCGGTCAAGCCCTCGAACGCGCAAGAAATTTTTGCGATCGCGGATGTCGACGGGGCACTGGTCGGAGGCGCGAGCCTGAACGTTTCCGATTTCATTCCGATCGTCGCCGCCGCCGCTGCCCGCTAGGGAGCCACTCAGGTTACACAAGCGATCGATAGGGCAATGCGGGTGAAGCTCGCCCTGGGCAGTACCGCCTCGCGCTCAACGCCTGCAGCTCGACGTCCTGGTCAATGTCGGCGCATTGAAGGAAGGGACCAGGTAAGCGCAGTTGAAAGGAAGCGCCGCCCCGACTAAGTCGCCCCCCGCACTCCCGTTTTGAAAGCCCGACATGTTCGCCTTCCTGCTGATTGTTCAGACCCTCATCGCTACCGCACTCATCGGGGTTATCCTGATGCAGCGCTCGGAAGGTGGCGGCCTCGGGGTCGGCGGTAGTTCGTCCGGCTTCATGACGGCGCGGGGTGCAGCGGACTTCCTTACGCGCTCGACTGCTGTCCTGGGTGGTCTGTTCATTGTCTTGTCGATCGTCATGGCCGCGATCGCCGG
>Ga0068863_100006017_pt1 | contig 11898 bp, 7 predicted proteins | sample KBSSwiS62_FD_66596 | JGI IMG/M metagenome (GOLD analysis project Ga0068863, IMG submission 66596) | Switchgrass rhizosphere microbial communities from Kellogg Biological Station, Michigan, USA - KBS Switchgrass S6-2 | ecosystem: Host-associated > Plants > Roots > Rhizosphere > Soil ...
CCACTCCCAGCCGGACACCAGCAACTTGCCCCCGAGCTTCGCCAATGTCCTGCGCCCATACGTCGACCTGTTGCTCAAGACGCCCGACGACCCGAAGTCGGTCGCTGAGATCTTCTCGGCGACGCAGCTGATGGTCCGGCCCGGCCTCGCGCAAACCCAGGCCGTGCTCGCCCGCGAGCTCAACGGCGGCACCGACGAGGCCTCACGCCTGTTCCGCCAGTCCGTGACGCTCACCCGCCAGGTCGAGCGCTCGCGGATCGAGCTTTCGCGCCTGACCGACCTCGCCAAGCCGAGCCCGCAGGACATCGTCCGCACGCGCATCCTTCGCGCCACGCTGGACACGTCGCAAAAAGAGCAGCTTGCGACCCAGGCAGCGCTGGCGAGTTTCCCGCGCTTCCGTGCCGTTACCAGCGACACGATCACCCTTCCTGACCTGCAGAAGGTCCTGCGCCCCGGCGAGGCCTATTACCGGATGACCGTGGCCGGGGAGAGCGTCTACGCGACCCTAGTCACTTCAACGACGGCCCGCGCGGCCAAGCTCGAGGTGACGGCCAGTCAGCTCAACGAGCAGGTCGGATCGCTGCGTGACACCATCTCGACGATCGAGAATGGCAGGCGCGTCACCTATCCGTTCGACGTCGCCTTGTCGCACCAGCTCTACGCCGAGCTCTTCGGCCCGTTCGCGGCGTCGATCGTGCCGGTCACGAACCTGATCTTTGAGCCAGACGGAGCCCTCCTGCGGCTTCCGGCAAACCTTCTCGTCATGGATCAGGCGTCGGTCGACGCGTACCAGCAGCGCGCCAAGGTCAGCGACGACGCGGCTTACGACTTCCGCGGCATTGCCTGGCTCGGCCGCGACCGCGACATCAGCACTGCCGTCAGCCCGCGCTCCTTCGCACAGCTGCGCGCCGCGCCGCCCTCGGCGGGCCGCAAGGCCTATCTCGGCCTCGGCGAGAACGTCCCTCCGTCCGCGTCCGCGCAAGGCCTGATCCCGGCTGCTGCCGACCGCGACTGCATCCTGCCGCTATCGTCGTGGAACAACCCGATCTCGGCCAAGGAGCTCGAGACCGCGGGCGGGATCATCCGCAGGTTCGACCCGAATGGCGTCCTAATCCTGACTGGCGATCAATTTACCGACACGGGTCTCGAGGCGCGCGGCGACCTCGACCAGTTCAGGATCCTCCACTTCGCTACCCACGGCGTGGTCACGGCGCGCGCGGCGAAGTGCCCCGCGCAGCCTGCGCTGCTTACCAGCTTCGGCGGCGGCGGGTCCGACGGCCTCCTTACCTTCAAGGAGATCTTCGACCTCCACCTCGACGCCGATCTCGTCATTCTCTCCGCCTGCGATACCGCCGGCAAGGCCAGCGCCGCCGCGACCGCACAAGCGGGTCTTGGCACTGGCGGCGATGTTGCACTCGACGGCCTGGTGCGCGCGTTCGTCGGCGCCGGCGCGCGTCTCGTGGTCGCCAGCCACTGGCCGGTGCCGGACGATTTCAACGCCACCCAGCGATTGATCACGGGGCTCTTCTCGGCGCCGCCCGGAACGCCAACTGCCACAGCCCTGCGCCTGTCGCAGCGCGAGCTGATGGACGACGTCAACACGTCGCACCCCTTCTACTGGTCCGCGTTTGCGGCAGTCGGCGATGGTGAGATGCCGGTCCTTCGCGCTCCGAAGGCAAACATCGTCCAGGCCGCGAAGTAGGCTTATTCGTCGGGCTGCTGGTCGACCGATTGGTCCTGACCGGCCTTGACATCTCCGCACCGGCACGTCGTGACCCGAGGAGCGGGGCGACGAACAGGCATCGATTGGTCAGGACTTGCCGGCGATGCCCGCCGAACGTCGTTTGCCGAAGCGAGCACCACGGGCGGTGCCGCTACGGGCGCAGGCGAATGGGTCCGCTGCGGCTTCTGGTCAGGCTGCGCACCCGCGGTTCCGGCCCAAGCCGCCGCAGCAATCGCAAACGTAGTGACGCGGAATTTCATCGGCCAGACATTTGGCCGAGACTCATCGCTAAACCGTTAAGACTGCTCGGATAATCGCCCTAACGATGGTTTAGGCTGCCGAAAAAGTTCTGATATATCAAACACCTGTATCGGGAGCTGGGTAATGTCGCTCATCCGACTTTGATTGACTTTTCGTTAACCAAACGTCACATTGCTCGGCCTTGACACCGTCAAGGGGGCAATCATGGCAACTAGTCTTCCGACTTCTCACAATCGCAGAATGATTCTTACCAGCGCCGCGGTGGTCGCCGTCGGCCTTGGTGCATATGGACTCGGGCGCGTTTATCCGCCGACAGGGTCGACCGCGGGCACAATCGCTCCCGCCGACCGCTATGTTTCGAGCCAGCTCAGCGATTCCGACGTGACGCTCGGTGATACGGCCGTTCCGCAGCTCATGCAGACCGACGCCTTCGAGCTGTTCGTCCACGATCCGAGCTTCCGCGCTCTCGCCGGCAGCCCGGGGTTCAAGGCGCTCGCCGACAACCCGCAGGTGATGTCCGCGCTACTCGCCAATCCAAAGGCGTTCGCCGACCTTGCCGGACAGCCTAAGGCCTTTGCCGACCTCGTTGAGGCGGCGAAGACGGCCGGTTCGCTGGGGCACCAGTCGCAAGGAGTCAGCTCCGCGTTGCTCGGCCTCGTCGCGGGCCACACGGCTGCGATGCAGGGGCTCGCCGCGCATCCTGAAGCACTGCAGGCGATCCTGTCCGACGGCCATGCGTTCGGGAAGTTCGCGAACGACGCACGCGCCTTTGAGCTCGAAGCCGCCAAGGGTAGCGCGTTCGGACGCCTCGCCGCCGACAAGCAGGCGATGAGCGCGATCTTGGCCGATACCTCGCTGTTCGCCGACATCTCGTCGAACGCCGGCCTGTGGAAGGGGCTCTCCGGCCAGCAGCAAGCGTTGCAGGCGGCGGTCGACGGCGCCGTCAGCGCGGTCCGCCAGTTCAAGCAGGCTGGCGTTTCCAATGATGGGCTCCAGGTGCTCGGCCGCAACGGCCTGGCGTTCGAGCAACTCGCCGGGCAGCCGAAGGCGCTGGATGCGATCGCGGGCCATTGGCAGGCGTTCGCAGGCCTCGCCGGTCATTCGGCAGCGTTCCAGGCAATCCTGTCCGAGGGTCACTCGTTCGGCAAATATGCGAACGATGCCCGGGCGTTTCAGCTGGACGCCGCCAAGGGCGCGGCGGGAAGCCCGATGGCGAACAACGCCAAGGCTTTCCAGGAACTTGCGGCCGACCAGGTAGCGATGGATGCGCTGCGGGCAGATCCTCAGTTCTTCGACGCCATCAGCAGGAATGCCCAGGCTTTTGGCGGCCTCGCCGGAAATGCGAAGCTGTTCAGCTCCGACCTGATGAAGGCCATCGGCAGCAACGGCTCCGCCTTCTCGAAGCTTTCTAACGACGCTGCCAAGCTCAGCCTCGCCGGGCACTCGCTTCAGGCGCTCGACGCGCATTCGCTGGTGGCTTCGGCCGGCAGCGCGGGCATCCTCAACGCCGGCTCGTACAAGGCAGCACTCGGTAATCCGCAAGCCTTTGCTGCGATGTCGGCTAACCCGAAGGCATTCGACGGCGTCAGCCGGAATGCGGCGGCGCTCGCAACGCTTGCGGCCAATCAGAAGGCCTTTGCAGCGCTGTCCGCGCAGCCGAACATGGCCGCACTCCTCGCCAACCCCAGCTTCTCGGCGGCCCTGAATCAGGCCGGCGTGTCGCAGTCGCATAGCGAATAAGGCCGCGGTCGGGGGCGCCGCGTACATGGCGGAGGGGGGTCTAGAAGCGCGAAGGATCGTGCGTGCGGCGCTGGCGCTCGCTTTGAGCGCCGGGGCCGCACCGCTCTTCGCCCAGACTCCGGCCAAGCAGTCGCCGCCTCCGCCGCAGCCTGATACCACCGTCGTCGTCGAGAAGCCTGACGACAAGCCGCAAACGACCAACCCGCCTGCACCTGAGACGAAGGCGCCGGAACGCGTCCCTCCCGATGCGTCCGGCTTTCACCTGTCGAAGCTCGAGACCAAGGACCTGACGCTCCTCTACCTGGACCCGCTTCAGACGTACCTGACGCCCTACATCGCCCGCGCGTTCGAGAACTCCGTCGCCTTCCACGAGAAGAACCTTCGCTGGAAGCCGTGGGAGCCGGTGACAATCCTGCTCAAGGACTTCGCGGACTACGGAAATGCGGCGGCCCTCGGATCCCCAAGCAACATGGTGCTCTTGGACGTGGCGCCATTGTCGCTGTCGATGGAGACCTTTTCCCCGGGCGAGCGCTTCTACACGCTGATGAATCACGAGCTGACGCACGTCGGCACGATCGACGTGTGGAACAGCCACGATGCCGGCTGGCGCAAGTTCCTCGGCGGCAAGCCGATGCCGATCCAGAAGCACCCGGAATCGATCCTCTACAACTTCCTCACATCGCCAAGGAACCTGACTCCGCGCTGGTACATGGAGGGGAGCGCGGTCTTCCACGAGACGTGGATGGCCGGCGGGCTCGGCCGTGCACAGGGGGGCTATGACGAGATGGTCTTCCGCGCCAAGGTGCACGATCATCTGAGGCTGTTCTCGCCCTTGGGTCTCGAGAGCGAGGGCACGCAAATCGACTTCCAGGTCGGCGCCAATTCCTACCTCTACGGCACCCGCTTCTTTTCCTACCTCGCGCTGACCTACGGCGTCGACAAGACGATGGACTGGCTCCGTCGCTCGGAGGATTCAAAGGCCTTCTATTCAGCCAACTTCCGTCACGTTTTCGGCAAGTCGCTCGACCAGGCCTGGGCCGACTGGATCGCGTTCGAGCACAAGTTCCAGGAGGCCAACCTCGCCCGCCTCGCCCAGTATCCGCTCAGCGAACCGAAGCATCTCTCGCCCCACGGCCTCGGTTCGATGTCGCGCGGCTTCATCGACGGCAAGACCAACAGCCTCATCGCCGCCTTTCGCTATCCGGGCCGGATCGGCTTCCTCGGACGGATGGACCTCTCGACCGGCAAGCTCACCCACTTCACCGACCTCAACGGCATGATGCTCTACAAGGTGACCAGTATCGCCTTCGACCCGGACAGCCGCACCGCCTTCTACACCGACGAGAATTACGCCTATCGCGACATTAACGCTATCGACGTCGACACGGGCAAGAAGCGCCGGCTGCTGACCGACGCTCGCATCGGTGACCTCGCGTTCGACCGCGCCGACAAGAGCCTGTGGGGCATCCGTCACCAGAACGGCTTCGTCACGCTCGTGCGGATTCCGGCCCCCTACACCAGCTTCAACCAGATCAAGACCTTCAACTATGGCGAGGTCCTGTTCGACCTCGACGTCTCGCCAGATGGGGAGCTGATCGCCGCTTCCTACGGCGGGATCGACGGCAAGCAGTCGGTCAAGGTGTGGAAGCGGACCGACCTCGAACAGGGCGATACCGACAACCCCGTCACGACCTTGTCGCTCGGCTCTTCGGTGCCGGAGAACTTCACCTTCACGCCCGACGGCAAGGCGCTGCTTGGCAACAGCTACTACACGGGCGTCTCGAACGTCGTCCGGCTCGACATCTCGAGCGGCAAATACGATGTGCTGACCAACGCGGCGACCGGCTTCTTCCGGCCCCAGCTTCGGCCGGACGGATCGCTATTCGTCTACGATTACACCGGCGAGGGCTTCAATCCGTCGATCGTCCAGCCGGAGGTGCGGCAGGACCTGGCCAACATCCGCTTCCTCGGCACCGAGGTCGTCACCGCGCGGCCCGAACTCAAGCAATGGGGCGTCGGTTCGCCGGCCAAGGTGCCGCTCGACGAACTCATTACCGCGCGGGGCACCTACTCGCCCTTCAAGCGCATGCGATTCGACGCCCACTATCCGATCATCTCGGGGTACGACCAATCGCCGGCCTTCGGCTATTATTTCCATCTCGCTGACCCGCTGCAGTTCCGCCAGTTCAGCGCCAGCCTTTCGGTTTCACCCTTCGAGAAGGTGCACGGCGGTGAGAAAGTGCACGTCAACGTCGAATATCAGACCCCCAACTGGCACCTCACCTACTGGCACAATCTGGCGGACGTGTACGACCTTGCCGGGCCGGTCCTTCGCGGCCGCAAGGGGAATGCCTTCATTGCTGAATATACCCGGCCGCTGATCTACGACCCGCCGCGCCAACTGGATGTCTTCGGTTCCGCGGCCGCCTATTTCGGCCTTAACCGGCTGCCGAGTGCGCAGAACATCGTCAGCCCAAGCGAAATTCAGTCCGCCGACATCGGCCTCAAATATACGAACACTGCCAAGTCGCTCGGCGGCGTCGATCACGAAAAGGGTATCGAGGCGAAGATCGTCGCCGCGGCGGATCGCGCGAGCGGAGAATTCTTCCCCAAGCTTTACGGCGGCCTCAGCCTCGGCACCGCACTACCGTGGAGCAACAGCTCCGCCTGGATTTACACTCATGCGGGGATCAGCGGCGGTCAGCGTTTGAACCCCCTCGCCGCTTATTATATCGGCGCATTCCGCAACAACTACGTCGATGACCGCCCGGAGAAACGGTACCGCGACCTGGAAAGCTTCCCCGGCTTCGACATCGACGAGATCGCTGCACGGAAGTTCGGGCGCGTCACGGGAGAGATCAACCTGCCGCCGATCCGCTTCGCCGAGGTTGGCACGCCTGCCTTCTACCTAAGCTACGTGCGCCCCGCGCTGTTCGCGGGTCACATGATCACTCAAGCGCCCGACGGAAGCGGCCACCACTATTCCGATATCGGAGCGCAGCTGGACCTGAACTTCACAGTCGCCCTACGGCTGCCTATGGTTCTCTCAGTGGGAACCGCCGCCGGTTGGGCCGACGGCCATCATCGCGGGACCGAATGGCTGGCATCACTGAAGATCATGTAGCGTGCTGACCGCGTTCCTGATGGAGTCGGCCCATTGGGGCCTGGCACTCATTCCGGTGCTCGTGCTGCTGGCCGTGTTCGACTGGCTCGATGCGTTCGAGCTGGTGAACTTCAAAGAGATCTGCGTCCTGCTGCTGCTCGGCGCGATCGCCGCGGCACTGTCCTGGCCGGTTAGCGGTCGGTTGCTCGACACGCTGCCGATCGGCTTCTCATTCTACAGCCGCTTCGTCGCACCCTGGATCGAGGAAGCGATCAAGGGGGCGATGATCGTCATCCTCTTCCGCATGAACCGCATCGGCTACAAGCTCGACGCGGTGATCGCCGGCTTTGCGATCGGCGCCGGCTTCTCGGTTGTCGAGAACATCATCTATCTGCTGCGCTTCCCCGATTACGGCATCGGCACCTGGCTCGTCCGCGGCTTTGGTACCGCCGTGATGCACGGCGCGACTTTGGCCGTGATGGCAGCCATCGCGCACGAATTCGCCGAGCGCGAAAATCACGAGCCCGCGAGCGACTTCGACTTCCACTACTGGTGGTTCCTGCCCGGCTACCTGGTCGCGGTCGCGCTCCACACCGCCTTCAACCAGTTCCCCGATCGTCCGCTGATTGCGATGCTCGGTGCGATCATCGTCGCTCCGCTCGTTCTGATCGGCATCTTTCACTTCGGCACGAGGGAGGCCGAGCGCTGGCTGGTTGCCGAGATGGCCGAGCACCGAGCCGCACTCGAGGCACTGCGCAATGGTCGCTGGCCGGACGGCAAGGCCGGAGAGAAGATCGGCGCTCTGGCGTCGCGCCTCGACGAAGAGGGCGCGAAGCGGGTTCGCCGCTACTGGGAGCTGCAGACCTGGCTCGTCGCCGAAGCCGAGGAAACGATGATGGAGGAGGCGACCGGCGACGCCGAGTTCAGCCAGCAACAGGTCCGCGCCGCCTTCGCGGAGCTCGAGGGGCTCAAGCGCGCCCTCGGCCGCAGCACCTTCACCGCCTTGCAGGCGCTGCTGCCCTTCAGCCGCAACGACGCGTGGGAAGTTTCCGAGCTTAAGCAGCGGCTCAGCCAGCGCTAGCCGCCGCGATTAGCCTCAGCGAGCGCGAGCCCGGCGAGCGAAGTCGAACGATACCCCGCGGTGCTCTCCGGCCGCCCATTTGATTTCACCTGGCAGCGACCGCTCGCCGACGCTCAAAGTGAAGTTCGTGGGGCGGGAGGGCAGGTCGCGCCCGAGCAGTTTCGCTCCGGTCAGCGACAGGTCCTGCACCAGCACCGGCGTCGACCAGTCCTCGAACACAGCAATCGCGGAGATGCCGACGCGCTTGCGCTTCAGCCAGCGCTTGCCGTTCGGCCCATCGTTCCGCTTACCGAAATTCGCCAAAGCCCGACTCCCTCTGCGTATCGAGCCTTCACTCTGCATCGAAGGACGAGGCGTTCAATTCGCACTTCAGCCCCTGTCCGATTGCGGGACGCAGGAGACACCGCCCTCCGTCGAACGCCCGCAACGCCTCGGCCAACCCCGACCGAAACGGTTACCCTTTATTAACCATCGGCCCCTGACTGCTGTTGGCAGGAGGCCCGTTTGAATGCCGATGGTCGCTTATTTCGAGGAACGTGCACCCGTTGCGGACCGCCGCCGTTCGGTACGCCGCGCGCTGAGGCTGGGCGTCGCAGCCGGCGACGGCGACGAACTGGTAACGATCCACGACCTGTCGCTCACTGGTGCTCTGCTCGAGACGTCAGTGCCCATGCTCGTGGGCGCGACGTTCGAGGTCGAGCTCCCACAGGCTGGCACCGTCGAGGCCAGCGTCATCTGGAACAGCGGTGAGTATTACGGCTGCCAGTTCACGCTTCCGATCACGCCGGCCGCGCTTAGTGCTGCGCAGCTGCAGGCCGACACCCATCCGCCGGCCAATGCGGCGCATGACCCAATCGCGGAACTGAAGCAGCTCAACAACGAGGTCGAGCGGCTCGCCTGGAAGATGGACAATGCGCTTCGTCGACTGACGAAGAAGTAGCTTTAGGGCCTTGGAGCGTTCCGACGCCCCGACGATGGCCCCTCGATCACCGGCCAGCCATTTCGCCAGACGATCGGATCGATCAGCATTATGCGGCGCGTGTTGAGCTCGTCGGCCGGATCTTCCCGCGGTCGGCGCGTATCGACCGCATGATAGACGATCCAGTCGCGGCCGCTCCGATCGGTGACAATGCTGTTGTGGCCCGGCGCGATCCAGTGGCCTCGCTTCTCCAGGATGATGTTGTGCGGCTTGCCGGTCACTTGCTCAAGCGTTTCGAAGGGCCCGGTTGCGCTCTTCGATCGGGCCACCATCACAGCATAATTGGCCTTCGGCCCGCAGCAATTATCGCCCGAATAGAAGAGGTAGTAATAGCCACCGCGGCGGATCACCCAGCTGCCCTCGACGAGCACCGGGAAACCGCTGCGGTTGGGGCTCGGCCAGACCAGATCCTTCGGCGCGCTTCCCGGCGCGAAGGAGATGAGGTCCGGCGCAAGCTCTTGCACCTTCAATGGCTCGAACCCCGATCCCCAATAGAGCAAATGCTTGCCCGTAGCCGGATCGTCGAATTCCATCGGATCGATGTTGACGAACCCGGAGCCGCACTGGAGGGGATGGCCGATGTCGCGGAACGGACCCGTCGGCGAACTCGCCTTGGCGATCCCGAGACAGAGCCCGTGCCGTTCGTCGCTGCCGTTGGGCTTAGCCGAGTAGTACATGATGTACGTCTTGCCGTGTCGGATGACGTGGGGCGCCCAGAAGTCCTGCGTGTCCGATGCCCACGTGGGCTTTACCGGCAGTGCGTCGCCGACAATTCGCCAGTGCGTCAGGTCCTTCGACTGGCCCAGCTGGATGTTGATCCATGCGCCGCTCCGCTTGGTCTGCGTCGCATAGCCATAATAAGAGCCGTCGGGAGCGCGGATCACCGTCGGATCGGGGAAGTCGGTGTCGAGAACAGGATTTGTATAAGTGCGCGCGGCGCCCTGCGTTGAAATCAGCGCCAATGACGCGGCTAACAGCTGTTTCCACATGATTTTCTGATGCTTAATCGTCTCATCGGACTTCGCAAAGGGTCGGCGCAAACCTATCGCCCGCAAATGACCGAAACCGAGTCGCCGCGCTTCACTGTCGCCGCCCGTGACGAGGGCGACACCGTCCGCATCGACGTCACCGGTCCGGGCGGTAAATCCCACAGCTACCTGCTCGAGGGCCGCGAATCCCGGCACTATTTTGAATTCTTCCGGCGCCTCCACCAGGACTTCGGTACTCGCCTCCCGCACTTCTTCGTCGACCGACGCGATTTCTCCGACACGCCCTCGTCCTGGCAGCCGCTACTGACCGACAATCTCTCGCCGAAGATTCTGGCGGGCTACGGCGACCCCGCAGTCCTCAAGACGGACAGCGGCTATTATCTACTCGCGACCTCGAACGACGCGCCGGATGCTTTCCCGATCCTTCACTCCGAGGACCTGATCCACTGGGAGCACAAGAGCTTCGTGTTCCCTGAAGGCAGGCAGCCCGAGTGGACCGCTACAGGCACCAATGTCGGGGACTTCTGGGCCCCGGAAATGGCGAAGGCCGGCGGCGAATATTGGGTGGCTTACACGGCGCGCCAGAAAAACAACGCCTTGGCGATCGGACTCGCGCGAGCCGACAACCCTCTTGGCCCGTTCGTCGACAACGGCGCCCCGCTCGTCACCGGCAAGACGATCAACACCACCGGCGTTCCTCACGGAGCGCACAGCGGGGGAGTGATCGACAGTCATATCTTCACCGACGACGACGACAGTCGCTACCTGTTCTGGAAGGACGATGCGAACGGCATCTGGCCGCGGCCGCTGGCGATGCTGCTGCGCGAGAAGCCCGAGCTGATCGACCGCTCATTCGGCCAAGAGCAGGACAAGCTCAGCGCCGCCTTCGCGGCAGCGATCGTGCCGTGGGCCAACACCCGCCGCCCGATGGAGCGCTTCTTCCTGATGACCGGGATGATCGAAGCCGCGCTCGACAATTGGCAGGCGGTCAAGAACGCGCTGGTCGAATACGGCCTCGCCGGCGAGATCCTCGATGCGATGGTCACGCCCGTTCGCGCGCAGCGCATCGCCGATGACGGCCGCTCGCTGGTCGGCGAGTCCAGGGTGGTCCTGTGCAACGACCTCGACTGGGAGGGTCACCTCATCGAAGGGCCATTCTGCACCAAGCAGGAAGGCCGGTACTGGCTCTTCTACGCCGGCAACGATTTCGGAACGCCGGCGTACGGCATCGGCGTCGCCGTCGCCGACCACGTGTTCGGCCCTTACACCAAGCAGGGCGAGCCGCTGCTCAAGTCGACTCAGAGCTGGACCGCGCCCGGGCATGCGTCCGTCGCGCCCGGCCTCGACGGGGAGCCGCAGCTGTTCTTCCACGCCTTTCATCCGGGGACCGGCGGCTACAATGCGTTCCGCGCGTTGCTAACGGCTAAGCTCAAGTTCACGAAAGATAGAGTTGAGCTCGCCTGACTCCGCTAACGGGAGATCCAGTCATGCGTAAGTTGAGATTTTCGATCTTCTTTGCGGCCATGACCTTCGCCGCAGCCGCTGCCGCGGACCCGTCGTTCGTGCCGGCGTTGAAGACTAACTTCCCCGATGCCTTTGTCCTTCCGCACGGCGGCGAGTTCATCGCTTACTCCACCAATGACGGCGCCAATGTGCCGGTTGCAACCTCGCGCAACCTCGCGACCTGGACCGTGCTCGCCGACCCCGCCGATCCCAAGCGCAAGTATGACGCGATGCCGCGCCTCGGCAGCTGGGCGAAGGAAGGCTTCACCTGGGCGCCAGAGGTGCTGGAGCTCAACGGCAGGTACCTGCTCTACTACACCGCCAGCGACCGGCGCGAGAACATGCAATGCGTTGGCGTTGCAGTCGCAGCCGATCCCAAGGGCCCGTTCGTGGACGCGAACCCGGGCCCGATCGTGTGCCAGACGAAGCTCGGCGGCACGATCGACGCGAGCCCGTTCAAGGACGCGGACGGAAGCCTGTATCTCTACTTCAAAAATGACGGGAACCGGGTCCATGCCC
>Ga0068863_100006021_pt1 | contig 11896 bp, 14 predicted proteins | sample KBSSwiS62_FD_66596 | JGI IMG/M metagenome (GOLD analysis project Ga0068863, IMG submission 66596) | Switchgrass rhizosphere microbial communities from Kellogg Biological Station, Michigan, USA - KBS Switchgrass S6-2 | ecosystem: Host-associated > Plants > Roots > Rhizosphere > Soil ...
CTTCATTCTAAATTCCTTGTTCAATATTCGGTATTCACAGACATGCTAAACGATTTTTTGATATTAATGAAAAGTGAATGGGTGGTTACACTCATCATCTTCGTATTGCTGTTTATAAAAATCGGCACGGAGATGAAGAATGAGACATTACTTCAATTGATCCAGGTTTTATTATTATTAAATGTTGTAGCCGGTTTTCTTTTTAATAAGGACGGAAATCTTTTTGACGGCATGTTTCATACCAGCCAGCTGATTGCATTTCAAAAAGCAATTCTTAGTCTCGGCGTTTATATCATTTCTTTAGTCTGTGCCGATTGGCTGAAGAAAAGCCAGCATCTTCCCGAGTTTTTTATTTTAATGCTATCCGCGTTACTCGGAATGTTCCTGATGATTTCAAGTGGCAACCTATTGATCTTTTATCTCGCACTGGAGCTTGCCACTATTCCAGTTGCGGCGATGTCGAACTTTGATATCAACAAAAAGATTTCTTCCGAAGCTGCGATGAAGATGATTTTGTCTTCCGCATTTTCATCCGGCATTTTATTATTTGGTATTTCTTTAGTTTATGGTGCAACAGGCACAATAAGTTTTGACGCTATTCCACAGCAACTGGATGGAAGTCCGCTGCAGATAATGGCATTCGTTTTCTTGTTTACTGCGTTTGCATTTAAATTATCAATCGTTCCTTTTCATTTATGGACAGCCGATGTGTATGAAGGATCGCCCATTGCTGCGACGTCTTTTCTATCAGTTATTTCAAAAGGTTCTGTGGCATTTATTTTTGTCAGCAGTTTGTATAAAGTATTTCAGCCGATGCATGATGTGTGGTATAACATGCTGGTCATTCTTGCTATTATTACCATGGTGATTGGAAATTTATTTGCGTTGCGCCAGCAAAATATAAAACGCTTTCTTGCTTTTTCATCTATAGCACAGGTTGGATTTATTTTGGTAGGCATCAGCAGTAACTCAGTAGCGGGATTAACCTCGGTAGTATTTTTTGTATTGGTTTATATTTTTTCCAATCTTGCTGCGTTTGGGGTTGCATCAGCTATTACTGAACAAACTGGAAAAGAAAATATTGATGATTACAAAGGCTTATACAAAACCAATCCATTTCTCTGCTGGATAATGGCACTGGCATTATTCTCCTTAGCCGGCATACCACCAACAGCAGGTTTTTTTGGAAAGTTATTTTTAATAAGTGCTGGTGCCGCCAAAGGTTCTTATTTATTTATTACTATCGCTGCATTGAATATGATCATCTCGCTGTATTATTATTTGAGAGTGATACGAGCTATGTTTATGGATAAAAATGAAACACCGGTTGAAAAAATAAAAATAAGCAAGCCGGTTTCTTTAGGATTAATCATTTGCGCAGCAGGTATTGTTTTCGCTGGATTGTTAAGCTGGATATATCAATATATACAATCATTAAATTAATTTTATATCAACAACAAGAATTATTGCATGTAAAGTGAAAGTTGATCAAACTTCGGCATGCGTTATTCCTTGTTCTTTATTCTGTATTCATTATGGCACTAAATAAAAATCATGAATTTGAAGAACTGAACGGCGTCAAGTGCGGCATCGTTGAAAAAAATGTTACACCACAACGGTTAGTATTTTTAAAAAAGCTATTAGAATATAATAAGTTCACTGTTATTGCCGTGCCAACACCTGCGCCCAAAGTTGCTCCGCCACCTCCACCCAAAGAAGGTGAAGTCGCCGTACCGCTTCCTCCTCCACCACCGCCACCCGAAACATTTATTGTTGGCGTTACCGACTATACATTCAATCCTGTCAACGCCATTTTCGGAAGATTATTAAAAACACCTGACGGACATTTTGTAACACAGGCTTATTGGCTTCAGGAGGAATCAACTTCTCATGATGAAGTGCCATATTATGAGAAAAAACTATGAAATTTGCACTTCTTAAAATTAGAATATGGAAGTAAAAGATTTATTTGAAGCAGAAGTGAAACAAGAAATTCTTGATCGTATTAATATGCTGCGTCCGGCCACACAAAGAAAATGGGGCAAAATGGATGTAGCTCAAATGATGGCGCATTGCCAGATGCCATTGGGTGTTGCTATCGGCAAACATAAGTTGAAGAAAAATTTTGTGCTTAGCCTTCTTGGACCTTTTTTTAAAAGCGTGTTGTATAATGATAAGCCATTCAAGCAAAATCTGCCGACGGACAAATCATTTAAAATCGCTGAGCAAAGAAATTTTGAAAATGAAAAAGCAAAACTAGTTGAGATGATCACCATTTTTTCGCCGGAAACAATGGTGGATGAGCCGCATCCTTTTTTTGGAAGACTAACAAAAGAACAATGGAGCAAAGGTAGCTGGAAACATTTGGATCATCATCTGCAGCAATTTGGGGTGTAGATTTATTTACAAACTTCTTTTAAGACTTGTCCAAATTCAGTTGCTTCTAATTTTGCATAATGCCAACCTGATTCACCATTAGAGTTTAATTCCAACGCTGTTGCTTGATCATTAATCCTAACAGCAAATAAAATATTTTTTTTATTTTTTAGTTCAATCATAATCCTGCAACCAGAATATGAGCTTTTCAAAAAATTATCATCCACTAAAACGGCATGATGCATTGCAAGGCATAACCTATTAACATCGCCTCTATTTGTCACAACGATTTCTTTGTTAATTAAGCTTTGTACAGAAGTGGATGTGCTTGGACGAAGTAAAATTCTATAAACTTGCGAGCTGTCAATTCCCTGAACTTCATTTACTATTTTTTGACTTTTGGATAATGGGCCAAATACTTCTATAAATATTAAAAACACCCCGATTATGATAGGTATTACTGCTTGACTTTTTTTTCGCTTCGAGATAATGAAAAATCCAATACCAAGCACCAAAAAAATAATTCCAATAACTAACCCTTCGATCGTATATTTAGTCAAGGGGAATATTTTTAAGTCTTATAACAAATAATGTTTCAAAACTATCTAGTCAATACTTTCCAAAACCATTCTTTTAATATCTGAAATCGCCACTCTCTCCTGTTCCATCGAATCCCGATAACGAATCGTAACTGTATTATCTTCTTTCGTCTGGTGATCAATCGTCACACAAAATGGCGTTCCTAAAGCATCCATTCTTCTGTAACGTTTACCAATAGAATCTTTTTCTTCATAGAAACAACGGAAATCTGATTTACAATCTTTCATTATCTGCTCAGCAATTTCCGGAAGACCATCCTTTTTTGTCAATGGTAATATGGCTAGTTTAATCGGCGCTAGTTTGGTTGGAAATTTTAATACAACACGGCTATCTTGTTTTTCTGCAGTGCTTAAATCCTGCTCTTCATACGCCTGACTCATCACCGCAAGAAACATCCGATCCAAACCAATAGACGTTTCAATTACATAAGGAACATAATTTCCAAATGGTTTTCCCGTTTCCGGATCCACATCATTATCAAAATACTGTTGCTTCTTCTTACTGTATTCCTGGTGCTGCTTCAAATCAAAGTCAGTTCTGCTATGAATTCCTTCCAGTTCTTTAAATCCAATGGGAAACTCAAATTCAATATCACATGCAGCATCTGCATAGTGCGCCAGCTTCACATGATCGTGATAGCGATATTTTTCCGCAGGCATTCCTAAACTTTTATGCCATTCCAATCTTATTGATTTCCATTTTTCGTACCATTCTTTTTGCGTGCCGGGACGAATAAAAAATTGCATTTCCATTTGCTCAAACTCCCGCATGCGGAAAATAAATTGCCTCGCAACAATTTCATTACGGAAAGCTTTACCAATCTGTGCAATACCAAAAGGGATTTTCATGCGTCCACTTTTTTGCACATTCAAAAAATTCACAAAAATCCCCTGCGCTGTTTCGGGCCGTAAATAAATTTTATTATCATCGCCATCGCTTGAAACGGTGTTACCAAATTCAGTAGAGAACATCAAATTAAACTGGCGAATATCTGTCCAGTTTGCCGTGCCACTAACAGCACATTTTATTTTATTATCCTCAATCAGTTTTTTCAATCCCGAAAAATCATCCTTTACAATCAACGCTTCCATCGCAGCAATCAATTCTTCGCCTTCCTGCGTTTTGCCTTCTGCATTTAGCGTATCAACAAAGCCTTCAATCAAATGATCAACACGATATCTTTTTTTACTGTCTTTATTATCAATCATCGGGTCGTTGAAATTATCAACGTGGCCGCTTGCCTTCCAAGTTGTGGGATGCATAAAAATCGCCGCATCAATACCGACAATATTTTCATCAGCAAGCTGGGTCATACTTTTCCACCAATAATCTTTGATATTTTTTTTCAGCTCGCTGCCCATTTGTCCATAATCATACACAGCCTGCAAGCCATCATAGATTTCACTGCTCGGAAAAATAAAACCGTACTCTTTACAATGCGAAATAATCTCCTGAAATTTATTCGAATCATTTGCCATAGGCCGCAAAAGTAAGCCAGAAAGGGGATTTTTTTAGCAATAAAAAGGAAGAAGAAAATTATGAAGCCAGCAGCAGTTCCCTGATGATCGTTCCTTGCGTCGCACACTTGTACAGCAGAATTGCTACTCAACAAATACAAATTACTTAGTCAATTCCCATTTTAATTACATCATCGCAACAAGTACAAACAGAAGTGTTATCAATTTTCAACGTTTTGACACGACTGTTACAACAAGTCTCGCCTCGGAACTCAGTCTCAATTTTATAGACTTTTGTTCCTTTAATTTCAAGGTACAATTCTTCACTTCCCATCATACAGACAAGTTTTTTGTTATTATTATCGAAGGTGATTGGGGCCTGCCTTGTTCTTGCTGCATCATAATAAAGTTTTACTTCACCTGATGTATAGCGTGGGGCCATACCAAATAATAAATCTTCCCCACTGCTTTTATCTATTAATTTAAATTCAAAAATTCGCCAGTATACAAAGCATGTGTAATCGCATTTAATTTCTTTTTCGTCGCAACTGGTGATTTTTGTCTTTTTGCAGGATGAAAATACAAGGACTGCAACCAATAAGGAAAATATAATTTTTTTCATATCGCACCTTTATGATCCTGACAACAACTAAATTAAGAACGTTGCATTCTTGAATTATAATGCAGGGTTTTCCGCTTTCGGTGGCGGCGTTTCAATAACTGTTTTCTTTTCCGGTTGTTGCAGAATTGATTTTTCTGATTCCACTTCCACCTGTTGCACCCACACGGCATAGCTGTTTGGATAAATGCGGGAACCTTTGAATACAACATAAGCATGCGTGAATGCAGCACCGAAATATAAAATCATTGAAGAGTAATAAACCCAAAGCAATACCCCGATCATTGAGCCTGCCGCCCCATAAGCAGAACTCATCCGGCTCGTTCCTAAATAGTAAGTAATAATAAAACGCCCCACCATAAATAATGCAGCCGTTACGCATGCACCTATCCGAACATGTTTCCATTTGATCCGCGCATCGGGCAACACCTTAAAAATAGCGGCGAAAATAAATGCAGTAATTAAATAAGTAATAATAAGATTAAGAATGTAAACAAGTACAACCGTGAGCTCCGGATATTTTACCGTTAGTTTATCGAATACAATATCCAGTGTTCCATTCACAACAAGTGATACGAGTAAAATAAATCCCAGCGTAACAATCATGGAGAACGATAGCAGCCTGTTAAAAATAATTTTTAGAACCGCCATACCTTTTCGGGGCTTTGCCTTCAAACGCCATATCCTGTTTATCGAATCCTGAATTTCACTGAATACACTTGTGGCGCCAATGACAAGTGCAGTGACTCCGATGATAGTAGCAAATGTGCTGGATCCGCTGAGTGCAGAATTACGAATCGTTTCCTGAATTTCTATCGCGGCGGAATGGCCAACAAATCCTTCTATTTGATGATAGAGCGAACCTTCAACAATTTCCCGTCCATAAAAAAGATCGCTGACCCATATAATAATTATGAGCAACCCGGGTAATGAAAAAATAGTAAAAAATGCCAGGGAGGCGCTTAGCTTTAGAATATTACCGTCAAAAAAATCGGTGACAGAACTCTTCGTTATTTTCCAGGCATCTTTGATTGACATAATTAAAAGGGATGGTTTAAAAATTATGCCAAAGAATTTTTTTAAACTTTAACGTGTTGTTACTCTGAAAGTTTTAAATAAATTATTTCTTGTGCAGCTCTTTCTTTTTCAAATATTCCCCAACTGAACTATTTCAATTTCTTATTATTCTTATGCCTTTCTTCATCTCTCCGATTTTTCTTTTCAAAGTTTTTCTCTAGTGCTTCTGTCAAATTCACGCCGGTTTGATTGGCGAGGCAAATTAATACCCACAGCACATCAGCCATTTCATCGCCTATGTTTGATTCTCTATCGCTTTCTTTAAAACTTTGATCACCATATTTGCGGGCCATGATGCGGGCCAGTTCTCCCACCTCTTCCGTAAGAATCGTCATGTTGGTGAGCTCACTGAAGTAGCGGACACCTACTGTTTTTATCCAATGATCCACATCCTGCTGCGCTTGCTGAATAGTCATAACAAATTTTTTTGTGTAGCTGTTGCAATATAGCACGATTCTTGTCGTTAGAGACACCCGTCCTAATCCGGCGGGCATCTATCTGTACCATTCCAAAGAGACTTAGTGCTTTGGACCTACCCTTCGAAGACGGATCATTACCAATTCCTTTAAAAGATTAAAGTATTCTATGTTGTCAGCTATCCGCAGGCTCATGGCCGTTGCAATTTTATCGCTATTCTTTTTTGCTTCGCAGGCACAATCAGATAATGACTGGCCGCCAAAAAAAGATATAAAGCCATACAAGGTTCTTACCGCAGGCAAACAAATAACTATTAAAAGTAGTAAGGATATCAAGCATGTTATGGTTTGGACCAGCGGAGGAAACCGTGTTATTGAACAAAAAGAAATCAATACAGGTTCTTATACTTTCACAATTCCGGTAAATCAAAAATCCTTTTTTCTTATGATTGGACTGGAAGGCGGAAAGATTTATACGGAAAAAATAGGTATTCAATAAGCTATAAATGAAGAGGGGGAAGAGATTGCTTCGTTGCACTCGCAAGAGAAAATGAGGTAAAAGAGTTATTCAAAAAATCTTTTCCCACTCTCAAACTCCATAAGCAATAAAACAAATCCCAATCTTTACTCTTCTACTCTTACTCTCTTTTGATCTCTTATCTCATTCCCTTTGCTTCGTATCGATGACAATCGTAACCGGCCCATCGTTGCACATATCTACTTTCATATCAGCACCAAAAACTCCAGTGCCAATTGTCTTTCCTAAATCTGCAGTTAATTGCTGAATCATTTTTTCATATAATGGAATTGCGATATCCGGTTTGCTCGCTTTAATATAAGAAGGACGATTTCCTTTTTTGGTTGACGCATGTAAAGTGAACTGGCTTACCAATATTAAATCGCCGCCCTGGTCTTTCACCGATTCATTCATAACGCCTTCGGCATCATCAAAGATTCGAAGGTTCACAATTTTACCAGAGAGCCATTCAATATCTTCCGGAACATCTGCATCTTCGATACCCAGTAAAACCAATAATCCCTTTTCAATTTGCGAATTGATTTTTCCATCAATGGTTACACTGGCTTTTGATACTCTTTGAATGACTGCACGCATGGTCTGGTTGCTGGTTGTTTGTTACTGGTTATCCTATAAAGATAATTTCAATACAGTAACGATGTTACCTTTGTCAGAAATTTTACAGACAACGGGCAACCGACAACGATCAACTATACGATGGACTTTAGTAAAGAAATAGCATTTCAAACAACACGCAGCGGCGGCAAGGGCGGACAAAATGTAAACAAAGTGGAAACGGCAGTTATCGCTTCTTTTCATATTGATTCTTCTCAACTATTAAGCGATGATCAGAAAACGATATTAAAAGAAAAGTTATCGAACCGCATCAGCGCTGATGGTTATTTGCAGGTAAAATCACAAACACACCGCACCCAACTTTCCAATAAACAAGAAGCTGTTGAAAAAATAAACGAGCTTATCAAAAATGCTATGGTAAAAAAGAAAGCGAGAATTTCTACCAAAGTGAGCAAGGCCGCAAAAGAAAGAAGGCTGGAATCAAAAAAAATAAAAGCGGACGTGAAAGCCGGAAGACAAAAATTTAAAAGAGAAGATTTTTGATTTGTGTTTTAATGTGTTAGCTGAAATAAAATTTATAAATTATTCGTTTATAACTGTGCGAAAAAGTATTTTGACGATATCTCTGTTAATAGTTGTTATTATACTTTGCTCCTATTTGTTGGGTTCGTGTAAGAAAGATCAGAATACAAGCGGTCTTACTTTATTGCAACAGGAAATTCCTCCTGGCTTTCCGCAGCCACTTTATACTTTCCAGGACAATCCATTGAGCGAAGAAGGTTTTCAACTGGGAAGAAAGTTATTTTATGATGAACGTCTTTCGATAGACAATCAGCATCCCTGCTCGTCCTGTCATCAGCAAATTGCAGCATTCGGAACGTTTGAGCATGACCGAAGTCACGGCGTAAATAATTCTCACACTTTAAGAAATGCGCCTGTATTATTTAATCTGAACTGGAGCCCAACATTTCATTGGGATGGAGAATTTACTTCATTGAAAGATGAAGCAGCACAACCAATCAATGGTCATGTGGAAATGGGCGAGTCCTTTGAAGGTGTGATTAATAAAATAAGTGATGATCCGGAATACAGAACGATGTTTAAAAAAGTTTTCCATTACCCGTTTATTCGTCCGGAGTTTATAGAAAAAGCATTAGCACAATTTACCGGCTCGATGGTTTCTGCTGATTCAAAATATGATCGCTATAAAAAAGGAACAGTAACATTTACAGCGCAGGAACAAAGCGGTTATCAGTTATATAAGCTTAACTGCGCTACCTGTCATCCTGAACCAATGTTTACAGATTACAGCATCCGAAACATTGGTTTGCCGGTTGATAATTTCTTATTGGACTATGGAAGAATGAGGGTAACAGATAAAAAAGAAGATTCGTTAAAATTTAAAGTACCAACACTGCGCAACACCTACATTTCTTCCAACTACATGCATGATGGCCGTTTTAACACACTTGGCCAATGTATCAATCATTACCGCACTGGTGTGCAGCAAAGTGCAACGCTTGATCCTTTATTGACAAATGGAATTACTCTGACCAGCACTCAGGCAAACGATCTCTTCGTTTTTCTTCGTGCCCTGACTGATTCTGCTTTTTTAAAAGACCCAAGATTCCAAAAACAGTAAGAAAAATTAGTTAGCTCTTCTTTTTCCAAACAACCGCTCCAGCGCTATCTTTTGATTTTCGATATCTTTTGAAGTGCCTTCCTGGTCAGATTTATTATCCGCCAATTTTTTCTCCAGACTTACTTGATCATCTTTCAACCCTTTCAATTTTTTTTCAGCTTTTGCAACAACATCCTGTTGTGCGATTATTTGCAATTCCAAATCAGCAGCTTCCACGTCTGGAACCATATTTCCGACAAACGATTTTGCACGGCTGATATCGAATGGATCCAGCTTATCCATTGCGTTCTGATCCCCTTTCGTCATTATTACATACATCGTTGATGCGTCACTTTCTTTACGGCTTTTGCGTTCCACTTTCACGATGTAATCCATCTGATCGCTGCTGATATCCGTTACTGCCGCGTTTTTAAAAACCAGGAACCCTTTGTCTTTGTTAAATATCCCTTTTTCTTCTTTTGGTTTATATCCAAGTTTTGCCATTTTTAATACAATGGCGTTTTGCACTGCATCAGCGGAATAATTATAGTCCATCATGATGGCCCGTTGCTTTTTCTTGTCATAGGTAATGGTGCCTTCATATCCCTGAGCGGATGCGAGCATGGCGAAACTGCAAATAAGGAAAAGGGAAAAAAATATCTTCTTCATAACAAATTAGTTTTGAAGTAAAGATACAGCATGGCTGAAAAGCGTTGCAATTGTCCTAAAGAAATGCAATTAAAATCCGGAAATTCGTTTTTTGCCTGTCTATCAAGTACTTTTGTCACGAAATTTCCAATCCTTTGAGTGGTATAAAACAACTGGCTGGTCAAACAATGTGGTATGGGGTGAGCTCCATAGCTGCCCGTCTTCTTAATTATCTCCTGACTCCATATTTAACTGCAACTTTATTGACGTCCGCTTACGGCGAGATGAGCTTGGTTTATGCTTTAATTCCTTTTCTTAATATCATTTTTACTTACGGTTTGGAAACAGCTTATTTCCGGTATGTACAAAAAAAGGAACGTGAAGACGATGTTTACAATACGATTACCGTTTCATTAATTATCAGCACGATTAGTTTCACCTTGCTGATGTTGTTGCTTCGTCAGCCATTGGCAAATGTTATCTCCATAAAAAATCATCCTGAATATATTACGTGGAGTGCTTTTATCATCGGGCTTGATGCATTGACAACTATTTCATTCGCGAAGCTTCGCCACGAAGGACGGCCAATAAGATATGCAACGATTCGGATAGTCAGTATATTAATCAATATTGGAATTACCGTTTTCTTTTTATCTGTTTGTCCCGCCATAGCTAAGAAAAATCCTGACAGCCCCTTGCTTCTTTTTTATGATAAGAATGTTGGCGTCGGCTATGTCATCATTGCGAATCTTGTTCAATCTGCCGTTACGTTTCTATTATTATCGAAACAATTTTTTTCTTTCCGCTGGAAATTTAATGCTGCACTTTGGAAAGAAATCATGCTTTATTCTTTACCATTATTGATTGCAGGTTTTGGTGGAATGATTAATGAAACCTTTGATCGTATTATGCTCGGCTGGTGGTCAACCGCTGCTGATCCAAAAACAGAAGTTGGTATTTATAGTGGTTGTTATAAATTATCAATACTTATAACCTTATTTATACAAGCTTTCAGAATGGGTGCCGAACCATTTTTCTTTAAGCAGGCACAAGGTGAAAATCCACAGCGGATTTATGCGAGGGTGATGAAATTTTTTGTGATTGTAATTTGTACCATGTTCCTTGTGGTGGCACTTTACCTTGATATCTGGAAATACTTTTTAGGTAAAAAAACCTACTGGACAGGATTGAAAGTAGTGCCTGTTTTATTACTGGCAAATATGTTCTTAGGTATTTACTACAATCTTTCAATCTGGTATAAAGTAAGCAACAGAACAAGAGCCGGTGCATCGATTACGTTGATTGGAGCGTTGATAACATTAATTATTAATTACCTCTTTATTCCGAGGTTTGGCTATATGGCTTGTGCCTGGGCAACATTCTTTTGTTATGGAACGATGATGGTGATTTCGTTTACGTGGGGACAAAAAGCTTATCGCATCCCTTATGCATGGAAAAAATTAGTTGCATATATGGTAATTGTTGTGCTGCTGTATTTTACTCATCTATTATTTACTAAAATTGGATTAGGTGTTTGGGTGAACAGGGGATTTGCAACGGTATTGCTTGCATCATTTCTAATCTTCGTATTAAATATTGAGAAAAAAGAATTTCAGCGGATGCCGGTTATTGGGAAGTATTTGAGACCGAAAGAGAGTTAATTTTTATTTTGTAGAGACAGGAAATAATACTCCGATTCCGTGTAGCAAATAAAAGATGAATAATATTGTAAATCCTATAGCAATCGTCCAAATGATCTTTCTCCGGTTTTCTCTTATAGCTTTTTTTTCATGCGGCAAGAACTCTCTTTGACTATCAAAATCTTGGTCTCTTCCTTTCCAGCCTATCTTTTGAATATTAAGCCAGAGGGAAAAAGTAGCTATTGCCATGAAGCCAAAAACACAACATATCAAGAAAGTAAAATTCACATTTTGATTCATAAACTTTATTTGTAGGAAATAAATTACCTATTATTCTAAAAAAACAAAA
>Ga0068863_100006027_pt1 | contig 11892 bp, 12 predicted proteins | sample KBSSwiS62_FD_66596 | JGI IMG/M metagenome (GOLD analysis project Ga0068863, IMG submission 66596) | Switchgrass rhizosphere microbial communities from Kellogg Biological Station, Michigan, USA - KBS Switchgrass S6-2 | ecosystem: Host-associated > Plants > Roots > Rhizosphere > Soil ...
AATCCGACGAGCCTGTTCCCGGCCGAACTGCGGGACTGGAGCCAACCGGCTCCCGTGCTCAGTGAGCAGCAGGCGCCATCGAGCCGTCCCGATCTGCAGAGCTTCTATGGCGAATATTCCTGTGCCGCCATGGCCGACGAGATCGAGGCCGGCAACCTGCGGGCGCTGATCGTGTTCGGCGCCAATCCGCTTGTGGCGCTCCCCCAACCCGATCGCGTCCGCCGCGCGCTCGCCAGCCTGGACGTGCTCGTCGTGATGGACCCGTTCGACAATGCCATCTCGCAGCTTGCCACCCATGCCATGCCTGCAGCGTGGCAGCTGGAGCGCAGCGACATCCGCCAACGGCCCACCCGCATCCAGTTCGCAGAGGCGCTCGTGCCCTGCGCGGGGGAAAGCCGCCAAAGCTGGTGGCTGTTTGGCGCCCTCGCGGACCTGCTTGGCATCGATATCTTCGGCGACGGTCTTGCGATGTCGGAGCGGACCGAGGAATCCTGCTACCAGTTGATGCTGGCCGGTGCCCGCACCTCGTTCGACGAATTGCTGAAGGCCGGTGTCAAAGGCATGGCGACGCCGCGGCTGGACGGCTGGTTCCACGAGGTGGTCCTGAAGGACCGGGGATGGCGGATTGCGCCCCAGCCAATGCTGGACCGGCTTGCCGCCATGCTCGATTCTGAAGAAGCGGAAGCTGTTCTCGTGGCTGGCCGCGTTGACTTCGCATATAATTCAACGTTTTTTTCGTCAGCCTTGCGACGCGGGAAAATTCCACCGGAAATCCACGTCAGTCAGGGGCTGGCCCGGACCAAGGGCATGGCTGCAGGCGACCGGGTGCGCATTTCGACACGGTCCGGCAGCGTGAGCGGCGTTGCAGTAGTGGACCCGACCTTGCGGGACGGCACTGTCTGGGTCAGCCACGGCTGGGTCGACCAGAACGTCAACCAGCTGTTCGATGACCTGAACATCGACCCGCTGACGCTTCAGCCCTGCTTTTCCGCGGTCCCGATTGAGGTCGAAGTCCTGCCGGTCACGGACTGACAGGAACTGCCGCAGAACTACCGGTCAGTCGAGGGGCCTGCTCCGCAGCGCCTTCAGGTTGGAGCGCTTGGCTTTCCCCTCCATCCGCTTTGCCTTGGCCGCCTTGGACGGCTTGGTCGGCCTGCGCTTCTTGGGAACGAACGTCGCCTCGCGGATCAATCCGAACAGGCGCTCACGCACCTCCTGCCGGTTGAGCGCCTGCGAGCGAGCGCCCTCGCTGCGCAGGACGAGCACCCCGTCACGCGTCAGGCGGCTGCCGGCGAGCAGCTCGAGCCTCGCCTTCACCGCCTCGGGTAGATGGGGCGAGTTGCGGACGTCGAAGCGGAGCTGCACGGCGCTGTCGGTGGTGTTGACATGCTGCCCGCCCGCCCCACCCGCGCGGGTGAAACTTTCCACGATCTCGTCGCTGTCGATCGCGATCGCGCGGGTGACATGGACGAGCGGCATGAGGACAGCCTTAGAGATGCGCCCGTTCGAAGGCGAGATCAGATGCCGCCGACATGATAGATGCCGATTGCAGCGACCGCGGCCATCCACAGCGCGCCGAGCCCGATCGCCGCGGCCAGCCCGGCACCGCTGATGCGCCGCTCGGCCATCGCCGCGCGCCACACCAGCGCCGACAGCGGCACATAGATGAGGCTGCCGGTGACGAGGCCTGGCGAATGGCGGTCATAAGCGACGACGCTGACGAGATGATAGACGAAGTTCCAGAACTCGTTGCCCGCGGCCCAGGCCAGCATCCAGAAGATCGCGACTGGCTTGTCCGATCGCACCGCCCAGCCGACCAGCAGCGCCATGCCGATGATGAAGGCGATGTTGCTGCCGAGAAAGACTCCGAGCGGCATCGCATGGCCGCTCACCTCGGCCACATAGGCGGGATAGCCGGTCAGAAATTCCTCTCCCACATGGAGCAGGAAGGCGATCGGCAGCAGCAGGATCAATCGATGGAAGGATGACATCACGACAGTTCCCCCGGTTCGCAGCGGACGATACGCCTTGGCGCTTGCGGCGCAAGCCGAAGCGGATCACAGCAGCACCATGCACAGTTTCGATATCGACAAGCATGGCGACAAGGCCATGATGTACGCCGACCTGGCCGCAGTGCTGGCGGCGCTCACCGCCGACGAGCCCGACGCAATCGCCAACATGGCCAACGCCGCGGCGCTGATCTGGGAATATCTGCCCGATCTCAATTGGGCGGGCTTCTACCGCGCGATCGGCGACGAACTGGTGCTCGGCCCGTTCCAGGGCAAGACCGCGTGCATTCGCATCCCGTTCGGCAGGGGAGTGTGCGGCGCTGCGGCTGCGACGCGGGAGACGCAGTGCGTCGAGGACGTTCACGCTTTTCCGGGGCACATCGTCTGTGACGCTGCCTCTGCCTCGGAACTGGTGGTGCCCATTGTCCATGAGGGGCAGCTGCTCGGGGTGCTGGATCTCGACAGCCCGCTCATCGGACGGTTTGACGAGACCGACGCGACCGGCTGTGCGGAGCTGATGGCGGTGCTGGGGCCGACCATCGCGGGTTGAACATTCCCGCCCGGATGGTCCCGATCAGCTGAGCCGATCGAGCGCCTCTTCGCTCAGCGAACCGGGCACGATCATGACGGGGCAGGGCAGCTGGCCTGCATCGGCGCCGGCGAAATGACTGACGAGCGTACCGGGATTGCCGCTCGCCGCTGCCCCGAGCACCAGCGCCGCCACGTGTGGATTCTCGGCGAGCAGCTCACGGACGACGGAGACCGCGTCGCCCTGCTTCACGGTGATGCTGGGCATGATGCCGGTTTCCTCGATCAGCGCGCTCGCCGCCTCTGCCACCATGGCTTCCGCCCGCAGCCGCGCTTCTTCCTCGATGGCCGCCTGCACCGCACCCCATTGGACGAATTCCTGCTGGGGTACGGGCGCCACGATTTCGACAGCGCCGCCGGTCTTGCTCGCGCGCCGTGCAGCAAAGCGCAGCGCCACACGGGCAGCATCATTCTCGTCGACGACAACCAGATAGGTACGCATCGCCGCGTCGCTCCCCCTGCTCTTTCCGTAGACGGTGCGCCACTTGCCCGAATTGCGCAAGTATCAAGCCCGCACTTGACCTTGCCACCCCGAGCGGGGAAGAGGGTCGCGCATCGACCCCCAATCCCGCCGCAGGGGACCAGAACATGCCGATAGAATTGAAGATGCCCGCCCTCTCGCCCACGATGGAGGAGGGCACCCTCGCGAAATGGCTGGTCAAGGAGGGGGACGATGTGCGCTCGGGCGATCTTCTCGCCGAAATCGAAACGGACAAGGCGACGATGGAGTTCGAAGCCGTCGATGAAGGGCGCATCGCCAAGCTGGTCGTGGCCGAGGGCACCGAAGGGGTGAAGGTCGGCGCGGTAATCGCTCTCATAGAAAGCGAAGATGAGGAAGGCGTTCCGGCGACGCCCGCGCCGAAGGTCGAGAAGGCTCCCGCCCCCGCCCCGGCTGATGCAGCGCCCAAGCCGTCGCTTGCGCCGGCACCGGAAGCGGCCGCGCGCCCCAATGTGCCCCAGCCAAGTTCCTCTCGGGTCAAGGCGAGCCCGCTGGCGCGCCGCTTGGCCGCGGCGCAAGGGTTGGATCTCGGCACAGTGCACGGAACGGGGCCCGGCGGCCGCATCGTCAAGGCCGATCTCGAGGGTGCGAGCGCCGCTGCGCCGGCCGCGGCGACGCCCGCAACGCCGACGGCGGCCCTCTCCCAGCCGTCCCCCGCGACGGCGCCTGCCGCGCCTGCTGCGGCTCCCCATGCGCCTGCTGCCGACGAAACGCCTCACGAGGTCGTGAAGCTCTCCAACATGCGCAAGGTGATCGCGCGGCGGCTTAGCGAGTCCATGCAGCAGAGCCCGCACATCTACCTTACCGTGGACATCCAGCTCGATGCGCTGCTCAAAATGCGGGGGCAGCTGAACGCATCGCTTGAGCCGCGCGGCGTCAAGCTCTCGGTCAACGACCTGCTGATCAAGGCGCTGGCCGTCGCACTGATGGAAGTGCCCGACTGCAACGTGTCCTTCGGCGGCGACAATCTGATCCGCTACAAGCGCGCCGACATCTCGGTTGCCGTCGCGATACCGGGCGGGCTCATCACACCGATCATCCGGGGTGCCGACAGCAAGGGCGTGGCGGCGATCGCGACGGAGGCCAAGGACCTCGCGCAGCGCGCAAAGGACGGCAAGCTGCTGCCAAGCGAATATCAGGGCGGCACCGCCTCCATCTCCAACATGGGCATGTTCGGGATCAAGCAGTTCACCGCGGTGATCAATCCGCCCCAGGCGATGATCATGGCGATCGGATCGGGCGAGAAGCGCCCTTATGTGGTCGATGATGCGCTTTCTACGGCAACGATCATGACCGCTACGGGCAGCTTCGATCATCGCGCGATCGATGGCGCGGTGGGCGCGCAGCTGATGCAGGCCTTCAAGCGCCTCGTCGAAAATCCACTGGGCATGCTCGCCTGATCATGGCGAGCGGAGACGAGGCGCCCCCAGCCGGTGAGCCGGCAATTCGGGTGGTGGCCATGCCTGCCGATACCAATCCCAACGGCGACATCTTCGGTGGCTGGCTGGTGAGCATGATGGATCTCGCCGCAGGCACATTGGCGTCGCGAACATCGAAGGGGCGATCGGCGACCGTCGCGATCGATGGCATGATCTTCCATCGTCCGGTAAAGGTCGGCGACGTCGTCTCGGTCTATGCAGAGATTGAGACGGTTGGTCGCACCTCAATGAGGGTCGGCGTGACCGCATGGCGCCAATCGCGCGACGGATCGCAGCGCGAGCGGGTGACCCAGGCGACGATCACCTTCGTCGCGATAGACGATCAGGGGCGGCCGCGCGCCGTCCATGAACAGGCTTAGCCGAGGAGCAATCAGGTGGCGGAAAACTACGATCTCATTGTTCTGGGCTCCGGGCCTGGCGGCTATGTCGCCGCGATCCGCGCAGCGCAATTGGGACTCAAGACCGCGATCGTGGAGCGTGAACTGCTGGGCGGCATATGCCTGAACTGGGGCTGCATCCCCACCAAGGCGCTGCTCAGGTCCGCCGAGGTCTACCACCATATGCGCCATGCGGAAGCCTATGGGCTCTCGCCGGTGCAGCCGGGCTTCGACCTTGCCAAGGTCGTCGAGCGCTCGCGCGGCGTCGCCAAGCAGCTGAACCAGGGCGTCACCGGCCTGATGAAGAAGCACAAGATCGCCGTGCACATGGGCGACGGCGTGCTCAGCGGCAAGGGAAAGCTCAGCGTCACCAGGGACGGCAAGACGACCGATCTGACGGCGAAGAACATCATCATCGCGACCGGCGCACGCGCGCGCAACCTTCCCTTCGCCAAGACCGACGGCAAGCGCATCTGGACCTATCGTCATGCGATGACACCGTCCGAAATGCCCAGCCGCCTGCTGGTCATTGGATCCGGCGCCATCGGGATCGAGTTTGCGAGTTTCTACAGCGACATGGGCGCCGAAGTCGCTGTGGTAGAGATGCTGCCCCGCATCCTTCCAGCCGAAGATGAGGAGGTCAGCACCTTCATGGCCAAGGCGCTGGCCAAACAGGGCATGTCGATACGCGCTTCGGCGAAGGTCAAGAAGCTCGATGTCGGCGATAACGGCGTCACCGCACAGATCGAGGACAAGGACGGCAAACTCTCCACCGAGGAGTATAGCCACGTCATCGCCGCCATCGGCATCGTGCCTAATGTCGAGAATATCGGCCTCGAAGGTCTGGGCGTGGAAGCGGATCAGCGCTTCCACATCAAGACCGACGAATATTGCCGCACCAATGTGGAAGGTCTCTATGCGATCGGCGACGTGACCGACGGCCCATGGCTCGCGCACAAGGCGATGCATGAAGCGGTGATCGCCGCGGAGCACATGGCCGGCCAGCACCCGCACCCGATGGACAAGCACAATATCCCCGGCTGCACCTATTCACGGCCGCAGGTGGCTTCGGTCGGCTTCACCGAGGCGACGGCCAAGGAAGCCGGTCACAAGGTCCGCGTCGGCAAATTCCCGTTCATCGGCAATGGCAAGGCCATTGCGCTCGGCGAACCCGAGGGCTTCGTGAAGACTGTCTTCGACGAGGAGACGGGCGAGCTGTTGGGCGCACATATGGTCGGCGCGGAAGTGACCGAGATGATACAAGGCTATACGATCGGCAAGACGCTGGAGACGACAGAGGCCGAGCTGATCGGCACGGTGTTTCCGCATCCGACGATCAGCGAAGCCATGCACGAGAGCGTGCTCGCCGCCTTCGGACGTCCGCTGCACATCTGACGGTCCGACGATGGGCTGGCTCTGGCCGGCTCGAAAATCACCCTTTGGCTGCGGTTGGCAGCTTCTGTGTACACAATAGCGTGTCACAGCCTTGAACCTGCGCCTCCACGACAAAGCAAGCCCGCTTTTTATTGCGAGTGAGTTGCAATAACGAACTAGTCGATTAAAAGCACCGCTATCGCGAATGATTCGCATCTAGATAGGGGTGAGCTGATGGACTGTTTTGCCAGGCACCGATGCGCTTTCGCCTCGGCGGCTGCGGCCGCTGCCGCCTTCCTCTTCTCCCCCGCCGCTGCCTGCGCGGACCCCGGGCTCGTGCCACAGCAGCTCTCGATCACCGCGATGTTCCTCCAGGCCGACTGGGTGGTGAAGCTCGTCATCATCGGCCTCGGCTGCGCCTCACTGACGAGCTGGACGGTGTTTGCCGCCAAGCTGCTCGAACTGCGGAAGGCCAGCGCGATCGAACGGGAGGTAGCTGACCGCGTCGGCGCACTGCGCTCGCTGCAAGAGGCTGCGACGGACAGCAGTCTCGCCTTTTCGCCGCTCGTACGCGAGGCCATTGCGGAGCTCCGCGCATCGTCGGACGCGCCGCAGGACGGCGAAGGCATCAAGGAGCGGATCGTCTCGCGCTTCCAGCGCCACGAGGCCAAGGTGGCGCGGACGATGACGCGCGGGGTGAACGTCCTCGCCACCATCGGCGCGACCGCCCCGTTCGTTGGCCTGTTCGGCACCGTGTGGGGCATCATGCACAGCTTCATCGGCATTGCCGAAAAGCAGACCACCAATCTTGCGGTGGTCGCGCCTGGAATCGCAGAGGCACTGCTCGCGACGGGGATCGGGCTCGTTGCCGCGATCCCCGCCGTGGTGATCTACAATCACTTTTCCCGCAGGATCGCAGCGCATCGTGCCATCGTCGCCGACAGCGCCGCAGCCGTCCTCCGGCTCGTTTCGCGAGACCTGAGCCGCGGCCATGTCCCTGCATTCGCACGGGAAGGCTGAGCCATGGCGATCAGCCTCGGAGAAGCGAGCGACGACCTTCTCGTCAATCACGACATCAACGTCACTCCCTTTATCGACGTGATGCTCGTGCTGCTGATCATCTTCATGGTCGCCGCTCCGCTGGCGACCGTCGACGTGAAGGTCGACCTTCCGGTGTCGAATGCAACGCCGGCGCCCAAGCCCAACCAGCCTGTCTATCTGTCGATCCAGGCCGATGGGCAGCTGTCGATCAACGGCAAGGGCACGTCCGAAGCGGAGCTCGGCGAGATGATCCGCGCCGCAACGCGTTCCGACCGCGAGCAGCGCATATTCCTCCGTGCCGACAAGTCGGTCACCTATGAGCGGATCATGGCCGCGATGAACGCTCTGCGTTCTGCGGGCTATCTCCGCGTTGCGCTGGTCGGGGCCGAGGGATCCGGCCGGTGACCGGCGAACGGCTCACCGCCGAGGAGCGCCGCTTCTGGGCGGCGGGCGCCGCCGTCGCGCTGATGCTGCACCTCGCCGGCTTCGTCCTGCTGGCGACGAACGGGCGCGAACGCCAGCTGCCAGTTTCCGAACCGGTCGTCATGCTGGAGCTCGCCGACAATATCGGCGCCTCATCGGCTTCCGCGCCGGATCAGGCGATGGCCCCAAGCCCGGCGCATATCGCCTCCGCCGCACCGCCGGTGCCGCTGGACATTCCGCCCGTGCGCGCCCCGCTCCCCCGCGAAGTGATTTCGACGCCTCCGCAGCAGGCGCTGCCGGCACCACCACAGCCCGTCGCGACCGCCGATCCGCTGCCGTCGCGAAGCGCCGCCGTCGCTCAGGCGGCTCCCGTTCTCGCCGCGCCTGGCACCGGCGTTGCGAGCGATTCAAAGGCCCGACGTGCCGAAGCTGACTATTTCGCGCTGATCAGCGCACATCTCAACCGTCGCAAGACCTACCCGGTCGAGGCCAAGCGCGCCCGGCAGGAGGGCGTCGTCACAATCCGCTTCACGGTAGATCGCACCGGCTCCGTATCCGGGGCAGCCATCAAGCGTGGGAGCGGCCACGACATTCTCGACCAAGCGACGCTGGAGCTTCTCCAGCGCGTCGCGCCGCTGCCGCGCATGCCCGCCTCCATGCAGCGGGACAGCATCACCCTGTCGCTGCCGATCGAATACGCGCTGCGCACCAACTGACGAAAAGGGAATGACCATGACGACGAAGACGCAGGGCGTTTTGCGCCCGATGAGCTTGCGGCAGCGGCATGCCGCGATGGCGGTGAGCCTGGCATCTGCGCTGGTCGCCGCTCCTTCGGCCGCACAGGTGGCGGCTTCCGCAGAGCCCGAGGAAGTCCAGCTCGACACGCTCAAGATCGAGGACCGGACCGCCGACGTCAGCCCCTATTCGCAGAAGGGCGCCCCCTACAAGGCGCGCATCTCGGGCGACGAGCGCCATACCCGGCCGCTCGCAGAGACCCCGCAGACCATCTCGGTCCTCACCCAGTCCCAGATCCTCGACTCCGGCTACACCGATCTCGCCCGCATCCTTGATGCACAACCCGGTATCACCGTCGGCACCGGCGAGAACGGCAATGCCTTCGGCGATCGCTACATCATCCGCGGCCAGGAGGCTAAGAGCGACGTGTTCGTCGATGGCTTGCGGGATCCCGGCATGACGATCCGCGAGAGCTTCGCCGTCGAGCAGATCGAGATATCGAAGGGCCCGAACTCCTCCTTTGCCGGGCGCGGCACCTCGGGCGGCGCGATCAACGCGATCACCAAAATGGCCTCGACCGACTATGATTTCGGCAAGGTCGCGGTGGGCGTGGGCAGCGACCGCTATGTTCGAACCACGGGTGATGTGAACCTCGCCGTCAGCGACAAGGTCGCCGTTCGGGGCAACCTGCTCTACGCCTATCAGCGCGTGCCCGACCGCTCGCCCGCCGACCGTGAACGCAAGGGCGCGGCCTTGTCGGCGCTGTTCAGGCCCAGCGAGCCGCTAAGCATCATTCTCGACTATTACGGGCTGCGTGCCGACGACAGCCCCGATCTCGGGGGCTATCTGCTGACCAATCCGGTGACGGGAGAACGGCGCCCGGCGCCGGGCGTACCTTCCTATGGGCAGAAGGAGGACTTCCTCAAGTCGAAGGTGAACACCTTCACCGGCCGGATCCGCTACGAATTCTCGCCCGACCTCTGGGTCACCAACATCACGCGCTACGGCATGTCGGACAATGAATATGTGACGACGGGGGCGTCCGGGCGCCCAACTTCCGTGGGCAACCCGACCGGCGTCTATGACACGGCGACCCTGGATAGGGGCCACACCGGCTGGCAGGATGTCCGCTACTTCGCCAGCCAGTCGAACCTGCACTTCAACAGCGATCTGCTGGGGAGCAGGAACGAGCTTATCCTCAGCGCCGAATATAGCCGCCACAAGGTCGACAGCGGCAACTATGTCAACATGGGCCAGGCCCCGTTCAACTGCCGCATCGGAACGGGAACGGGTGCGCTCGACGCCTTCTGCATTACCGATGCGAGCGGCCGCGAGCTTCCCAACATCAACAACCTCGTACAGCGTGTCTGGACGCGTAGCGCCTCCGCCACCCGCAAATGGCAGGTCGAAACATTCGCGGCGAGCCTCATGGACACGATCGATCTGACGCCGTCGCTCACCCTCTTTGCGGGCGGCCGGGTCGACCATTTCAAATATAAGCTGGCGACGCTCGACGGCACGACCGGTATCAGGTCGGCATCCTACGCCTATTCCGACACGCTCTGGAACGGCCATCTCGGCCTGACCTACAAGCTCGGCAGCGCGATCTTCTATGCCAGCGCCGCAAGCGCCGCCGACATCAACGGCGGCGAATCCGATACCGGCACCAGCTCCGGCTATGGCGGTCTCGTCATCTTCAACGGCGGGGTAGCCGGCGCCAAGCCCGAGCGTTCGCTGAATCTCGAGCTGGGGACCAAGATCAACCTGTTCGACGAGCGCCTGTTGCTCACGGCAGCGCTGTTCCAGTCGACCAAATATGACGTGATGGAGGGCGCCGACTATACCACGCTCGGGACCTTCAACACCGGGCGTAACCGCGTCCGCGGCATCGAAATTGGCGTCGCCGGCAATGTCAGCGATCGCTGGTCGATCCAGGGCGGCCTGACGATCATGGACAGCAAGGTGCTGCGGTCGGCCAATGTCGGCATCAGCGCCGCCAACCTCGCCCTCGGCGCGACCAATGTCGGCAAGGAACTCGCCAACTTTGCCAAGGTGCAGGCCGAGTTCCAGACGCGATATCAGCTGACCGAGAAACTGGCCGTGGGCGGTGCCGTGAAATATAAGAGCCGTCGCTATGGCGGTCAGCCGGATACCGGCGCCGTCTTCGATCAGACGGCCACCGGCTTCACCTATGCGCAGCCGGTACCTGCCTACACGGTGGGCGATCTGTTCATGGAGTATAGGTTCAGCAACCGCATCGACCTGCGGGTCAACGCCAATAATGTCACCAACAAACATTATTACACCGCGGTCTACCGGTCGGGCAGCTTCTTGTACAAGGGCGACGCCCGGCAGGTGGTGGCGACCCTGAGCGCCAAATTCTGATCACGACTGCCACGCTTTCGGAAGGTCGCCCATGCTGCTCGAAATAGAAAAGCTGCTGGATTCCGGTGAGGTTTTACATATTCGGCAGCAGCTCGCCACGGCAGCGTGGCGCGACGGCGGTGCCACTGCCGGCTCTCGTTCAGTCGCCGTGAAACAGAACCTGCAGCTCGACCGCGGCGATGCGCTTGCGGTCGAGCTCGGGCAGGCCGTCCTGGCCAGGCTGGGCCGCCATCCGCTCTTCATCTCGGCATCGCTGGCCGAGAAGATCTGGCCGCCCGTCTTCAACCTTTATCGCGATGGCGGCCATTATGGTGCCCACAGCGACGCTGCGCTGATGCGCCTGCCCGAAGCCGCGCTGACGATGCGCAGCGACATCTCCTTCACCCTCTTCCTCTCCGACCCGCATGAATATGACGGGGGCGAACTGCTGATCGAAGCTCAATTCGGCGCTCAGCCGGTCAAGCTCGCGGCCGGCGACATGGTCCTCTACCCATCGTCGAGCCTGCATCAGGTCGCACCGGTCACGCGCGGCGAACGCATCTGCGGGATCGGCTGGATTCAGAGCGCCGTCGCCGACGATCGCGCGCGCGAGATGCTGTTCGATCTTGATCAGTCGATACAAGCGCTCTCCGCGCGCCATGCCGCCGACGATCCGGACATCAGCCGCCTGGTCCACGTCTATCATAATCTCCTTCGCCGCTGGGCCAACGTCTGACCGGCATGTCTCTGCCTTCGGCCAACAGACGATGGGCGGTTCGCGCCGCGCTGGCCATCCCGGCGGCCATGATGTTGTATACCCAGCTGCGTGGATCGCCGGCGATGGACCTGCTTACGCCAAGCGGCGAGATGGCGGCCCGGCTGATGATTGCGGCGATGCTTCCCGGGCCGCTGGCCGAAGCCTTTCGCCATAACCGCTGGCTGCGAAGCTGGCTTGCCATCCGGCGGGAGCTCGGGTTGGCCGCATTCGGCTATTCGCTGGTCCATCTGGGCTATTACGCGGCGGATGTCCCGCCGGTGCGTCC
>Ga0068863_100006031_pt1 | contig 11890 bp, 9 predicted proteins | sample KBSSwiS62_FD_66596 | JGI IMG/M metagenome (GOLD analysis project Ga0068863, IMG submission 66596) | Switchgrass rhizosphere microbial communities from Kellogg Biological Station, Michigan, USA - KBS Switchgrass S6-2 | ecosystem: Host-associated > Plants > Roots > Rhizosphere > Soil ...
GAAGTATCGGGCATCCTGGCGATGATGGCGATTGTCTGTTCGCTGCTGCTGGCGCAACTGGTCTCACGCCCGATGAAGCGGCTGACCAGCCGAGCGCGATCCCTGCAGAGAGGGGACTTCGATAGTCCGGTGCCGATGGAAGGACCTTCCGAAGTGCGCATGTTTGCCCAGACCTTTCAGGCCATGGCGCTGTCTCTCAAGACTTCGCGCGCTGCCCTGGAAGAGTACAGCGAGCAGACCAGAAATATTCTCGAAAGCATCAGCGATGGATTCGCCGCCTTCGACCGGCACTGGCGCTGTACTTATGTCAACGACAAAGCCACGGAATTGAGCCGTATTTCCCGGTATGAAATTCTGGGCAGGAATATTTGGGAGCTGTTTCCGGACAGCACCAAGACGCCGCTTTACGCCGAGCTTCACCGCGCGATGGAAGACGGAGTGTTCGTGCATTTCGAAGAGCATTACGCCCCCTTCGATATTTGGTTCGAAGTAGACGCCTATCCCACTAAAGACGGCCTGGCGATTTTCGGACGGGACGTCACCGAGCGACGACGATTCAACGACAGGTTGCAGCAAACCCAGAAACTGGAGAGCCTCGGCGTGCTGGCCGGAGGCATCGCGCACGACTTTAACAATTTGCTGACCGGCATCATGGGCAACGCCAGCATAGTGCTGGACGATCTTCCGGCTGAAACTCCAGTGCGTGAAAACCTGGAAGCGGTGATGAAGGCAAGCGAACGGGCTGCTGCCTTGACCCGGCAACTGTTGGCTTATGCCGGCAAGGGCCGCTTCGTCATCGAGCCGCTGAACTTATCCGAGCTCGCCCGCGAGATCACCAGCCTGCTGCAAACTTCCATCCCGAGGACTGTAGAGCTGCGCTTACAACTACAAGATGACCTGCCTTCGATCGAAGGCGACGCCGCTCAGATTCAACAGCTGCTCATGAACCTGGTCATCAACGCCGCCGAAGCCGTCGAGGAAGGACGGACGGAAACGGTGTGGATCATCACCCGCTCCGAACAAGTCAGTCAGGCTTACATCAACCAGATGATTGCCCCCAACGGCGCCGCGCCCGGCAAATACGTCACGCTCGAAGTGCGCGACGGCGGATGTGGAATGGATGCCGAGACGCTGTCGCGAATTTTTGATCCGTTTTTCACCACCAAGTTTACCGGCCGGGGCCTCGGTCTGGCCGCGGTGATGGGCATGGTGCGGGGACATAAGGGCGCCCTTCATGTGGAGAGCGCGCCGGGGCAAGGGAGCTGCTTCAAGGTACTTTTCCCCATGACCGCTGACGCCGCCGCGAGCATCGTTTCGTCTGCTTCGGAAAAGAGTCTGGCGGGGGATGAAACCATTCTGGTGATCGATGACGAGGACACGGTTCGGCAGGCTGCCAAATCGGCACTCGAAAGCTACGGCTATAAAGTGGTGGTCGCGACGAATGGCAAGGAAGGCGTTCGCATCTTTCAGGAATTCGCTGGCCAGATCGATGCGGTGCTGTTGGATATGACCATGCCAGTGATGTCGGGGGAAGAGGCGCTGGCGCGATTGAGGAGCCTTCAGTCGGATATCCCGGTGGTGTTGTCCAGCGGATACGAAGAGGCCGATGCGACGCGCCGCTTCACCGGCAAGGGGCTCGCAGGCTTTATTCAAAAACCCTATGCAGCCGCCGGGCTGGCGGAGAAAATGAAGATCGCGCTGGAATTCCAGGCGGCCGCACGCTGCCGCGCCCGTGGGGCAGATTCAAGCCGATAGACTTCACACGCTTGACGATTCGAACCTAGAAGCTTATCCCTTTACCAGCGCGCCCTCGAGGCTGCCGATCAGTAATAGCATCCCGCAGAGCGACAGGACAATCCAGGTCATCCAGGCTTCGTAGTTGGTTTTCAAGTTGCCCTCCATTTATTCCCAATCGGCGGGATCGGGCGTCGAGAATAGGGCTGGGTGCCGCCTTACGTCCCTGCTGGTTCCACGCGTGGCCTATACTTTATCGTTGGCGTAGTTTTCTTTGGAATCTGGCTCGGAGAAGGAGAATACTTATTCCCATCTTAGGTATCGATATCGGCACGGGCGGATCCCGCGCGATCATCATGGCGGACGACGGATCTCTGATCGCTTCGGCCACCGCGGAGCATCAGGCTTTCACTTCAGCGCGCGCGGCGTGGGCTGAACAAGACCCCGCGGATTGGTGGAAGGCTTGCCGGCAAGCGGCCGGGGCGGTGTTGTCGCAGAGCGGCGTGCAGCCGCGGCAAATCGCCTGCGTTGGCTTATCCGGTCAGATGCATGGGACCGTGGCTCTCGATCACCACGGGCAAGTTCTGCGGCCGTCGATCATCTGGTGCGATCAGAGGGGCGAGGAACAATGCGCGTGGCTCAATCGAACCGTCGGCGCGCGGCGTCTTCTGGAGCTGACCTCGAATCCGGCGCTCACCAATTTCACTTTGATCAAGTTGTTGTGGATCCGCGAGCACGAGCCTGAGATATGGAGCCGGGTCCGTCATGTGCTCCTTCCTAAGGATTACGTTCGGTTCTGCCTGAGCGGCGAGTATGCCACCGATGCCGCAGAAGCGTCCGGCACTCTATTGCTGGACGTGGCGAACCGGCGCTGGTCGCAAGAGCTTTTAGGTGCGGTCGATCTGGATGCAGCGCTGCTGCCGAGAGTTTTTGAATCTCCGGAAATCTGCGCGCGCGTCAGTGCTCAGGCTGCCGAACTCACCGGACTTGTGGCTGGAACTCCGATCGTTGCCGGGGCGGGAGATCAGGCGGCGGGCGCGGTTGGCATGGGGATCACTCGCCCGGGAACTGTGAGCGCGACGATCGGGACATCTGGAGTGGTGTTCGCGGCTACCGACCATCCGGCGCTCGATCCCAAGGGCCGGCTGCATACGTTCTGTCATGCGATTGCAGGCCGCTGGCACGTGATGGGCGTGACTCAGGCCGCCGGTCTCTCTTTGCGCTGGTTACGCGATTTGTTCACCGAATCGTGGTCCTACGAGCGCATGACTGAGGAGGCGGCTCTTGCGCCGCCCGGCGCCGATGGAGCGCTTTGGGGGCCTTACTTGATGGGAGAGCGAGCCCCGCATATGGACCCGAATATCCGAGCCGGGCTGGTGGGGCTCGCGGCAAGTCATACGCGGGCGCACGTCATCCGTGCGGTGATGGAAGGGGTCGCGTTCAGCCTGCGCGATAGCCTTACGATTTTTTCCGAGCTAAATGTGCCGGTGGAAAAAATTCGACTCGGCGGCGGCGGCGCGCGATCCCCGCTCTGGCGGCAGATTCAGGCGGATGTTTACAACCGCGACGTAGAGATCATTGCTGCCGAAGAGGGCGCTGCTTTCGGAGCGGCGATCCTAGCCGGAGTCGGCGCAGGACTGTGGCCGGGAGTCGACGAAGCTTGCGACCAGGTTATACACGCGACCGAGAATATCCCATGCCAGTCGCATGTTGCTAAATTAATGAACGAGCGCTATCGCGATTACCAGCGTCTCTATCCGGCTCTGCACAGCCTTCAAGCACAGGACAAAGCTAATGCCTGATCGACACGCCGTTTCCTGCCAAGAATATTGGTGCCGTAAAGTCTGGAATGATCGGCGTCTTCGGATAAAGTTTTAGATGCGAAATGGAAGGAATCTAGTGCCATCAAAATCCCCGCGAAAGCAGGATCGGACTTCCGCTAAGGTGCGTGATCCATATGAGGTACTACGAGCCTATTCCAGGCGCGGAGTTCAGTTCAAGACTGGATTGGTGAAGCCTACGAAAGCAGATTTTGAACCGACTGTGCTCCTGGAGGGCGACAAAGCGACATTGGAGTGCCTTGGCAACCTCTTGCTGGCGGTTGCTAACGACGAAGATTGCGGAATTTTTTTGTCCCATAAGGGAAAAGGTTCCTCGCTATTCGCCAAGAGTGCTTCGGTAGGTATCTGTATCCATCGTCTCCCCTGCGTCAACCAGCTTATGGGTGGCCAGCCGCGAGGCCCTGTGATAGGCTCCAGGAAATTGACCGAGTTCCATCGAAATTTGGCTGGCGCAACAAAGTCTGAGAAGATTCACAAGAAACGAATCTTGACACCGAAGAAATGAGCTAGGTTTCTCTCAAAAAAACAGGACAAAGCTAATGCCTGATCAATACACTCCCCTACCCGAACATAAGTTTTCGTTTGGCCTCTGGACCGTCAGCAATCGCGGACGCGATCCGTTTGGCGACGCCGTGCGAGCGCCGCTGCCTCCCGTGGATGCGGTCAAACTGCTGGCGGAAGTCGGCGCATGGGGAGTGAATCTACACGACAACGACCTGGTGCCGATCGACGCCACGTCAGCCGAGCGGGACCGGATCGTGAAAGAGTTTAGTCAGGCCTGCAAGGCGAACGGAATCGTGGTTCCAATGGCCACCGTGAATCTGTTCTTCGATCCTATCTTTAGGGATGGAGCGTTCACATCGAACGACCCGCGAGTCCGCGCTTATGCGGTCCAGAAGACCATGCGCGCAATGGATATCGGCTCCGAGTTGGGAGCCACCATCTTCGTTCTGTGGGGCGGGCGTGAAGGAGTTGAAACCGATGCCTGCCGCCGTCCCGACGAAGCCGTGAAGCGTCTGCGGGAAGCCGTCAACTATCTTTGTGAGTATTCTGTCGATCGCAGGTATGGATTCAAGTTCGCGATGGAGGCAAAGCCCAACGAGCCGCGCGCTGATATCTACATGGCGACCACTGGTGCCTATCTAGGCTTCATCCCGACGCTCGCGCATCCGGAGATGGTAGGTGTGAATCCGGAGTTCGCACACGAACAGATGGCCGGACTGAATTTTGCTCATGCGGTGGCGCAGGCTTGGGAATCCGAGAAGCTCTTTCACATCGACTTGAACGATCAAATGCCGGGGCGCTATGACCAGGACCTGCGCTTCGGCTCGGCGAATTTGAAGTCGACGTTTTGGCTGGTGAAATTTCTGGAAGATGTCGGGTACGCGGGGCCGCGCCACTTCGACGCCCACGCCTATCGAACTGAAGACTACGACGGCGTGAAGGATTTCGCGCGCGGATGCATGCGAACTTATCTCATCCTGAAAGAGCGTGCCGCCCGCTGGAATGCCGATGCGGAGATTCAGGCGCTGCTTCAGGTCATACGTCAGACCGGCAAGGGAGCGCCGCCGTTGTCGGAGTATTCACCGCAGAGCCGGGACACTCTGCTGGGTGAGAAGTTCGATCGCATTGCGCTCGCCGAGAAGGGGCTAGCGTATGAGCGATTGGATCAATTAACCGTGGATCTTCTGTTGGGAGTTCGCTAGGGATCGCTGAAGTACCGGTACTTTTGTTTTGGTCTCAAGTACCGGTCGAGCACGCCGGCTGGGATATACTTGCCGTACCGTGAAATCGACGTTTTTCACTTTGCTTCTGCTGAACTCGATGCTCGCAGGCGCCGACACAACGCCGCCGAGTGCTCCCACTCAGCTTCGCGTCGCCTCAGTCACCTCGGGATCCGTGAGTCTGCAATGGAAGGCTTCCGCGGATCGTAAAGGTAGCGGACTGGCGGGCTATGACATCTTTGAGAACGGCTCGGCAATCGCCTCCGCGACAAATACTACGTTCACGGTGACGGGGCTTTCGCCGTCAACTACTTTTCAGTTCGCAGTTCGCGCACGTGACAATGCGGGCAACGTTTCCGCGTTCAGCAATACCGTGAGCGCCACCACCAAGGGGCCATCTTGCACCTCGTATCCAGCGACGCCGGCGGGATTGCAGGTGACCTCGGTTTCGAGCAACTCGGCCAATCTTCTGTGGGACGCCGTCGCGCCGCCGGTCGGCTGCACCGTAACCTACAACGTTTATCGCGACGGCACGCAGATCGCCAGCGGTCTCAGTGTTGCGACTTACAATGCGGGCGGTCTGTCGCCATCGACGACGTATCGGTTCGCGGTCTCTTCCACAGATGCATTCGGAAGCTCGCTCTTGTCGGACCAGGTTGGCGCAACCACGGCCACGGGCGGGGGCACCTCCGGCGGCTTCCCCGCCCATCTGTTCGCCCCCTATCTCGACATGCTGCAATGGCCGACGCCTTCGCTCGCGGGACTCGCGACCGCAACGGGTCAAAAGTATTTCTCTATGGCGTTCATTGTCGCCGGAAGCGGCTGCCAGGCCAATTGGGGCGGCTATTACACGATGGCGCAGAACTTCGAGGTGAACGATGTAGCGGCGCTGCGTGCCCAGGGCGGCGATGTGATCGTCAGCTTCGGCGGCGCCACCGGAACGGAATTGGCGCTGGCCTGTTCCACCGTCTCCACGCTACAGGCGCAGTATCAGGCGGTGATCGACAAGTACAATCTGACGCGCGTCGACTTTGACATTGAAGGATCGGCGCTTGGCAACACAACCTCCATCGACCAGCGCAACAAGGCTATCGCAGGGCTACAAGCTGCCGCGGCCAGCGCCGGGAAGACTCTCGTTGTTCAGTACACGCTCCCGGTGCTCCCCACGGGCCTGACCTCACCAGGATTGAACCTTCTGAAAAACGCTTTGACGAATGGAGTCAACATCGGCATCGTCAACGTGATGACGATGGACTACGGCAGTTATTACGATCCCAACCAAATGGGCGCACACGCGGTTGACGCCATGAATGCCACCATCGCACAGGTGGCCGCACTCTACGGCGCCACGAAGACCGATGCGCAAGTGCGCGCGATGATGGGCGTCACGCCTGAAATCGGCTTGAACGACGTTATACCTGAAGTGTTCACGCTGGGCGACGCGTCGACGGTGTATTCGGCGGCGCAGTCGGCAGGGATTGGGATGCTGACGTTCTGGTCCGCGGGCCGCGACCAGGAGTGCCCCGGCGCGCCGGTGGTCACGGGGACGTGCAGCGGCATCATCCAGTCGCCGTGGGCGTTTACAAATATCTTCAGGTTTTTCACGGGATACTAATCCGCGATCTTGCGTCGTGTTGCCGCGGTGGCAGAGTTTCGATCAGCGGAGCTGGCCAAGCGTATATTGCAGCGCCGCGTATTGAGTCTGGTAATCGTACTTCGCGTTGAGGTTCTCAATCTCGGCTTCCGTGAGATTCAACTGCGCTTGGGTCAATTCAACGATGGAGGACAAGCCCAGGTTGTAACGGCCTTGCGCGAGATCCAAAGCAAGCGCAGCCTGACGCAGAAACTGAGCCGTGACGTCGATGCGCTGAAACGCGTCATTAGTGCTGGCCCAAGCCACGCGAACGTCACGCGAGACGCGTTGCTGTTGGTCGCGAAGGCGCTGATTGGATTCCATGGCCAGCTCGAGGGCAGCTTCGCGGCGCGCTGAGAATAGGTGGCCGTTGAACACCGGAATACTGACATTCGCGGCCGCTCTAACCACGTCTTCGACCTTGGCTACCTCGTCTTCCGTGACCGAGAGTCGGGTTCCGCTAGGCGCTTTCAAGTTAATGACGAATTGCCCGGCGTCCGTGCGCGGAAAGAAAGAGAGGCCGAGCAGCGGAAAGAGTCCCAGGCTGGCAACGAAAATCACTCCGAAGACAAGCAGAGTAGTCGCCGGAACTCGCAGCACGACGCCGACGAGCTTGTCGTAAATGCGGAGGAATGCTTCGAAGCGATCGTTGAACCAAACATTGAACCACTGGCCGAACGATTTGCGTTTTTGCGACTGCTCCACCATCACGGAGACTTCTTCGGACGGCGTGTGATGATGCGAGGGCTTTAGAAACCGGGCGCAGAACAAGTCACCACGGTCATCGCCACCGCGTAAGACGCGAACAAGGAGAGCGCCGCGGCCAGCGCCAGTGCGGAGAACGAGAACTTGCTGACTCCGTAAAGGAACGTCACCGGAAAGAACACGACTACCGTGGTGAGCGTCGCGGGGAGAACCGGGAGCGCTACTTCCTGGCCGCCTTTTTCCGCAGCTGTGGCCGGGTCCTCTCCCAACTCGAGATGGCGGTAAATATTTTCCAGCACGACTACGGAGTTGTCGATCAAACGCGAAAACGCCAGCGCCAGGCCGCCCAGCACCATGCTGTTGACGGATCCGCCGCCGAGGGCCATGGCGATGAAAGCCGCCAGCATGGAAAGCGGAATGGAAAAGAACACCGCTATCGTCGCACGCAGGCTGCCGAGAAACACCAGGATCATGATCGAGGTAAGCAGCAAACCCAACCCGCCCTCGTGCAGCAGCGTCTCGATGGCGGTTTTCACGAAAACGGACTGATCGAATACCACGCGCGTGATCAATTCCTTGGGCACATCGAAAAGATGCTGCACGGCATCTTTGATGCCGTCGACGACTGCGATGGTGTTGGTGTCGCCGCCCTGCTTCAGCACGGGCAAGTACACGGAAGGCTGTCCGTCCACTCGAACGATATTCGTCTGGATCTGGTGCCCGTCCTGAGCCGCGCCTATGTCGGCAATGCGCACAGGAGACTGGCCCACCATCTTGATGGGAAGCTGGTTGATCTCGCCGACAGTGCGCAACTGGCTGTTGGTGTAAATGTTGTAGTCGAGCGGTCCGATCTGCACGTCGCCCGCTGGCAAAATCAGATTTGCCATGTTAAGCGTGCGCACCACATCCATCAAGCTGAGCTGATGCGCTTCAAGCTTGTAGGGATCGGCGTAAACCATGATCTGGCGGTACTTTCCACCGAAAGGTTGGGGGACACTGGCGCCGGGAACGCTCGCGATCTGGTTGCGCACCTGAAACTGGGCCAAATCGCGCAAGGAGGTTTCGTCAAGGCCCTCGCCTTTGAACGTGACCAGGCATACCGGGAGACTGGAAGCGTCGAACTTCAAGACCACCGGCGGCAAAGTGCCGGGCGGGAGACGACGCAATTGCGCCATCGCCAGATTGGAGATCGTGGTCACCGCCGAATCCGGGTTGGTGCCGGGATGGAAGTAGACTTTGATGACACTGACACCAGGCAGCGAGCGTGATTCGATGTGCTCGATGCCGCTGCCTAGAGTGAAGAAACGTTCAAAGCGGCTGGTGATGTCGGTCTCGATCTGTTCCGGCGGCATACCGGAATAAAAAGTCGCCACCACCACCACGGGGAATGTTCATGGCCGGGAACATATCAACAGGCATGCGCGCCAAGCTGGTGATCCCGACCACGGAGATGAACAGACAAATGACGACGATGAAGTACGGATTGCGAATGGCAAAGCGGGACATAGTTTAGTGCGCGGTGCTCATCGCCGTTAGTTTCGGCTGCACCGTTTGCCCCGCCTGCAGGCCGGCCCGGTTGCCGATCACGACCATTTCTCCGGTCTGGACCCCGTCCAGGATCTCAACGTCGGTTGCGGTCTGAAGGCCGAGCTTCACTTTGCGAATCTCGACCTGGTTCGCGGGAGTCACTACGAACACTTGCCCAGAAGTTTCGTCGCTCCCTACGTCGATGGCAGGAATCGGCACAGCGACGACATGGGCGCGGCTGTCGAGCGTCAGGTTCACTTCCGCGTACATCCCGGGAATCAGAAGCAGGCTGGGATTCGGCACGTCTACTTCGGTATCCATGGTGCGCGTCGCCAGTTGAATCTCAGTCCCTACACGGTCGAAACGCATCGCAGAAACCTGCAGGAGAAGTTAAATCTGCATGGCCTCGCCGAACTGATCTTGTATGCGGTGAGAAAAGGTATTATCACGTGACTTTCGGACGCCAGGTTTGGCCCGGCGCCGGAAGCGCGAACGCGATTACGCCTAGCCGGAGGAACTCAGTGTGAGCTTGCACGTCATGTCGTTGTCCTCCTGATGCCCCGCCGCGGCGTTATCACCGCGAGATCGCCCGACGTTTGCTTCACCAGCGGGCCACCGGCTTGAATGTCGTAACGTTTCAGCATCCACAACTCGGGAATCACTTCGCCGATTAAAGCGCCGTGACAGAACAGGCGAACCACCGCACTTTCTGAGACGACGATGCCCACAGCGCGCGTCGCCGAGCTAATGTGCGCGGCTGCAATGTGGCGGCTGCCTAGGCCGAGCGGAAGATCGATGGCCGTAGCGGCGGCGTCCAGATAACGGCAGGCGGCAATGGCGATACCTGCTGCGCTCACTACAAACGCGCCATCCAATTGCGCCAATTCCTTAATGGTGCCGCGCAGGTTGGGATCGCTGATGTGGCGCACGCTTTCCGGATGGCCTTCCAAGGGATTGAGAATCAACGACCGTGATTTTGCGAGCACCGCTTCTTCATCGCCCAGCGTGAACAATGTTCCGATGCGTCTTCCCTCACGCCCTTCGCGCGCGATCTCGACCGCCAGTTCGATCAGCGACTCGACGATTTCGGGGTCGTAATCCGCCACCTGGCAGAGAATGCTTTCAAACATCCGAAGCCGCTCCCTTCTCTCTCTTTATGCACTACTTTTATTTTCACGCACGGCTTGGGGCGCTCACGTTCGGACCGTTGCGCAGCAACTTTGCCCAAGCGTCGCAAATGGCGCTCGGCTTGACTGAATTCAGCGGCCCACCCAAGCAAATGATGTTTCTGCGGTCGTCCTCGACGCCCTGCCGAGTCGAGAAAATGATTTTCAATCAGGGCCGCGCGAAGCTTCTGCGGAAGGGTGCCCTTTGGCTCAAACCCTCCTTGGTCCGTGCGGATTCCAACATCCATCCCTTATTATCTTAGCCGCCGATGTTGGCGCGAATTGTTCATTCGCTCGGCGGACGCTTGTCATGCCCGAAACCACCGAACAAGTCGACGCGATGTTTCCCGCTTTGACGGACGCGCAGCTCGCGCGGCTCTCCGCGTTCGGTCAGCAGCGGCGCGTCGAAACGGGTGAGATCGTTTTCGATCTTGGCGACGCCAGCCGCGGCGTTTTTGTCGTGCTTGAAGGCAGCATTGAGGTTGCAAACGTAACCAAGGATCGCGAGGACGCGCTGCGCGTGCTTCACCGCGGGGAGTTCACCGGCGAAGTGAACCAGCTCTCGGGCCGACGCAGTCTGGTCCGCTGCCGGGCGCGAGAAGCCGGCAACCTGCTCGAAATTGCCCGTTCGGATTTGCGGCGCGTCATGCAGAATGATGTCGCGTTGGGTGAAATCCTGCTACTCGCATTCATGCTGCGGCGGGTATATTTGATTGCTCATTCGGTAGGGGACGCGGTGCTGATCGGATCGAGCCATTCCGCCGATACACTGCGCCTGCAGTCGTTTCTTGGCCGCAATGGCCATCCGCACACCTATCTGGACGTAGAGCGCGATCCGGATGTCCAGATCATTCTGGATGAATTCCAAATCACGGTGGCGGACATTCCGGTGCTGATTTGCCGCGGCGATATAGTGCTGCGGAATCCCACCAACGCAGAGGCTGCCGCGTGTTTTGGGCTGAATGCAGGAATTGACGAAGGCGAGGTTTACGACCTGATTGTGATTGGCGCAGGCCCGAGCGGACTGGCTTCCGCGGTCTATGGAGCCTCCGAGGGGTTGAACGTGCTGGTAGTCGAGAGCACCGCTCCAGGCGGGCAAGCCGGGTCGAGTTCGCGCATCGAAAATTATTTGGGCTTTCCCAACGGTATTTCGGGACAGGATCTGGCACGCCGCGCCTTCGTGCAGGCGGAGAAGTTCGGAGCCAATATCGCGGTGGCCCGGTCCGCGCGCTCGCTAAAATGTGTGCGTCCGCCGTATACGGTTGAAATGGACGATGACGCTTCGGTGCAAGGCCGCAGCATTATCATTGCCGCAGGCGCTCGGTATCGGAAACTGGACCTGCCCAATCTCGCCCAATTCGAAGGGGCCGGCGTGTATTACGGCGCAACTTCGGTTGAGGCAGAAATGTGCACCGGGCAAACGGTGGCTGTGGTGGGCGGAGGAAACGCGGCGGGCCAGGCGGCGATTTTTCTCGCGAGCGTGGCCAAACGCGTCTACCTGCTGGTGCGCGGGTCCGGATTGGCTGATACCATGTCGCGGTATTTGATTTCGCGCATCGA
>Ga0068863_100006032_pt1 | contig 11889 bp, 11 predicted proteins | sample KBSSwiS62_FD_66596 | JGI IMG/M metagenome (GOLD analysis project Ga0068863, IMG submission 66596) | Switchgrass rhizosphere microbial communities from Kellogg Biological Station, Michigan, USA - KBS Switchgrass S6-2 | ecosystem: Host-associated > Plants > Roots > Rhizosphere > Soil ...
ACGAAGGTGCCGAGCCCGGGCCGGGCCTCCACCAGCCCCTCCCGTTCGAGCTCCCGGTAGGCCTTGAGGACCGTGTTCGGGTTGATCGCGGTGGCCTCGACGACCGCCTTCGCCGTCGGCAGCTGATCACCCGCTGCGAGCGCACCCACGCGCAGCGCCTGGCGTACCTGCGTGACCAGCTGCAGGTACGTCGGGACACCTGACCGTCGCTCGACCCGGAACTCCACGACCACCTCAAACCACTAACAGATTAGTGAAATAGTGACAGAGGTCGGTCGGTGTGGTCAACTGCGACCGGGGAACATCTCTTGCTCGAGGGGGGAGTTCGGTGTCGTTCTTCGACGAGGCCCTGGAGGCCGGGGACGCGAGCCTGCAGCCTGCGCAGTTGTACGCCCGCCCGACGGACCGCGGGCCGCATCCGGAGCCGCCGCGGGACTGGGTGATCCCGACAATCGTCCCGCTGGGGCGACGGCTCGCGCAGAGTGCGTCGGCGGTGGTCTGCCTCGACGCGGTGCAGTGCTGGCCGGAGGGGCTCAGCCTGTCGATCCGTGCCCTGATGCGCCGGGCGCGAGGGCTGCACGGTGTTCCACCGAGTCGTCTCGCCCCGAGCTCGGAGGGTCTGCATATCGGGGTCGTCTTCGCAGACGGCCGCCGGGCCGCCTATGTGGACGGTGGGAGCGGAGGTGCCCAGCTTCGGCAGCGAAGCGAGGGCGAACCCGTGCTGGTGATGGGCGTTGGCAGCATGTGGGGGCAGTTCCATCGGATGGTGGAGCTCTACCTCTCCCCGTTGCCACCCGAGGGTCCGCTGACGGTCGTGGTCCAGTGGCTCGAACACGACATCGGCGAGACGCGGTTCGAGCTCGACACAGCACCGCTGCGTGCCGCCGCGGCGTCGGTCACCGACGTCTGGCCAGATCTTCCGCTGGCCCCAGCCGATTAGCCGGTCGGCTCGCAGTGCGGGCGTCCGTCGCTGGGGGTATCGCCGTGGCCGTGTCCCCGGCCCCGGTGAGACGGGGCCGTCGCGATGAGTAGCGGAGCGCCGATACTCGATCTGGCTAGATCTGATCTTCTACGACTCGGCGGATTCTGAGCACGGCAAAGCACGAGAGGAACAGTAATCATCGCGCGGTGCAAGAGCTGCTGCGTATCCTCGAAATCAGGTGCAACCGGAGGTGAGGGGTGGAGCCGCGATCTGTGACGTCGGAAGCGAATGCGCGACCGGCCGGCGGCGGAATCCTCCTGGCCGGGCCTCCGGCGAGCGGTAAACGGACGGTCGCGTTCTCGCTGACTTCGCTGCGTCGCGGCTATGCCCACGTTCCCGCGCTCGCGGTGAGTCCTCATTGGTCGGTCGATGCCGAGCAGGCCGGTCGCAGGCATCTCGACGAGTTGCGCTCGTGGGCGCAGATCTTCTACGACGTCACCCTCGACGGGGTGCAGTACTTCTACGATCGCGAGCGGCTGGTCCGGCTCCGGGAGCAGGGCCGGGTCCCCATCGTGTGCGTCGAGGACGCCCGCGCCCTGTCCGCGTTCGAGGCCGAGTCCGAGGCGTGGTTGGCGGTGATGGTGTGGTGTCCGCGCGAGGAGGCCGGGGAGCGGCTGACCCGCGGGTGGCCGGTCGGGGAGCCTGCGTACACCGCCGATCGTTCATGGCAGCGGCGCTGGGAGCGGTCGGCCAAGGGCTTGTTCGCTGACTCGAGCCGGTTCACCGTCACGGTGCGCTCGGACAGGCTCGGCGCGGTCGAGATCGCCCGAGTCGTCCATCTCGTGGCGCAGGCCGGTTCGGCGGACGACGACGTGGCGTCGGAGCCACCGGTTGGCTTCCGGCGGTAGCGCCGTGGCGTTCGAGCCCGAGGATGAGCGGACGGCCCGCCGCGACGTGCGAGCGGTGGAGATCGTGCGGGTGTTGGTATTGCTGGGGATCGCGGCCATCGGGGTCCGGCTCGTGCTGCGCGTCCGGCAGCCTCCTCATCCTCGTCGGCGTAGAGGTCGAGGTACTCCTCCAGCTGCCCGACAGCGAAGTCCCACTGTGCGGCGGAGAGCTCGATGGCCACGACCTGGTCCATCGGGGGCCGCCGGAGCAGATGTCGGCATACCGGGCAGGCCGACAGAGGCTGGGACCTCCGCCCGCTACACCGAACCGGTGATGCTCAGGACGATCGTGGGGCGATCGTCGACGTCCACCGAGTTCCGGGGATCATCGCATGACGGTGACCAAAGCTGATTGCTCTCGCCTGCGCAGTGACCAGCGTCCGCCGATGATCAGGACCGGCCCTCGGGGTAGATCTGGTGCGCAAGTGGCCGGTCGACGTCGGATCGGGTCGCTGGTCCTGTCCCGGAAGCCCGCCCTTGTCCGCCAGTCGGAAAAGCCACGTACGGATGTTCCTTCATACGGAAGAACGCCGTAGTCTCGTCCCATGACCCTGCAATCTGTCGATCACGCGCTCACCGTTCTGGAGATCCTGCGTGCCGAGGATTCGGTGGGAGTCACGGAGCTCGCCGAACGGCTTGGCGTGGCAGCGTCGACAGCACATCGATTGCTGGCGACGCTGGCTGAGCGTGACTTCGTGGTGCAGGACCGGGACGATCGCCGGTATCGCCTCGGCGACTCCGCCCAGGGCCTGCGGAGGGAGATCGCTGCCGACGAGTGTGCGCATCTCGCTCGGGAGACCCTCGTCAAGCTGGCGCGTGCGGTCGACGAGACCGTGAACCTCGCGATGCTCGACGGGCGCGACGCCCTCTACATCGACTGTGTCCCGGCGTGTCACCGGGACGCGATCCCGAGCCGCACAGGAATGCGGACGGCGGCGCATTGCTCGTCGGCTGGAAAGGCGCTGTTGGCGGACTATCCACAACCCGTCGTGGACCGACTCCTTCCTGGTGACCTGCTGACGGTGCGGACGGGCGCGACGATCGCGACGAAACCTCAGCTCGCAGAGGATCTGGGGTCGATCCGGCGCCGCGGCTACGCCCGTGACATGGAGGAATGGGAAGCCGGCACGGTCGCCGTCGCCGTCCCTGTGAGGCTCCGCGCGGCGCAGCGACTCGCTCTGACGATCGCCGCACCCCGCAACAGACTCCGTATGGACAGGACGAGTCCGATCCCGACGCCGCGTGAGCGTGAGTTGGTGCTGCGGCTGCGGGCTGCCGCCGGCGAACTGCAGACTCGCCTCTCTCGCTGACCCGGCCGGCTCAACACGCCGGCGCTATCACCGAGCGTCCCGGCACCTCGGCGATTCCGACGATTCCGTTCGTGGGTCCTCGGGGCTCTCTGTCGGGGCCCATGTGAAGGCCGTGTCCACGGAGCCCCTACCGACGAGCGGAAGTTCGCGGATCGGCGAGAACGAGGTCGGGTACATGATCTTGTTGCTCATGTCCCGGATCATGGGTCGGAGCCGTTGGGAACACCGCCGCCACTCGGGCTCCTCGGCGAGTCGGGCCCGGCGGATCCGCCTGTCCTCCAGGTCCTGGTAGGCCCAGAGGTGGTTGAGCTCGTTCTGGGCCCCGAACTCGGTCACGAAGTACCCCAGGAATCCGCCCAGCACGGCCTGCTGGATCGGCAGGCCGGTCTCGACGTAGGCGTCGAAGTAGTCGTCGACGGTGTAGGCCGCGTGGAGAATGTACGTGCGGTGCTCGACGAGCATCGATCAGACCTCCGTGGTGGCTGCGAAGCGGCGCTGCCCGAACGTGAGAGGTCCGCCCTCCAGAGAACGTCCGTCGGGCATCAGCGCCACGGTGATCATGGCCAGGACGATCACGCCCGCCCAGTAGGCGGCGACCGCGACGACCCCGCCGATGTCGACCAGCCAGGCGCACAGGAGAGGCGTGGGCGCCGCGAACACGAGGTTCGCCCCGGTCAGGCTCAGGGCGGAGCCGGTGTAGCGCAGATGGGTCGGGAACGTCTCGGCGAACAGGGCGGCCTGCGCGGCGTTGCCGAACTGCGCCGCGCAGGATGCGACGACGACCACCAGAAGCACCACCGTGAAGTCCCTGGTGGCCACTGCCGGGAAGAAGGACACCGCCGAGACGAGGGTGACGCCGCTCCCGATCAGCAGCACTTGGCGGCGCCCGACCCGGTCGGCCAGTTTGCCGCCCCAGAAGGCGGCTCCCGTCGCGAGGACGTTGGCCACCATCAGCATCGTGAAGGTCGCGCTCGAGGTGAAACCGTGGGCGACGATGTGGCTGATGCCGAACACGGTGACCAGGTAGAACGTCAGGGTGATCGGCGCGAAGCCCAGAATCAACCGCAGGATGGAGATGCCGTGGGACCGAATCACCGACATCGGCCCTGCCGGCACCTCGTTGGCGACCTGCTTCCGGAAGATCGGTGTCTCCGCGACCTTCAGACGGACGTAGATGCCGACACCGACCAGCACGACACTGAGCAGGAAGGGGACACGCCATCCCCAGGAGAGGAACGCCGACTCGCTGAGGGTGCCGGCGAGCACCGCGAGGATGGAGTTCGCGGCGACCTGGCTGATCGGCGAACCCATTCCGAGGACCGCCCCGTAGAAGGCTCGCCTGTCGGGTGGCGCGTGCTCCATCGTCACCAGCTGGACGCCGGTGGCCTCCCCGCCGAGGGCGAATCCCTGCAGGAAGCGCATCGCCACGAGCAGGATGGGCGCCACGAAGCCGACCGCCGCATACCCGGGGATCAGGCCGATCGCGGTCGTCGCGAGGCCCATCAGGAGGAAGGTCGCCAGCAGGACGTTCCGGCGCCCCAGTCGGTCGCCGAGGTAGCCGAACACGATGCCGCCGAGCGGGCGGGCGAGGACGCCGACGCCGAAGCTCGCGAACGAGGCGAGCAGTGCGACGGAGGGATCCGAGTGCTCGAAGAACACCACCGGGAAGACCGTCGCCGACATCGCGCCGTAGAGGGCGAAGTCGAAGTACTCGAGGGTCGCGCCGAACGCTCCGCTCGTCAGGGCCCGGCGGGACTGCCTGGTGGGCGTCGGAGGGATCGAGGGGGCCTTCTCGGGCTCGAGTCCGGGCGGCATCGAACTCCCTCTTCCGCAACGGTGCAGGTGGCCCCGCCGAGCGCCGGCTCGGCGGGCCTCGAGATGGTGCGCCTCGACGCTAGGCCATGTTCCCGCCGAACGGAATGTGCTGGCGCAGTCGTTTCTCCATGAGGAAGTCAGTACCGCAGATCCGCCTCGACGGCGGCGGCGGCCTTCCTGAGGCGGGCGAGCAGGATCGCCTCCCTCTCGGACAGCTCCTCTCCGGGTCCCACCTCGATGCGCGACGCCGGGCCTGCGATCGTCAACGAGCAGATCGGACGGCCGGCCGGTCGTCGGATCGCGACGGCGAGGGCGTACACACCGTCCTCCGACTCGCCGACGTTGCGAGCGAAGCCGAGTCGCCCGGCCGCTCCGATGTCGGCCTCGAGGGCTGCGCGGGTCGTGTGGGTCCGTCCGGTCAGTGCGGCGAGCTCGTTCGTCGGAAACAGGAGGTCGCGCTCGTGGGACGTGAGCGTCGCCATGAGGATCTTTCCCGCGGCGGCGGCATGCGCAGGCACGGCGGACCCGAGTCGGGTGGACACCTTCAGGGCCCGGTCGGGCTCGACGCCGGCGATGTACTCGGTGTGTCCTCCACTGAGGACACTGACGTGCACGGTCTCCTGAGTCGCCTCGCACAGCTCGACGAGGTGCGGTCCCGCCACCTCGGCGCAATGCGCCGCCGACTCGGCCTCGGCCGACGTGCTCATGGCAGGCCCGAGTCGGTAGCTGCGCGCGGGGGTCTGGTCGACATACCGGTCCGTCTTCAACGTCGCCAGCAGTCGATAGGTGGAGGACTTGCCGATTCCCAGCCGGTCCGCGATCTCCGTCAGAGTGAGGTCGTCGTGACGACGCAGAAGCGTGAGGATCCGAAGCGCCTGGTGCACTGACTGGAGGGTCTCGGCCACCGCACCGCTCTCTCGTTGTCCGGAATCTGAGAGCATGACTATCCCATATGGCGAAGCGCTGGTGTGGACCGGAACTCTGCCCCGCGCGGTGCGGGACTCCCGTTCCGCATGGAGGAAGACCTTCGACGGTGCACGGGTCGGGTGCGACTCTGAGCGCCGCACCCCGCACAGCCCAGGCCCGACTCGAGATCGAGGACGATCATGGATGCACCCACCGACGTTGCCGCCGCGCCCGGTGCGGAGCGGCCCGCGCACGCACGCGGCTCGATGATCGTCGTGGTGGGGCTGGGTCCGATCGGCGCGGGTGTCGGCGCAGCGCTGGCCGAGCGTGGAGAGCGCGTGTTCGGCATCGACTCCGATGCCGAGCGCGCCGCCGCATGGGCGTCGCAGACAGGGATGCCCTCCGCAGGCCGGCTCGGCGACGGCCCCGATCGCGAGGACATCGACGTCGTCATCGTCGCCGTCCGACTGGCCGCCCAGCTGTGGGACGTCCTCGACGCCCTGCCGGTCGGCGAGGGTCCGGTGTTCGTGCTGTCCACCTTGGCCGTGACCGACGCACATGCACTGGGGAGCTCGCCACACGACATCGTCGAGGCACCCGTCTCCGGTGGCCCACGCGGTGCGCGGGATGGGGCGTTGACGATGTTCCTGCACGCTCGTGAACCGCTGCGCCCCGCTGCGCAGCGCGTCGTCGAGGACATCACGAGCACCGTCTTCGCGTTCCACGCCTACGGCCTGCCTGCCGTCGCCAAGTTGACGAACAACACTCTCGCTGCGTACCACGCGCTCGCGGTCGCAGGGATGGCCGAGGTGGCGTCCGACGCAGGACTCGACCACGCGACGTTCATGGCCGTCGCGGCGGCCTCCTCGGGTCAGAGCTGGGTGGGCGACCACTTCACCGAGTTCGCGCAGGACCTGTTGTTCAAGGATGTCGAACTGCTGCAACAGGACTTCCCCGAGCTTCCGGCGATCCACATGACCGGCGTCCGCGGCCGCGAGGCCGAGATCGACAGCGCTCGCCGCCGAATGGAGAGGCCCGCCCTCGAGGGCACGCTCACCGTGATGTAGCCCGGCATCCCGTCATCCGTTCCCCGGCCCACCCCCACCACCCAACGTTCTGGAGCAACGATGCATCAGAAGGTCCGCAGGGCTGCCCGATCCCGCCGTGGTCTCGCCGCTGCGCTCACCCTCACCCTCACCGTGCTGGCTGGTTGTGCGTCGGCAGGTGGCAGTGCCGCGTCGAGCAGCAACGATCCCGCCTACGCGGGCGACCCCCGATGGCAGGAGACCATCAGGGCGGCCGAGCAGGAAGGCACGGTCGTCTTCTACACCAGTGCGGTCCAGGGCACGATCGACCGCATCGAGGAGGCGTTCGAGGAGAAGTACCCGAACATCGACCTGCAGGCCACCCGGGTGACCGGGGTCGAGCTGGGGACCGCTCTCGAGAACGAGCGCAACGCCGGCGGGAGTGGCGCGGACATCGCGCTACACGACATGGTTCCCTTCCATTACCGGAACCTGGCGAACTTCATCCCGCCGACCGGGCCGAACTCGCAACGTCCCGAGTACCAGGCCGCCGGCGTCACTCTCCAGGGCGTCTCGCAGATGCACCACGTCGTGCCGTACGGCCTCGCCTACAACACGACGTTGATCCCCGACCCGCCGACCGACTTCACCGTTCTGCTCGATCCCGCGCTCAAGGGCCGGATCGGGCTCCTGGACGGCCAGATTCCCGCGGCGTCGGATCTCTACGGGTTCCTCGAGCAGCACTACGGGGGCGAGGACTTCCTGAGGAGACTCGCCACCCAGCAGCCGCAGTTCTTCCCGTCAGTCGCGCCCACGCTGCAGGCGCTCACCTCGGGTGAGATCGCGATGACCGACTACGCCAGCAACATCGCGGTCCAGGACCTGGTCGACCAGGGGGCACCGGTGGCGTTCGCGCCGACGAGGCCACAGTGGGCGATCCAGTTCTACACCTACATCGTCGAGTGGGCGAAACACCCGAACGCAGCGCAGGTCCTGTACGACTTCATGGCGAGCCCCGAGGGGCAGACGGCGATCAACAAGAACGCCATCAGCGTGCTGCCGGACATTCCCGGAACGGTCGGCCGCATCGGCGACGTCCAGACGATGAACGTGGAGAACGTGGTCGACGCGGCCAAGGTGGACGCCTACAACGCTCGATGGCGACAGATCTTCGGCCGATGAGCGCGATCTACAGCGAGACGCCCGGCTGGCCGGCACTGCCGGACGGTCCGACCTTCGCAGGCGACGCCGCCGCGGTGGCGGTCGGGGTCGACGAGCGGATCTACGTCTTCAACCGCGGCCCGCAGCGCATGGTGGTCCTCGAACCGGACGGGACGTATGCCGGCGGCTGGGGCAGCGCGCAGGACTACTGCCGCCCCCACGGCGTCACCACCTGCGCGGACGGCGACCTCCTGCTGGTCGACGCCGGATCGCACGTCGTCGACAAAGTCCGTACCGACGGCGAACGGGTCCTGCGCCTCGGCACGCACGGCAACCCGTCGCCGGCGTACTCCGGCGAGCCGTTCCACATGCCCACCGACGCTGCTGAGCACCCGGTGAGCCGTGAGATCTTCGTCGCTGACGGGTATGGGAACTCCCGCATCCATCGGTACGACGCGACCGGCGAGCACATCGCGTCCTGGGGCGTACCAGGGTCCGGACCCGGGCAGCTGTCGAACCCCCATGGTCTCTGCCTGCTCGACGACGACCACCTCGCGGTCTGCGACCGCGAGAACTACCGGATCCAGATCTTCGCTCTCGACGGTGGGTTGGTCGACAGCTGGCACTGGCACCGCCCCTGCGCAATCCGCCGCTCCGGGAACGTGCTGTTCGTCGCCGAGCTGGGTCCCCCGGCGTACATGCACGGGGCCATCCCGGACATGGGGTGCTGCGTGACCGTCTCGACCCTCGACGGGACGGTCCTCGACCGCCTCGGGGACCGGTACCCCGGAGCGGATGAAGGACGGTTCCTCAGCCCGCACGGCATCGCGGTCGCGCCCGACGGGGTGCTCTACGTCGCCGAGGTGAACGCCATGTACCTCGGGATTCTCGGACTGCCGGTACCACCCCGGGAGGAGCTGCGGTGTCTTCGCCGCTGGAGCCACGGATGACGACGTACACGTGGGGAGATAACGCCGCGGGCATGGACGGCGCGAACTGGGGAGAAGCCGCGCCGCTCGCTCTCGTCGAAGTGCTGCGACGTGCTCCTCACGACGCCGAGCGCCGAGTTCCCGGCCGGGCCGTGGTGGGGGAGGGCGCACGATGAGGATCGCCGCGGCCATGCCGATGACGGAGATCGGCGCCGACACGGCGGCGGTGAGGGAGTGGGCGCTCGGAGTCGAGCAGGAGGGGTACGACGCCATCGTCGTGTACGACCACGTGGTGGGGGCCGAGCACCGCGACCGCACGCCGCCCATCACACGGGACTACGACGAGGGGACGCCCTTCCGTGAGCCCCTCGTGTTGCTGGGCTACCTCGCGGCGGCGACTCGGACGATCGAGCTGATGACGGGCGTGCTGGTCCTCCCTCAGCGGCAGACGGCGTTGGTCGCCAAGCAGGCGGCCGAGGTCTCGCTGCTCAGCGGCGGCAGGCTGACGCTCGGCGTGGGCATCGGCTGGAACGTCGTCGAGTACGCCGCGCTCGGCGTCGACTTCGGCAGCCGCGGGCGGCGCCTCGACGAGCAGGTCCGCCTGCTGCGCGCGTTGTGGACCGACGAGCTCGTCAGCCTCGATGGCCACTTCCACCGGATCGAGCGGGTCGCCCTGTGCCCCCGCCCGGAGCAGCCGATCCCTCTCGTGTTCGGCGGCGGATCAGGGGTCGCGCTCCGGCGTGCGGTGCGGTTCGGGGACGGGTTCCTGTTCGCCACTCCTGGGCCGGAGTCGCTCGACCTCCACACGTCGCTCGTCGAGTGCCTGGACGCCGCGGGCCGGGAGCCGGAGCGCTTTCGGGTACTGGTGCAGGTGCACGCCCTCCGTGGCGAGGAGGACCTGAAGCGCAGCCTCGACCCGTGGAGCGGGAGGGGCGTCGACGGGGTGGTCGTGTCGACCATGCGCAACCGGATGCTCGGCGCGGTCACCGAGAGGTGCCGCGGCACCGACGAGCATCTCGAGCTCCTCGGCCGCACGCGCGAGATCGTCGTGGAGGTGCTCGGTGAGTAGCGCTGCGGATCCGGCCTCCCGCGCGAGCCTCGCATGCCTTCGTCGGTGCGCCCGGCCGCGCCGTGCGCCTGAGCTCGCGCCCGACCTGCCTCGGCGCCGGTGTCCGAGGTCCACCGTCCCCCTGAGGAGCGCTGCGCTGTGACCTCTCCGCCATCCCTGAGTGTGGCCCCAGGCCCACGGCCTGAGGAACGTGCCCCGAACGCGCCGAGCGTGCCGGTCGGGAAACGCCGGTACCGCCCATCCACCATCGTGCTCACGGCGGTCCTGGCAGCCGTGCTCGTCTCTCTCGTCCTGCTCCCGATCGTTCGCCTGGTGCTCCTGGCCTTGCAGGACGGTGGGGAGAACCTCGCCCGCGCGGTCGGGACACCCGCGCTCGCCCGGACGTTGCTGACGACACTGCTCCTCGCCGTCGTCAGCGTCGCGATGGCGGCCGTCCTGGGGACAGCGCTCGCGTGGCTGGCGATGCGGCTGCCGGTCCGGCACAGGTGGGCCGCTGTCCTCCCCCTGCTGCCGATCGTCCTGCCGCCGATCGCGAGCATCAGCGCCTTCGGATTCCTCCTCGCCCCGAGGTCCGGGCTGGTCAACGACCTGCTCCGCAGCCTCCCCATGTTCTCCGGGTACACCGCCGCGACCGGCGGCCCGATCAACGTCTACAGCTTCGGCTGGATCGTCGCGATCACCGGCCTGTACCTGACCTCGTTCATGTTCGTCTTCATCCGAGCCGGTCTCGCCCGGGTCGGCCCGCAGGTGGTCGAGGCGGCCCGGTCGAGCGGTGCCACCCCGCGGCGGGCGTTCCTCACAGTGGTGCTCCCCTTGCTGCGCCCCTCGCTGACGTACGGCGGCGCGATCTGCTTGCTGCTGGGCCTGAGCCAGTTCACCGCGCCCCTGATCCTCGGGGGCAACAACAACGTCCGGGTGCTGACGACCGAGGTCTACTACTTCGTCAACCTGAACGAGTACGGGCTGGCCTCTGCGTTGTCGATGCCGCTGCTGGTCCTGGGCACCGCGCTGGTCCTTGGCCAGCGCGGGCTGCTCGCCAACAGCAAGCGCTTCGCGAGCGATGCCGGCAAGGGCGTGCAGGGCGGTGGACGCGCCTCGGGATGGGCGCTGCCCGGGCTGACCGTGTACGGGCTGCTGACGGTGGTCGTCCCGATCCTGACGCTGCTGGTCGTCTCGTTGTCGCCCTTCTGGACCGGGCACGTGGACGTCAGCACCTTCACGCTGCGGAACTTCACCGAGACCCTCGGCATGCCCGCCGCGCGCACCGCCGTCCAGACCAGCCTGCTGGCGTCGGTGGCCGGAGTGCTGCTGGCCCTCCCCATCGGCTACCTGGCCGCGGAGGTGATCTACCGGCGCCGTGGTGGCCGCGCCCTCTCGGCAGTGGTCGACTTCGTCGTCGGGCTGCCCCTGGGCATCCCCGCAGTCGTGTTCGGACTCGGGTTCCTCTACTTCTACTCCCAGCCCGGGTTCCAGCTCTACGGGACGTCCTGGATCATCGTGCTGCTGTACGTCACGCTGATGCTGCCGTACTCGGTCCGTCTGCAGCTCACCGCCCGGCTGTCGCTCGGGGACTCGTTCGAGGCGGCGGCGAGGTCGTCGGGTGCGGGCGTCGTCCGGACGCACCTGCGCATCGTCCTGCCGATGATGCGCAGCTCCGTCGCCGGCGCCGCGGCACTGATGTTCGTTCTGCTCAGCCACGAGTTCACGGCGTCGGTGTTCGTCAGGTCCGTCCGGACCCAGGTGATGGGGACACAGCTCTACGACTTCTGGTCCACCGGGACCGCGTCGAAGGTCGCGGTCATGGG